>Ga0209266_1002723_pt1 | contig 11014 bp, 9 predicted proteins | sample GraSoiAngelo_132_FD_185889 | JGI IMG/M metagenome (GOLD analysis project Ga0209266, IMG submission 185889) | Grasslands soil microbial communities from the Angelo Coastal Reserve, California, USA - 14_0929_02_40cm (SPAdes) (version 2) | ecosystem: Environmental > Terrestrial > Soil > Grasslands ...
TCGCCGAGCGCCGCCTGCACCGTGGCGGCGCAGGAGGCGCAGCTCATCCCTTCGATGGGCAGGACGATGCGAGCCTTACTCATGGAGCTCGTGCGGCGAAGGCGAGGGCCGCCGATCGGCGGTGGCGGGCTCCACGACGAGGAGGCCCTTCAGCATGTTCATGCCGCAGCGGAAGCGGAATTCGCCCGCCTCTTCTGGTGTGAACTCGACGGGCGTGGTCTGAAACGCCGGAAGCGCGGCATCGATCCCGAAGTCCTCGAACACCACGCGCTCCGAGCAATCCGCCGTCTCGTCGCGGTAGAACTGGAGCCGCACGGGCTCGCCGGCCCGCACCACGATGGTATCGGGGGTGTACCCGCCCTTCACGAGCACCCGCACCTCCTGCACGCCGGCGACGGTCGGCGCCAACGCCTGCGACCCTTTGGAGAACAGGAAATACCACAGCACCCAGACGATGGCGGCGAGACCGACGGCCGTGACGACGTACTGCGAGACGCTCACGCCTTCTCGTAATACTCGATGCCGAGGTGGGTGATTTGCTCCTCGCCCATCAACCAGCGCAGCGTGTTCTTGAGCTTGGTCTGCTGGATGAACAAATCGTGCTCAGGGTACAGCCCCGGGGCCGTCTGGGGGCTCTTGAAGTAGAACGACAGCCACTCCTGGATCCCCGAGAGCCGCGCCCGCTGCGCCAGGTCGAAGAACAGGGCCAGGTCGAGGACGATCGGCGCGGCGAGGATGGAGTCGCGGCACAGGAAGTCGACCTTGATCTGCATCGGATAGCCGAGCCATCCGAAGATGTCGATGTTGTCCCATCCTTCCTTGTTGTCGCCGCGGGGCGGATAGTAGTTGATCCGCACCTTGTGGAACACGTTGCCGTACAGCTCGGGATACTGGTCCGGCTGGAGGATGTACTCGAGCACGCCGAGTTTGGACTCCTCCTTGGTCTTGAACGATTCGGGATCGTCGAGGACCTCGCCGTCCCGGTTACCCAGAATGTTCGTCGAGTACCAGCCCGCGAGCCCGAGCATGCGCGCCTTGAACGCGGGGGCCAGCACGGTCTTCATCATCGTCTGGCCGGTCTTGAAGTCTTTGCCGCCGATCGGGAGCTTGCGCTCCTCGGCCAGATGCTGGAGCGCAGGAACGTCGACCGTGAGATTGGGAGCCCCGTTCGCGAACGGCACGTTCTCCATCAGCGCGGCGTAGGCGTACAGCATCGACGGCGCAATGGCGGGATCGTTCTGCTCCATCGCCCGCTCGAACGCCTGGAGGCTCTGGTGCGCCGGCCCGGGCGTGAGGAACACCTCGGTCGAGGCCGCCCAGATCATCACGAGGCGGTCGGCACCGGAGCGCTTCTTGAAGTCGCGGATGTCCTGTCGCAGCTGCTCGGCGAGGTCGCGCTTGGTCTTCCCCTGCTTCACGTTAGTGCCGTGCAGGCGCTTCACGTAGTTCTGGTCGAAGGCCGCGGGCAGCGGCTTGATTCCCTTGAGGAAGTCCGCGATGGGCTCGAGGTGCGGCGTATCGAGCACGCCGGCCTTCCGCGCCGCGCCGTACGCATCGTCGGGAATCGGATCCCAGGCGGCGAAGACCAGATCTTGCAAATCCGTGAGGGGCACGAACTCCTTGATTTTCGGGCTCCGCTTCTCGGTGCGCTTCCCGAGGCGGATGGTGCCCATTTGCGACAGCGAGCCGATCGGCAGTCCGGTGCCCCGGCGCACGTTCTCGACGCCCGCGATGAACGTGGTGGAGACCGCACCCAGCCCCACGAGCATCACGCCCAGTTTTCCTTTGGCGGGCGCGATGTCCCGACCGGCTTCGACTGCCACTATTACGGTCCTTTCCGAGACTGGAGCGCGGTCGCGTGGCCCGGGAGCGTGTCGCGTTGGCGGGGCGGCCGCCTCACGGCGGGCTCGCCGGCGACACGCGCTACGTAGAGCACGCGCTGCACCACCGTCACCGAGGTGGCGAGCGCCAGAACGACGACGATCCAAAACAACAACGCTCCGTGGTTCCCGGCCCCGAAGAATAGGGTCGGGACACCAAGCAGCAGCACGCGCTCAGCGCGCTGCGCGATCCCCACCTTGGCCGTCAGGCCAAGCCCTTCGGCGCGCGCCCGCGTGTACGACACGATGAGCGAGGCCGCGAGGGCGACGAGGCACGCGACCACGGCGAAGGTCAGCCGCTCGGGTGGCACCCCGCCCCGCAGGAAGTACAGCGCGATCCCGCCGAACAGCGCCGCTTCGCCCACGCGGTCGAGCGTGGAGTCGTAGAACGCCCCGAAGGTCGTCGTCATGTCGGCCCGGCGCGCCACGCGGCCGTCCAACAGGTCGAATACGCCGGACACGAGCAGCAGCAAGCCACCCGGGCGGACCCACCCCAGGCCGAACGCCGTGGCCGATGCGATCACCACCAGCGTGCCAACGGTGGTGATGAGATTGGGCCGAATGTGCAGGCGGATGAATACGACAGCGAGCGGTTCGATCAGTTTTCCGAAGCCATCTCGCACGCGCTGGGGGATGACGTTCATGGCTGGCAGAAGCTAGCGGGGCGCAACAAAAGTCTCAATAGAGCAAGTACTTGGCGCGCAGGCGCTGAAACCGTGCGAGCCGCCCATTCCAGGACCCCCACACCGCTTCACCGACCGAGCCCGCGACCGTTGCGCGCCGCAACTCGGAGCCGCCGGCCAGCCGGTCGAAGCGCGTGTCGTCGAAGCGGAGCGAATCCGGTTGCGCCGCCCGGATCGCTCCCAGCATCAGAATGGCGGCACGTGTCGGATCGTACCGCCGCCGATCCGTCACCCGCAAACGGATGCCGCGCACTTCGACGTCATCATACTTGCCGTCCGTCGGCGCTCGGGGTGTGAACGTGACGCCCGAGACCTCTACGCCCGTCAGTGCGTCCTGCGCCCACGGCCCCCAGACCCGCAGCCGCGACAGCACGGCCGTCGTGTCGAGCCACGGCGCGCCAACGACCTGGAATTCGAGCCCGGTGCCGCGCCCGACAGAGAGATTGGTGCCCTCAAACAGGCACGTCCCCGGATAATGGAGGGCGCTTTCCAGATCCCGCAGATTCGGCGACGGTCGCACCCACGGCAAGCCGGTGTCATCGTAGAACATCGCGCGTCGCCACCCCAGCGCCGGGACCACCGTGAGACGCGCGTGGATTCCGAGCACATCGTTGGCCAGCCGCACCAACTCGCCGATCGTCATGCCGTGGCGCATGGCCACCGGCAGGAAGTCGGCGACCCGCTCGACCGGGCGTCTCCCGCCGGCCACGTTGCCCTGCACCGCGATGCCCCCGATGGGATTCGGCCGGTCGAGGACGACCACGGGCTTCCCGCGGCGCGCCGCCTCCTGCAACAACAGGACAGCGGTCGGAGGATAGCTGTAATAGCGCGCGCCGACGTCCTGCAAGTCCACGAGCACGACGTCCACCGAATCGAGGGCGCCGATCTCCGCCAGCCGCGTCCCACCGTAGAGGCTATAGATTGATAGACCGGAGGCGGAGTCGACGGCATCGGGGAGCCCGGGGCGGTCTTCGGTGCCGCGGAGCCCGTGCTCCGGACTCAGGATTACCACCAGGCGGACACCCGGCGTGCCGCGCAGGAGGTCGATGTCGCGACGCCCCAGCCGGTCCACGCCGGTCTGGTTCGTGAGCAGCGCGACGCGCTTGCCGGCGACGACGCCGATCGAGTCGGACAGCAGCACCTCGATCCCCGGTCGTACTTGCGCAGCCGCCGGGGTCGGCGGCAGAACGGCGCAGGCGATCACCACCAACAGCGAGAGAGAATGCGGGCGCATAGGCTCCTGATAGTTGCCGCCGTACTGGGATGTGCCGGCGGTCACGCGGTCGGACGAACAGCCAAACCCGTTCCCCGCCCCTCGTCCCCCGTCCCCGCGGTTTCCGTCGACTCGCTGCTCGCCAGCCTCACGGTCCACCAACAGGTCGGGCAGCTCGTCATCCCGTGGCTCTCGGGAAGCTACACCGCATTGGACGATTCGCTCTTCCAGGTGGCAGCCCGGTGGGTGGACTCGCTCGAAATCGGCGGGCTGATCGTCTCGGTCGGCTCCCCGCTCGACATCGCCACCAAGCTCAACGCCCTGCAGCAACGTTCCCGGCTGCCGCTCCTCGTATCGGCCGACCTCGAGTGGGGCGCCGGCATGCGCGTCGTCGGCGCGACCGCCTTCCCGCACATCATGGCGGTCGGCGCCACCGGCGATCCCCGTGATGCCTACACGATCGGCGCGGCCGCAGCCGTGGAGGGCCGGGCCGTCGGCATCCACGTCAATTTCGCCCCTGATGCCGACGTCAACAACAACCCCGCGAACCCGATTATCAATACCCGCTCCTTCGGCGAGGACCCGCGCACGGTGTCCCGCCTGGTCGCGGCGTACGTGCGGGGCCTGCACGAGCACGGTATGCTCGCCACGCTCAAGCACTTCCCCGGCCATGGGGATACACAGACCGATTCGCACATCGGCCTCCCGGTGATCACAGCCGGGTACGGCCGTCTCGACTCGCTCGAGCTCGTTCCGTTCCGCGCCGGCATCGCCGCCGGGGCGGACGTGGTGATGAGCGCGCACATCGCGTTCCCCGCGCTCACGGGGTCGAACGATCCCGCGACGTTGTCGGCGGCCGTGCTTACCGGGCTGCTGCGCGACTCGCTGCGCTTCCCCGGTCTGGTCGTGACCGACGCCCTGATGATGGGCGCGATCGTGACGAAGTATGGCGCCGGCGAAGCGACGGTACGGGCGTTCCTCGCGGGCTCGGACCTGCTGCTGATACCGGCGGATCCCGACTCCGCGGTCCTCGCGATGACCGCGGCGGTCGCGGCGGGACGAGTCACGCCGCAGCGGCTCGCGCAGTCGGTGCGCCGCGTGCTCGAGATCAAGCGTCGGCTTGGGCTGTTCGAGCGCCGCACCGTCCCGCTCGACTCCATTCCGCACGTAGTCGGCAGTAAGCGGTTCCAGGACGCAGCTAATGACATCGCGGTGCGGTCCCTCACGCTGGTGCGCGACGTGGGCGGCCGGCTGCACGCCGTGCGGGGGCATCCCGGCCGGCTCGCCCTGATCGCGTACGCCGACGAGGCGAACGGGAGCGCCGGCCTGTTCCTCACCGATTTGTTGCGGCAAGGCGGCGACACGGTGGAGTACTTCCGGCTGTGGCCCATGTCCGGGACCCTCTCGTACGATTCGGCGCGGGCCACCATCGCGCGGGCGCCGGCCACCGTGTTCGTCACCAACGTGCGGCCGATTTCGGGAAAGGGGAACATTGCCCTCCCCGACTCGCTCGCCCAGCTCATCACGCTGACCGACGCCGCGCGCCCCACCGTGCTGGTGTCGCTCGGCAGTCCCTACCTCCTCAACCAGACGCCCGCCGTGCGGTCCTACCTCATCGCCTGGAGCGGCGTCCGGGCCTCGGAGCGGGCCGTGGCGCTCGCGCTGCTGGGCCGCGTGCCGCTCGGCGGCCACCTCCCCACTCGCATCCCGCCGGATTACGCCCTCGGCTGGGGCCTGACGGTCCCCGCGCTACAGCCGTGACGGGCCGCGTCACGCTCACGCTCGCCGTACTGATCGCGGCGTGTGGGCGGCCGGCGCCTAAGGAGGGTGCGCCGGTCCCGGCGAGCGCGGGCATCCCACGGGCCGGGCCGTCATCGCTGGGGCTCGACAGCACGCGCCTCGCCGACGTCGTCGCGTATGTCCGAGCCGAGGTCGACAGCGGCGCATTCCCGGGTGCCGTGCTCGCCGTGGGACGGCACGGCCGGCTCGCGCTGCTCGCGCCAGTGGGCCACTACGGTGTCGACGACCCCCGGCCCGTCGAGGTCGGCACGCTGTACGACCTCGCCTCGCTCACCAAAGTGGTGGGCCTCACGACCGCCTGCATGTTGCTCGTGGACTCGGGCCTGCTCGAGCTCGATGCACCGATCGAGCGCTACGTGCCCACGTTCCGAGGGTCCATGAAGGATCGCGTGACGGTCCGCCAGCTCCTGACCCACTCGGCAGGCCTCGTGGCGGACCTCCCGCTGTACGACTCCACGGCGACGCGCGCCGCGGCGCTCGCGGCTGTGGACACGACGACGCTCGTCGCACCGCCGGGAACCAAGTATGTCTACTCCGACCTGAGTGCCATCGTGCTCATGCAAGCCGTGGAGCGCGTGACCGGCGAGCCATTCGACCGCTTTCTCGCCCGGCGCGTGTTCGGACCGCTCGGCATGCCCGCCACGCGGTTCTTGCCGCCCGCTTCGTCGCGCGACTGGATCGCCCCCACCGAGCACGATACCGTGTTCCGGCACCGCTGGCTTCGGGGAGAAGTGCACGATGAGAGCGCGGCACGGCTGGGCGGCGTCTCGGGGAACGCCGGGCTCTTCTCCAACGCGCTCGACCTCTCCCGCTTCGCCGCGATGCTCTTGAACGGCGGGGCGTGGGACACGCTGCAGCTGATTCGTGCGGAGACCGTGGCGGAATTCACCACGCGTCAAAATCTCCCGCCAGGCTCGACTCGCGCGCTCGGCTGGGATACGCCTTCGGATTCCGGCTACTCGAGCGCGGGCGCGAAGCTGTCACGGCGCTCCTTCGGCCACACGGGCTATACTGGTACGTCGCTGTGGATGGATCCCGACCGCGACCTGTTCATCGTGCTCCTCACGAACCGGGTCAACCCCACGCGCGCCAACACAGCCATCCTCCGGGTGCGGGCGCACGTGTCCGACCTTGTGGCCGACGCCCTCACGCATCCGGAGCTCTAGGAGGCGCTACTCCACCACCGTCTGCCAGCCGCGCCGCGACAAGTCGCGATAGATGATCACGCCGGCGACGGCGGCGACCACGAGCAGGATCAGGCCGGCGAGCGTTTCCTGTAGCAGCAGCTTCCCCACGCCGAACAGCACTCCGTACACCAGCACACAACCCGCCACCCAGTCGATCAGATTGGCGAGGCCGTCGGCAGACGGACGCACGTCGGGAGCGAGGGCGGCCACGGGTCCCCAGCCCGCCCGCGAGGGCCGGGTGCGGCGGTAGAACGCGACCAGGGTCGCGTCCGACTCGGGGCGCGTGAGGAACGTGACCGCAAGCCACACCGCGGTCGTAACCGCCACTGTAATGAGCACGATGTGCGCGAAATCGAGGGGCTGGTCGCTCTGGAGCCCGCCCACGGTCTGCAGCAGGACCGACACGACGAACGCGGTGATCATCGCGGAGACTTCGCTCCACGCATTGATCCGCCACCAGTACCAGCGCAGCAGCAGCACGGCGCCCGTACCAGCACCGGTGATGATCAACACCCGCCACGCCCCGCCGATCGATTCGATGCGAAAGGCCACCGCCGCCGAGACCACCGTCAACAAGGCTGTGGCCAGCCGGGACGCCCTGACGTAATGCGACTCGGCGGCGTCACGGCGCACGAAGCGGCGGTAGAAATCGTTCACGAGATAGCTCGCACCCCAGTTCAGCTGGGTGGCGATCGTCGACATGAAGGCCGCGGCGAACGCCGCGACCATGAGTCCGCGCAACGACGATGGCAGATAGTCGATCATCACCCGGACGTATCCGGTCTCCGGGTCCTTGAGGTTGGGAAACAAGATCAGCGAGGCGAGGGCGACGAGGATCCAGGGCCAGGGCCGGATGGCATAGTGCGCGATGTTGAACCACAGGGTAGCGAGCAACGAGTTCTTTTCGTCTTTCGCGCTCAACATCCGCTGCGCCACGTAGCCGCCTCCGCCGGGCTCGGCACCCGGATACCAGGTGGCCCACCAATTGACGGCGATGTACACAAAGAAGGTGATCATCGGCATCCACGCCGAGCCGACGTCGGGCACAAAGCTCAGCACGGATCCCTGACCGCCGGTCGTGGCCCCGCGCAGCTGATCGATGGCCGCCAGCTTGACCCGCATCGCCTCGATTCCCCCGACCGCCTGCACGGCGACGACGGCCAGCACGATCACCATGCCCATCTTGATCACGAACTGGAACAGATCGGTCACCAGCACGCCCCATAATCCGGAGAGCGTCGAGATCGCGGACGTAAGAACGATCATGCCGACGACGATCCACAGCGCCTCGCCCTTCGACACGCCGAAGACCAGCTGCAGGATCTTCGCCATCGCGAGGTTGACCCAGCCGAGGATGATGCAGTTGATGAGCAAACCCAGGTAAATGGCCCGGAAGCCCCGCAGGAAGGCGGCCGGTGGGCCGGCGTAGCGGATCTCCGCGAACTCGATGTCGGTCATGACGCCGGAGCGGCGCCACAGGCGGGCGTAGAAGAACACCGTGAGCATCCCGCTCGCGAGCAGGTTCCACCACAGCCAGTTGCCCGCGATCCCGTTCTGCGCGACCAGACCGGTGACGACAAGGGGCGTGTCCGCGGCGAACGTGGTCGCCACCATCGACGTGCCCGCCAGCCACCACGGCACGTTTCTCCCGGAGAGAAAGAACTCCGCCGTGTTCTGGCTGGCGCGACTCTTGTAGTACAGGCCGACGGCGATGTTGAACAGGAAGTACAGGGCGACGACCACCCAGTCGGCGAGCGTTAGACGCATAGTGGCGGCAACCTCGCGGCAGAGAGTTGACTTGCCCGCAGGAACTGTCTAAGTTCGCACCTGACTGGAGGATCGCAATGGCCACGACGCAACGCACGAGTCCCATCACCCTCACGGTGACCGAGCAGGCAGCGGTCGAGGTGAGGAAGTTCATGGCGGAGGAGAAGGCGTCCCCCGATACCGCCGGGCTCCGCATCGCGGTGCTCCCGGGCGGGTGCTCGGGCTTCAAGTACAGCCTGAACATCGAAGACAAGCCGGCCGATGACGATCTCGTCATCGAAACCGGCGGTGTGCGGTGCTTTGTCGACGCATTCAGCGCCCAATACTTGAACGGTGTCACCCTGAACTACAAGAGCAACTTCCAGGAATCGGGGTTCATCTTCGAGAACCCGAACGCCACGGGCGGCTGCGGCTGCGGATCATCCTTCACGGTTTGAGGCCGTTGGCCCCCTTCTGGTCGGCATTCCAAGCCCGCGTCCGTCGCGGGCTTTTTGCTGCGCCGCACCGCCGATGAGAGCCCTCGACGTCGCCGTCATCGCGGCGTACTGCGCCGCGGTGATCGTGTTCGGCCTCGTGCTGTCGGGCCGCCAGCGCGATGCGAGCGATTACTTCCTCGGGCACCGCGGCCTGCCGTGGTGGGCCATCATGTTGTCGATCGTCGCGACCGAGACGTCGGCGCTGACGATCATCTCGGTCCCCGGCCTCGCGGCCCGCGGCGACCTCACGTTCCTGCAGCTCTCGTTCGGGTACCTCGTGGGGCGCATCGGTGTCGCGGCGTTCCTGCTCCCCGGCTATTTCGAGGGGACCCAGGACACGGCCTACCAGCGGCTGGAGCGGCGCTTCGGGACGACCGCCCGGCGCACCGCCTCGGGCGTGTTCCTGGTGACGCGCGCCCTGGCCGACTGCGTCCGGATCTTCGCCACGGCCATCCCGCTCGCGATCATCACGCAGTGGAGCCTCGCCGCCGGTATTCTGGCGATCGGCATCGTCACCGTGATTTACACCTGGGTCGGAGGCTTGCGCGCCGTCGTGTGGGTGGACGTGATCCAGCTCGGGGTCTATCTCGTCGGCGGGATCGCGACCCTCCTGGTCGCGACGCATCTCGCGGGGGGGGTGGGCGCGTTTGCGCGGGCATGGGACGCCGGGAAGCTCGTCGCGCTCGACTTCACGCCATCGTTCAAGGTGCTCTACACGTTCTGGGGCGGGGTCCTGGGCGGGGCGTTGCTCGCCGGCGCCTCCCACGGCACCGATCACTTGATCGTGCAGCGCCTCCTTGCCGCACGGGGCCTCCGGGACGCGCAGCGCGCGCTCATCGGCTCGGGGGTGTTCATCATCCTGCAGTTCGCGCTCTTTCTGCTGGTGGGAACGAGCCTGTGGCTGGCGGGTGCGGATCCGGGGCCCGCGATGCGGGGCGACGCCATCTATCCGACGTTCGCCATCAATCAGCTCCCGGCCGGCCTCGCCGGGCTCGTGATCGCGGGCATCCTCGCGGCCGCCATGAGCAGTCACGCCTCCGCTGTGAACTCGCTGGCCTCGGCCTCGACCCAGGACTTCTATGCGCCGCTCACCGGGCGCCACGACCCGACACATCTCCTTTGGGTGGGCCGCTGGCTCACCCTGGTATGGACGGCCGTGCTGGTCGCGGGGGCCATGGCGTTCCAGAACCAGAACACACCCGTGGTACAGCTGGCACTCAGCATCGCATCGATCACGTACGGCGGCCTGCTCGGGACGTATCTCCTGGGTGGGCTGTGGTCGCGCGCCCGCGAGCGCGACGTCATCGCTGCGATCGTCGTGAGCGTCCTCGTCATGACGCCGATCGTGCTCGGTGTGCCGTGGCGCCTGTTGCCGGGTCTGGCGTGGCCGTGGTACGTGCCGCTGGGAACGGGAGTGACGGTGGCAGTGGGGATGTTGTCCTCACTAGTCGGACGGCCGGACGGGCGGACCAGCGGACCGCAGACGGATTCCGCGTGACGCCACCTTCCGCCCGTCCGCCTGACCGCCCGTCCGCCCTGTTGCTCGGTGCCGACGCCGGAGGCTCCCATTCCACGGTGGTAGTCGGCTCACCCACGAAAATTCTCGGCCGCGCGGACGGGCCGGGTGCTGCCATGCGACCCGGCGGGGCCGCCAAGTCCGCAGCGGTGCTGGCGGAAACGGCGCGGCGCGCCGCGGTGCAGGCGCGAGTGGATCTGCCGGTCGAGCGCGCGGTAGTGGGCGCCGCCGGAGCGGGGCGCGCGCAGGAGCAAGCGGAGCTCGCGGCGGCGCTCGTCGAGGCCGGTGTGGCACGGCGGGTGCGCGTGCTCGGGGACGGCGAGGTGGCCCTCGCCACGGCGTTCGGCGCCCGCCCCGGAATCCTCCTCAACGCGGGCACCGGCTCGATCGCCTACGCGCGTGACCCCGCGGGCGAGCTGCACCGCGCGGGCGGGTACGGCTGGCAGCTGGGCGACGAAGGCGGGGGCTATTGGCTGGGCCGCCGCGCGCTCG
>Ga0209266_1002727_pt1 | contig 11003 bp, 12 predicted proteins | sample GraSoiAngelo_132_FD_185889 | JGI IMG/M metagenome (GOLD analysis project Ga0209266, IMG submission 185889) | Grasslands soil microbial communities from the Angelo Coastal Reserve, California, USA - 14_0929_02_40cm (SPAdes) (version 2) | ecosystem: Environmental > Terrestrial > Soil > Grasslands ...
GGCCTGGTCCAGCTCGTCCGACGACACCCACGTGATGTCCACCTGGGCGCCGTGATGGAACCCCCCGTGGCGAAGGGCCTCGATCACCGACAGGTAGGCGTCGCGGAGGTTCACGTACTTCCCCACGATCGCGATCGACACCGGGTCGGTCGCCGCGTCGATCCGCTCGACCAGGGCGTTCCACTCGGAGAAGTCGGGCTCGGCGTCGATCCGCAGATGGTTCGCCAGCTCCCGGTCCAGTCCCTCCTTGCGGAGCAACGGTGGCACCCGGTAGATGGAATCGGCATCCGGCGCGGAGATCACGCCGGAGATGGGAACGTCGCACAGGAGCGAGATCTTCTCCTTCAGGTGGCGCCCGATGGGCCGGTCGGAGCGGCACACGATGACGTCGGGCTGGAGGCCCAGCGAACGCAGCTCCTTCACCGAGTGCTGCGTGGGCTTGGTCTTCAGCTCGCCGGTCGGCCCGATGAGCGGCATCAGCGAGACGTGGACGAACGCGCAGCGATCCCGCCCGACCTCGTTCCTGAGCTGCCGGATGGCCTCCAGGAACGGGAGGCTCTCGATGTCACCGACCGTGCCGCCGACCTCGACGATCAGCATGTCGGCGTTCTCGGCCGTGGCGTGGGACCGGATCCGCTCCTTGATCTCGTCGGTGATGTGCGGGATGACCTGCACGGTCTTGCCCAGGTAGTCGCCTCGGCGCTCCTTCTGGATGACCGCGGAGTAGACGGCCCCGGTGGTCAGGTTGGAGCCCCGGTGCAGGTTCTCGTCGGTGAACCGCTCGTAATGGCCGAGGTCGAGGTCGGTCTCGGCCCCGTCGTCCAGCACGAACACCTCGCCGTGCTCGAAGGGGTTCATGGTGCCGGGGTCGACGTTCACGTACGGATCGAGCTTCTGGAAGGCGACCCGCAGGCCTCGCGACTTGAACAGCCGGCCCAGCGAGGCGGTGGTGATGCCCTTGCCGAGGCCCGAGGCGACCCCACCGGTGACGAAGACGAACTTCGGCTCTTTCTGCACCTCGGGATTGCATGCTAGCAGAGCGCGGTGACAGACCGCAGCGATCGTGCTCAGTCCGAGTCGGAGACCCTGCCCAGCCGGTCGAACCATCGAAGCGGCCCGACGGCGTCGATCAGCCGTGAGAGCGTGACGGTGTCGGCCAGCACGTTGAGGGCGACCGCGACTGAGGCGGCCACCCACACCCATGGCCCCGGGAGCACCAGGTACAGCCCCAGCCCGGCCGTGAAGCCCAGGAGGTTCGATCCCCCGTCGCCGAGCATGGCCCGCTCGCGGAGATCGGCCGGGAGCGCCAGGATCGCCGCGACCAGGACGCCGGGCACGCTCGGCGCGAGCCGAAGGGGCACGCCGGCCACGAGGGCGGCGCCCCCCGCGAGCAGGAAGAACTTCAGGGCCCTGCCGGGGCGGACGTCGAACCCGTTCCACAGGTTCGCGCAGGCCGCGAGCAGGCCGGCGCCGGCCAGGCGGGTGGCGCCGGGGTGGACGGGCTGGGCCGCCACCACGACGACCGAGCTCCCCGCCATGACCACCAGCTTGAGGATGCCCGTGGTCATGTGGCCCGATGCCACCGCCCGCAGGTGCGCGCGAAGCCCGCGGGGGCCCGGCGGCATGAGGTCGTCCATCAGCCCGGCGACGAACACCAGGAGGCTTCCACCGAGCGAGATCCACGCGGCGGCATCGAGCGATCGGCCCTGGCCGGCCACGATGGCCAGGCCGGCGAGCAGCCCGGCCACCGCCCCGGGAGCGATGGCCGCCAGCCCGAGGGTCATGGGGAGCCGCTCGCCCCGATAGTTCTCCGCCCGGAGGCCTTCCCATCCGCTCATCGAAGCCCCAGGGCCCGCGGCAGGACGGCGAGCACGACGTCGACCCCCTGCCGACCCCGGTGGGCGAACCCGCCGAGCCCACGCCCGGTGGCCCGGTGGTCGAGGTCCGCCCGGACCTCGACCACCCGGAACCCCCGGCGAACCGCGTCGATCGTCATCCCCGTCTCCATCCCGAACCCCGCCGACAGTGGCCGGCATGCCTCCAGGGCCTCGTGGGTGAGCGCTCGCTGTCCCGAGAGCGGCTCTACGGGCTGGAACCCGCTCAGCAGACGGATGGCCCGCCCGGCCGACCGCTTCACCAGCCCGAACCCCCCGCCCTGCGCCCGCGGAAGGATGGCCACCGCTAGGTCGGCCCGGCCCTCGAGCACCTCGGACAGGACCGCCCCGAGCTGGCCGGCGGTGTGGCCGAGGTCCGCGTCGGCCAGGAGCCAGACCCCGGCGGGCGGGAGCCGGCGGAGCGCACCCTCGAGGGCCCGGCCCTTGCCCGCCCGGCACCGGCCCTGGATGACCGTGGCCCCCGCGGCCAGGGCCGCCGAGGCCGTTCCGTCGGTGGAGGCGTCATCAACCACCACCACGTCCTCGACCCCGGGGAGGGAGCGAAGGGCCGAGACCGTTGCCCCGATGCGGTCGGCCTCGTTGCGGGCCGCGATGAGCGCGCAGACCCTTCGCGCGGTCACGTGAGCGGTGGGAGGGCGGCCGTCGCTCCGGCCTTGATCCCGTAGTTGCCTCCCTGTCCCAGGAACAGGAGCCGTTCCAGCCCCAGGACGAGCGCCGCGCCGCCCACCGAGAAGTCGAGGTCGTCGACGGTCACCATGCGGGCGCCGTCGGCGGCCGATCCATCGGCCCGCAGCGGGGGTACGAACGGGTACGCGGTGGACACGCTCTCGCCCGCACCGACCGTGGCACCGCGCTGGACCAACCCCTCGACGAGCGGGACGAAGAAGTCCTGCGGATCGATGATGGGCTCGCCCTGCCCACCGGACAGGACGACCACCAGCTGTCCCTTCCCCCCGATCCCCGGAAGGTCTCCCCGCGAGATCGCGGCGGACCCAGGCGGGGTGGTGAGGAAGTTCGCCGTCAGGAACTCGTCCAGGATGTCCGTTCCGGTCGGCGGGACCGCGCGCCGAGGCTCGCCCACGGCCAGGCGCTGGGCGAGCACCTCGGCCGCACGAGCCTGGAGCGTCGGCGTGTCGGTGTCGCCGGCCATCCCCAGCAATTCGGCCAGGGCCTGCCGTGACGGCTCGTCACCGATCACCATCCGATCCGTGACCGACAGCTCGGCCACGACCTTGACGGCGGCTTCTGACAGCGATTGCCGAGTCTGGGACAGCAGGCGCGCGTCGACGCCGTCGTGGGTGACGAGCACCACCGGCGTGCCGGCCAGGGTGCCCGGGTCGAGTGAGGGAAGGATGTCGCCCGCCCGTTGCAACGCGCTGACCTGGGCCTTGAGGTCGCTCACCTCGGCGCGGGTATCCGAGAGGTCCCGGCTGAGCTGGTTGGCCTGGTTCCGCAGGTTCTCGATCAGCGCGGGCTGGACGACGGACGACCCGAACAACAGGCCCAGCCCCACGGCCAGGAAGATCGCGACGATCGTGAAGATGTGGTACCGGAACGAGATCAAATCAGCTCCTTCAGGTGGAACAGCCACTGACGGAACCGTTCGAACAGGAGCGTCACGTACGTGCTCAGGACCGGGGAGATGGCGATGATCAGGATCATCACGACGATCGCCGCCCCGATCAGGAACACCGTGTCCCGGGTCCGGATCCTCGGCGTGTAGACGCGGGACACGCCCTTCGCGTCGATCAGCGTCTCCCCCACCCGCAACCGCACGAGGAACGTGCTGGCCATGCCCATCCGGCCCTTGTCCAGGAACTCGCGAAGGTTCCCGTGACTGCCCACGGTGACGATGAGGTCGGCCCCCTTCTCGTGGGAGAGGAGCAAGGCGACGTCCTCGCTCGTCCCCGCCGCCCGCACCATCGTGTACGGGACGCCGAGATCTTCCAGCCTGGCCTGCCCGGGGGCGAAGCCGTCCCGGTAGGCGTGGAGGATGATCTCGGTCGGTTGCTTGCGCCGCAGGCGTCTCGGCCGGGATAGCGCGAGCCGCAGCGCGGAGTCCGACACGCTGTCCATGTCGCCGACGATGAGGTCGGGCGCATATCCCGCCTCGATCAGGGCGTCGGCGCCACCGTCCACACCGACGAGCACCGGCCGTACGTCGCGGATGTACGAGCCCAGGGCGGCCAGGTCCTCCTTGTACTGGTAGCCCCGGACCACCACCAGGACGGGCCGGCCGGCCAGCTCGTGGGCGAGCGCCGGAAGCCCCGACCCCCCGAACAGGAGGTCGCGTTCGCGTTGCATGAAGTCCACCGTGTTGCGGGCGAAGCTCTCGAAGCGGTCGGCCAACCCGGCGCGAGCCTCTTCCATGGCCAGGCGGACCGATTCCTCACTTTGCCTCACCCCCACCGCGAGCAACCGGTCACCCGAGAGGATGCGGTCCCCATCGACCTTGACCAGATCGCCCTCCGTCACCTTGCGGAGCACCAGGGGGCCAACGCCGTCGACCAGCGGGATTCCCGCGTCGAGGAGGATGAGAGGGCCGAGGTTCGGGTACCGGCCGGTGATGGAGCGGCCCGCGTTCACCACGGCGGCCACGCCCGCGCCCACCAGCCCCTCGGCCGAGACCCTGTCCAAGTCCTCGTGATCCAGCACGGCCACGTCGCCGGGCTGCATCCGGCCGACGAGGCGCTTGGTCCGGGCGTCGACCCGGGCCACGCCCTGCTGTGGCCGCTCCTTCCGCTGCGGCCGCCGAAGCAGGCTCCTGGCCTTCGATGTGGACGTGTCGATCGCCTCCAACCGCGCGGACCGCTGAGCGGTCAGCGCCGAATCGGATCGGCGCGACAAGGGTATCCGAACCAGCCCTCCCGCAGGGTGCCGGCCCGGCCGGTCAGCGCTCCCCGCCCGGGAGCCCGAACTTCTCGCGCACCAGGGCGTGGAAGGGCGGAGCGTCGTCCCGGCGAACCAGGCGGGCCGGGTTGGGGGCGGCCCCGATCCCCACCCTCGAGCCGATCGGAAGCTCGAGGCTCTCCCGCCCGTCGGCCGAGATAAGCCCGGGCTCGTCTCCGACCACCTCCAGGTTCACCGTGTCGTCGGCTCCGATCACGAGGGTCCGATCGAACACCATGTGGGGGGCCACGGGCGTGACGAGCAGGCACGGGATCGCGGGCGTGACGATCGGCCCACCCGCCGAGAACGAGTAGGCCGTGGAGCCGGTGGGAGTGGCCACGATGACCCCGTCGGCCGACAGCGTCGTGACGTACACGTCCCCCACGAACAGGGCCAGGCGGACCAGGCGGTGGCGGGCTCGCTTCTCCACGATGACCTCGTTCAACGCCCACTGGGGCGCGAAGCCACCGCTCTCGGGCCTGGCCAGCACGGCCAGGCGCTCCTCGATCCTGGCCCTGCCGGCCTCGACGAGGTCCAGGAGGGGGGGCGCCTCCTCGGGCTCCACCTCGGTCAGGAACCCCATCCGCCCAACCTTCACCCCGAGGATGGGACACCCCACGGCCGAGGCCACGTGGGCCGCCCGCAGCAACGTGCCGTCACCCCCCACCGACAGGATCAGGTCGAGGCCGCCGGCGAAGTCACCGGCCATCCGAGCGTCGCCGTTCGCCGGATCGAACCACCGGACCTCGACGCCACGGTCCTCGAACCATTGCGACAGGCGCTTCGCCGCCGCCATCGCGGTCTCGCGGGCCGGATGGACGACGAACCCGGCCGCCTTCACGATCCGCCTCCGATGCGCAAACCCTCGTCGATGGCGTCGGCGAGATCGGGCGCCCCCGCGGCGCCGCCCTTGACCGCGTGGATGAAGAACTCGACGTTGCCTGCGGGGCCGAGGAGGGGCGAGGCCATGGCCTGGACGGGCGTGGCTCCCGACGCTTCGCATGCCGCCGCGACCTGCTCAAGGGCCCGCCGCCACACGCGGGGGTCGCGGACAACACCACGCGCGCCGACGTCCTTGGGCCCCGCCTCGAACTGCGGCTTGACCAGCAGCACGAGGTCGGCGCCCTGCATCGATGCCCCGGCCAGTGCCGGAAGGACCAGGCGAAGGGAGATGAACGAGAGGTCGGCCACCACCACCTGCGGGATGAACGGGAGAACGGACGGAACCAGGTCCCGCACGTTCGTGCGCTCGAGGAGGGTGACCCGGGGGTCTCGGCGAAGATCCCAGGCCAGCTGGCCGTACCCCACGTCCACCGCCACCACCCGGGCGGCCCCTCGCTGCAACAGGCAATCGGAGAAGCCGCCGGTGGAGGCGCCGGCGTCGAGCGCATCGCGGCCAGCAACGTCCACCCCGAACCGCTCCAGGGCCGCGTCGAGCTTGTCCCCGCCTCGGGAGACGAACCGGCGCGGAGGCCCTGCGAGCTGCAGGGCCTCGTCCGCACGGACCAGCGTCGATGGCTTGCTCGCCGGGCGACCTCCCACCACGACCAACCCGTTTCGGACGGCGTCCTGCGCCTCCGTGCGGGTGCGGGCCAGACCCCGCCGGACCAGCTCGGCATCCAGCCGGCGGCGGGTCACCGTGTCCTGGCTCAGGCCTTGGCCGGCCTGGCCGTGCTGCGCTTCTTGGCGGACGTCGGCTTCTTGGCCCGGGAGCGGGCGGCGGGTTTCTTCGCCGTCGTAGCCCCGCCGCCGAGCTGGCGTTCCAGCTCGCGCACCCGCCGCTTCAGCGCGTCGACCTCGTCGCGCCCGGCGACCCCCAGGGATTTCAGCTGGGACTTGACCTCGCGCTGCACCGCCTCGGACAGGCGCTGGCGACTCTTGTTCGACCAGTCGATGAGGTCTCGGGCGACCTTCTGGACCTGATCCCTGGTCTGGCCCTGCATGAGCGAGCGGGCCATCTCCTGGGCCCGTGCCGGCGACAGCTTCTGCATGGTGGCCTCCGTGTTCCTTGGCCCATCTCCCCCGGCCACGACCATCCTCCATGAGCCGAGGCACCCGTGGCCATTAAGGATACCCGCCGCCACCTGCGCCTCCTTGCCTGCTAGGCTCGCGCCCGTGAGGGCCGGAGGCTCGTGAGGGCCGGGCACAGCCGCGCGTGATCCCCATCCGCGACGCGAACCCCACGACCCGCACCGCATGGATCACGCTCGCGCTCATCGCCGCGAACGTCGTCGTGTTCCTCCTGTGGCAGCCGACCCTCGGCGCCAACAGCGACACGCGCACGTTCTTCTTCTTCTACTGCCACGCCCTCGTGCCGTGGGAGGTCACGCACCAGACGAGCCTGGCCGAAGGAGGCGCGGCCGCCACGGATGCCATCGAGGCCGAGCTGGGGCCACAGCTGGGGCCGGGGGTCGGAGCCGAGCTCCAGCGGGCGCTCCAGCGACGGTGCCCCGACAAGGACGTGAACCTGTCGATCCCGGTCTCCATGTTCCTGCACGGTGGCTGGCTCCACATCGGGGGCAACATGCTGTTCCTCTGGATCTTCGGGAACAACGTCGAGGACCGGCTGAAACGGCCGCTGTTCATCGCGTTCTATTTCTTGGGAGGCCTGGCCGCCTCGGCCCTCCAACTTGCGTTCGGGCCGAACTCGACCGTCCCCAACGTCGGCGCCTCCGGTGCGATCGCGGCGATCCTCGGCGCGTACCTCGTGCTGTTCCCACGTGCCCGTGTGTACACGATCGTGTTCTTCTTCTTCATCACGGCCATCGAGCTTCCGGCCGTCGCCGTGCTGGGGTTCTGGTTCGTATTGCAGCTGTTCAGCGGGGTGGGAAGCATCGGCGCCGACGTGAACGGCGGCGTGGCCTACTGGGCGCACGTCGGCGGGTTCGCCTTCGGCGCGGCCGTCAAGTGGCTGTTCTTCCGGGGACGCGGCGACCGGCCGGTCCAGCCGGAGCTCCCGCCCCGTCCGGACTTCTTCTAGGGGCCCGTCACCCGAACGAGGTCGTCGAGCAGCAAGGCTCGCACGTCCGCCGCCACATACGTGGGGCGGTACGGTGAGTCCGCCAACTCCTCCTCAGTGTCTACGCCGCTCAGGACGAGCAGGGTGTCCCAGCCCAGGGCCGCCGCCCCGGCGATGTCCGTATCGAGCCGGTCCCCGATCACGAGGGGGTTCGTCCCGCCGGCCCGGTGGAGGGCGGCGTGGAACAGCGGGGCGTGCGGCTTGCCAACCACCTCGGGCTCGACCCCGGTCGCCGTGGTGATCGCCGCGACCAGGGCACCCGCGCCCGGCCACAGCTCGCTGCGGGGCCCCGGGAACGTGGGGTCGGCGTTCGTCGCCACGAACCGGGCGCCGCGATGCACGAGGAGGCACGCGGTTCGCAAGCGCGCGTAGGTCAGATCGTCGTCGATGCCCACGACCACCAGGTCCACCGACTCCGGCTCGCCGTCCAGCACCTGCAGCCCCGCGTCCGTCAGCGCGCCGACCACGCCGTCACCGCCCATCACGAACGCGGTCCCGCCGCCTCGAGCGGCGAGCAGGTCCGCGGTCGCGGTGGCCGACGTGACGACCTCCTCCGGGGGCGAGGGCATCCCCATCGCGCCGAGCTTGGCGCTCACCTGCTGCGGTGTCCTCGAGGAATTGTTCGTCAGGAAGACGATGCGGGCGCCGGCTCGCCGAAGGGCACCGATCGTCTCGGGTGCGCTCGGGACGGGCTCATCCCCCCGGTACAGGACGCCGTCAAGGTCGAACAGGAGGGCGTCGTACCGAGCCGCCAGCATCAGCCGGCCAGGCGGCGGAGGGCCCGTTCGTAGTGTTCGATCCCCGGCCGCATGGCCATGGCCAGCTTCACATGTCCGAGGGCCCGGGCCCGCTCGCCGGTCCGCTCGCACGCCAGGGCGAGCGCGAAGTGGGCCCAGTCGTCCGAGGGGTTGATGTCGACGGCCTTGGCGAACTCGCGGCGGGCCCGGGCCATCCGTCCCGTCATGAACAGCGCCCGGCCCAGCGCCGATCTGATCGAACCCTTGTCCGGCTCGATCAGCTTGGCCATGGACAGCACCATCGCCGCCTGGTGGGGATGGCCCTCATCCAGGAACCGGACGCCCTTGGAGAACAGGTCGTACGCGGTCTCGCGCTCCAGCCGTTTGCTATACACAGTGTCGTCGTGCCTCAGATCTCACCGTTCGTCGGCCTGCTCTTCGATCGATCCCGGGTCGGTCCGCTGGAAGGGGTCACGACCCCGCCCTACGACACGATCTCGCCCGAGGAGCAACGCCGGTACCTGCAGGCGAGCCCCCACAACGTCATCCGGCTCGACCTCGGCGAGGACCGTCCGGGGGACGACGGGACCCGCAACAAGTATAGGCGGGCCTCCGAACAGCTCCGTGAGTGGCGGGCGCAGGGGTTCCTGATCCCCACGCCGAGACCGGCGTATTTCCCGTACGAGATGCGTTTCACCCTCCACGGCCGACGCCGACGGATCCGTGGGTTGATCGGTGCCGTGGAGCTGGAGGAATGGGGAGGCTCGATCGTCCCCCACGAGCGGACGACGCACGGCCCGGTGGAGGATCGTCTCCGGCTCATCAGGGAGATCCGGGCCAACCTCTCGTGCATCCACGCCGTGTTCTTCGAACCGTCGCCACCGCTCGCGGACCTCCTGGAGCGTGCGGGGAGGACCGAGCCACTGGCGGAGGCCCTGGACGAGGAGGGCGTCACCCATCGCCTGTGGATGGCGGACGACGAGGAGGGCGTGGGGAAGGCCCTGGCCGGGCAAACGGTGCTGATCGCCGACGGCCACCACCGCTACGCCATGGCACTGGCCTATCGGGACGAGATGCGTGTGGCCCAGGGCCCCGGACCGTGGGACCGGACCATGATGCTGCTGATGGACGCGGCCGCGGAGGATCCGCCGGTCCTTCCGTATCACCGCATCGTGCGCGCCGGCGCTCCACCCCTGGACGGCACTCGGGTCAGGGACCTCCAGGAGGTGCTGGACCAGGTCGACGACGAGGGCCTGGTCTTCGGCGCCGTCACCAGGGAGGGTGGCGAGCTCCTCCATCGGGTAGCCCGGTTGGAGGGCGAGCCGCCCACGGTGTCGGCCCTGCACCGACTCCTGCTCGACGGGCGAGACGGCGACCTCGCGTTCACGCCCGACGCGGTCCGGGCGGAGGATGCCGTTCGACGGGGACAGGCGGAGGCCGCGTTGTTCCTCCCGCCCACCACGGCCGCCCGGATCCGCTCGGTGATCGACCGGCGCGAGACGCTCCCGCAGAAGTCCACGTTCTTCTGGCCCAAGCCTCGCACCGGCATGGTCATCCGACCGCTCGATCCCCCGGAGTGATCCGCGGCGATCCGCCGCCTCGCCGGGCGCTACTCCTCCTCTTCGGGGTCAAGCTTCTTGATCCCGGTGGCCACCACCTCGGTGAGGCTCCGGGCACCGGCTCCGCTCCGGTAGAACCGCCTGGCAAGCTGGCCGTAGACGAGGACGTCGTCGCCCTTGCCGATGCCCTTGACCGCGCGCTTGCCGACGGTCTTGTGCCACAGCGCGACCGGGAGTGGGAGGAGACGCTTTCCGGCCTCCGGAACAGAGAGCCGGAGCTCGGTGACCTCGTCTCCCGACGGCATCGTCCGGTCCACCGGATCCGCCGCCACCGTGCCGGCGAGCACCACCACGTTGACCGTCACCATGCGATCACCGCTCCCTCCTCTCCCGGCGGACGCTAGCAGGACCCAGTGACACACTCGCCGGCAGGCTCCGGCACGACGGGCACTGCACCGCCGAATACACTTCGGCCGTGCGAACGGTCACGTTCGATGTGGCTCCCGGAATCACTGCCATCGACACGCTGATGGCCGGACGCGACCGGTCCACGGCCGCATACCTGCTCCACGATGAGGAGCCGACCATCGTCGAAACGGGACCCACCACCTCCGTGGACCCCGTGACGCAAGGGTTGGCATCGCTCGGTGTCGGCCCCTCGGAGCTGGCCAACGTGGTGCTCACCCACATCCACCTCGACCACGCCGGGGGTGTGGGTCGCCTGGCCGCGACGTTCCCACGGGCAACGATCTGGGTCCACGAGCGGGGGGCACCCCATCTCGCCGACCCCGCCAAGCTGATCGCCAGCGCCACCCGCGTCTACGGGGAGGAGCGGATGGCCGAGTGGTTCGGACCGGTCGAAGCGGTCGACCGGGACCGGTTGAGACCAGTTGAGGACGGTGAC
>Ga0209266_1002731_pt1 | contig 10995 bp, 11 predicted proteins | sample GraSoiAngelo_132_FD_185889 | JGI IMG/M metagenome (GOLD analysis project Ga0209266, IMG submission 185889) | Grasslands soil microbial communities from the Angelo Coastal Reserve, California, USA - 14_0929_02_40cm (SPAdes) (version 2) | ecosystem: Environmental > Terrestrial > Soil > Grasslands ...
ATGTCGCTCACGACCTGGCCTGCCTGCTCGCGCGGGAGGATCTTGAAGATGGACGGGGAGGCGAGGAAGGAGAAAAAGACGATCCCGCCGATCCAGAGGACGAGGGCTAGCAAGTAAGTGTACCGAAATACTTGAGCCATGTGGAGGAACCCTGTCACCCTGAGCGCAGCGAAGGGTCTAGATTCTTCGATTCGCTCAGAATGACAAGCCTGCTGTCCGTCTAGGGCTTCAGCAATTCGAAGTCCTTGATCTCCTTCTTCATGTGCTCCCGCAGCTGCTTGATGATCTTTTCCTCCAACTGGCGGGCGCGCTCCCGCGAGATGTTGTACTTCTTGCCAATGTCGTCGAGCGTCATCGGCGTCTCCGAGAGGATCCGGTTGCGCAAGATGTCCGCGCACTCCGCGAGCTTCCGCCGGAAGAGTTTCCTGAGTTCCTCATTGGCCAGAGTCTCGTCCGCCGGCGTCCCCTGGGCGGGCAGGATCTCCATCAAGGTGCCGTCCTGATCAGGCCCGAGGGGGGCGTCCAGGGAGATGTCCCAGCTCCCCAGGCGTTGTCCCATCTCGACGACGTCGCGCTCGCGGACGTGCAGGCGGTCGGCGAGGAGCTTGGTGTCGGGCACGAAGCCCTCGCGTTCCAGCTTGCGCTTCTCTTTGTTCAGATTGTAGAAGAGCTTGCGCTGGTCCTGCGTGGTCCCGATCTTTACCAGCCGGTGGGTGTTCAGGAGATACCGAAGAACGTACGCCCGCACCCACCAGGCTGCGTAGGAGTGGAACCGCACGCCCTTCGTCGGGTCGAATTTCCGGATGGCCTGCATGAGCCCGACGTTGCCTTCTTGGATCAAGTCCATGTAATCGGCCCTGAAGTGGAGGTACTCTGCCGCGATCGCCACGGATACGCGCAGGTTGGAGAGGATCAACTTGACCGCCGCTTCGCGGTTGCCCGTCGTTCGATAATCGTGGAAGAGCTGTAGTTCTTCTTCTTTGGACAGGAACGGATATTTTCGGACCTCGGCGAGGTAACGCTGGAGCGGGTCAAACGGGGCTAGCGCCGTGTCCTGCGACGTGTCCGTCTGGTCCCCCGGCTGGATGGACAGGGGGACGTCGAACTCCTCCGCAGGAATCTCCCGGTCGAGCAAGACTTCAGATCCGAGGACCTCGGCCTCTTCGATGTCCTCGGCTTCCGCGGTCTCGTTTTGAGTCTCATCCATGGAGTCTGAGGGTTCCATTGTAACTGCCTATTATAGCGGAACCCTTCCGTGGAGGCCAAACGAATGAGGTTCATAAGTTACTAATTTCTCTGCTATAATCCGATTCGTGCCTGTCCTCTATGCCCTTCGCAGCGGCCACTGGCCGTCTCTCCTGGCCGCCTGGCTCCATTTCGAAGTCAGTTTCATGACCTGGGTCCTCGTGGGAGCCTTGGGGATCTTTATTGCTCAGGACTTTGGGCTGACTGCTACGCAAAAAGGCTTTCTGGTGGCAGTTCCCCTGCTCGGAGGATCGCTCTTTCGGATCGGGATCGGAGTCCTTTCTGACCGCTACGGACCCCGCCGGATCGGGTTCGTCAACATGCTGCTGGTATCAGTCCCTCTGGCGTGGGCTTGGTTAGCCGGCGATTCCTTTGTGCAAATGGTCGGCGTCGGTCTCCTGTTGGGCATCGCAGGTGCCAGCTTCGCCGTCTCCTTGCCGCTGGCCAGCCGGGCCTACCCGTTGGAGCACCAGGGGCTGGCGATGGGCGTGGCCGGATCTGGGAACAGCGGCGCGATCGTCAGCATTGCAGTGGCCCCACTACTGGCCGTCAAGTTCGGATGGCATTGCGTTTTCGGTATCGTGATTCCCGTCGTCGTCGTCATCGCCGCAGTGTATTGGATGCTGGCCCGGGACCACAAGCCGATGGATGGCTCCGCACACCATCGGGAGTTCGTCGTCCTGCTCAGAGAGCCGGACACCTACTGGTTCTGCGTGCTGTACGCGATTACCTTCGGAGGATTCGTGGGCCTCAGCAGCTATCTCAGTATCTTTTTCTTCGACCAATATGGGTTGTCCCGGGTGGAGGCCGGCTGGGCTGCGGCAGCCTGCGCACTGGCCGGAAGTTTCTCCCGCCCAGTGGGAGGCTTCATCGCCGACCGGTACGGGGGACTCCGTGTGCTCTCCGTGCTTTACCCGACCATCGCAGTCTTTACGGGAGTGGCGTCCCTGTTGCTCCCGTTCCCGGAGGCCTTTTCTACAGTGTTTCTGGCCATGGCCTGCCTGGGTATGGGAAACGGGGTGATCTTTCAGGTCGTGCCCCAGCGATTCCGGCAAGAAATCGGGACCATCTCAGGGCTTGTCGGCGCAGCCGGAGGCCTCGGCGGCTTTCTCTTACCCTCGGTCCTGGGTCTCTTCAAAGACCTCAGCGGCACCTGCGCAACGGGCTTCGCCCTGTTCGCCGCGGTGTGTGTGTTGATCATGCCGGTTGTCATGATGTTCTGGCGTCCGAGACGCGAGAACATGGTTCCCCGCATTTGACACCGACCGCTCGCATCTCTATAGTAGATAAGGACTTTTGTGGAAAACCCATGAAATTTGACACGATTGAAAACGCCGTTGCTGACATCAGAAATGGCCGCATGGTCATCCTGGTTGATGACGAAGACCGCGAAAATGAAGGCGACTTCGTCATGGCGGCCGAGAAGGTCACGCCCGAGGCCATCAACTTCATGGCCATGCACGGGCGAGGCTTGATCTGCTTGGCCCTGACGCCAGAGCGGGTGGAGGAGCTCCAACTTCCCCCGATGGTCGCTGAGAACACGGCGCCCTTCGGCACCGCCTTCACGATCTCAATCGACGCCCGCCGGGGGATCACGACCGGCATCTCCGCCAAAGACCGGGCCACGACCATCCAGACGGCGATAGACGCCAAGACCAAGCCGTCCGATCTCGCCCGGCCGGGCCATATCTTTCCGCTCAGGGCCGACAAGGGGGGCGTCCTCAAACGGGCCGGCCAGACCGAAGGCTCGGTGGATTTGGCGCGCCTGGCCAGGCTCTATCCAGCCGGCGTCCTGTGCGAGATCATGAACGATGACGGGACCATGGCCCGGGTGCCGCAGCTTCACGAGATCGCCAAGCGGCATCACCTCAAGCTGGTGACGATCAAGGACCTCATCGAGTACCGGATGCAGCGAGAAACCTTCGTCCACGAAGTGACGCAGGCAACACTTCCGACGATCTTCGGCGATTTCGTCGCGCACGTGTTCGAGAACGACCTCGACCATGGCGCCCACGTCGCGATGGTCAAGGGCACGATCAAACCGAACGACGAGGTCCTGGTCCGCGTGCATTCCGGGTGCCTCACCTCCGATGTGCTCGGATCGCTTCGCTGCGATTGCCGCGAGCAGCTCCATCGGGCGCTGCAGATGATCGAGAAGGCGGGGCAGGGCGTGCTTCTGTACCTGAACCAGGAAGGGCGCGGCATCGGCCTGGTGAACAAGCTACGCGCGTACAAGCTGCAGGACGAAGGCAAGGACACAGTCGAGGCCAACCTGGCGCTGGGCTTCAAGGCGGACCTTCGGGACTATGGCGTGGGCGCGCAGATCCTGGTCAAGCTTGGGCTGCACAAGATCCGGCTCATCACGAACAATCCCAGGAAGATCGTCGGGGTGGAGGGGTACGGGCTCAGGGTCGTCGAGCGCGTGCCGATCGAAATTTCTCCTCAGGACTCGAACATTCGCTATCTGAGAACGAAGAAAGTCAAGCTGGGCCACCTCCTGGACAAGGTCTGATCGAAGACTGAGCACATACCGCATGCCGACAGTGATCGAAGGAGGAGGCGCGGCCGCCGGATTGCGGTTTGCGATCGTCCGCAGCCGTTACAATGAAGAGGTGACGAAGCGGCTGCTAGAAGGTGCGCTCGACGCCTTGCGCAAAGGCGGGACCCGCGACGAGGCGATCGACGTGGTTTTCGTTCCCGGGGCGTTCGAGATACCCATGGTCGCGTCCCGCTTGGCGCGTTCCCGCCGCTATGACGCCATCATCTGTCTCGGCGCCGTGATCCGAGGACAAACGCCCCACTTTGAGTACATCAGCGCCGAGGTCAGCCGCGGGATCGCACGGGTATCGTATGACTATGGGATGCCGGTCATCTTTGGTGTGCTGACCACCGACACCGACGAACAAGCGGATGCGCGGTCGGGAGCACGGGAGGGGGCGCGTCTTGGCGCGACTGGGGCGGGCGGGTGTAATAGAGGAATCAACAGGGGCTATGACGCCGGCCTGGCGGCGATCGAGATGGCAAATTTGATGAAGCGTCTCGGTGGCCCTCCACGACATTCTTCGCGTAAGAGGTCACGATGAGCCTTCGGCGCAAGGGCCGCGAATTGGCCCTCCAAATTCTGTACCAGTGGGATATCCATCGCGACACCTCCGGCTGGCTGGAGGACTTCTGGGCGCAGAACCCGACCCACTCGGAGGCTAAGACCTTTGCCGAAGGACTCGTCGATGGGGTCGTCACTCATGCGGCCGAATTGGACAGCTTGCTCGGCCGCTATGCCGAGCACTGGACCGTTCACCGGATGGCGATTACCGATCGGACCGTCCTGCGCAGCGCAGTCTATGAACTCCTGTACGTACCGGACATTCCTGCTCGCGTCACGCTCAATGAGGCCATCGAGATCGTGAAGCTGTTCGGCGACGAGCAATCGGGCTCCTTCGTCAACGGCATCCTGGACCGTATTCTGCGCGAGGAACCCCGCCTGCAGGGCAAAGCGCGGGAGGCGGTCACGTCGGTGACCCATGATTGATCGCTATTCCAGGCCTCACCTGAAAGCGATCTGGGAGCCTTCGCGCAAATATCAAACGTGGTTGCAAGTCGAGCTTCTGGCCTGCGAGGCTCTGGCGAAGAAAGGGCTGATCCCCCCTTCGGCAGTCCGGCAGATCCGCGCTAAGGCCCGCGTCAATCCAGCGCGCATCGAGGCGCTGGAGCGGGTCGCGAAGCACGACGTCGTTGCCTTCATCGAATCCATTTCCGAGCAGGTCGGGCCGGCGGCCCGCTACCTGCACCTGGGCCTGACTTCCTCCGATATCCTGGACACCTCGCTTGCTGTTCTGATGGTCGAGGCCGCCGATGCCATTCTGGAGGATCTGGACCGGCTCCTCGCCGTGCTCCGGGACCGCGCCTGGGAACACCGTGACACCCTCATGATCGGACGTTCTCACGGCATCCACGGCGAGCCCATCACGTTCGGCGTCAAGCTGGCCATCTGGTACGACGAGACGAAGCGCCATCGCGAGCGGTTTCGAGCCGCGCGTGACGGGATCGCGTGCGGCAAAGTGTCGGGCGCCATGGGCACGTTCGCACATCTGTCGCCTGACATTGAAGCCCACGTCTGTAAGAAACTGGGGCTCAAGCCGGCGCCCGCCTCCAGTCAAGTGGTGCAGCGAGACCGGCATGCGGCGTATCTCACGGCCTTGGCGTTGCTGGCGAGCAGCATCGAGAAGTTCGCGACCGAGGTCCGGCATCTGCAGCGGACGGAGGTGCTGGAGGCCGAGGAACCGTTCACGCCGGGCCAAAAGGGCTCCTCCGCCATGCCGCACAAGCGCAACCCGATCGTCTCGGAGAACCTCTGCGGCTTGTCCCGATTGGTCCGAGCAAACTGTGTCGCCTCCATGGAGAACATCGCCCTCTGGCACGAGCGCGACATCAGCCACTCGTCGGTTGAGCGGGTCATCATTCCGGACAGCACGATTCTCGTGGACTTCATGCTGGCGCGGTTTACCGAGCTGATGGCCGACTTGGTGGTGTACCCGGACCGGATGCGGCGCAACATTGAACTTACCGGCGGCGTCATTTACTCCCAGCGCCTGATGCTGGAACTGGTGCAGCAAGGCGTGCCGCGCGTGCAGGCCTACGAGGTCGTGCAGCGGTTGGCAATGGCCGCCTGGCAGGGAAGGGCGCCGTTCAAGGACTTGGTCGAGAAAGATCCCTTCATCACACGCCACCTGACGAGCAAAGCCATCGGGATGTGCTTCGATCCGAAGGCGTACACGCGCCACGTGCCGGAGATTTTCAAACGGGTGTTCGGCTCCTCCGGCAAAGCGCGCGCTACCCGCAAGCGGGGAAGCGCATGAAGGCCAAGGTCTCCATTACGCTGAAGCGGGGCATTCTGGACCCTCAGGGCCAGGCTGTCCTGCACGCCCTCAGTGCGCTGGGCTATACCGGCGTGAAGGACGTACGGGTGGGAAAGCTCATCGAGCTTGATCTGGCGACGCACGATCGGGCCGGCGCGGAGACGGAGATGAAAGCCATGTGCGAGCGGCTCCTGGCCAACACCATTATCGAAGAGTATCGGATCGAGCTGGTGGAATGACTGCCCCATCACGAGTGGGCATCCTCGTCTTCCCCGGGTCCAATTGCGATCGCGACTGTCATTACGCCGTCACGGAGGTCCTGGGCGCCCAAGCCGATTTCATCTGGCACAAAGACCCGACCCTTCCACAAGTCGATGCCGTCATCATTCCCGGCGGCTTCTCGTACGGCGACTATCTTCGCACCGGAGCAATCGCGCGGTTCTCCCCTGTGATGGCGGCGGTCACTCGCTTCGCCGAGGCCGGTGGGCTGGTCCTTGGCATCTGCAACGGGTTTCAGATCCTGCTGGAAGCTGAGCTGCTGCCAGGTGCCATGTTGAGAAACCAATCCCTCTCCTTTCTATGCAAGGACGTCCACCTCCGCGTCGAGAATGCAGACACACCCTTTACCCGACGCTGCAAGCCAGGCCAGGTGTTAACCCTGCCAATCGCCCACGGTGAAGGCAACTACTACGCGGACCAGGCGACGCTCGCCAAGCTGAAGGCCCGGAACCAAGTCATCTTCCGTTACTGCACGAAAGCAGGTGAGGTCACGCCGGAGGCCAACCCCAACGGCTCGTTGGACAACATCGCGGGGATCGTCAACGACGCCGGCAATGTCCTCGGCCTGATGCCCCACCCGGAGCGCTGCGCTGACGCGCTCCTCGGGAACGAAGACGGGCGACTGATCCTGCTCTCGCTGCTCGATGCCATCAAGAGTGGACGATATGCGCCGAAATCCGTCCTGGCTCATAATGCCTTCTAGAATGCGACCTCAAACGCCAGTCGCCATGACCAAGGACCTTATCGCCCAGCATGGGCTGACGGAGGAGGAGTATCAAAAGGTCATCTCCCTTCTCGGGCGAGAGCCGAACCTCACCGAACTCGGGATGTTCTCGGTGATGTGGAGCGAGCACTGTTCGTATAAGAGCTCGCGGACCTTTCTTAAGAAGCTCCCGACAGAGGGCCTGCACGTCATCCAGGGGCCCGGCGAGAACGCCGGCGCCGTGGACATCGGCGACGGTCTGGCCGCCGTCTTCAAGATGGAGAGCCACAACCATCCATCCTTCATCGAGCCGTACCAAGGCGCGGCGACGGGGGTTGGGGGCATCCTCCGCGACATCTTCACGATGGGCGCGCGTCCGATCGCGTTGCTGGACTCCCTGCGGTTCGGCCCGTTGGACCGTCCCAAGAACCGCTACCTCTTCAGCGGCGTGGTGGCGGGGATCGCAGGCTACGGCAACTGTATCGGCGTGCCCACTGTGGGAGGGGAGGTCTATTTCAACGAAATCTACAATCACAACCCGCTGGTGAACGTCTTCTGTCTCGGCATCGCCCGCAAGGACCGGATCTTCCGCGGGCGAGCCTCTGGCGTGGGCAATCCGGTGCTCTACATCGGGGCTAAGACGGGCCGCGATGGCATTCACGGCGCGACGATGGCGTCCGATTCGTTCGATGAAGGGTCGGAATCCATGCGGCCGACGGTCCAGGTCGGGGACCCCTTCACGGAAAAGCTCCTACTGGAAGCCTGCCTCGAGCTCATGGAGCAGGACCTGCTGGTCGGGATCCAGGACATGGGCGCGGCCGGGTTGACCAGTTCCTCTTGCGAGATGGCGTCACGGGCCGGCACCGGCATCGAATTGGAGCTGGCAATCGTCCCTCGGCGCGAGCCGGGCATGACACCCTACGAGGTGCTCCTCTCGGAGTCCCAAGAGCGGATGCTCCTTGTCGCAAAGTCCGGACGGGAAGGGGCGGTCCTGGACATCTGCAAGAAGTGGGACGTGGACGCCGCCGTGATCGGCCGCGTGACAAACGACGGATTCCTCCGCGTTAAGGAGAAAGGAGTGGTGGTCGCCGAGGTGCCCGCGCGAGCCCTGACCGACGACGCCCCGACGTACGAGCGGCCGGCAGACGCGCCTGCCTATCAAGATGCCCTGCAGTCCCTGCCGCTTGAGCTGATCCCGGAGCCGAAGGACTGCAATGCAGTGCTGGAGGCGCTCTTGACCTCGCCGACGATCGCACACAAGGGCTGGGTCTTTGAGCAGTACGATCACATGGTCCAGACCAACACCGTGATCCGTCCCGGGTCGGATGCGGCAGTCCTTCGGATCAAGGGCACTGACAAGGCCCTGGCCGTCACGGCGGACTGCAACAGCCTCTACTGCGTGCTGAACCCCTACACCGGCGCCGCCAGCGCTGTCGCCGAGGCCGCGCGCAATCTCGTCTGCGCGGGCGCGCGGCCCTTGGCCCTCACCGATTGCCTGAACTTTGGCAACCCGGAACGCCCGGACATTATGTGGCAGTTCATCCTGGCGGTGGAGGGCATCGCCGACGCCTGCAAGGCCTTGCAGATACCCGTGGTGAGCGGGAACGTGAGCTTCTATAATGAGACTCGGGGGCTGTCGATCTATCCGACTCCGATCATCGGCATGGTCGGGTTGCTGGATCACGTCGAGCAGGCGGTCTCCCAGGGGTTCAAAGCGGAAGGCGATGCAATCCTATTGCTCGGCGAGACCGGCGAGGACCTCGGCGGGACCGAGTACCTCCGGGCGGTCCATCACCGGGAGCAGGGGACGCCCCCCGTGCTTAACCTTGAACGAGAGGCCGCACTGCAGCGCGTCGTGCTGCAGGCGGTCGAGCAGGGCCTGGTGCGGTCAGCCCACGACTGCGCAGAAGGGGGCTTGGCCGTCGCGCTCGCCGAGTCCTGCCTGTCTGCGACAAACGGTGCACTGGGCGCGGAGATCGTACTGGACAGACAAGGGTTGCGGCGGGACAGCCTCCTGTTCGGCGAGTCCCAGTCCCGGATTATTCTCTCCGTCAAACCAGCCAATCGTGAGAAAATAGAGGCGTTGGCAAGGCAAGAAGGCGTGCCGTGCTCGGTTCTGGGGTTTGTCCGCGGCCAGCGGCTGATGATCTCCATCCGGGACGATCGGGGCCGGACGGCCCTCTGGATTGACCGGACGAGCGACAAACTTGATACAATGTGGCGTGGGGCGCTCCGAGCCGCCCTGGACACCGGGGAAGGAGGACACGCGTGAGCGAGGCCAGCGCCTTCATCACCCCCGACAAATTCCATGACGAATGCGCCGTCGTCGGCGTGTACGGGCACAAGGAGGCGGCGAACCTCGCCTATCTCGGTCTGTACGCCCTGCAGCACCGTGGCCAGGAAAGCTCCGGCATCGTCTCCAACGACGGCGAGCAGTTCCATTGGGAAAAGGGCATGGGGCTGGTGGCCGATGTCTTCACCAGGGACCGGCTGAAACGCCTGCCCGGCCGCTCGGCGATCGGCCACAACCGGTATTCCACGGCAGGCTCCAGCGACCTGAAAAACGCCCAGCCGCTGGTCGTCAACTTCGCCTATGGCAACTTGGCCCTGGCCCATAACGGCAATCTGATCAACGCCCAGATGCTTCGCAATGAACTGGAGGCCTACGGAGCCATCTTCCAGTCCACGTCTGACAGCGAGGTGATCATCCACCTGATCGCGCAGTCCAAAGAGAGCCTGCTGCTGGATCGCATTTTCGACGCGCTGAACCAGGTGCGCGGCGCGTTCTCCATCACACTCTTGATCGACAACGGGCTGATCGTCGCCCGCGACCCCTGGGGGTTCCGGCCCCTATGCCTGGGCCGGATCAAGGACGCCTGGGTCGTGGCGTCGGAGACCTGCGCCTTCGACCTGATCGGCGCCGAAACCATCCGCGACATCGAGCCGGGAGAACTCGTCCTGCTGGACGACAAGGGCCTCCACGCCTACCATCCCTTCCCCAAGGTCAAGCCGGCGATGTGCATCTTCGAGCACATCTACTTCGCACGCCCAGACAGCAAGATCTACGGGAACAACGTCTATGCCGCCCGCAAGGCCCTGGGGCGCCAGCTTGCCAAGGAATCCCACGTGCCGGCCGACATCGTCATCGCGGTGCCCGACTCCGGCATGCCGGCCGCGCTGGGGTATGCCGAAGGAGCGAAAATCCCGTTTGAGCAGGGCCTGATCCGCAACCACTACGTGGGCCGGACCTTCATCGAGCCGGAGCAGCGCATCCGGCACTTCGGCGTGAAGGTCAAGTTGAACGCCGTGCCGGAGATCCTGGAAGGCAAGCGGGTGGTCGTGGTGGACGACTCCATCGTGCGCGGCACCACGAGCCGCAAGATCGTCAAGATGCTCCGCCACGCGGGGGCCAAAGAGGTCCACATGCGGATCTCGTCCCCGCCGGTCATCTCGCCGTGCTTTTACGGGATCGACACCCCCACCAAGAAGGAGTTGATTGGCTCGACGCATTCGATCGAGGAGATCCGCAAGTACATCACCGCCGACTCGCTCGCCTACCTGAGCCTGGAAGGGCTCCTGGCCGCCGCGCCCGGCAGCGGCGAGCGCTACTGCAACGCCTGCTTCACCGAGAACTACCCCATTCCCTTCACCAAAGCCGAGGAATTGCAATTGGGCCTTTTTGACCGTCCGTGATGGGCGTGAGGGGATTGACCTCACGGATCAGCCGCCGATTCGTCCTCATCCTCGCCCTTACCCAACTGCTTCTCATCTACGCCTGGATCGTCGAGCCGAACTGGATCGAGGTCACGAGCCACGAGGCCTGGTTCAAGAATCTCCCGGAGGAGTTCAACGGCCTCGTGGTCGCCCATCTATCGGATCTGCACATGCGGAAGTAGGGCGGCCGGGAGCGGC
>Ga0209266_1002736_pt1 | contig 10986 bp, 6 predicted proteins | sample GraSoiAngelo_132_FD_185889 | JGI IMG/M metagenome (GOLD analysis project Ga0209266, IMG submission 185889) | Grasslands soil microbial communities from the Angelo Coastal Reserve, California, USA - 14_0929_02_40cm (SPAdes) (version 2) | ecosystem: Environmental > Terrestrial > Soil > Grasslands ...
TGGTGATGCACGGACCGACCGGCCGCAGCCTGACGTACGGTGCTCTCGTCGACCGCGCCGCGCTCCTTCCGGTGCCGAGCGGCGTGGCCCTCAAGGACCCCAAGGACTTCAAGCTGATCGGCACGCCGGCGAAGCGACTCGATACTCCCGACAAGGTCGACGGCACGGCACAGTTCGGCATCGACGTGCGGCTCCCCGGCATGAAGTTTGCCGCAGTGGCCGCCTGTCCGGTGTTCGGCGGCAAGCTCGCGAGCGTCGACGACGCCAAGGCGAAGGCCATTCCAGGCGTGCAGCAGGTGGTGCGCCTCGATGACGCGGTGGCCGTGGTCGCCGCCGATACGTGGGCGGCGAAACAAGGCCTGGCCGCGCTCGACATTCGTTGGGACGACGGGCCGAACGCTAACCTGACGACCGCCGACATCGTGCAGCAACTGGCAACGGCGTCCGAGAAATCGGGAGTTGTCGCGCGCAAGGATGGCGATGTCGCCGCGGCGATGGCCGGCGCCGGACAGAAGGTCGAGGCGATCTACGAGCAACCGTTCCTCGCGCACGCCACCATGGAGCCGGTGAACTGCACCGTCCACGTCCGGCCTGACGGCTGCGACGTCTGGGTGGGAACCCAGGTCCCGACCTTCACTCAGAACGCCGCCGCCAAAGCGACCGGGCTGCCGAAGGCCAAGGTCCAGGTGCACAACCATCTCCTGGGCGGCGGCTTCGGCCGGCGGCTCGAGGTGGATTTCATCACCCGGGCCGTGCAGGTCGCGAAACAGGTCACCGGCCCGGTGCAGGTGCTCTGGAGCCGCGAGGAAGACATCCAGCACGACATGTACCGGCCGTATTACTATGATCGCATCGCGGCCGGCCTCGATGCCCAAGGCAAGCCGATCGCCTGGACCCATCGGGTCACCGGATCATCCATCATTGCGCGGGTGTCGAGCGAGCTCTTCCCGAAGAATCTGCGGGTGATCCGGGCACTGGGCCTGGGCAGCGTGATCGCAACGCTGAAGGGTCTCGACACCGACGCGGTGGAGGGCGCTGCGGAGCCGCCGTATGCGCTTCCCAACATCCGGGTGGAGTACGTGCGCCAGGAGCCGCCAGGAGTGCCCACCGCGTTCTGGCGCGGCGTCGGGCCGACCCGCAGCATTTTCGTGGTCGAGAGCTTCATGGACGAGCTGGCCGCGGCGGCCAAGCGCGACCCGTTCGAGTACCGGCGCGCGCTGCTGGACGGCTCGCCGCGGGCCAAGGCCGTGCTCGAGCTCGCGGCGGACCGTGCCGGTTGGGGTGGGAAGCTACCAGCAGGCAGTGGACGCGGGATCGCGCTGCTGCATGCCTTCGGCAGCTATATCGCCCAGGTCGCCGAGGTCGCGGTATCGAAGCAGGGCGACGTGCGCGTGCGGCGGGTGGTGTGCGCCGTGGACTGCGGCACCGTCGTGAACCCGGACATCGTGAAGGCCCAGATGGAGAGCGGCATCGTCTTCGGGATCACGGGCGCCTTGTGGGGCGAGATCACGATCAAGAACGGCCGGGTCGAGCAGCACAACTTCTCCGACTACCGGGTGCTGCGCATGAGCGATACGCCCGCAATCGAGGTTCATCTGGTCAAGAGCGCCGAGGCGCCGGGCGGCGTCGGCGAGCCCGGCACGTCGGCGGTCATGCCCGCGGTGACGAACGCCGTCTTTGCGGCGACGGGCCGGCGGATCCGGAAGCTCCCCGTGAAGGACCAGTTGCGTCCGGCGTAGAGGGACACACATGATCTGGATCGCGCTCGGCTACCATCTCGCGAGCAGGCTCGCCTACGTGCTGTACGTCGGTCTCACGCTCAAGCGGCAGGACCGGAGGGAATACCTCACTCGGCGCTATGGTGTGGAAGCGGGATTCCAGCGGTTCCGGCGCGTGGCGGCGTTCGTCATGGCCAACGATGCAGTCAGTCTCGCCGTCTTGTGTCTCGTGAGCGCCGACACGTTGCGCGTCGGGCTGCCCCGTGGCCTGGCGATCGCGGTGGGCGCGGTGCTCGTCGTCGTCGGGGTGTCCACCAAGGTCTGGGCCGCGCGCACGCTGCGTGACGGGTACTACTGGCGCAATTTCTTCGCGCCCGACGGGCAGGTCGTCCCGACCACCGCCGGACCGTATCGCTGGCTCAGGAATCCGATGTACACGATTGGCTATTTACCCGTGTTCGGCCTGGCGATCGCGACCTCGTCCGCGTTCGGCCTGGCGGCTGCGCTGTTCGATCAGTGCGCCATTCTCGCCTTCTATCACCTGGTCGAGAAGCCGCATTTCGAGCGGCTGCGCCGGGCGCCTGCGGAGGCCGGCGTCAGGTCTGTACCTGGTTCCGCCCGCCCTCCTTCGCTCGATACAGCGCCCGGTCAGCCGCCTTGACCACCTGATCCCATTTCGTGTGGCGGTCGTTCTGCTCCGCCACGCCGATGCTGATCGTCACGGGGACGCGCTCCCCGGGGCCACGGTCGGTCAACACTTTCTCCTTCTTCTTCTTCGAGCGGAACCGGGCCCGTAGGATGAAGCGGGTGTCCTCGACGGTCTGCCGCAGCCCTTCCAAGTCAGCCAGGCATTCCTCGGCCCCCCGGCCGGCGAAGATCACCGCGAACTCTTCGCCGCCATAGCGGTAGGCCTTCCCACCCCCGGTCACCTGCGCCAGTTTCGCGGCGATCATCTTGAGCACCTGATCGCCGACGTCATGCCCGTGGTGATCGTTGATGCGCTTGAAGTGGTCCACGTCGAGCATCGCCACGGTGTAGTGACCGCCCAGCCGCAGCAGTGCCTCGTTCAGGGCGCGGCGGGCGGGGAGCCCGGTGAGGCTGTCTTGGTACGCCATGTGGTAGGAGGCTTCCGCCACCGCGACGATCAGGATGAGGGCGCCGGTGGCGAGGTAGAACGTCGAGAACCCGGGGTTCCCGGGGCGCACCGTGGACAGGCCGAGGAACGTCGGCAGCAACGCCCAGGCGAACGAGCGTCCCGTTTGCGTGGGTGACATGAGCTGCGCAGCCGCCACCAGCCCGCCGGCCACGAGGAAGGCGAGGAGGGCGGGGTCGGCGAGCGAGCTCCACGCGAACAGCCACTGCGGCAAGAGGCGCGCGCGCAGCAGGGCTGCGGTGGCTCCCGTAGCCTCGCGGTCGAGGATCGCCACGAGCGCCAGCTGTCCCAGGATGAGTGCAAATCGGGCGAGCCCCGGCGGTGTGAGCACGCCGCGCTCCGCGCCGAGCAACAGGGCGGCGAGGTTGAGCGGCAGCAGCACGCCGATCGCCTGGAGCACGACCGGGTGCCGCGCCAGCCCCTGTCCCACCGCGAAATGGAGCAGCGTGCGATCCGCCAGCGTCACCAGCAGCAGGGCGAAGAGCAGGCGACTGCGGTGGAAGCGCCAGCCCAGCAGGACACCCGCACCGAAGACCGCGTACGGGTAGAACGGCGCGAGTCGGCCGAGCAGGGACTGCAGCCAGTCGGTATGGGTGTACGCGAGCGCCGCGAGAATGATCGGGGCTTCGGGGAGGCCGTACGACAGGGCCTTCCAGACGGCCTCGTAGGGGTGCGTCTGCTGAGTCGCGGCTCGCGGCACGGTTCGCTGGGCTCCTTGGGGACGACGGCGCGGTTAAGGGTAAGCAGAAGCTGGCCGAGGTCAACAGTTGGGTTGCGTGTCGTGCGGGCGGCTAGTGATATTTTTCCCCGCCCAGGGCGGTATCGTCTAGGGGACTAGGACGGAGCCCTCTCAAGGCTCAAACACGGGTTCGAATCCCGTTACCGCTATGAGACAGAGAGACGTTTAGGGACGACGTAAAGGGGAGGCGTGGAGGGGAAATCGTAAAGGGACGGCGTTTGCTGCCCGCGATTACGCCCTTCCTACACGATTTCCCTTAACGGTGTCCTTTCGACGTCTTTCTCTCTACGATGTTCTGGGTTTCGCCCCCATCGTCTAACGGTTAGGACACCACTCTTTCAAGGTGGGAACAGGAGTTCGATTCTCCTTGGGGGCAGAGACAAGGCAAGAAAAGGCGTCGAGGCAGAGGCGTCGCGGAGAGGCGTCGCGGAGAGGCGTTCGCGAGAGTGGATCAAGGTTCTACGTGACGTCTTTTTCGTGACGTTCTTATCGAGACGAGGTTCACGAGACGTCTTTTGATGTTCTAGGGCCGATAGCTCAACTGGCAGAGCAACTGACTCTTAATCAGTAGGTTCTCGGTTCGATTCCGAGTCGGCCCATTTGGTAGGACATGACACTCGCGTCACCTCGACCGCGTGCCCGCCTCTTGGTCCTGTGCACTTCCCTGGCCGCGTGCGCGATCTTCCAGCACGATTGGCAGCTGGCCCCGTCGGTGATCGGGTCTGACCGGCCCACCCTGCCCGCCGTGGACGTGCCCGACACCTTGACGGCTGGGGTGCCAGCTACCGTGACCGCGTGGACCAAAATGGGCTGGGAGGGTTGCGAACGCCCTGGGACCGCACGGGTCACGTCGGACGATCTCCTCGTTACTGTCCGCCTGTTCGACTCTGTCGCCCGGAGGGCGGAAGATGAGGCGTGCCCCAGCGTCTTGACGCACCGTCGCCGCACCGTCGTGATTCGGTTCTCGGGGTCTGGCTTGGGCACGGTGCGATTCGTGGGTAGGGATACTATCGAGCGCCGCGTGGTTGTTCGGTGACCGCAGGGGGGCAAGCCCCGATCATCCTCATACTGTTTTGTCGACACCCCGTTTGCGCACTCCGCCCGCGGCGTCTCAGTCTGCACCTTCTTGACCTCTCCTTGACTCGTCCCGACGATGTTGCTGGGCACACACCCCAGGAGGAGGCTTCATGAACCGGTTCGCCCTTCACGCCGTCGCACTTCTCACGCTCGCAGCCTGCAGCGAGCCCACGCAACCGGCGGCCCCGGCCGACCGACCGGCGTTCAGCACGCTGGCGTCTATCGCGTGTCCTGCGAGTCCCACGTTCACAGTCAGCGATGAGGCTAGCCTGCGGGCTGCCCTTGCCGCAGCCAGTCCCGGTGCAGTAATCGCGATCCGTGGCATGATCGGGATTGCGGCCGATGTCTTTGTCACAACCCCGAATGTGACACTCACGTGCGCAGCGGCGGGCGCCGGTCTCTTTGCGCTGAACTCCTCCGTAAACAATCTGATCGTGGTTGATGTGGGTGGCTCGGGCGTCGCCGTTGATGGCCTCGTGTTGGATGCGAGTGCGGCCTCCGTCGACGGTGAAGCGTACGTCGCTGGGGATTTCTTTGGACCAGGTCTACCTGTGCCCAACGTACGGTTTTCACACAACACGGTCACTTGCAGCCCAGGGGGCTGCACCCTCCTAGCGGGCACATCCGGTGCGGTGATCTCCAACAACACTTTCACCTCGGCCGGATCCTTCACCGGGGTTCACGTGCAGTTGGGCGTTGAGAACCTTGACAGCGTTCGGATCGAAGGAAACACGATTGTCGCGACCGCGCCGTCGACCGATTTCCGGTTCGGTGGGATTCGGTTGATAGGCGCGCGCCATGCGGTGATCCGGGACAACATCGTCACGGGACCATGGGCCAATTCGTTGAGTCTCGCGACGCTCTCCACGAGCATCATTACTCACAATCAGTTGAACGGGGCCGCTATCTATGGCATCGGGCTCACGAGAAACCCCTTTCTGACAACATTCGTGCTGAGCAGCACCTTTAGCTCGAACGTGGTCACCGGTGCCGCGAGCGGCGGCATATTCGCGAGGAAGGCGTGCGGAAACGTCTTCGTGGGGAACAACCTTCAGGGAAACGGGAGCAATATCGGCCTGATCTTCCCCGACACGTCGGGGGCGAACACCGTGGTCGGCAACCCGACCCTCGTCGTGGACAACGGAGCGTACGACTGCAACGGTGACGGGGTAAGCGACCCTAACATCATCACGGGCGCGGGAGCGGTGATGCACGGCGTGAACCTGGGCCAGGTGGTGAACGACGCGGTCGTGAGCTCGAAACGCCTCCAGTAGTGAATTGGCGTCGGGTCGCGCACCATTAGGAGTGACGGGCGGGGGGTCCGTACACGACCCCTCGCCTTGTCATTGGGCGTTTTCTCGGCACGGAGGGTCTGGATGCGACACCGGGGCCTCGTCAGCGCGCCCTGCGGGTGTTGATCAGGGGTGCCAATGAGCAGCGGGCGTGATCAACTCGGCGGTTCTTCTCCGCGCGCCCGCCTGACCTCCTCTTGCCGCCGGCGGCGCTCCTCGACCAGCCTCGCGGCTTGCTCCTGCTCGACCGTCGCCGCGTGCTGCGTCCAGCTGCTCTTGGACGCGATTCTCCAGGCCGCCGATATCGCGAGCAGAATCCACAACACGTCCCAGAGATCAAACTCCGCGCGGAACACTTTGGAAAAGCCCACCTGCTGGCTGACGATCTTCACGACCGAGCTCACCGCGCGGTGCACCACGACCTTCCGCTCCGCGAGCGGGGCCCGCCGCGCGCTGTCGAGCGCCTCCTGCAGCATGCGCGCTCGCAGCGGGCGCGGCACGGAATCCGACAACAGCGTCGAATCCGACCACACGACCTCGGGGAGCGCGGCCCGGAGCTCCGGCGAGAACGCCCGGCGGTGCGCCATGTCCAGGAAATACGCCACGTTGACCGCCTCCTGATTCCCGAGCAGCTCGTCCTCGATCATCGGCTGGAGGGCGAAAACGTGAATCAAGAGCTTGCCGAAGATCAGTGCGCCGACGGCGAGTGCCGCGGCGGTGATACCGAGTGAGGGATTCCCCTGACCCGCCGCCTTACGGACGGCGAGGCCCACCAGTGCGCCCAGCCCCAACGCCCCCCAGCTGAACGCATAGTGTGTGAAGTATGCGACCAGAGCCCACAGCGCAGCCGCACCCATTCCGGCGATGATACCGGCCAGGACCGGACTCGAGTCGCGCGATTGTGTCTGGGGTTTGGCGCCGTACACCTTGGGCGCAGGGAGGGGCCGCCTGCCGGGAGCCGTCACGCTGCCCAATCTTTGAAAAGAGGTTGGGCCGCGCAACCCCGAAAGGCGAAATCTGACCTATTCTGCCTAGACTGCACCCGTCAGGGTGAATCGGAAGGTCGCGCCTTCGTTGACCTTCCCCTCCGCCCAGATCCGCCCGCCGTGCCGCTGCACGATCCGCTGCGCCAGCGCGAGCCCCACGCCGGTTCCCTCGAACTCTTCGGGACGATGCAGCCGCTGGAACACGCCGAACAGCTTGTTGGCGTACTGCATGTCGAACCCGACACCGTTGTCCTTCACGTAATACGCCACTTCCGGTCCGTTCTGCTGCGCGCCGATCTCGACCCTGGGATGCGCCCGCTTGGCGCTGAACTTGAAGGCGTTGTCGATCAGGTTGACGAGCACGTGGCGCAACAGCCCCGCATCCCCGCTGGCGGGAGGCAGCGGTGAGAGCAGCACTTCCACGGCGGCCGAGCCCTTGGTGTGACGCAGCTCGGCCACCACGCTCTCCGCCAGCGCCGTGACGTCGACGGGGGCCCGCGCGAGCGCCTGGCGTCCCAGGCGGGAGAAGCTGAGCAGGCCATCGATCAGCTGGCCGCCCAGCTTCGCGCTGTCGCGGATCACCGCCAGGAGCCGCTTGCCCTCATCGTCGAGCCGGGCGGCGTGGTCCTCCCACAGCGCCTGCGCGTAGCCGTTGATGGCGCGGAGCGGTGCTCGCAAATCATGGGATACCGAGTAGCTGAACCGTTCGAGTTCCTGGTTCGTCTGCGCGAGCGCCTGGTCGGCGCGGCGCCGCTGCGTGAGATCGCGGGTCACCTTGGCATACCCGATGAGGCCGCCCTGCGAGTCCCGCATCGGACTGATCACGCTATTGGCCCAGAAGCGCGTGCCGTCCTTGCGCACGCGCCACCCTTCGTCCTCGTGACGGCCCTCCCGCTCCGCGATCTCCAGTGCCCATTGCGGCTTGCCTTGCGCCACATCGTCCGGGGGATAGAACGTCGAGAAGTGCCCACCCATGATCTCGTGGGCGCGGTACCCCTTGATGCGCTCCGCAGCGGCGTTCCAGCTCGCGACCCGCCCGTCGGGGTCGAGCATGAAAATGGCGCAGTCCTGGATGCTCTCGACCAGGAGCTGGAAGGTCTGTTCGCTCCGTTGCAGCGCGTCCTGCGTTTCCTTGCGAGCCGTCAAGTCGCGGGTCACCTTGGCGAACCCGATCACCGCCCCCTCGGAATCCCGCCTGGCCGTAATGATCACCTCGGCCCAGAAGCGGGCGCCGTCCTTCCGCACCCGCCACCCTTCGTCTTCCACCCGGCCGTCCCGCGCCGCGATCGCGAGCAGCCGCGCCGGCTTTCCCTCTGCCACGGCCTCCGGAGGGTAAAAGCGCGAGAAATGCTGCCCTACGATCTCCTCCGCCCGGTACCCCTTGATGCGCTCCGCCCCGGAATTCCAGGTGGAGACGCGACCCGCGCCATCCAGCATGAAGATCGCGACGTCCTGGACGTCATCGACCAGCTGTCGGAAGGTCTCCGAGGATTCGCGGGGGATGGTAACGGCGGGCATTACGCGTTTCGCCAGCATGATGACAAGTATGCCAGGGCGTACATTTCATGCAAGCCTCTGGCAACCGCGTGCCCCGTCGCGGCGCCGCAACACTGGAAGCCAGCGTGGAGGATGAGTCGTGGAGCTGCGCGAACACGTGCCCCTCGCCCCGTACACCACATTCGGGCTCGGAGGGAAAGCCCGCTATTTCGTCGAGTGCGGCTCCGAGGACGAGGTCCGCGCGGCGCTGGCATACGCGGCCGAGCGCCGCCTGCCCGCATACGTCCTGGGCGGCGGCAGCAACGTGGTCTTCCTCGACTCGGGGTTCCCGGGACTCATCCTTCGCCTCACCATCGGTGGGATCGAGTTGCGCGACGGGCCGAGCCCTGAGGTGCGCGCCGGCGCCGGCGTCGATTGGGACACGCTCGTGCAAAACGTGGTGCAGCGCGGCTGGACAGGGGTCGAGTGCCTGTCGGGCATTCCGGGCACGGTCGGCGGCACGCCGATACAGAACGTGGGCGCCTATGGGCAAGAGATCGCCGAGAGCTTGGTGAGCGTCGAATGCCTCGACCGCACCACGCTCGAGCGCCGGACCTTCACCGCACGGGAATGTGCTTTCGGGTATCGGGACAGCCGGTTCAAGCGCGCGGACCGAGGGCGGTATGTCGTGCTCGACGTCACGCTGCGGCTGGCTCGCGATCAGCGGCCCCGCATCCGCTATCCGGAGCTGCAGCGCGCCGTGGCAGAGCTCGGCGGGCTCGACACCGTTGCTCCGGGCGAGGCGGTCCGCCTGGTACGTGAGGCCGTGCTCGCGCTGCGGCGCCGCAAGTCCATGGTGCTCGATCCGGCGGACCCCAACACCCGCTCGGCAGGATCATTCTTCACGAACCCGGTGCTGTCGGCCGCCGCCTTCGCCGACCTGGCGCAGCGCTGGAAGGAGATCCCGTCGTTTCCGGCGGACGGGGCCGTGAAGGTCCCGGCCGCATGGCTCGTCGAGCACGCCGGGTTTCCCAAGGGATACCGAGGTGGGGGCGGGGGCGGGGCGGGGATCTCGACCCGTCACGCGCTGGCGCTCGTGAATCTCGGCGGCACGAGCGCGGATCTCTTGGCGCTGGCGGAGGAGGTTCGGGCCGGGGTAGAGAAGCAGTTCGGCATCCGGCTCGCGTACGAGCCGGAGGTGGTACGCGTCTCGGCCTGAGACACCTGGCGAGACGAGCAAGTGGCGGCATATTCCGGAACCCTCGCTCCCCTGGAGTAATACCATGCGCCACATAGTTATGCATGCCGGGCTCGTGGCCGCCAGCCTCACGGTGGTCGCCTGTACTGAGTCCCCCGCGCCGACGGCGCTGCGGCCCAGCTTCGCGGCTGGCGGCCGCGGCCCTGCGGTGTTCATCACCGACGTGAGCCGCGACACGACCGCCCAGAATGAGACCCCGATCGCCGTCAACCCGACCAACCCGAGCAACCTGCTTACCGGCGCTAACGACTGGAACTACAACGACGGCGTCGCTTACAATGTCAGCTTCGACGGCGGGAAGACCTGGTCCGCGACGCTGCCGGACGGATTCATTCCGGGGCTCACCCGCTACACGAACGACCCCGCCGTGCCGGGCACGGGCGCCTACGACGCCGCGGGGGATCCCTACGTGGGGTACGGCCCGGACGGGACGGCGTACTTCGTGGCCCAGGCATTCAACTTCTTCACGCCCCCGTACCAAATCGCGCTGTATGTGAGCCGCTCGAGCGACGGCGGGCGTACGTGGTCGGACCACCCGGTCGCGCTGTCGGTGTGGGACAACAAGATCGGGAAGTCAAAGGGCTCGAACGGGCAGTTCCCGGACCACGAATCGATGACTGTGGATAACAACGCCAGCAGCCCCTTCTACGCCTCGGTCTACGTCACATGGGTGCAGTTCAACGGGTACGGGACCCAGTCACCAGTGCAGGTGGAGTTCTCGCGGGACGGCGCACGCACATTCTCGACGCCGGTGCAGATCACCCCGGCGTCGATCCGGAACAACCAGGACGCCCGGATCGCGATCGCGCCGGACGGCGCGCTGTACCTGACGTTCGACAACGGCATCCAGGGCGGGAAGGGCACGGCGAACTACGTGTCGGTGTCGAAGGACGGGGGGGCAACGTGGAGCGCACCGACCCTGTTCTCTATGTACAACAATCCGGTGTGTCTCTACCCGCCGTACTGCTTCAACATTTCGGGCGGAGCATTCCGAGGGCCGAGTTCGTACCCGGCGCCGGCGTTCGATGCGACGCGCAACCGCATCGCCGTCGTGTACTCCGATATCGACGTTGATGGCCGGGCGAAGGTGTTCTTCACCTCGGCCACCGCCGATCGGGCGACGAGCGCGGCCGCGTGGTCGACCCCGAGGGTGATGGCCCCGGGCACCGGCGACCGCTTCGGCGCCGAGCTGTCCGCGGCGTCAGGCGGCCGACTCGACGTCATGTTCGACGACCGGAGTTACAGCGGGAATGCGCTGGTCGACGTGACCTACGCGTCGAGCACTGA
>Ga0209266_1002741_pt1 | contig 10974 bp, 10 predicted proteins | sample GraSoiAngelo_132_FD_185889 | JGI IMG/M metagenome (GOLD analysis project Ga0209266, IMG submission 185889) | Grasslands soil microbial communities from the Angelo Coastal Reserve, California, USA - 14_0929_02_40cm (SPAdes) (version 2) | ecosystem: Environmental > Terrestrial > Soil > Grasslands ...
CGGAACTGCTCGTGGAACCGGGAACCCTCGCCGATCGCTCCGTCGATCAGGTCGGCGCGCTCCGGGGGGTTGCGCGGGAACACGTCCGCCTCCGTCGACCGCAGCAGCGCAGCCGGGGCGTCGGGGTATTGTCCGAGGATGGCCTGGCCCCCGATCACCACGATCTCCCGATCTTCCGAGATCTCGCCCGCCGCCCCGATCAGATGCTCAAGCTCGGAACGCGTCATGCACGCGCCGACGCTCGGCGTCGGAGAGCAGCGCGGCGAGCGGCGAAGACTGGCGGAGACGCGCCCCGTCCTCGCTGAGCTCGGTGGCGCGCGCCAGCACTTCCTCCCACGGCCGGTCGAGGAGCGCGCTCCATTCGCGCAGCATCGGACCATCGCGGCTCCCCCGACGTCCAGCGCGTGACCGCACGCAGTCCCGCTTCGTGGCGACGCGCGCGGTAACGACGCATGCGCTCGGCCGCGGTAAGCGGTCTCGTGGCATGCGACCTGGCCATGGCGGTGTCGTAACGCGTTACGACGGGCGGGACAAGCGAGCTACGCCGCAGCGGCTGCGCCGAAGAGATGCGCATGCATCGCGGCGAGGCTCGAGGGGTCGTGCACGTCGCGCGCGAAGTCCGGCACCGACACGATCGAATCAGCGCTTCTGGCGCCTCGTCTTCTTCCCGTTCGGTGCGAAATGCTCTGCCAGCGCACGCATGATCGTGCGCTCCGCCTCTTGGACGTCGGGGCGGGCGAAGACCTCCTTGACGGCCTGCCAGCCGGAGTCGACGAGGCGCTCGTACAGCGCGGCCTTCATGGCTGCCGCCGCGAGGCTGGGGAAAGGATGCTCTTCTGAACGTCGCTTCACCGCGGCGAAGATAGCTCGCTCCTCCTCGGCAGGCAACGGACCTCGCCGAGGAAGCCGTGGCGGTACGCGTGCGCACTCGTCGGGAGCGCCTCCCAACTCTGGCCGGCGCCGAGCGCTCCGCGGCTACGGTCTCGTTCTTCGAGGCTGGGACTGAGCGTGCGCATGATAGTGGACGTTGCACCAGGTTGCGCGGCCGAAGTCGATAGCGCCGTTTGGCGCCGAGGCGCTGGTGAGCGGTGTGCCCGGTCCGACGAAGTCCGCCATCGCGGGGAGCCGCTTCACGACCCGAAACGGCTTTCCCCGCCTCGCCGGTCGCCTCCGAGGGCCCGCTCGGCACCGCCGACGTTAAGTGTGCTTCACATGCCGAGGCCGATTTCTCGGCCAGCGCGGCCCCGGCACGTTAAGAACGCTCAACGCCCGCCGTCCGGAGCGCCATCGGATCGCCCGCATACTCGCTGACGGCTTCGGAACGGGCTTGCCACACGACGCACAATCCATGTTGAGCTTGAGCAACGTCACGACGCCCCGGGACGGCCGGGCGCGCCGCCACCGCGCACGCCCCAGCGCCGACCGACGGCGTCCCCATCCTGATCCTCGACGACGACGCGCGCTTCAGCGCCGCCAGCCGGGCGCTCGCCTCCCTGCCCTTCGTGCCGTTCTCCGTCCGTGGCGGCGCGGACGCCCTGCAGTTCCTCGCCCGCACGGCGCGCTTCGAGGACGCGTCGCGGCCGGCCTTCGGCAGTTCGGCACTAGCCGAAACTAGCGGGCAGGCAGATAGCCGAAACTAGCGGTTTGGCCGGTGCCTGGCTTCCGGCGCTTTCTCATCTTCTATCGCGTGACGACGAACACGGTCGTCCGAGTGCTGCACTCCGCGCGCGACGTCCGGCGAGCTCTCGACGAGAAGTGAGCAGATAGCCGAAACTAGCGGCCTTTTTCAGGTTCGGGTGACATAACGCCCGAAGGCGGACGTTCGCGGACCCCGTAGACTCCTCCGTAGGACGGCTGCCTGCCGAGGACCGGCTCGACGCCACCCGCGTGGTCCGCGACCTCGGTGCCCTACCGCCCGATGCGATCCTCTACCTCCTTGCCCAACCCCTCCTCGACCTTGCCAGCGATCACCTCCTGCGGGACCGCGCCCTCACGGAGCGGTACGAGCAGCGCTTCGAGGTCGAGGACAGCGACGACTGGATGACCGTGATGACCGAGTACAACCGTGAGGCCGACGCGATCACCGCCGCCCTCTTTCGCGCCGAGGGGGAGGCGGGGTTGGCGCACCTCTACCTCACGCATCGGCCGCCCCTGCCGCCGTTCCCGTCACCTGCGCCGAGGCTCGTCCTCCTCAAAGACTGCCTCACCGCGTCATTACTCGATAGATCGTGACCTCGCCGTCGGTGAACGCCGGTTTCAAGTACTCTGCGCGCGCTGGATCGAAATCGCCCAACGTGCGTTCGTCTCGTCCGACGAAAATGTACGCGACGCGATATTGCTTCAGCAAGGCTACGCGCCAGGCGTCATTGGCCTCCGTGCTAAAGAACCTCTGCACCGTTGCGCGCTTGCCGTCAAACTGTATCGTCTCGTAACGGTTCCCTACGAACACACGATGCCCCGTGCGAAACGGAATGTAACTCCCCGTCCAGTATGACGACAACACCAACTCATCCGGCGTCGCATGATCGCGCAGCCAATCCATCGCCTGCAACTCTGCTCTCGGCCGGAATAGAGGATACGGTTGCGTGACGCTGAGCTTGATCGCCGCGCCCGCCCAGAGATAAAGATTCGCGAGACTGGTCACCGCGATCAGACCAACCACGAGCAACCGCTGCAAGCCCGCGCCGCTGTAACTCGGCCGCTGCGCCAATGCGTTGAAGACGCGCCTGCGTGCGAGCCACGGGAGCCCAACCTCGAACAAGCCGAGCGTTGCCACGATTGCGAGCGGCACCTGCACGCCTTCGACAAAACGGCGCTGCGCGTTGAGCGGCGAGTAAACCAGAACGGCGACCGCGCCAATCCAAATCCACAAAAACGTGAGCCTGTGATGATCGCGAGCCTTGAGGCGGCGGAAGGTCAATGCGCCGAGAACAAGATACGGCGCGTAGGCGAGGAGATAATGCAACGGATTTGGTGAGAGCGTCGTTGCTTGCACGTTCCAACGTCTAAAGATGTCATTCGTAGCCAACACCGATTGATAATATAACACCATGGGTACCGGCAACGCACACGCGGAGATTAACAAGAACGCTTCGCGCCACAGGAGCCGCCATGCACGCGTTATCAGCAGCACGTAGTAAGCGCCTAGCACCCCTAACATCAGCACTATCAAGAATGGGTAGACCAACATGACGAGGAGATTCCCCACCGACGCGCCCAGCGCGAACAGCCATCGCTGCCATGATATCGTCGCGTGGTCCAAGGCCCGCAGCGCCAGCGAGAACGTGATGAGGATGAACGAAATGGCGGCAGCGAAATGAGGAAAGGTCAAAGCGCTGAAAAACAGATGCGCCTCGGGCATCCGCAAATCTAACGGCACCGCGCTCGCAATGGGATCGGGGTGTTCCCAAGGGAGCCACGCCCAATCAAACCCCCCGCCGAAGATCGCGAGCAAGTAGGCGGCGCGACGCTGTATAGGCGCTGGGATGAACGTGGCGATGAAACCGAATGTCACGAGGAACAAGAGCACATCACTCACTACGCGCGCGAGATGCCACATTGCAATGACGGGAAGATTAAGCACGCGAGCGATGTGACCGAGCGAGAGGTAAAACACTTCGATAAAAGCGGGCGCGTGCTCTTCGGACGTGAACGGCAGATGATACAGCCACTCGCCGTTATAGCCCTTGCCAATCGAGGAGACATAACTGGCGTCCTCGACGGTGATCATTAGGCCCGTGTATTCCGTGCCGGAATGCGCCTGCGTGTAGCCTAAGGCATACGGCACGAACAATAGCAGGGCGACCGCGACCGCGATCACGAATGCGCTGAACCATTCACGGCGCGTCGGGCAGCTTGCCTGCGTCACCTGCGTCGATGACATCACCGAGGTCCACCGGGGTGGGATGATCGAGGTCGGCGCCATCGGACACACGCGTCTTGATGGGCCAACGAGCCTCCCCCGGCTCGAAGGCCAGGGCCCTGAAGGCGGGCCAGAGAAGGGTAGCGACGAAGGCGAAGGCTGCTAACCGCCCAGCGGGTCCGTCCCAAGCTCCTGCCCTCCCTTCCGTGGTGCGCCGCGCATACCACAGGCCGTCACCGTCTTCTATGGAACGGAGCCAGCGGACGAACGCAGCGGACGGAGGAGTTCGCGGACTGCATTCCCGACGTTCTTGACCCCACGCCGCCGTTCGCGTTAGCAGCGGGATGCCCCCGACGAAAGTGAGCCCCCCCGACTTGAAGGCCATCACCGTCTTCCTCGCTTCGACCGCAACCCCGGAACGTGGCGGGCTGCCGTACCTCGACGCCATGCTGCCCGCCGAGCACCGGCTCGCCGCCACCCGCGTGGTCCGCGACCTCGGTGCCCTGCCGCCCGACGCGATCCTCTACCTCCTCGCCCAGCTCCTCCTCGACCTGGCGAGCGATCACCTCATGCACGACCGAGACCTCACGGCGCGGTACGACGAGCGCTTCGAGGTCGAGGACAGTGACGAGTGGACCGCTACCATGGCCGAGTACAACCGCGAGGCCGATGCGATCACCGCCGCCCTCTGGGTGTATTAACCACGAAGGAGGCTCGCTATGAAACGACATACGCTACGAGGATTCTGCCTCGCAGTCTGCATAGGCGCGGCGAGCACCGCCTGGTGGCTCGCGAGCCCGGCCGGTGCGCAGCAGGGCTTCTCCCTGAAATCCCTCCGGGGAGAGTACGTCTACGCGCTCGACGGGTACACCATTCAGGGCGACACCGGCCAGCATCAGCCCTTCGCCTGGGCCGGGAAGGAGACCTACGATGGCGCCGGCCACGTGGCCGGCGTCTTCACGGCGAGCTACAATGGCGAGATCGTCCACCGTACCTACACGGGGACCTACACCGTCAACCCGTATGGCACGGGCTCGACCCTGCTGACCGACAGCAACGGCGACGTCACGCACTTCGACATCTTCATCCGGGAGGGCAGCGAAGAGGTCTCGTACGTGGAGACGGACCCCGGCGTCGTCTCGTCCGGCTACGAGCGGCGAAGGTAGCGCCCGCAGCCGCAGCGGCGACGGTCGGCAGTCAGCGACGGGGCGGCAGTCTATGTCGCCTTGGCCGATGGGCGGAGCGGCGACTAGACATCTACTTCTTTCGCGCCGAAGGGGAGCCGGGGTTGGCGCACCACTACCTCACGGACCGGCGCGCCTTCGACCGCCGGATGGAGCGCGGTCGGGAACACTTCTTCGGGCCGCCGAGCGGCGCGCACGCCGCCTATCCTGACACCTTGCCGACGGAAGTACAGTGAAAGTGAAGCGCGCACTCATGGGGGCGGGGGCGATACTACTGATTGGCGCAGTAGCCGCCGACGCTGGCAGTTTGAGTATCCGCACGCTACGCTTTACCTGCCGGGCCGGTGATCCCGAGTTTCATCCTTTCTTCTGCGACACGGAGTCCCCGAACGATACGGGCTCGTGTACGTTCTGCTTCGCCCCCAGCCTCGCGTTCATCGTGGGCTGCTCTGGGGCGGTCGCCTAAACCCCTGCCGAGTTCTTCCGATTCGTAGCTGCTCCACCAGCCCGCTGTCTGAAGCCCCACAGGACAACTTTACCGTGGCTCTCCCGAGCGGTGGTAAAAGGCCAGCAACGCTGAAGTTGAAATTGCCTGTGGCCAATTCACGCGAAACCGTCGTACTTCTTCACTGCCGAGTAGCACGGAAGTAAACCGAGAGCCGTCCATCCCGCCCGCCCGACCCGTCACCCTAGCCGCCGTGCCAAAATCCCCGCACGGGGCTTTTCCAGCCCTTGGCGGGCGACCGTAGGACGGGTCCGTGCCCGGCTCGGCAACCCGGTGCCGGGGTCGGCGGCTCGATGAACCCGGCCGCTGCGAGGTCCGCACGGAGCTTGGCGATTTCGTCCACGTCGGTGGCGAGCACCCAGGCGATCCCCTAGGGGCTCTGGTCGGGGTGGAAGTTCAGCCAGGAGAGGAGGACTTGACGGGGGCCGTCTTTACCATTCACCTTCCAAGCCGCGCAGCATGAAGTGGTCGGCACTCACCGTCCGTCACGGCGGTGAGCGTCTCATCGTGGTCGGCTGGCGGATACTCGGCATCGGACTCTTGCTGACCGAACCCGTGTGGGCGGCACGCATTGTCGTCACTTGCTACGATGGAGCGCCTTCGGCTTCGGTTGGCTGGGGGACGGAGCGGCCCGATCGTACGCTTCAGCGGCTGCGACCTTGACCGGGCTCAGAACGGGACATGTCAGTTCCGGGTCAGCATAGGCGCCAGATCGACCGTGGTGCCTCAGCTGTTCGACGGCACCGTTGCCGTGGGTGGCCGTCAGCGTCTCCGCTACCGTGGCACACGGGCCGTGGTTCGGTGCCACGCCGGCCCCGAGCCGAACCCGGTGCCCTGTGAACCGAGTCTGCCGCGAGACGCTCTGACGTACACATGTCAGGATGGCGTGCTCGTCGAGCCGACCCCCGACCCCGTGTGTCGTGATCTGGCCTGTGACCCGGCGTGTGACTTTGATCGATCCTGCGACGACTCGTGTACCTTCAGCTTTCGCTGCCCGCCGAACTGCGGTCTCGGCCCTTGCTTTGAGCAGCCGATGTACGCCGTGCGGGTCCCGGTCGGCTGCCGCGGAGTGCTTCCCGAGTGCGCCCGCGGCGCGCAGCCGGCGCTAGCCCTTGAGTGTCGGCCTCCGCCATCTGGCTTCGCCTGTCCGCCGACCACGACCACGCTCCCGCCGCCGGGTTCCTGTCGCACGGACGCTGACTGCTCGATTTTCCCACTTGAGTGCCAACACCGTGAACTCGGCTTCTGTGAAGGGTTCCCCACGTTCAATCCGAATCGCTCGGTCTCGAATGTCGTATGCCCCATCCCACCGTAGTCGAGCGAGCCGCCGGTAAGGCAGCACGCTTCTCGACGTTGAACGCCCGGCGGCTCCGCAGAGCTTCGACGAGCGGAGTTGGCGCGATACGTTCAAGGCGTGCGTTGATGCCGGGTGAACGGGCAGAGCAGGCTCATGACGACGAACCGCGGTCCACTGGTGGCCATGGTTCGTGGCGTCATGATCTACTCGACCCGCAGCTCCGTGCCTACGGGGCGGTCGTACGGGCGAGCGCCGGAAGGCAGCGAATCACTACCACTTTCGGTCGGCCAGCGCGGCGCCTAAAGACGAGGTGCTCCCCTACCTTGAGCATGGACGTGAAACGCGGTTCCTCGAAGCATGCAATGAGGCATCCGGCGAAGGCGCAGAGCGGGCAGCGCGACGCGAAGGTGCAGCTCCCATCAGCGGTGCGGTCGACGTCGCACAGAGGATCGGCGGGTTGATTCTCTATCGTCCCATCGTGACAATCGATGCGAACCTTCCGCGGGCGCCTCACGCGCGGCCCGTGACAACCGCGACCGCTCGCAGGGATGCACCCCTGTTGCGGGTCGCAGGTGTGGCAGGGACCGCACGACATGCTCGGACCGCCGACGCAGCTTCCGCCCCGACAGGTGTCGCCCGTCGTGCACACATCCCCATCGTTGCAGGCGACCCCGTCAGGTGCTGGGTCCTGGACGCAGGCGCCAAGACCGTCGCAGCGGCTCGTCCCGCACAGGTCGATCGGGGCGCCGCATGGTGTCCCAGCGGGAACGGGCACACCCGGAGTGCAAGACCCGTTGGCGCACATGTCTGCAGCTGTGCACTCGTTGGCGTCGTCGCACGGGCCGCTCCTCGGAGGATGCACACAGTTTCCCGCGCTGTCGCAGACGTCGTCCGTACAGATATTCCCGTCGTCGGGACACCATTCGCCGGGGTTCGCCGGCTTGCAGGACGACGAGCAGCAGTCCCCGTCGAAGACATTGCCGTCGTCGCATTCTTCGCCGGGGTCGAGGATGCCGTTCCCACAGTGGCTGCCGAAGAACGTCCCGCTCGCGGGGAAGGGACCGAGACAGTTGAAGGTGCCCGTGAAGGTGGCCCCGTCCGGGGCAACGCTGCCGTCGATCGTCAGGCTCGAGCAGAAGGACTCGGAGTGGCCGCTCGCCGTGAACGTACCCGCGGCGGCATCGATCGTGCCCGTGAGGGTCACCGCCCCGATGAGTGTACAGGAGGCGGTGAAGGACAGCGCCGTACCAGATTGTGAGATGTCCGCCAGGCACCCGACCGTTGTGGTCGGCCCAGAGGTGGTCTGGGCGCGCACCCCCCATTTGCCGCTGAGATTCGTTGCGCCAAAGGCGACGTGGGCGCCGCAGAACAGGATCGCGAGATGCACGGCCAGCATCCGCACCTCGGCGAGCCTACTGCCCGAATCTCCGGCGGGTCAATGTGTCGTATGGGCTCCGCTTAGGGCTGGATTCGGACCTTCGAATCCGAACCTCAGCGACTGCCCGACCACGGCCCGTATGCCATCGCCGCCCCCTCGCCGCCGAGCCCGCGTTGCACGCATCCCCGAACTGCTGGGCGAGATCGAGCGACTGCGGGCCGTGGACTATGGGTGCGGCTGCGCTGCCGACGGCGGCGCTACTTGCCCGCCTCGGTAGGGAGGTTTGCCGCGCGCCAGGCGTCAAGACCGCCGAGGAGCGCGTAGGCGTTCGTGAACCCGAGTTGCTGAAGCTGGAGCACCGCACGGGCGCTCGTGGCCTCGGCGTGTCACGTGCAGTATGCGACGATCAGCGCGTCCTTCGGGGTGTCTTTCGCCCACGCCTCGATCCGCTCGTTCGGCACGTGGACGGCGCCTCGTATGATCACGTCGCTGCCGACGCTAGTGCGTGCATCGAGGATGATCGGTTTCTCGCCCGCGTCTCGACGCTGCTGCACCTCCTCGGGCGTGATCCGGCGGACGACTCCGGGCTCGAAGGCACGCGCCGTGTCCTCGGCGCGAAGCGGTGCGGCCAGGCTGCACGCGAGCGCGGCCGCGATGACCACACGAGCGATGAACGAGACCATTGGGAAGCGAGTATGACTGGGTCGAGCGTCCGGTCAACCCGACGCACCCCCCTCGCGTGCTCTCTATGACGGAGGCCCTGCCGGCGCCCCCGGCAGGCTGCTTCGAGAGCCTGCTCCCGCTGCAACATCTGCGGATGGGACGCCAAGAGGTGATCGCGGAGCGCGCACTCCTCCTCGTCACCGAGCAGGTCGCCCTCCAGCACCGCCTCGCGGTACTGCGCGCACGTCACCATGAGCGGGACGGCGGGCCAGTAGCATCGAGGGCGAACTCGCGGCCCCGTGGGTCGGCCTACCGCGCGACGATCCTGCCGCCCGGCACGGTCATGGATCCGCCAGGTCCGCGGGCCTATGCTCGTCGCCCGCGAGGCCGAGGTGCGTGAGGATGCGCCGAACGACCCGGGGATCTTCGATCGTGGCGATCAGGCGCATCCGGCCGCCGCAGCTCGGGCACGCGAGCACGTCCACCGCAAAGACCCTCTGGAGCAACTCGGCCCAGCGCCAGCGCCGCGGCGGCGCAGCGCCCGCGGCTGGGTCCGAAGGCTGCGGGGAGGCTGGCTCCGGTTCGGGAGCGGTCGCCGCCGACACATCGGCGGCCGCGCTGGGTCCGGCTGCCGGACCGGCGGGACCGGCGATCAGTGCGGCGTCGTTTGACGTCGCAGGCGCCTCCGCGCGCCCGTACGCGACCGCCGCGGCCCGCCATCTGGCGCGGGGCGCCAAGACTCCGTGGTAGAGGACGACGTTGATGCGCGGGCGGGGCGTCAACGCTGCCAGGCGCTCGAGCAGGGTGACCGGCTCGAAGCAGAGGTGCGTGGTTCCGTCGCGCCACGGCGTCTTGAGCGTCACGAGGACCGTGCCGTCGGACCGCAGCGCGAGCCGCTCCTGGGCGATGGGCGGGCGCAAGAGGTAGCGGCAGAGCTGCTCGAGCCGCTCCCGATCCTCGCCTGCTACGGTGACGGCGCCATGCAGGTCGAAGCCCTCACACCGCGCCTGTAACGGCTGCGACGACTCGACCCACGGGGCATCGGGGTCGGCACCGAGGCGCTCGACCCGTGCCCCGGCGCGGGGTCCGAGCGCGATCCGCCCCTGTACGGCCGCGCTCGCGAGTCCGGCCAGCGCGAGTGACTCGGCCGCCAGCGGGTCTATGGCGTCGGCGTCGTTGGCGAGTCCGCGGCGCACGAGCAGCCGCTCGACCCGGCGCGCGATTGTCGCCACGAGCCGGGCGACGTCGGCCTCGCTGGGCGGCGGCAGGCGGTGGAAGCGGAGCGTCCCGTCCGCTCCGGGGGCGAACACGCCGTCGAGGCTGAGCGCGTGAAAATGTACGTTGAGTTCGAGCCCGCTCCCGAAGCGCTGCACGACGGTGACCGTGCCGCTCTGGCCGTCCGGGACGCCGCCGCGCCGGCCGCGCCGACGGTACCAGCCGAGAACCGCGCGAATGAACACGCCGAGCACGGCGCGGCAGAGCGCGTGGTCGAACGCGAGGCGGTAGCGCAGCCGGTGCGGCACGGTGAGTACCCACTGGCGCACGGGGACGAGGGGCAGGGTGGTCTCGACGAGGTGCGCTGCCTGCTCGGCCATGCGCCGGCCACCGCAGCTCGGGCAGACGGCGCGTGCCTTACAGGAGAATGGGACGAGGCGTTCGAACCGGCAGGCGTCACACCGCACACGGGCGAAGCCCCGGTCGAGCGCGCCGCAGCCGAGGAAATCGCGGAACTCGCGCTCGATGAAGCGCGGCACGCCTGCGCCCTCGGTGGCGGCGGCCGTCTCCGCGAGGAAACGCTCGAGGTGCGTGCGCACGACCTGGTGGAGCACCGTCCGCGCTGGCGACCGTGGCTCGTAGATCCCCGGCAGCACGCCGGGGCACAGCCAATGCCGTGCCGCCGTTTGGAAGGTCGGGGTGCCTCACGCTCGCGAGCGTGATCGGCGCGACGCCCGGCCGCGTGTGCAACGGCCAGTGAATCAGGTTGCTTCGGGTCCTATCCCAGCTCCGCGATCGTCACGCCCGCCCCGCCCGCTGCCGGCTCCGACTCCCGAAACGTCGTGCAGTACGGCGAGCTCGCGAGGAACT
>Ga0209266_1002743_pt1 | contig 10965 bp, 10 predicted proteins | sample GraSoiAngelo_132_FD_185889 | JGI IMG/M metagenome (GOLD analysis project Ga0209266, IMG submission 185889) | Grasslands soil microbial communities from the Angelo Coastal Reserve, California, USA - 14_0929_02_40cm (SPAdes) (version 2) | ecosystem: Environmental > Terrestrial > Soil > Grasslands ...
CACTGGGCGCATCATCGTCCGGCCGGGCGCGCAGAAGACCGATTCCAAACAGACGAATAACAACCTGTTGTTGTCGACGGACGCGCACGCCGATAGCCAGCCGCAGCTCGAGATCTACGCGGACGACGTGAAGTGCACCCACGGGTCGACCGTCGGACCGCTCGATCCGCGCGCGCTGTTCTATATGCGCAGCCGCGGGATCACGGAAGACCAGGCCCGCCGTCTGCTAACCTACGGATTCGCCGCCGAAATTCTTGGCCGCATGGAAGTCGCGCCACTCCGGGCGCAGCTCGATCGGATCGTGCGAGATCGTCTGGCGGCGGTATGACGGACCTGGGCGAGCTGTATCAGCAGGTCATCCTCGACCACAACCGCAACCCGCGCAATTTTCGAACGGTCCCGGGGGCGAACCGGCACGCCGAGGGCTACAATCCGCTGTGCGGCGATCGCATCAGTCTGGATGTGCGCGTCGAGGACGGCGTCATCCAGGACGTCGGATTTCAGGGATCGGGATGCGCGATCAGCAAAGCGGCCGCCTCACTGATGACCGCCGCGGTTCACGGCAAGACGACCGCGGAAGCGAACGAGCTGTTTCGCGCTTTCCATGAGATGCTCACCGGTGGCCCGAATGCTCCGGGAAAGTTGGCGGCCTTCGCCGGTGTGAAGGCGTTTCCGGCACGGGTGAAATGCGCCAATCTGTCGTGGCACGCGCTGCGTGCCGCCCTCGAGAAGAGCGGCGAGCCCGTGACCACTGAGTCGCCGAGCGACTGATGCTCGATACCGTGAGCGTTCGCCGGGACTTCCCGATTCTCGCGCGAGAAGAGAACGGCAAGCGCCTGGTCTACCTGGACAATGCCGCGACGAGCCAGAAGCCCCGCAAGGTGCTCGACGCGATTCAGCACTACTACCACTTCCACAATGCGAACGTGCATCGCGGCGCCTATACGCTGGCCGTTGAGGCCACCGAGGCGTACGAGGCCGGGCGCACCGCCGTCGCCGGCTTCGTGAACGCGTGGGCCCGCGAAGCCGTCGTTTTCACGCGCGGCACCACGGAGTCGATCAATCTGGTGGCCTCCTCGTGGGGCCGGACCAACGTGCAGCGTGGCGACCGGGTCGTGGTCACCGCCATGGACCATCACTCGAACATCGTGCCGTGGCAGATCCTGTGTCAGGAAAAGGGCGCCACGCTGCGGATGGTCGAGATCACGGAGGATGGGCGCATCGATCTGTCGGACTTCGGACGGGCCCTCGAGTCCAAACCTAAGATCGTGGCCTTCCCCTACGTCTCGAATTCGCTCGGGACGGTGAATCCGGTCGCGCAGCTCACCAGGCTTGCGCACGCGGCGGGCGCGGTCGCGGTCGTCGACGGAGCGCAGGCGGCACCGCATCTCCGCGTCGATGTCCAGGCGGTTGACTGCGACTTCTTCGCCCTTTCCGGCCATAAGATGCTGGCGCCGATGGGCAGCGGCGTCTTGATCGCGAAGCCGGAGCTGCTCGAGGCGATGCCGCCCTACCATGGCGGTGGCGAAATGATCGAGCGGGTCTGGGACGACCACGCGACCTGGAACAAGATCCCGCACAAGTTCGAGGGTGGGACGCCGAACGTCGAAGCGGCAGTGGGCCTAGGTGCTGCGATTGCTTATTTGGACCAGCTGGGGATGGACCGTGTTGCCGAGCACGAGTCAGCGCTTGCCCGCGTTGCCATTGAGCGGCTCACGCAGATCGAGGGCGTGACTATCTACGGACCACGCGACCATCGGGCTGGCGTCGTTCCATTCACGTACGGCGACATTCATCCACACGATTTGGCGACGATCCTCGATCGCGACGGGGTCTGCATTCGCGCGGGTCATCATTGCACACAGCCGCTGATGCGCAGACTGGGTGTCGCGGCGACTGCGCGGGCGTCCTTTTACATCTATAACGACGTGGACGACATCGAGGCGCTCGTCAGCGCGTTACGGAAAGCTGGCGAGCTTTTCGGCGTACCGGCTTAACCTTTTCCCTCTCCCCCTGTAGCTTCGGGGCATGTCAGAACCCGTCGTCGTCGATCGCGTTACGAAGCGCTTCGCTGGTCACACCGCCGTCAACGCTCTCTCACTGAGCGTGCCATCGGGCATCATCTACGGTCTGCTCGGACCGAATGGCGCCGGCAAGACAACCACGTTGCGCATGATCATGGACATCTACGAGCCCGATGACGGCTCGGTGCGCCTGTTTGGTCAAGTGGGTGGTGGGCGCACGCATTCGGCGCGGATTGGATACCTGCCCGAGGAGCGCGGGCTCTACCCCCGCATGCGCGTCATCGACGTCCTGGTGTTTCTCGCCGAGGCGAAGGGCGTGTCGCGGAGAGCGGCGCGCATCAAGGCGCTCGAATGGTTGGAGCGCCTGGGTCTCATCGACTGGCGTCTGCGCAAAGTGTCCGATCTCTCCAAGGGCATGCAGCAGAAGGTGCAGTTCATTTCGACGATTTTGCATGACCCTGAGCTCGTGATTCTCGACGAGCCGTTCTCCGGTCTCGATCCTGTGAATTCGCAGGTGCTGCGCGATACCGTGGTCGATTACCGCCGGCGTGGCAAGACCGTGCTCTTCTCCACGCACATCATGGAGCACGCAGAGCAGTTGTGCGATCGGCTGTGCATCATCGCGCGTGGCAAGAAGCTCATCGATGGCACGCTGGCCGAAGTGAAACGCACGCATGGGGGCCAGCACCTGATCGTTGCGTTCGACGGCAGCCAGGGCGGAGCGCAACGGATTTTCTCAGACCGCCGGCTCGTGGCAAAGATTCAGGATTTCGGCCAGCAGGCCGAGCTTGAGCTGGCGAATGGCGCCGACCCCCAGGAGATCCTGCGCGGGCTGGTCGAGTCGGGCGCGCGTCTGGCGCGGTTTGAGCTGGCGAGCCCTTCCCTTCACAAGATTTTCGTCGACCTCGTGGGTCCGGAGGCGGCGACCGCAGCCGCCATTCCAGCCACGACAGCGGCAGGAGTTGGCGCCGGTGCATAAGGTCTGGGCCGTCATCCGGCGCGAATTCGTGGAGCGCGTGCGCACCAGGTGGTTTTGGATCTCGGCGATCCTGGGACCGATCCTCTTCGGCGGCGTCATCGTCTACCAGATCATGCAGTCGCTGGGGGGCGGCGTTCGAGACATCGCGGTGGTGGACAGCACGACGACGGGGTTCGGGGCGCGCGTCACGGAGGCGTTGGCGACAAATCCGAGCTTTCGCGCGACCCGCGTCACGGCGGGCCCGCGCGTCGTGGATTCGCTGACGCGACTGGTGGAGGCGAAACAGCTGAATGGGTTCCTGATCATTTCGGATGCGCTGAGCGAAACCGGCAAAGCGGAATACCGCGCCTCGAACCTGTCTCTTCAGACGGTTGAGGGACTGGAGCGGGCACTCAACAAAGTCGTCGTGAAAGTGAGGCTCGAGACTAAGGGCGTAAATCCGGACGTCGTTGACTGGGCGCAGGGAATGAAGATTACACTCGACCAGACGAAGATCGCGCGAGGCGGAACGACGAAGGAGAGCGCGGGCGAGTCGTTTGCCCTCGCCTACGTCATGGCCATCCTGCTGTTCATGGCGATCCTGCTGTACGGCGTGAACGTCATGAGCTCGGTGCTGGAGGAGAAAACCACACGGATTATCGAAGTCCTCGTATCGTCACTGCGGCCGTTTGAGCTCATGCTGGGGAAGGTCGCCGGGGCGGGCGCGGTGTCTTTCTTCCAATTCGTCATCTGGGGCGTCTCGGCGCGGCTGCTCATCAGCCTGCGTGTACCAATCGCCCGTGCGCTCGGCGCGGACGCTTCCGCGGCGCAAGGCATCAAGCTGCCGCACATCCCGTTTGCGACCCTCGCTGTATTCATGGCGTTTTTCCTCGGCGGATTCCTCCTGTACTCGGCGATGTTCGCGGCGGTCGGGGCGATGTCGAGTAATGAGCAGGAGGCGCGCCAGGCTCAGCAGCCCGTGACCTACTTGTTGATGATCTCGTATTTCTCGATCATCGGACTGACCAACGATCCGAGCTCGACCTTCGCGCGAACGCTGTCGATCGTGCCGTTTACGTCACCGATCGCGACGCCAGTCCGCTGGACTGCAGGGAGCATGGGAGTCGGCGAATTGGGAGCATCGCTGGCGATGCTGCTGATTGGGATTGTGGCAATCACATGGATCGCTGCACGGATATACAGGGTCGGGATTCTGATGACTGGTAAGCGTCCGACGATGAAAGAACTCGTTAGGTGGGTCAGGGCCTGACAACCACTTAGGACATGCAAAAGCTAGGCTGCAGACGCACCGCGGTTCTGAGTAAAAAGGGTTCGGGACGAGCTGAAATGATTCAATGATTTGCGTGGTTGCGTTTATCCTCCTGGGGTGCCGAACCACCACACACTAAAGGCGTGGCAACATGCCGAAAGGCTTGCCGTCGAATGCTCGAAGGCGGCCCAGCGGTTTCCTGACTTCGAGCAAGAGCGACTCGCCGATCAGCTTCGCAGGGCATCCTATAGCGTCCCGCTGAACATCGCCGAAGGTTCGACACGCAAAGGCACCCGAGACTATCGAAAGTTTCTCGACACCGCGTGGGGATCACTCGCCGAAGTACAGACAGCTCTCACCATGGCTCGCGACATCGGCTACCTGCGACCAGCTGAATACGGGCGGCTTGAGGCGCTCGCGACCGAGACAAGCAAGACGCTGTTCGGGTTGCTTCGGAAAATTAGCCTGGCGGCAGATCGTCCCAAACCCCGCTGACTGTTGCCCGCGGCTGCGTCTGTAGCCTAGCCTTTGCAGGTCCTCGCTTAGTAGTTTCTCGCCATGCCCGACTATGACGTCATCGTCGTCGGTGGTGGCCATGCCGGAACGGAGGCCGCGGCGATGTCAGCCCGGCTCTCCGCCCACACGTTGCTCCTTACCTCCAACCTCGAAACGATTGGCCAGATGTCCTGCAACCCGGCCATCGGCGGCATTGCTAAGGGTACGGTGGTCCGCGAAGTCGATGCCCTGGGCGGCCTGATGGGCCGCGCCGCCGATCGCGCCACGATTCAGTTCCGCATGCTGAATCGCTCGAAGGGCCCCGCTGTGTGGGCTCCGCGCGCTCAGTGCGATCGCACGCTCTATCGCCGCGCCGTCCGCTACCTGCTCGAGCAATTCCCTCCTCTCGAGCTCACGCAGGGGATGGTCACAAATCTGCTCTTCGACGAACGTGGCACCCGGATCACGGGAGTCGAGACGGCCGACGGCCGTCGCTTTAGTGCTCGCGCTGTCATCATCACAGCCGGAACGTTCCTGCGCGGCCGCATTCACCTCGGCACTGATACGCAAATTCCTGCCGGGCGCGCGGGCGATCTACCCTCTGTGCATATGGCGCAAGTTATTGAGAATATTGGACTTACAGTCGCGCGCTTCAAGACCGGAACTCCGCCGCGAGTGGATGGCCGATCGGTCGATTGGGACAAAGTCGAGCGCCAGGATGGAGACGGCGACGAGTTTCGTTTCTCATTCCACGAACGTGTCGAGCGGCCCCGTCAACTTCCATGCTGGATTACCTGGGCCGGCGCAGCAGTGAAGGAAATCATCCAGCAGCACCTCAAGGAGTCGGCACTCTACGGCGGCGCGATCAGCGGACGAGGCCCGCGTTATTGCCCGTCCGTCGAGGACAAGATCGTGAAGTTCCCGGCCGCGGCGCGGCATCAGATTTTCCTCGAGCCGGAGGGCCTCGACACCACCGAGCTGTACGTGAATGGCCTCTCCACTTCCCTGCCGGTCGCGGTCCAGCTCGAATTTCTGCACGCAGTCCCCGGTCTCGAGCACGCGAAGATGACTCGACCCGGGTACGCGATCGAATACGACTACTATCCGCCGACGCAGCTCACGCCGTGGCTCGAGGTGAAGGCCGTGGAGCATCTGTTCTTTGCGGGGCAGATAAACGGCACGACCGGCTACGAAGAGGCTGCCGGCCAGGGTGTCGTCGCGGGCATCAATGCGGTGCGCCGGATCCGGGGCGCCGAGCCGGTGGTGCTCGGTCGCGACGACGCGTATATCGGGGTTCTCGTCGACGATCTGGTAACCCGTGGAGTCGATGAGCCCTACCGCTTGTTCACCTCGCGCTCCGAGTTCCGACTGCTGCTCCGCCAGGACAACGCGCTGCGTCGCTTGCTTCCGCTGGCAGAGCGACTCGGCCTGTTGAGTGCAGTCGAGCTACGGGCAGCAGAGCGGCGTCTCGAGACTGAAGTCTCAATTATGGAATTGGCTCGAGAGACATCGATTACGCCCGAGCAGGCCTCGCGAGTGCTGGCGGCAAGTGGAACGACGCTGAAGGAATCGGAGCGGATTGCTACCGTGGCGAAGCGTCCCGGAGTGGCACTCGGTGCATTGCTCGCGGCCGTCGGAGCGGCTGGCGCTGTACCTCCAGAGGCCGTGCTTGCGGCGGAAATCGAGATCAAATACGACGGCTATCTCGCGCGCGAGCGGGATGCCGCGGAGCGACTGGCGGAGTTGGCATCGTTCGCGCTGCCATCTGACCTGCCCTACCTCGAACTGCGGACGCTGGCGACGGAGGCGCGCCAGAAACTCGACTGCGTCCGCCCAACTTCACTCGCGCAGGCCGCCCGCGTGCCTGGCGTGACGCCGAGCGACCTTCACAACCTCGTTCTCGAGACGACGCGCTGGCGCCGGCGCGTGGCCTAAGCGCTGGAACGTTGCTGTTTCACGTGAAACTTAGCTCTTTCGTTTCACGTGAAACGAGCGTATATTGGACCTCGCGAAATTCTTGAGTTATATAAACACTTGTAATACAATAACATAGACATGTCTCGTGTAATCGCCATCGCGAACCAAAAGGGCGGCGTCGGCAAAACGACGACCGCTGTGAACCTCGCGGCCTCCCTCGCGGCCGCTGAGCGGAAAACGCTGCTCATCGATGCGGATCCGCAGGGCAACTCGACGAGCGGCGTCGGCATCGAACGCGATCGCATTCGCCACTCGCTTTACGAGTCGCTCATCGATGGCGCCGCGCTCGCGCAATCGCGATTCCCCCACGTCCACTTTCCGTATCTCGACGTCGTCCCCGCGACCCAGGACCTCGTCGGCGCCGAGTTGGAGCTGGTCAATCTGCGTTCGCGTGAAACCCGCATGCGCGAGGCGCTGCGCGAGGTGCGCGAAGACTACGGCTACGTCATCATCGACTGCCCACCGTCACTTGGGCTGCTCACGCTCAACATGCTGACGGCCGCTGACAGCGTCATCATCCCGATCCAGTGCGAGTACTACGCGCTCGAAGGACTCTCTCAGCTTCTCAATACCGTGAAGCTGGTGCAACGGAATTTCAATCCGGCGCTCGCGATCGAGGGTGTGCTGCTGACGATGTACGACGCGAGACTGAACCTCTCGAAGCAGGTCGCCGAAGAAGCGAAGGAATACTTCGGCGGCCGTATGTTCAGTGTCACGATCCCGAGAAACGTGCGGCTGGCTGAAGCGCCGAGCTTCGGAAAGCCGATCATACTGTACGACGTGCAGTCGGTGGGGGCGAAGAGTTATCTGGCCGTCGCGCAAGAGCTGATTGGCCGCGTCGAGCAGAGCGCGCCACCCTCGCCGAGCCTCCCCGCAATTGAACCGCTGCCGGAGGTGCCCGCATGACGGAAACCGCCGCAGGACGACGTCGCCTGGGCCGGGGGCTCGAGGCTCTCTTAGGGCCGACGCGTGAGGAAGCGGAGCGCGAAGGGAGCCTCGTCGAGCTTCGCATTCAGGACATCAAGCCGAACCCGTTCCAACCCCGGAAGACAGTTGATCCAGCGGCGCTCGAGGAATTGGTGTCGTCGATCAAGCAGGCAGGTCTGCTGCAGCCGGTCGTCGTTCGTCGAGCGAATGGGGGATATGAGCTGATCGCCGGTGAGCGCCGGCTGCGGGCCTGCCAACAGCTCGGCTGGGAGCGAATCCCGGCGGTGCAGCGTGACGCCGATGACAGGACGCTGCTGACACTCGCCCTGATCGAGAACCTGCAGCGCGACGACCTCTCGCCAGTTGATGAAGCGCGCGGCTACGAGCGGCTCATCGCGGAATTCAAGCTGGCGCAGCAGGATGTCGCCGACGCCGTGGGCCGCGACCGTTCGACCGTCGCCAATGCGCTCCGACTCCTCAAGCTTCCCGAAGTTGTGCTGCAGATGCTGCACGAAGCACACCTCTCCGTTGGACACGCGCGCGCGTTACTCGCCCTCGAGGATCCCAGAGTCGTGACGAACCTGGCGCGTGAAGCCGTGGCGCAAGGACTCTCGGTCCGCGAGGTCGAGGACCGTGTGCGTGGCGGGCGCGCACCGGAGCGGCGGCCGCGCATGAAGCGCGGCATGGGAGCGGCCCCAGAAGTGCGACGCGTCGAAGATGCGCTGCGGCGCCGTCTCGGCACCGACGCGCGTGTCACCTTACGGGCGAAAGGCAAAGGACAAATTCATCTGTCCTTCTACTCGAACGAAGATCTCGCCCGGCTTCTCGAACTGATCCTCGGCGCGCCCTTCGACGGATGACCACGCGGGGCGTCACGATTGTCGTCCATGCCGACGGCGATCTCGAGTCGCGGCAATATCGGATCTCACGGTTGGCCCTGGCGGCAGGGAAATGGGCCGCGATGGGCGTCGCCGTGCTGGTCGTTCTGTTCTTCGCATTCGCGGGGCCGATCACACGCAGCGCCGCGCGCGTGCCCGGGCTCGAGCGCGAGGTGTCGCGTCTCCGGGTCGAGAACAGTCGAGTGCAGCAGCTCGCGTCTGCGTTGAATCGCGCGGAAGCGAACTACCAGGAGCTGCGTCAGATGTTGGGGGTCAAAGCGCCGCCCGTATCACGGAGCGGCGGATCGGTAGCGGGGGCGGGGGGGGCGCGCACCGACGACGCCCCAACGACGATGCGCGCGGTCGCGATTCGAGCGGCACTTCCGGGTTTGCGGAACCACTACGAGAGTGGGGCATCGATCCCATCTCACTGGCCCCTTGAGATTCCCGGATTTGTCACCCGGGGCCAGGTGCGGACAGGCGTTCCCGATGAGTCGCATCCCGGAATCGATATCGCCGTGCCTGCGGGGACACCGGTACGGGCATCCGGCGGCGGCACCGTCACCGCGGCCGGGTATGACGCCGATTATGGCTTCTTTGTCCTCTTGCAACATCCGTCCGGTTATGAGACGATGTATGGTCACACGTCACGGCTGCTCACCGCCGAGGGCGACCACGTTGAGCCAGGACAAGTCATCGGTCTGTCGGGAAACACAGGGCGGTCAACGGCGCCGCACCTGCACTTCGAGATTCGACACGACGGGAAGTCGATCGATCCGCTCGAGCTCGTGAAGGAGGGAGGAGCGCACTGATGGCGGTGTTCAGCGAAAAGGGCGCGTCGGGAAACACCGGCGGCACACGCGAAGGTGTGCCGGGGCTATCCATCATCGGCGCGGGGATGCGCGTCGTGGGCGATATCTCCGCTGATGGCGTGGTGAAGATCGAGGGCTCCGTCAGCGGCACCGTGCGCGCGGCCAAGCAGGTGCTCGTCGCGCGGGGCGGGGAAGTGGAAGGCGACGTCGTGAGTCGCGAGGCGATCATCGGCGGCGAAGTGCGCGGCGCCATCTACGCCGAAGAACGCGTCGAGCTGCAATCAACGAGCGTGGTGCACGGTGATGTGTCCACCAAGCGGCTGCTGATTCAAGAAGGCGGTGAAATCAACGGCGTCCTGCGAATGGGTGAAGACGCTGGCCAGCCTCCACATGCCGGCCAACGCGAAGGGTCAGCTTCCCTAGCTAGAGCCTAGATATCCACACGGCAGCGATTCGGCCATGTGGATTCTCTAATGCATTGCTACACAATCGTTTATCTCTATCAGCCGTGTGGAAGACTCGCAGCTGCCGCGATACTGTAATTACGGTGTCATAAATGCGACTGGACACACTCGTCCGTTATCTCGACGACTATCTGCGCATAGCCGAAGAAGTCGCCGATGCTCCGGAGGCGATGAACGGGCTGCAAGTCGCGAACTCCGGTGAAGTCACTCGCATCGCCGCCGCCGTCGACCTGTGCGAAGCCACGGTTCGGATGGCGGCCGAACAGCACGTCGACTTTCTCCTTGTTCATCATGGTCTGTTTTGGGGTGGACTACGGCCGCTCGTCGGTCCGGCGTACCGCCGCGTCGCTGGACTGATAAATGAAAACGTGGCGCTCTACGCCGCCCATCTGCCGCTCGACCGTCATCCTGAAGTCGGCAATAACAGCGTCCTGGCGCGCCAGCTTGGCGTATCGGTCCGTGGTGAGTTCGGCTCGTACCACGGAGCGCCGCTTGGCGTCTGGGGAGAACGCGTGGGAACGCGCGAGGACTTGAGCCGTGCGTTGGCAACCGTGCTCGGAACTGTCCCGCGAGTATTGCCTTTCGGGCCAGGGCGCGTGCAGCGCATCGGTATCGTGACGGGAGCCGGGGGCTCGATGATTCCGCAGGCGGCCGCGGCCGGCCTGGACACCTATGTGACCGGCGAAGGGCAGCACTGGACCTTTTTCGATGCGGAAGAGCTTGGGCTGAACGTGTTCTATGCCGGCCACTACGCTACCGAAACGGTCGGCGTCACAGCGCTGGCCGAGCATCTCTACAAGAAGTTCGACCTACCCTGGGTGTTCTTGGATCATCCCACCGGGCTGTGACTCCGCGGCGAGTGCTCGCGATTCTCGCCCTCGCCGAGCTGCTCGCGATGGCGCCATGGTTCAGTGCGTCGGCGGTTGCGCCGGCTCTCGTACGTGTTTGGCAACTCTCGCCGCCCACCACTGCGTGGCTCACGATTTCCGTGCAGCTCGGCTTTGTCGCGGGCGCGCTTCTGAGCGCGACACTCACGCTTGCCGATCGACTGTCCGCGCGTCGTCTCGTGGCTGGATCGGCGCTGATCGCGGCGACGGCGACGCTCGGCGTTGCCGCTTCTTCGGGAATCACGCTCGGAATCGTTTGTCGATTGCTCACCG
>Ga0209266_1002744_pt1 | contig 10965 bp, 7 predicted proteins | sample GraSoiAngelo_132_FD_185889 | JGI IMG/M metagenome (GOLD analysis project Ga0209266, IMG submission 185889) | Grasslands soil microbial communities from the Angelo Coastal Reserve, California, USA - 14_0929_02_40cm (SPAdes) (version 2) | ecosystem: Environmental > Terrestrial > Soil > Grasslands ...
GTAGATTTAACGGATTTAATTAATCCTCTGAATCCGCTAAATCTGCGGCTATTACCAGCGCCTGTGCCATCGGCAGCAAACCAATCGCGTTCCAGAAATTGAACATAAATAAGGCAATGAGATCTGCATGGCGGGCATTCTCGGGATCGTTTTCAGCGTAGCGCCTCTTGACGATCTCATGGCAAACCTTGAAGAGTGATTTCTGAATCTTCGCCATGCTCTTGCCGCGCTTGATCTTGATATCCACGGCCCGAGTGCTGAATTCTTTCCAGAAATCGGGATTCGTCATCAGTTTGCGCGGTTCTTTATGCGCGAGACCGGCGCGCTCGGCCACGCGGCAAAGGGTGTAGTACATCGCGCGGTTCAAACCTGCAAAGAATGGGTTGATTTCCCGCCGCCGCCCTGTGGAATCATCCCAAAGCGCCTTTTCCGCAGCGCGGACGGTTATATCGACCAGGAAATTGCCCTGAATCGGAGGCCTGCCGAGATGGATGTGCAGTTGTGCTTCAACAGAGATTGCCTCCAGAAGCTGATCGGATAGAAGAATTTCTTCGCCTCGTAATTGAAGCAGTCCTCGCGATAATCCGAATTGAACGCCCGATGGATGCATATCTTTTCTCCCCTATAGTGTCTTATGAGGTTGCTGAAAAAGTCGAATCGCCGGCCCAGACTATTCCCCTCCTCGCAGAGGAGGGGTGGACGCGCCATAAATAAAAATGGATCCGTTCCGAAACGGCGCGGCCGGGGTGGTCGCTCGCAAGCAATATTTCAGACTGTGTTTGTTCGACGTGTTCGCGTGAGCGACCACCCCGTCTGCGGCGCTTTCGGTGGCTTCGCAACTTTTAGTTGATGCCGCAGCCACCCCTCCTTTGCAAGGAGGGGAATACTCCACATTCAACATTTCTTCAATTCATTCACACTTTCTGTGAGCGCCCGTTCTTCAGCGAATCAACGAGATGCGGTTTTTCAGCAACCTTATTATGAGCATTTGCCACTTGCTCGTGATTGAGCGCGTTTTCCTTTGAGCAAGTGCCAGTTGCTCGTGATGGGACGCGACTTCTTTCGAACAAGTCCGACTTGCTCATGATTGGATGCAACTTCCCTCGAGCAAGTCCGACTTGCTCATGATTGCACGCATCTTCTTTCGAGCAAGTGCCGGTTGCTCGTGATTGGATGCAACTTCCTTCGAGCAAGTCCGACTTGCTCATGATTGCACGCGTCTTCCTTCGAGCAAGTGCCGGTTGCTCGTAATTGGATGCGACTTCTTTCGAGCAAGTGCCAGTTGCTCATGATTGGATGCGTCTTCTTTCGAGCAAGTGCCAGTTGCTCATGATTGGATGCGTCTTCTTTCGAGCAAGTGCCAGTTGCTCATGATTGGATGCAACTTCTTTCGAGCAAATGCGACTTGCTCATGATTGCACGCAATTTCTCTTGAGCATCTGCGACTTGCTCATGATTGGACGCGACTTCCCTCGAGCACTTGCCATTTGCTCCCAAGTCATGGCATCCAATCACAATCTTCACCGTTTTGATCCTGTTCCTCCCGGCCATTACCCGATTCGGCGTCCAAGCCGTGCGTTTTCAGCAGCCGGTAGAACCGCGTTTTGGCCAGACCGAGTATTGCCCGTGCCTTGGTCCGATTACCACCAGACTGCCGGAGTGCCCCCAGAATGAGACTGCGTGAATAGTCCTTTACGAGCCGATCGTGATTTCCGGGCGTCACTGGCGCAGCGGCGGCCATGTTTTGCGCGAAGTCGAACGGCAGATCTCCCAGGCGGATCAGTCCGCTGTGGCCCGTGAATACGGCGCGCCGGACAGTGTTTTCCAGTTCGCGAACATTTCCAGGCCAGGAATACTTCCGGAACAGATCGAGGACTTCCTGCGCAAGGCCGGTGACCTGGCGTTTGGCTATCGGTCCATAAAGATTCATCAAATACTCCGCTATGAGAGGAATGTCGTCCAACCTCTGTCGCAGGGGTGGCGTTCGAATCGTAGCCATGTTCAAACGATCGTACAGGTCCGCACGAAATTTTTGAGCACGCGCCATTTCCTTAAGATCCCGGTTTGTGGCCACGATCAGGCGAAAATTCACGGGAATCGAGCCGCGGCCGCCAACGCGGTTCACTTCTCGCGTTTCCACCACGCGGAGGAACTTCGCCTGAATTTTCAGGGGCAATTCGCCGATTTCATCGAGAAACAGCGTGCCTGCGTGCGCTTGTTCAAATGGTCCCTTTCGGAACTCGGCTCCGGTAAATGCGCCTTTTTCGCACCCGAACAGTTCCGTTTCCGCCAGGCTTTCCGTCAGGCTGGCACAATTCAGCTTCACGAAAGCGGCGTTAGCACGCTCGCTTTGCAGGTGGATTTCGTTCGCGACTAATTCTTTGCCGGTTCCGCGTTCTCCCTGGATGACGACGGTCAGGTCCGTGGGCGCGACGGCGCGAACATCTGCGCGCAGAGCTTGCATGGGCTCGCTCCAACCAATCAGCGGCCGCGCGTGCTGATTCAACACGGGAGCGTTCCGAAAACGGGAAATGTCCTGATTTCAGAACAGTCCGCGTAACTTTCATAGAACACTGCGATTGCCGGCTGGAAAAACGAAACGCGTTCCATTTTCGGGACAGTTTGCACAATCCGCGTCAAATTGCAAGGAATTGAAAAAGAAAGAAAATCCAATGTACCCGGTTTGGCAGGTGCCGTGCCTTATATGACGACGTGTGGTGACACACACCGAACACGATCAAACGTGTTCGATTTTTTAAGAGGAGGTGAAAAGACATGGCGAAAGTACCAAAGTTGATCAAAGCAGCGCTGAATTTCAGCAAGGCGCTGCCCGAGCAGATCCTGGCTCAAGGCTACGCCGTCCTGAAGGGGTTGACCGGAAATCCGAACTTCACGACTCTTCCGATCGATCTCGCGTTACTGAAGACGACGCTGGATGCGTTCGCGGTTGCCATCGCCGACGCGCAGGATGGCGGACAGAAAGCCATCACGCTGCGTGACCGGTTAGGCCAGGACGTGATCCTCATGCTGCGGGGACTTGCAATTTACGTCGAGCTCAACTGCAAGGCTGACATGAATACATTCCTTTCCAGTGGGTTCCAGCCGAGGTCAGGCACCCGCACGCCGGCACAGCCGCTGGATCAGCCAATGATTACGAGCCTGGATCAGGGTAAGTCCGGCGAACTGCAGGCGTCGACCAAATCTGTTCGTGGTGCAAAGTTGTATGAATTCCGTTGGGGACAAGTCGGCCCCGGCGGTGCGGCGCCCACGACATGGTCAATCCAGCAGTTTGCTAAGGCGAAACCCCCGGCCACCATCATCGGTCTGACCCCAGGTACGACGTACGCAGTCCAGGTACGCGCGTACGGTTCGCTCGGGTACACCGAGTGGAGCGACTCCGCAACACGTATGTGCATTTAAGCACCGCGTGACGTAGAGGACTGCGCCGCAAACGCGCAGTCCTCGCGCATCATAGCGCGCGTGATTTCCATTGCTCGCACGCTGGATGCTACTATCATCGCCGTGGATATTTTGGAAGAGATCCGGCGCGTGCTCGACATTGAGATCGAAGGGCTGCAATCGGTCCGGTCCAATCTCAACGGCAACTTTTCACGGGCGGTGGAGGTAATCGCCTCATCGAACGGCCATGTGTACGTGACCGGTGCGGGGAAGTCGGGAATCATTGCCACCAAGATCGCCGCGACACTACGGAGCACGGGAACACCGGCGACATTTTTACACCCGAGTGAAGCGCTTCACGGCGACGTGGGAATGGTCGGCCAGGACGATATCGTCCTGGCGATCGCGAAAAGCGGAGAGACGAGCGAATTGAATTCGCTGTTGAGGATCCTCAAAAAGAGCGGAACCACGATTATTGCGATCACCTCCAGTCCGGAATCCTCGATGGCGGGTCTGTCCGATGTCGTCTTGGATCTGAAAATTCTTCGAGAAGCCTGCCATTTGAATCTGGCGCCAACCACGAGCACCACCGCCGCACTTGCCGTCGGAGACGCCATTGCGATCACACTCATGAAGATGAAGGGCCTGTCGGAGCAGGATTTCGCGCGGCTCCATCCCGGCGGGCAGCTTGGAAAGCGGCTGCTGCTGACGGTGGAGGATGTGATGCGGAAAGGTCCGGACAATCCCGTCATTCCTGTTCATCAAAGTATCAAGGAGATGCTGGCCAGAATCACAAGCTTTCGCGTGGGAGCTATCAGCGTCGTTAACGACAGTGAGGAATTAGTCGGACTCGTTACGGACTACGACATCCGTCGAGTACTGGAATCCGAGCAGAACATTTTTTCTCTACGCATCGCGGATATCATGAACGCAAAACCCGCGGTCATTCTTGCCAGCGAAAAGGCTGCACGGGCGCTGGAAATCATGCGGGATCGACAGAAACCGACTGCGGTTTTGCCGGTCGTCGGTGATGGCCGCAAAGCAGTCGGGATGATTCATCTGCACGATCTGATTTCGGCGGGTTTGTAACTTAACTCCGCGGATGAGGCGTACTCCCCTCCTCGTGAGGAGGGGTGGCCGCGACATCAGAAAATGCCGCGAAGCCTCCTTTGAGGAGCGGCCGGGGTGGTCGATCTGGCGAGCCAGTTGCTCTGGACCCGTCGGCCATGAGCGAGCGACGTCGTGGAACCTACAACACCGCCAAGCAAAAGGAATTTCGAAAAACGCTTCGTAATTCTATGACCGCTGCGGAATGCGTGCTGTGGCAGTCCCTCAAGGGCCGACAGTTGGTAGGAAAGAAATTTCGCCGACAAATGAGCATAGGTCGATACATTGTCGACTTTTATTGTCCGGAAGCGCGATTAGTTATCGAGCTTGATGGGGAGCGTCACTTTTCCATCACGATGGATGAGTATGAGGCCGAGAGAACGAAGTATCTGGAACAGGAAGGTTTGAAGGTCATCCGGTTTGAAAACAAGGAACTTTATGACAATCTCGGGCGCGTGCTGGAGACCATCAAACAAGCTTTGCAGAAGTGAAGCGTGGCGTGTGAGCGACCACCCCGGCCGCTCCTGGAAAGGAGGCTTCGCGGCATTTTCTTGATGTCGCGGCCGCCCCTCCTCACGAGGAGGGGATTTGAGGGTTAGGGAGTGGATCGGACGGCCAGAGCCAGATGATTGCGCGCATCCTCATAGTTCGGATTGATCTTCAACGCCTCTTCGAAGTACCGGACGGCCTCCGCATAGTTCTTTTGATTGAGCATGGCCACACCCAGATAGTCGCGCGCAACCTCATTTAAAGGACCCAACTGGATGGCTTTCCGGAAATTCTCAATCGCCTTGGGATAGTCGCCCTCCGCCTCCATGAAGATACCACCCAGATAGAGATACCCCCAGTCGCCGCTCGGATTGACGTCGATAGCTTTCTTGAATTGTTCTCTGGCTTCGGCGTACCGGCCCGCTCTCGCTTCGATCGCTCCCAGTCCAACGTAAGCCCTGTAGAGTTCGTATGGATACCGGACATACCGGTCGCTTTCCATGTACTGCTGGGCGGATGCGAGAAGATCCTTTGCGGAAGCATCGTCGTTTCTCTTCAGATAAATGTCGGCGAGATTGATCCGCATGTGCGCGACCTCGGGTTGCAATGCCAACGTTGTCCGGTATAGCTGCTCGCTGGTTCTCCACGTTTCGTTGCGGTACACCACGGCGACCGCGAACACGATGCCGATTGCCCCGAAAATCAGATTCCACCGTGGAATTTTCAACGCGGCTGCGGTTGTGACGATCAGCGCGATTATCGCAAAGCTGGGAATGTAGAGATACCGTTCGGCAAAGAATGTATTACTCATCCCCTTGAAGTAAAACACCGGCACGAGCATCAGTACGAAGCTCGCGGACCACATGATGGCGTCGGGAAGGCGCAGTTTCCAACACAGGCCCGCGATGATCACAATGGCCGCCATCGCGATGGAAGTGGAAAGCGTGCGGTATTCGAGTTTCAGAGGAACGAGGTGAAACGCATTCAGAGGATACGGAACCAGCGCATAACGAATGTAATCCCCAAAGACGCGAACTCCTAACGAAACCCAGTCCAGCCAGCCCGCCTCCACTTCGAGATGCGATGTCGCCAGAAGACCCAGTGCGGATACACGCATGATCAGATACACGGCGAGCACTCCAAAGAGCGGCAACACACTCTCCCACTGGGAGAGAGCTGCGCGCCGCGAAGCGCGAGCGCGATAGGGCGAAGCCTCAATAGAAGTGCGCCGGGTGAGGGTCCCGGTCTTGTCAAATCTTGAGGCGAGCAAAAGTAGAAACACCGGCAGCGTCACCGCCATTTCCTTGGACAACAACGCAGCGAAGTACACGATACATGATATCCACAGGAACGCCTTCCGCCGTGTTCGCAAATACCTGAGGAAGAAGAAAACGGTGCCGAAGTAGAAGGCGCCGCAGGCAACGTCGGGAATCCCCGCAATCCATGCTACGGCTTCGGTGTGAACCGGATGAACAGCGAAGAGTGCCGCAATGGCAAAGGTCACGGCGGGGGAGAACATCAGCTCCAAGCCGATGAGATAGACGAATACGCTCGCCGCCGCGTGGTAGACCAAGCTAAGTGCATGATACGGAGCCGGCGAAAGTCCGCCCATCGAATACGCCAGCATGTACGTGATTGTCTGTACCGGCCGGTAGAAGTTGGTCTGATTTTCCGATTCACCTCCAGCAAACGACCAAAATGCCGTTGTGAATGCCGACGCCAGGTTTTCCAAGCTGCGAATGCGCCAATTCTTGACGATCTGGATCTCGTCGTCCCACACGAAATTCCCCGCAAACGCATTTGCAAACACCGCCATCGAGAGCACGATGACTGCGGCTATGTGCATGGTATTCACCGATTTGGGGGACCCCGTCCGAGCGTCTCTCTTTTGACTCTTCTGTTCGTTTCGCACGCGGATTCCGAGTATACACCGCCCAATTGGGAACCAAGATTGTCGAAAGACGCGCAGTCATAGGGGCTGGGGGGTTTATTATTCCCCTCCTTGCATCACTGCAAGGAGGGGTGGCTGCGTCATCCAAAAAATTTAGCGAAGCCACCGAATCGACGCAGCCGGGGTGGTTTTCCTTCTGTTCTCAATCGGAAAACCACCCCGGCCTCGCGATCAGCGGATGCTTCGCAGCATTTTACTGGTCGCTCGGCCACCCCTCCTTGCAGTGATGCAAGGAGGGGAATAATAAACCCGCGATAAACCCGCTCCGACAGATTCGGACATTTTTTTCATAGATCCATAGACCGCGCCTGACTCACTTCCCGTTAGCCGCGGCGCGGCGGGCGAGCTCTAAATTCCCTTGGAGGCCGGCAAGATTGGGCTTAAGACGTTGGGTTTCGGTAAATTCGGTGACGGCTTCGGCATACCGGCCGGAATCGTAGAGCGCGGCGCCCAGAGCATCGTGGGCTTCGGCGTTGTTGGGATCGTAGCGTAATGAGATCTTGAACTCGTTTATGGCATTGGCGCGGAGGCCCTGGTCTATCAGCAGCATGCCGAGGTTGTAGTGAGCCTCGGCATAGTCCGGCTTGAGCCGTATGGCTTCCAGGTACTGCACCATGGCTTCCGGTGATTTTTTCAGAGCCCGCAAGACGAAACCAAGGTCGTTGTGCACGGTGGGATCATCGGGCCTCTTCTTCAGCATTTCTCGCAGTTCCTTTTCAGCGTCTGCCGCGCGTCCGCTCATCGCGTAGACTTTAGCGAGGCTTTGGCGCGCCTCCTCGTCTTTAGGATCCAACTTGATCGCGATTTCGAGCTGGGCGATGGCCGCGTCGGCCTGGCCCAATTCCCATAAAGCTTCGGCGAGATCCCGGTGAGGCGGCGCAAAGTCCGGCTTCAAGCGGACGGCTTGCTCCAATTCCGCCTTTGCTTCCGCGATCTGGCCTGCCGTGTACCATGCCACACCCAGGACCCCGTGAGCTTCGGCATACGCCGGTTTCAAGCGGGTGGCTTCTTTCAAATTAGTTATCGCGTCGGCGAGGCGATTCATTTTCAAGAGCGCCGCGCCCATGTTCAGCTTCGCTTCGGCGTAATCCGGCCGGATTTCGAGCGCCTTCTGCAGGTACGACATCGCCTCCTGAGGCCTATCCTGAACAACCAGAATATTAGCCAGATTATTGAGCGCATCGGGATAATTGGGCCGGAGACGGAGCGCATGTTCAAATCTTGTCGTGGCGGCCGGTGTGAGGCGCTGGAAACTCAGCACGACTCCGAGGTTATTCAATGCTTCCGGGTAGTCGGACTTGATCTCCAATGCTTTGAGATAAAGAGGAGTGACCTCTTCGATGCGTCCCTGCCCATACAGCACGAAGCCAAGATTGTTGTAGCACATCCAGCAGTTGGGATTTTTGGCGAAGGTCGTCCGATACAAGGTTTCCGAATCGCGATACATCGCCGCGTCGATGCGGCTGACAACGGCGAGGACAGCGATCACTGCGATGGCGATGCCCGTCCGCCATTTGTCTCTGCAAAGCGCGGCAGCCAAAGTGATGATTCCGAGGCTGGCAAGATACTGAAAGTGATCCGCTACGAAGGAATAAATAAAAGGATAGGCATTGAAGAACCCCAATGCGGGAAACAACGAACCGGCGAAGAACAGAACCGCAGCGAGCGGACCTCGCGTTTTCTTACGCAGCAGCCATGCGGCGATAACGAGAGCAATGGCGCCGGCCGGAAAAAGATATTGCCACCACACCTTCGGGTTCACATCCCATCGGGGATAAATGAACATCAGATTCCGCGGCCATACCAATTTTTGAAGATAGAACCAGAAGTCGCGCCCCGCGATCAGCACGCGCTGAATAGCGCTCAGAGAGAAATCCGTCCCGGCAGCGCCGACGTACCGGCGCTCCACCCATGCAGTAAATAACCCGCCGGCCATTCCCACACCGAACCACGGAAGCAGGGGAAACACGTCGCGGTTCCATGACAGCTTTCCGCGCTTCCACCAGAACAGGACCAGCAGAGCGGCCGGCAGCGTGGCCGTCACGCTCTTGCTCAAAATCGCCGCGACGAAGCACGCTAAAGCGATAAAGTAGTCGCGCGTGAATCTCGCGTTGCGAGGAGTCTCGTCGCCCATACGTTCGTCGTATCGCAGATATAAGAGCATTGCCAGCAGGTAGAAGACCGCCGACATCGTGTTCTTCTGCTCGGAAATCCATGCCACGGATTCCACGCCGACGGGATGTAAAGCGAAAATGAAGGCTCCAACCCAGGCGCCGGGAATGGATAATTCGGTCAGGATCCATGCGAACAAGCAAGCTGCGGCGACATGCAGCAGGACGTTCAGGATGTGGTAGCCCGTCGTCGAATCTCCCCAGAGATGGTGCTCGATCCAAAAGGCAGTGTGCAATACGGGATAATATTGCTGGGTTGCGCTGAGTTCGAACCAGATTCGGCCGAGGCCGCCAATCGATTGGAGCGACGGACGGGTGATGTGGGCCTCGTCATCCCAGAGAATTCCGCCGCGCAAGGCAGACCAATAGGCTGTAAATGTTGCGGCTAACAGTAGAATAACAAGACCAATGTTCCGAGCCCGCATGGAATCCGCAAAATAACATAAAATGAGCCGCGGATTACACGGATTGCTCTTTTGGGTAGTGACTCAGTTTCAATTTGGCCAATTCATGGGAAAGAACATTCCCCTCCTCGCAGAGGAGGGGTGGACGCGACATAAATAAAATGCTGCGAAGCATCCTTATTACGGAGCGGACGGGGTGGTCAGACCGGCGAAACTAAATATCGCGCCGAACTGACCACCCCGTCTGCGCGGGCAAAAGGTCGCTTCGCGGCTTCTTGATTGACCGCGCAGCCACCCCTCCTCTGCGAGGAGGGGAATATTCCTCGCAAACCCAAACTCTGATTTTCAAACTGAGTCATTACCCTCTTCCGATCTGGAGCGTCGTCATCCCAGACGAATGCGCCTGGCAACGAATTTGCAGAGACGAGTGTCGAAAGGTCGATAAAAAGGGCAATGTGAGTAGGTTTGCGCCTGCTCATGTGCATATTTTAGCCAGGCGGGCAACGTCTGCGCATTTGAGAAACGAGTAAGAAATGAAATCGAAGTTTTTGGGAATCGTTTTATTTTTCATACTTCTGACGCCAGGCTCATTGCTGGCGCAGGGAGTTTTCCAAGCTGTTGGAATACCCAGGACGGTCACGGCGACGGGACAGACAGAAGTCCTCGGTACGATCATCCTGAGCATGACTCAGGGGCCGGCGGGATCGGACACGCTGGTTATCGATGTGTCTCCGCTGCAGCTCACCAACGCCAATCCGGCCGATATCAGCATCACGGCAACGGGTCTGTCGGCCGGTACAACGACGATGGACACAACAAACAATTCGGTTCAAATCCAGGTGACCGGCAGCACCGGCTCTACGGCCTCGATGCGCATTGACGGAATCCGCGTGGCTGTTGCAGGAACCGGCATCACTTCGTTCAATGCGAAACTTTCCTGGCTGAATACCCGAAATGTTTTTACGAGCTCGCCAAGCGTTCAGGTGATTAACGCCGTTCAGAGCGGCCTGGTTGCGCAGACGATTACGGATCCATTCCTGATTTATGCAGGACAGGTCGTTCGCAGCACGTCCACGATTCATGTCGGCGAGGGCTACGCATCGGCCTTTAAAGATTGCTGCCAATTCGGGCAGACGGTTCCCACCGAGGTTCGCATCCGCGTGACGGACTTTCCGGACGGCTTGCTGATCACTTTCCCCGCCACGGTGACGGCAACCGAGTCGTCGGCAACGCTGAACACGGCCGGTGGTGGAGCAGTCTCATTGACCAGCGCTCCCGGCTTCAATACGGTTACTTACAATTTTTCCCAGGCGGCGAACAGCGATGATGTTGCCGAATCATTCGATATCAAATTTACGGTGACCGTCGTCGGCGCCGTCAGCACGATACAACCGACGATCGAAGTCAGCCTGGCCCCGATCGGCGCGGCGACACCGACGTCGTC
>Ga0209266_1002745_pt1 | contig 10964 bp, 10 predicted proteins | sample GraSoiAngelo_132_FD_185889 | JGI IMG/M metagenome (GOLD analysis project Ga0209266, IMG submission 185889) | Grasslands soil microbial communities from the Angelo Coastal Reserve, California, USA - 14_0929_02_40cm (SPAdes) (version 2) | ecosystem: Environmental > Terrestrial > Soil > Grasslands ...
GACATCGTGGAGGACGGCGTGTCGGGACTACTCGTGCCGCCGGGGGATCCGGAGGCCCTCGCGGCGGCGCTGCGACGCATCCTCGGGGATCGCGCGCTGGCCCGGCGGCTCGGGGAGGCGGGCCGCGAGCGGCTGCGCGAGCGGTTCAGCTGGGAGGCGATCACGCGGCGGTGGGAGGCCGTTTACGCCGCAGCGCTGGCATCCCCCCGCTAGCGGAGCACGTCGACCCAGCCGGATTCGTTCGCGACGGCGACCTGATTGCGGGGTGCGTCGAAGAGCACGGCTCGGGGGACGCCACCCGTAACAACAGTCGCCACGACCGCCTTACTTGCCCGTTTCACGACCTGTATTTCCCCGCCCTGGATGATCGAGGCGTACAGCAGCGTCCCATCCCTACTGAGCGCCAACCCGTTGGCTCCGCCCGCAAGAGGCACCGAATCGGAGACCGCGCCGCTCGTAAGGTTGATGCTTTGGATGAGGGGCTTCGCCTCATTCGCCACGTAGAGGGTGGCGAGGTCTGGCGAGAAGACCATGGCCTGGGTGCGCCCGCCTAGCGTGAACGTCCGCAGGACGGCGAGGTCCGACGGATCCACTTCCAGCACCGAGCCTCCGTCCCGGGTGGCGACGTAGAGCCGGGTGCCGTTCCCGTTGAGCAGGAGGTGGTGGGACGTTGCGGGAAGCGCGAGTGAGTCGGTGACAGTCTTGGACTCGAGAGAGACCTTGTACAGTCGATTTGCGTTGGTCGTCACGAACAGCGCGGCGCCGTCTGCGGTGACCTGCATCGGGATGGGATCGCCGTGGACGGAAATGGTGCTGACCTGCATGGCCTGGCCGACATCGATCACGCCCACGTTGTCCGAGTACTGGTTGCTGACGTACGCCGTCGTGCCTGCGCCGTCGAAGACCACAAAGGTTGGTACCTGACCGACCGCGATCGACCCGGTGACGGTCGCGTTGCCGAGATCGACCACTCCGACCGTATTCGCAGCGTTGAGCGTCACGAAGGCAGTGCCGTTCGATCTCGCCGCGATGTCGATCGGCCCGCCCGCAAGCACGACGCGGGCTGCGACCACGGGATTGGGGTTAGCCGGCGTGGTCGGAGCGGTTGAGTTACTGCCACAGGTGGTGAGAGCGAGAGTCGCGAGGGTGCGCGCGGCTGCGGCGACGCCACAGAGGGTGCGAGCCGTCATTGTACGGGCGAGCGAGGCTCCTTCAGGTGCTCCACCTCCCGCTCGAGCGCGCGCACCTCCTCGCGCATCCCCGCCACGAGCTCCCCCACGAAGCCGAAGCCGAAGAGAATCAGCCCCGACAGCACGAGGATCATGATCAGGTCGAGGATCGGCCGGAAGCCCACGCCGTACACGTAGCGCTCGATCAGCGCGTACACCCCGACCGCGAGGCCGAGCAAGCACAGCACGGCTCCCGACACGCCGAAGAACAGCATCGGCTTGCGGCCGAACTTGAGCTGGAACCACACCGAGACGAGGTCGAGAACGCCCACAGGGATGCGGCTGATCCCGAACTTCGATTTCCCCGCCCGGCGGGGATGGAGCGGCACGGCCCGCTCGGCGAGTCGGAACCCCTGCGCCGCCGCGATGACCACCATGAAGCGGTGCCAGTCGGGGCGGGTCGGCAGCGCCTCCATCACCTCCCGCCGATATGCCTTGACGGAGTTGAGGTCGGTGACGCTCACGCCGAACAGCCAGCGGCACAGGCCGTTGTACACCCACGAGACGAAGCGCCGGTCGTAGTGGCCCTGCTTGGCGCCGGTGACGACGTCTACTTCCCCGGCGAGGATTGGGGCGACGAGCCCGGGGATCTCCGCAGGCTGGTACTGGAGGTCGGCGGGATAGAACACGAAGATCCGCCCGCGCGCGGCGTCCGCCGCGGACTTGAGGGCATCCGCGATCCCCCGTCGCCCGCGATGAGTCACGACCCGCAGGAAGGGGTACTGCGCCACCAGCCGCTGCAGCACCGCCGGCGTGTCGTCCCCGCTGCCGTCGTCCACGACCACCACTTCGCACGCGTACGGGAGCGCCAGCAGCGCCTCCCGCACCTGCCGCAGGAACTCCGGGAGGTTTTCGGCCTCGTCGTTGGCGGGGACGAGGACGCTGACTTCGGGCGCGACGCCGGGTGTCGCCAGGCTCACAGGCGCTTGCGCATCCGGGCGGGCAGGATGCCTAGCTGGTCGCGGTACTTGGCCACCGTGCGCCGGGCGATCTTGACGCCCTTCTGGTCGAACAGCTCGACGATCTGCTGATCGGTGAGCGGGTTCTTCGGGTCTTCGTCGGTGACTAGCTTCTGAATCTGCGCCTTGATGGAGCGGGCGCTCGCATCCTCGCCCGTCGTGGTCGAGAGGCCGCTCGAGAAGAAGAACTTGAGCGGCAGCAGCCCGCGCGGCGTCTGCACGTACTTCTCGTTGGTGACGCGGCTGACGGTGCTCTCGTGCATGTTGATGACGTCGGCTACTTCGCGCAGGGTGAGCGGCTTCAGGTACTCGACGCCCTTTTCGAAGAACTCGCGCTGCCGGTCCACGATGAAGTTCATGACCTTGAGCATCGTCTGACGGCGCTGCTCGATCGCCTGGATCATCCAGTGCGCGCTGTTGAGACGCTGGTTGATGAATTCCTTGTTCTCGCCGTCGAACTTCTTCTTGTCGCGTGCGATGTCCTGGTACACCTTGGAGATGCGGAGGCGCGGCACGCCCGCGTCGTTCAGGAAGACGTGGTACCGGCCGTCGATCTTCTCGACGATGAGGTCGGGGATGATGTAGGCGTCGTTCGCGGCTGAGTGCTGGAGGCCCGGCTTGGGGTCGAGCTTGGCCAAATCGTCCGCCACGCGCTGCACCTCGGAGGGGTCGAGGCTGAACCGCTTGCCGAGCTCGCTCCAGCGGTGACCCTTCAAGTCCTCCCACGCCTCTCGCACGAGGCGATAGGCGAGCGTGTCGGTCTTCTTCTGGTCCTCGAGCTGCAGCATCAGACACTCGCGCAGGTCGCGTGTGCCGACGCCCGGAGGGTCGAGCTTCTGGATGATGTGGAGCATCTCCTCGGCTTCGGCGAGCGTATAGGGCTGGACCGCGGGCGGCTCCGCGCCATCCCCTGCCTCGGCCTGGGTCGCGTGCTCTTCGAGCAGCTGGTTCGCTCCCTGGACGATCTCCTCGAGCGTGGCACCGAGGTAGCCGTCTTCGGCGATGTTGCCGAGGAACTCCTCGGCGAGGAGCTGCTGGCGCGGCGTCAGATCGAGCATCCGCACCTGCTCGCGCAGGTAGTCGATCAGATCCTTGGACTCGACCGGCACCGGCTCTACGTATTCCACCGCCTCGCTCATGTCCCGGGCCGGGACGCCGAGGTCAGTGCCGTCGTCGAGCAGGATGTTTTCCCAGTCGGGCTCGTCGTCGCCCGTTTTTTCGGGCTCGGGCTTCGTCTCCTCCGCCACCGGCACCTCGGTCTCCTCTTCGGGCTCGATCAGCTCGAGGAAGGGATTACCGAGCAGCTCCTGCTTCAGATGCTGCTGGAGGTCGAGCAGCGGCATGTAGAGGAGGTCCATCGCCTGGTACAGGCGAGGGTTGATGCGCAGCTCCTGACGGAGCGCCGCGTGCTGGTGCAGGCCGGTCTTCATGCCGCCTGGGTGAGGCGGGCGCGGAGGCGCGCCGTGAGGGTGGGCCCGAGATACAGATCGGCCACCCGGTCGTTGAACACGAGCTCGCGCACCGTGCCGGACACCTGGACCTTGCCCTCGAACATGATGTACGCCCGGTCCACGATGTCCAGGGTCTGCTCGACGCTGTGATCGGTGATGAGAACCCCGATGCCGCGGTGCCGCAAGCCGGCGACGATCGTCTGGATGTCGTGCACCGCGATAGGGTCCACGCCCGCGAACGGCTCGTCGAGCAGCATGAACTTCGGGTCGGTGACGAGCGCGCGCGTGATTTCGAGCCGGCGCCGCTCGCCCCCCGAGAGCTGGAATGCCTTCTGGCGCCGGAGGTGTTTGATGGCGAGTTCGTCGAGCACCTGCTCGAGCCGCGCCTGTCGCTCGGCGTCGTCGAGGGGGAGTAGCTCGAGAATCGCGAGCACGTTTTCCTCGACGGTCAGCTTGCGGAACACCGACGGCTCCTGCGCGAGGTAGCCGACGCCCATTCGGGCGCGGCGATACATCGGCTCGTCCGTGATGTCGGCGCCGTCGAGGGCGATGTCACCCTCGTCGGCGCGGATGAGGCCGGTGATCATGTAGAACGTTGTGGTCTTCCCTGCCCCGTTGGGCCCGAGCAGGCCGACGATTTCGCCCTGCTCGAGGGCAAGGGAGACGTCGTTCACCACGCGGCGCCCCTTGTATACCTTGGCGAGATGATGGGCTTCGAGCACGCTGCCGCCGCGGAGCCGCGGGTGCTCGCCGCTCACCGCCGCGGCGCGCGCGACCGCCTGCTCCGCCACCGCGAGGAACTGGCGGGCGGCCCCTTCCCGGTCGGCGGCAAGCTCGCTCCAGGCGTCCGCCGCGAACGCCACCGGCGCCTCGCTCCACAGCACGCCGGCGGGGAACGTCACCACCTTGAGCACCGCGAGCCGCGGGAGAACGGAGTTGCCCAGGTGGGTACGCGCCTCGTCCACCGAGAGGCTGCCCGCGTCGGGTGCACTCGCACCCCTGGTGTGGACCTGCAGCTTCAGGAATTCCTCGCGGTAAGCGACGGCCAGCTCCCCGAAGGTGGTGCGCCCCTGGGCGTTGGCGACGCGCGCCAGCGCCGCGACGACGAGCGCGAGCGACGAATCGCGGGTCGCGAGCAGTTCGGCGAAGCGGAGCGACGCAGGAGGAGGAGCGGCGGTCATGGTGCCCTGCCGGGCCGCTTGGGGCGCCTGGCCTTGGTCGTGTCAACGGGCGGCAGCGGCTCGAGGTGCAGCCCGTCCGCGGGGCCGAGCGCGCGCACCTGGTCGATGCGGTCGCCCTTCAGCGCGATGTCGATGACGCGTCCCCGGGTGTAGTTGACTGATGGGGCGCGCCGCGTGGAATCGCGCTCGTTGCGGAGGTGCGTCAAGGCGCGGGCCTTGCCCCGAGCGACCAGGCGGTCGAGCTCCGGCTTGGCTGCGGAATCCGCGGGCTGCCGCCAGTGCGCGACGATCGTGTCGCCCGCGATCCAGTCCTGGTCGCCCCCGCCTCCCCCTCCCCCTCCCCCTCCCCCTCCCCCGTGGGCCGCTGAATCCCGCTTCGAGGTCGAGAGTGCCTTGCGGAAGGCGCGGGCCTCCGTGAGCGCTTCATCGGGCAGGTCGAGCGCCAGGGAGTCGGCCTGGATCGTGTGGAGGGTGGAGACGGCGTGCGGGCGGGACGAGTCGCCCCACGCGAACACCTGCTGGAGCTTGCGCCGGTCTATGCGCAGGTGGATCGTGTCCGCAGTGAGCCGCCAGTCGGCGCCCCTCGCCTGACCGGCCCCGAGCGCCTTCACCAGCCGCACCTCCCGGCCCCGCAACCCGAACTCGATCCGCCGGCCGAGCAGGCGGTAGCTCCGTGGCCCCTTCCCCCGGACCTCCGGCTTCCCCACGAGCACGCCCAGCCCCGCGGTCTCGTCGAGCATCAGGGAGTCACCTTGCGCCGCGAGATCGCTGCGGTCGATCGTGACGCTCCCCCCGGCCCAGACGCGGTCACTCCCCTTGAGCCGCACCCGGTCGCCCACGATCACGTAGGGCTCCCCCGAATCTGGGGACGCCCGGTAGTCGATGGTCGGACGCGATGTGGCGTACATCTCCACGGTGTCGCGCACGCCGCGGGCCGCGCGGTAGTAGGTGAGGTTTGGGCCGCGCAAGACGGATCCGGTCGCGCGGCTCACCGCGACGACGTTGCGGTGGGCTTCGAGCCGCTCCTGACGCAGGAAGTAGGATGCCGTGGTCGCGTCGAGGGTGATCGCCGTGTCGCGGATCTGGACGCCGCCGAGCATGTCGAACCGTCCCACCCCGGCGAACCAGGCCACGCTGTCGGCCGCAAGCGTGCTGCCGGTGCCCTGGCAGTGCGCGCGGACGCCGCCGCCCGCGAACAGGTTGGTCTCTCCCGGCCGCACCTCGACTTGGCGCCCGTAGTGCCCCACCGTGTCAATCGTCACCTGGCACGGCCGCCCGGCAGCGGAATCCCCTACGGCCTTTGCCGCCTCTGCCGCCCGGGCAGGGGCGGCAGGGGTGGCGGTGGTGGCAGGCTGCTGCTGGAGCAGCGCGAGCGTGAGCATGGCGGACATCATTGGTTCGGCAGCGTGAACTTGCCGCCGGTCCCCTTGGGGTGCTTCGCGACGACGTTCTTGAAGTCGGGATCGGAGGTGAATCCTTCGCCCTCCACGTGGCGGTTCGGTCCGTCGAACACGAAGGGGCCGTCCGACGTGACCTCGTTCCGGGCCTGGCTGTAGCGCAGCTGCTCGGTACGCAGCCTCCGGCCGTCGGTCGTCACGACGACGACGTTGCCGTGCGCCTCCATGTCACCGGTGCGCCAGTGGTAGCTCCCTAGCCGCGCCGTGAGGGTCGAGGACTCCGCACCTGCGGCGTTGTAGAACGTGATGTGCACCTGTTTGAGATCGGCGCTCTGCGTTGCAGTGTACAGATAGGCCGTGTCCGCGCGAACGCGGGCGCGCTGCACGCCGTCTTCTGTGACGTAGTGCGACATGCCGAGCAGCACCTGGTCGGCGCTGTCGGCCGGGTTGATGGTGGCCGTCGGCCGGCCTTCGTCGCGACACGCGAGCGCGGCCACGAGCGCCACGGCGAGCACCGGGAAGGGCGGTGCCACCCTCATCCCGCCCCCGCGCGCATCAGGTCGTGCAGGTGGACGATGCCCACGACCTTTGCTCCGCCGTCGAGCACCGGCAGGGCCATGATGCCATGCTGCTCCATGACGCGGATCGCGGCGCCGGCCAGCTCGTCCGGCCGCGTGCTCTTCGGCGTCCGCGTCATGACCTCCCCCACGGGGAGGTCGAGGAACCGGTCGGTGCGCTCCATCAGCCGCGTCAGGTCTCCCGCGGTCACGACGCCGATGAGGGCGCCGGCCGCATCCACCACCGCCACGGTCCCGCGCTTCTCGGCCAGCAGCACGACGCACTCGCGCATGGGCCGGTCGGCGTGGAGGGTCGGCAGGTCGCGCGTGAGCATGACGTCGGCCACGCGGAGCAGCAGCTTCCGCCCCAAGGCGCCGCCGGGATGCAGCGCGGCGAACTGCTCGCGGCGGAAGCCTTTCACCTCGAGCAGCGCGACGGCGAGCGCATCGCCCAGGGCGAGGGCGGTGGTGGTACTCGCCGTCGGCGCCAGGGTCTCGGGGCAGGCTTCTTCGGTGACGCTCGCGTCGAGCACCACGTCCGCCTGGTGAGCGAGCGCCGATTCGGGGTCGCCGGTCACGGCGATGATGGGTACGCCGAGGCGCTTCAGTTGCGCCAGCAGCGCGAACAGCTCGTCGGATGCGCCGCTCTTGGAGAGCAGCAGCGCCGCGTCCTCCCGGCCGACGATGCCCAGGTCGCCATGGACGGAATCAACGGGGTGGAGGAAGCTGGCGGGCGTGCCAGTGGACGTAAAGGTGGCGGCGATCTTGCGCGCGATCAGTCCCGACTTGCCGAGCCCCGAGACAATGAGCCGTCCCTTGACGGCGGCGAGCAGCTGGACGGCGGCAGCGAACGCGGGTCCGAGGCGGCGGGCGACCCGGGTGATCGCCTCCGCCTCGAGGAGCAGCACCCGGCGGCCGCGCTCAACGAGATCGGTGGGTTGGGCGTGCGCCATCACCCGCCTCGAATTCTCGCTTCAACAGCGGCGACCACTCGCCCCGCATCTTGAGGAGCAGCTCCGCCACCTGGCGCACCGCGCCCTGTCCGCCGGGGACGGACGTCACGAGCTGCGCCGCCGCCTTCACCTCCGGGGCGGCGTTCGCGACGGCGATCGGCAGGCCGACGGCGTGGAGCACCGGCAGGTCGGCGAGATCGTCGCCGACGTAGGCGCAGGCGTCGAGGGTGAGGCCCCGCCGCTCGAGCGCCTGCGCCAGCGCCGGGAGCTTCTTCTGGGGGGCGACTTCGATCAGCTCGTCGACCTCCATCTCTTTGGCCCGGACTTCGGACGCCTCGGACGCCCGGCCGCTCACCAAGATCACCGGAAGACCCACCGCCCGTAGCAGCCTGACGCCCAGGCCGTCCTGCACGTGGAAACGCTTGAACTCAAGCGGGTGGTGGGCGACGAGGCCGAGGTACACGCCGCCGTCGGTAAAGACGCCGTCTACGTCGAGACCGACCGCCTTGATGCGGCGGGCGAGCGCCTTGTCAGGCACGGACCGCCTCCCGGGCGCGCTGCCAGACTTCCAGGGCCACGCTCACGAGGCCGGGGAGCTGGTCGAGCGGCACCATGTTGGGCCCGTCGCTGGGCGCGTGATCGGGGTCCGGGTGGGTCTCGAGAAAGAAGCCGTCCGCCCCGGCGGCGGCCGCGGCATAGAGCAGCGGCGGGACGAACTCCCGCAGGCCGCCGCTCGCTCCGTCCTGTCCCTGCCCCGGCTGCTGCACCGCGTGGGTCGCGTCGAACACGACCGGCACGCCGCACACGGCGCGCAGGCGCGCGAAGCTGCGCATGTCCACGACCAGGTCCCCGTACCCGAAGAAGGTCCCCCGCTCGGTCACAGCGATCTCGGGGGCGCCGCCCGCGCGGAGCTTCTCGACCGCGCCCGCCATTCCGTCAGGCGCCATCCACTGCCCCTTCTTCACGTTGACGGCGCGCCGCGCGTGCCCGGCCGCTACGAGGAGATCGGTCTGGCGGCACAGGAACGCCGGGATTTGCAAGACGTCGGCGACCTGCGCCGCGGCGGGGACCTGCGCCGCTTCGTGGACGTCGGTGAGAACCGCGAGGCCGGTGGCCGACCGAACTTTGGCGAGCGCCGCGAGCCCGCGCTCGAGCCCCGGACCGCGAGACCCCTTGAGGCGCGAGCGGTTGGCCTTGTCGTATGACGCCTTGAAGACGACGTGCAGGCCGAGCCGAGCCCCGAGCTCCGCGAGGGCCTCCCCCACTCGCAGGTTGAGGTCGTCCGCTTCGAGGACACAGGGTCCCGCGATCAAGAACGGGGCGGCCCCCCCTCCGAAGTGCTGGCTCATAGTCAGTCGTGCAGGCTCGCGAGCTCGGAGGGCGCCTCGCGTGGCGCAGCGCTCTTGGCGTGCTGCCGGGCCGCCCCGACGAACCCCGCGAACAGAGGGTGGGGCCGCGTCGGGCGCGACTTGAGCTCGGGGTGGAACTGGCAGCCTACGAACCAGGGATGGTCGGGCAGCTCGATCATCTCGACCAGCGAGCCGTCCGGGGACAGCCCCGAGCAGCGCATGCCGAACTCCGCGAGCACGTCGCGTTGGATACCTCGTAGCGGTGCCGGTGGCGCTCGCTCACCTCGGCCGTTCCGAAGATCTGGGCCACGCGCGACCCGGGGCGCAGCTTGCAGGGGTAGGCGCCGAGTCGCATGGTCCCACCCATCTCCTGGATCCCTTCCTGGGAGCGCATCAGCGCGATCACGGGGTTCTCGCACTCGGGCTCGAACTCGCTCGAGTTGGTGTTGGGGATCTTGCACACGTTGCGCCCGAACTCGATGATCGCCGTCTGCATCCCGAGGCAGATGCCGAGGAACGGCAGCTTGTGCTCGCGCGACCAGCGGATCGCTTCCACCATCCCGTCCACTCCGCGCACCCCGAAGCCGCCCGGGACGAGTAGCGCATGGTAGGGGGCGAGCAGCTCGCCCGCCGTCTCCTGGTCCGTGAACCGGTCGGAGGAGATCCAGTCGACGTCGACGCCGCACGCGTTCGCGATCCCACCGTGCACCAGCGCCTCGTGGATGCTCTTGTAGCTGTCTGCCAGCTCGGTGTACTTGCCCACCACCGCGATCTTGATCCGCTCCCCGGCGTTGAGAATCCGGTCCACCATCGCCGCCCAGGCCCGGAGATCGGGCTCCTTGGTCTCGAGGTGGAGGCGCTGGCATACCTCCTTGTCGAGCCCCTGGCTGTGAAGCTTGAGCGGCACCTCGTAGATCGACCGGACGTCGGGGCTCTCCACCACGCAACCGAAGTCCACGTTGCAGAACAGCGCGATCTTCCGCTTGATGTCCTCGGAGAGCGGCCGCTCCGTGCGGCACACGAGGATGTCGGGCTGGATCCCGATCTCCATCAGCTCGCGCACCGAGTGCTGGGTTGGCTTGGTCTTGAGCTCGGCGGTGGCGGCGATGTAGGGGACGAGGGTGAGGTGGATGAACAGCGTGTTGTCGCGGCCGACTTCCTGGCGGAACTGGCGGATCGCTTCGAGGAACGGCAGCGACTCGATGTCGCCCACCGTGCCGCCGATCTCCGTGATCACCACGTCGTGATCGGGTGCGAGGCGGCGGATGGCCGCCTTGATCTCGTCCGTGATATGGGGGACAACTTGCACGGTGGAGCCGAGGTACTCGCCGCGGCGCTCCTTGGTGATGACCGACAGGTAGATGCGGCCGGTAGTGACGTTGTTGACCTGGGAGAGGGAGCGGTCGATGAACCGTTCGTAGTGGCCCAGGTCGAGGTCGGTCTCGGCGCCGTCGTCGGTCACGTAGACTTCGCCGTGCTGGAACGGCGACATCGTGCCGGGATCGACGTTGATGTAGGGGTCGAACTTTTGGATCGTGACCTTGAGGCCCCGCTCGACCAGCAGGCGGCCGAGCGACGCCGCGGCGATGCCCTTCCCGAGGGAGGAGACCACACCTCCCGTTACGAAGATGTACTTCGTCGAGCTCACGGACTCACCTCTCTCAGGTGTCGGGCCAGCACCGCCTCGACCGACTGCAGGTCTTCCAGCGTGTCCACTCCGGGCGCGGCCGGGGCCGCGAACAACGCCACGCCGATCGGGATGCCGTGCAGCAGGGGCCGCAACTGCTCGAGCCGCTCCCAGCGCTCTTCGGGCACTTCGGGGAGGCGCACCCACCGTGCCAGCGCGTCCCGGGTGTAGGCGTAGACGCCCACATGCTGGTGGCAGGTG
>Ga0209266_1002749_pt1 | contig 10959 bp, 9 predicted proteins | sample GraSoiAngelo_132_FD_185889 | JGI IMG/M metagenome (GOLD analysis project Ga0209266, IMG submission 185889) | Grasslands soil microbial communities from the Angelo Coastal Reserve, California, USA - 14_0929_02_40cm (SPAdes) (version 2) | ecosystem: Environmental > Terrestrial > Soil > Grasslands ...
TGCAGCCATTCAGAGTATCTTTGAGGCGTCCAACACGTGAGCGCCGTGAAACTCGCCCCTTCAATTCTCGCCGCTGACTTCGCCCGGCTGGGTGATCAGGTGGTCGAGGCCGAGCGGGCCGGGGCGGATCGGATCCACGTCGATGTGATGGATGGACACTTCGTGCCGAATCTCTCCATGGGCCCCGCGATCGTCCAGTCGCTTCGGCGAATGACGCATTTGCCCCTCGAAACGCATCTGATGATCTCGGACCCGGACTTCTTTTTCGACGAGTTTGCCGCGGCTGGCTCCGACTCGTTTCTCGTCCACTGGGAGCGCAACAGCAATCTGCACCGCACGGTGCAGCGGATCAGGACACTGGGCAAGCGCGCCGGGGTCGCCATCAACCCGGCGACGCCGGCGGTCGTGCTGGAGGAAATCGTCCACGATGTGGACCAGGTGCTGGTCATGACCGTCAACCCGGGGTTCGGTCATCAGCAATTTCTCCGGACGACCGTGCCGAAGATCGGACGGGTGCGTGAGCTGATCGAGCGGCACCGGCCCGGGTGCGAGCTGGAAGTGGATGGGGGCATCGACGCGACGACAGCGCCCCTGGTCGTTCGGGCCGGCGCCACCGTGCTGGTGGCGGGCTCGGCAATCTTCGGCGACCGCGACGGCGTGGCCGTCGCGATGAACCGCCTGCGTACAGCCCTCGACGACATGGAGCGCGAAACCGTGCCTGCCGAGCGATCGGCGCTTCAAAGGAGTCAGCTATGCAGCTCGGAATGATCGGACTTGGCCGCATGGGCGCGAACATGGTGCGGCGGCTTCTCAGGGGTGGCCACCAGTGCGTGGTCTTCGACATGTCGCCGAAGGCGGTGCAGGAGCTCACCCAGGAGAAGGCGTTGGGTGCCTCCTCGCTCGCGGACTTCGTGAAGAAGCTGGAAAAGCCGAGGACGGTTTGGCTGATGGTCCCGGCGGCGGTGGTCGACAAGTCCATCGCCGACATCCTGCCGCTGCTCGAGAAGGGCGACATCCTCATTGACGGGGGCAACTCCTACTACATTGACGACATCCGGCGCGCGAAGGAGCTTGCGCCGAAGGGGATCCACTACGTCGACGTGGGGACCAGCGGCGGCGTCTGGGGGCTGGAGCGCGGGTATTGCATGATGATCGGAGGCGAGCCGGAGGTGGTCAAACGCCTCGATCCGATCTTCGCCAGGCTGGCGCCCGGCGCCGGCGACATCGCCCGCACGCCGGGTCGAGAGAAGGCCAACGGCACGTCCGAGCAGGGGTATCTCCACTGCGGGCCGAACGGCGCGGGCCACTTCGTCAAGATGGTCCACAACGGAATCGAGTACGGGATCATGGCCGCCTACGCCGAGGGGCTGGGCGTCCTGCGCTCCGCCAACGTCGGCAAGCAGGGCCATGCGGTCGACGCCGAGACGACGCCGTTGCGCGATCCCGAGCACTACCAGTACGACTTCAATCTGCCCGACATCGCCGAGCTGTGGCGACGCGGCAGCGTCATTGCCTCCTGGTTACTCGACCTGTCGGCCGCAGCTCTCATGAAGGATCCGGAGCTCAAGGGCTTTCAGGGGCGCGTGTCCGATTCCGGCGAGGGGCGGTGGACGATCAGGGCGGCCGTCGACGAGGCGGTGCCGGTCCCCGTCCTCTCCTCCGCCCTGTATGAGCGCTTCAGCTCGCGCGGCGAGGCGGACTTCGCCGACAAGCTGCTCTCGGCCATGCGCTACGAGTTCGGTGGTCACCTCGAAACGCAGTCGCGCTGACCGGAGCGAACGATGAACGACGTCCATTCCGATGCCTTCGTCTTCTTCGGCGCGACCGGCGACCTCGCGTACAAGAAGATCTTTCCGGCGCTGCAGGCGATGGTGAAACGCGGCCACCTCGACGTGCCGGTCATCGGCGTGGCGAAGGCCGGCTGGAATCTCGAACAGCTCCGGGCCCGTGCCAAGGACAGCCTCGACAAGCACGGAGGGCTCGATCCTGCGGCGTTCGGCACGCTGTGCGGCCTGCTGCGCTACGTCGATGGGGACTACCAGGACCCGGCGACGTTCCAGGCCCTCCGCCGAGAGATCGGCCCCGCCGAGCGCCCGGCGTACTACCTCGCGGTTCCCCCTATGCTGTTCGGGGTCGTCGTGGAGCAGCTGGCCAAGTCGGGCTGTATCCGCGGTGCTCGCGTCATCGTCGAAAAGCCCTTCGGCCGTGACCTCGCGTCGGCGCAGGCTCTCAACCGCATGCTGTTCGGCTGCTTCGACGAGACGACGATCTTTCGCATCGACCACTACCTCGGCAAGCGGCCGGTGCACAACATGCTCTTCTTCCGCTTCGCCAACGCGTTCCTGGAGTCGTTCTGGAACCGCAATCACGTCGAGAGCGTGCAGATCACGATGGCCGAAGAGTTCGGAATTCAGGGCCGGGGCGTGTTCTACGACGAGACGGGCGCCGTGCGCGACGTCGTCCAGAATCATCTGTTCCAGGTCCTGAGCAACCTGGCGATGGAGCCTCCGGTCAGGCCAAACAGCGAATCCATCCGCGACGAGAAGGTGAAGGTCCTCAAGGCGATCCCCGCCCTCACCGCGGACAGCCTCGTACGCGGACAGTTTCGCGGCTACCGATCGGAGAAAGGCGTGGCGGCGAATTCCACGGTGGAGACGTTCGCCGCCTTGCGACTGGAGATCGATTCCTGGCGCTGGCAGGGTGTGCCCTTCTACATCCGCGCCGGAAAGTGCCTGCCCGTGACGTGCACGGAGGTCGTCGTCCGACTCCGCCAGCCGCCCACGATGTATCACGGCTTCGATCTCGAGCCGAACTACTGCCGCTTTCGGATCAGTCCCGACATCACGATCGCCGTCGGCGCGAACGTCATCGCGCCTGGTCAGGAAACGGTCAGCCAGACCTCGGAGATGGTGGGGTCACGGCTCCCGCGCGCCGATGAGATGGACGCGTACGAGCGCGTGCTGGGCGACGCCATGCACGGAGATGCCACCTTGTTCGCCCGGGAGGACTACGTCGAAGAGGCCTGGCGAATCGTCGATCCAGTCCTGAAGGCCGGCACGCCCGTCTACGAGTACGAGCCGGGCACGTGGGGACCGAAAGAAGTCGACTCGAGAGTCTCGCCCGCAGGAGGCTGGCAGAACCCGACGGTGAATCACATATGAAGATCGAAGCGCTGGCCGACGCCGATTCGGTCGCGCGGGCGGGCGCCGCGTTCACCGCCGAGGAGGCACGAGGGGCCGTCGCTGCGCGTGGTCGTTTCATCGTGGCCTTCAGCGGGGGGCATACCCCTTGGAAGATGCTGCGTGCACTGGCCGATGAAAAAATGCCCTGGCCCGGCGTGCACGTGGTCCAGGTGGACGAGCGCGTGGCTCCCGCGGGAGACCCCGACCGCAACCTCACCCACCTGCGGGAGAGCTTGCTCGCGCATTGTCCGCTGCGCCCCGAGCAGGTCCACGCCATGCCGGTGGAATCGGCCGACCTGGAAACGGCGAGCTCGCAGTACGCCCTGACGCTCCGGGATATCGCCGGCGCCCCGGCCGTCCTCGATCTCGTCCATCTCGGCCTTGGGCCCGACGGCCACACCGCGTCGCTGGTGCCCGGGGACCCGGTGCTCGACGTCACCGGCGCAGACGTCGCGCTCACCGGCGTCTATCAAGGACGGCGCCGGATGACCTTGACCTATCCCGTGCTCAATCGGTCCCGACGCATCGTCTGGCTCGTTACCGGGCGCGACAAGGCCGACATGCTGGCGCGCCTGTTCAAGGGCGACGACTCGATTCCAGCCGGCCGCGTTCGTCGGGACCGAGCACTGGTGCTGGCCGACCGCGAGGCGGCGCGGTCGGACTCTGAGCCATCACGACACTGACGTCACATCGCGGAGAAGACACCATGCGCGTGGGAATCGCCACCGATCACGGGGGCTTTGGCTTGAAAGAGGATCTGGTCGCGCAGCTCCGCGCCGCCGGCCACGACGTCATCGATTTCGGGGCCGACAAGCTGAGCCCGGACGATGACTACCCGGACTTCGTCGTCCCGCTCGCCGAGGCGGTGGCGGCGGGCACGGTCGACCGCGGCGTGGCCGTCTGCGGCAGCGGTGTCGGCGCCTCGATCTGCGCCAACAAGATTCTGGGTGTCCGTGCCGCGCTGATCCACGACCACTTTTCCGCGGGGCAGGGGGTGGAGGACGATCACATGAACATCATCTGCCTCGGCGGGCGGACCGTGGGGCCGAGCGTCGCCTGGGAGCTCGTGCAGACGTTCCTGGCCGCCGAGTACAGCCAAGCCCCGCGACACCTGCGCCGCCTGAGCAAGGTCGCGCTCCTGGAGCTCCAACCGACGAGGATAAGCCGATGAGCACGACGAATGTCACCGCGCCGAGGACCGACGCCGAGCACGACCAGCTCTCGATCAACACGATCCGCACGCTCTCGATCGATGCGGTCGAGCGCGCCAAGTCGGGGCACCCCGGGACCCCGATGGCGCTGGCGCCGGCTGTCTACACGATCTGGAACCGCGTGATGCGCTTCGATCCTCAAGATCCGATCTGGCCAAACCGCGATCGGTTCGTGCTCTCGAACGGTCACGCCTCGATGCTGCTCTGGTCGGTCCTGCATCTGACCGGGACGTGCGCGGTGAATCCCGACTACGAGCGGCTGGGACAGCCGTCGGTGTCGCTGGAGGACATTCGCCGCTTCCGCCAGATCGGCAGCAAGGCGCCCGGGCATCCCGAGTATCACTGGGTGTCGGGTGTGGAAACCACGACGGGGCCGCTCGGGCAGGGCGTTGCGACGAGCGTGGGGATGGCCATCGCCCAGAAGTGGCTCGCCGATCGTTACAACCGACCGGGCTTCGCGATATTCGACTACGACATCTATGTCGTGTGCGGAGACGGCTGCCTGATGGAGGGGGTCGCGTCGGAAGCTGCCTCGCTGGCCGGTCACCTGGGTCTGGACAACCTGTGCTGGGTCTACGACAACAACCACATCACGATCGAAGGCCAGACGAGCCTCGCCTTCACGGAGGACGTCGCCACGCGGTTTCTCGCCTACGGATGGAACGTCCTTCGCGTGGGCGACGCCAACGACCTCGAGCGCATCGAGCACGCGCTCGGCGTCTTCCGGGAGACGAAGGGGCGCCCCACGCTCATCATCCTCGACAGCCACATCGGCTACGGCGCCCCGCACAAGCACGACACGGCCGCAGCCCACGGCGAGCCGCTCGGCGAAGAGGAGGTTCGCCTGACCAAGCGCAGCTACGGCTGGCCTGAGGAGGCACAGTTCCTGGTCCCCGACGGCGTCCGCGAGCACTTCGCCGCGGGCATCGGGGCGCGCGGCGCCGCGGCTCGAAGCCGATGGACTGCGCTCTTCGCGTCGTACCGGGCGAAGTACCCCGAGCTGGCGAGCGAGATCGATCAGATGCAGCGACGAGACTTGCCGGCGGGGTGGGATCGCAACCTCCCCGTCTTCCCGGCGGATGCGAAGGGCATCGCCGGCCGGGAGGCCTCGGGCAAGGTGCTCAACCTGCTCGCGCAGAACATTCCCTGGTTCCTCGGCGGCTCGGCGGACCTCGGGCCGTCGAACAAGACGACCCTGACGTACGAGGGCGCGGGAAGCTTCCAGGCCGGGAGCCGCGGCGGTAAGAATCTCCATTTCGGAATCCGCGAGCACGCGATGGCGGCGACCGTCAACGGCCTCTCACTGTCGAAGCTTCGGGCGTTTGGCGCGACCTTCTTCATCTTCAGCGATTACGCGCGCCCGGCCATCCGGCTGTCCGCACTGATGGAGCTGCCGACCATCTTCGTGTTCACGCACGACGCCATGGGCGATGGCGAGGATGGTCCGACGCACCAGCCCGTCGAGCACCTGGCCTCGCTGCGCGCCATCCCCGGCCTCGTGACCTTGCGGCCCGGCGACGCCAACGAAGTGGTCGAGGCGTACCGCTACGTCATGCAGCTGCGGCACCAGCCCGCCGTGCTCGCGCTGTCACGACAGCCGTTACCGACTCTGGACCGGCGTGTCTTCGCCTCGGCCGCGGGGGTCGCACGTGGCGCCTACGTGCTCGCGGACCCGCAGAGCGGCAATCCCGAGGTGCTCTTGATCGCCTCGGGCAGCGAGGTGAGTCTGGCCGTGGAGGCCCACGAGAAGCTGCTCGCCGAAGGGATCCGATCCCGCGTCGTCTCGATGCCGTCGTGGGAGATCTTCGACCAGCAGACCCAGGAGTACCGGGATAGCGTGCTGCCTCCCGCAGTGAAGGCTCGGGTCGCGGTGGAGCAAGCCTCCACGTTCGGATGGGAGCGATACGTGGGAAGCGCGGGCCGCGTCATCGGCATGACGACCTTCGGGGCCTCCGCGCCCCTGAAGGCGCTTCAGAAAAAGTTCGGCTTCGAGCCGGATCGGATCGTCGCGGCGGCGAGGCAGTTGCTCGGTCGGCAGTGAGCGAGGGCTCCGAGAAAGGCGGCAGCTCACCGCTGGGAGCGACGCCGTCGCCGGACGGCGTCAACTTCAGCGTCTTCTCGAGACACGCCACCGGGGTCGAGCTGCTGCTGTTCGACGGGGTCGACGACACCAAGGCCGCGAGCGTGGTGCGCCTCGATCCATCCGCCAACCGTACGTACTATTACTGGCACGTGTTCGTGCCGAACGTACGACCCGGCCAGCTGTACGGTTATCGGGTCGACGGGCCGTTCGATCCCTGGAGCGGCATGCGCTTCGATCCCACCAAAGTTCTCCTGGATCCCTACGGCCGAGGAGTCGTGGTTCCAGAGGCCTATGGTCGCGACGCCGCGCGGGGTCCGGGCGATAACGCCGGGACCGCTATGAAAAGCGTAGTCGTCGACGTCTGTGCCTACGACTGGGAGGGCGATACCCCGCTCCAACGGCCGTCGTCGCGGACGATCGTGTACGAGATGCACGTGCGCGGCTTCACCCGTCACCCGAGCTCCGGCCTCTCGGACAGGACACGCGGCACGTTCGCCGGCCTCATCGAAAAGATTCCGTATCTTCAGCGGCTGGGCATCACGGCCGTGGAGCTCCTGCCGGTGTTCCAGTTCGATCCCCAGGACAGTCCTCCCGGACTGGTGAACTACTGGGGTTATGCGCCCGTGTCCTTCTTCGCGCCCCACCGGGGGTACAGCTCACGTCGAGATCCGCTCGGTCCCGTCGACGAGTTTCGCGATATGGTCAAGACGCTGCACCGAGCGGGCCTCGAGGTCATTCTCGACGTCGTGTTCAACCATACCGCCGAAGGCGATCACTCTGGCCCGACGCTGAGCTTCCGCGGACTGGACAACACGACCTACTACATTCTCGAGGCGGATCGGTCGCGTTACGCGAACTACAGCGGAACCGGGAACACGCTCAACGGCAATCATCCCATCGTGCGGCGGATGATCGTGGACAGTCTGCGCTACTGGGTCGACGTGATGCACGTGGATGGCTTCCGGTTCGATCTCGCATCGATCCTGGAGCTGGACGAGTCGGGCGACGTGATGCCGAACCCGCCGGTGCTGTGGGATATCGAGTCGGACCCGGTGCTGGCGGGGACGAAGCTCATCGCCGAGGCGTGGGATGCCGCCGGCCTGTACCAAGTAGGCACCTTCGTCGGCGACAGCTGGAAGGAATGGAACGGACGCTTCCGCGACGATGTCCGCAGCTTCTTCCGCGGCGAGGAAGGCTCGATCGAGCGGTTTGCCGATCGCCTGATCGGCAGCCCGTCGCTCTACGGCCACAAGCAGCGCGAGCCCGAGCAGAGCGTCAACTTCGTGACGTGTCACGACGGGTTCACCCTGAACGACCTCGTTTCCTACGACCGGAAACACAACGAGGCGAACGGCGAGGACAATCGCGACGGCGCCGACGACAACCGAAGCTGGAACTGTGGAGTGGAAGGGCCGACCGAAGATCCCGACATCGACAGGCTGCGGACGCGACAGGTGAAGAACTTCTTCACCGTGACCATGCTGTCCGCGGGGATGCCGATGATGCTCATGGGTGACGAGGTGCGGCGCACACAGGGCGGCAACAACAACGCCTATTGTCAGGACAACGAGACCAACTGGTTCGACTGGGCGCTGCTCGCGAAGCGAGCCGACGTGCACCGGTTCGTGAGCGTGCTCAACGCTCGGCGGGTATTGCGAGACGTCGAGCACGAGGAGAAGCGGGTGGCGCTGAATCAGCTGCTCCTCCAGGAGGACATCACCTGGCACGGCGTCAAGCTCGGCGAGCCGGACTGGCGCCACTCGTCGCACAGCCTCGCGCTCACGGTGAGGCTCACGATGGATCGCACCCACTATCACATCATCCTCAACGCCTACTGGGAGCCGCTCGAGTTCGAGCTGCCGCTGGTCGCCAACGGCGCTCGACATCCCTGGCGCCGATGGATCGACACCTTCCTCGACTGTCCGCACGACATCGTCGAATGGGAGCAGGCTCCTTCGGTTCTCGGCCACCGCTATCGCGCCGAGCCGCGCTCCGTGGTCGTGCTGTTCGCATAGGCGCCGGTCTTCATAATGCGCGCAGCCCGGGTGAGGGCGGTGACCGACTCTCTACACGCTGATCGAATCGCGATCTTGGTTCCTTTGACGGTTGGCCTGAGCGCCTTCGCCGCGGCAATCGTAGCGGTGGCGATATCGTTCGCGCTCGCGGCTCATCTGGTCGAGATCGGGGTGTGGGTGCTGCTGTTCATGATCTGCGGGGAGTTTCTGGAGTTCGCCACTGCGTTCGACCACTCGGCCGTCGACTACACGACCTTGGGTTACGGCAATGTGGTGATGAGCCCGTCGTGGAGGTTGCTGGGACCGCTGGAAGCGGCCAATGGAATGCCCATGTTCGGTGTCTCGACGGCGATGCTCTTTGCAGTCATTCTTCGATTGCTTCACGCCAGACTTTCGGATCTCAAAGACTGAGGGCGGGCGGATGCCTGCAGATCGCGGGCGCGCACGTCAAAGAGAAGCTGCGCAACATGCAGATCGATTGTCAGAACTACGCCTACGAATACGGAGTGGACACGCCCGAGATCGATCAGTGGACGTGGCCATAAGGCGAAGTCGCGTCGGCGTCGCCGTTCTGGTGATCCTCGGCTGGGTGGCCGTCGCCCACGCCGAGGACGCCCCGCCGGCCCCGGCCGGCACACGCTCCCTGGCCGATACGCCTGTCCAGCTTGTCCTGCCCCCCGGGCACTTGCTGGGGGACTGGCTCGGCGCTCGCACCTGGCTCGAGGACCACGGTGTTTATCCGAGTGTCACGTTCGTCACCGAAGCCCTCGGCAATCCGACCGGTGGCATGCAACAAGGCTTCAGAGGGGCCAGCAACCTCGGCCTCGACCTGATAGTCGATCTCGGGAAGCTGTACGGGCCCGCAGGCGGCTCATTCGAGATCTCATTCTCGGAACGCTTCGGCTCCAGCCTTTCGAGGGAAGACATCGGGAACGTCTTCACCGTGCAGCAGGTCTTCGGAGGCCAGACCTACCGACTCGTGAACGTGGCCTACAAGCAGGAGCTCTTCGCCGACCGCGTCGAGCTCCGAGTCGGCCGCATCGCCGCCGGGGACGATTTCCTCGTTTCCCCCTTCAACTACGTATTTGTTCAGAACGGCTTCAACGGTAACCCGGTCGGTATTTTCTTCAACGCTCCGGGCATGACCGCCTACCCGAACGCCACGTGGGGCGGCCTGGTCAAGGTCAGACCGACGGAGCGCATGTACGTGATGGGTGGCGCGTACAACGGCGACGTTTCCATCCGCGCCAACAAGCATCACGGCGCGGACTGGTCGATGGACGGTCCGCTGTTCGCCATTGGCGAGGTCGGGTACCAGATCAACGGTCTTCCGGGTGACCAGGGTCTGCTCGGTAACTACAAGGCGGGGTTCTGGTACGACGACCACCAATACGTCGACTTCAACACGGTCGCGCGCGGCCGTACCCCGGACGTTCCGCGGGGAAACTGGGGCTTCTACGGCCTGTTCGACCAGGTGCTGGTGCGGTTCGGCGGGCCTGGCAGCAACCGTGGCTTCGGGATCACCGGCTCGGTGCTCGTCTCTCCCGATCAATCCGTCAGTGTCATGCCCTTCTTCGGCACCGCCGGCCTGGTTGCCAGCGGTGTGTTCGCGTCGCGGCCCACCGACCTGGTGGGCCTCGGCGTCGTGTACGGGCGCTTCAGCGACGACCTGCAAGACTCTCAGCGACGCGCGCGGCAGTCGGATCCGACCGTGGGTATTCGGCGGTACGAGACCGCGCTCGAGCTGACCTATCGCTTTCGGTTCCTCAAGGACTCGGTCTACTTCGCGCCTGACCTCCAGTACATCATCCGGCCGGGAGGGACGGGCCGAATCGCCGATGCGTTCGTGGTCGGATTCGAAGCCGGGATCAACTTCTGATGCACACCACACACCCGCTGTCCGAGAAGGAGCTTGGCCGTGAACGAACCGGTACGAGGCATCGACGCTGACGTGACTGGCCGCGTCCTGCAGCCCGCCGGCGCGACGACGATCCAGGGCACGACGGCGGGCGCGAACTACGTGATCGCGCTGAGCTCCGTCGCTGCGCTCGGCGGATTTCTCTTCGGTTTTGACAGCGGCGTCATCAATGGAACGGTCGACGCGCTGGCCCACGCCTTCGGCACGCGGGCGGCGACCACCGGCTTTGCTGTCGCCTCTGTGCTGCTTGGTTGTGCTGTCGGCGCCTTCGTCGCGGGAACGATTGCCGACCGTCACGGCCGGCGTCCAACGATGTTGCTGAACGCTGTTCTGTTTCTCCTCAGCGCCATCGCCACCGGCCTGGCGGGCTCGGCCGGCGTGTTCATCGTCTCGCGGCTCGTGGGCGGTCTGGCCATCGGCGCCGCCAGCGTGCTGGCGCCGATGTACATCGCGGAAATAGCTCCGCCGCAAGTGCGCGGTCGACTCGCCTCGCTGCAGCAGATGGCGATTGTGTCGGGGTTGTTCTGCGCCTTCCTGAGCAACGACATCC
>Ga0209266_1002750_pt1 | contig 10957 bp, 14 predicted proteins | sample GraSoiAngelo_132_FD_185889 | JGI IMG/M metagenome (GOLD analysis project Ga0209266, IMG submission 185889) | Grasslands soil microbial communities from the Angelo Coastal Reserve, California, USA - 14_0929_02_40cm (SPAdes) (version 2) | ecosystem: Environmental > Terrestrial > Soil > Grasslands ...
GCGCGCAGATGCTGAAGGAGGTCGCCTCGAAGACCTCGGACGTCGCGGGCGACGGCACGACCACCGCGATCGTGCTCGCGCAGGCGATCTATCGGGAAGGGCTCAGGAACGTCACGGCCGGCGCCAACCCGATGGGGCTCAAACGGGGGATCGAGGCGGCGGTCGACGCGGTGACCCAGGAGCTCAAGAAGGTATCGAAGTCGACCAAGGACAAGAAGGAGATCGCCCAGGTCGCGACGGTCGCCTCGAACAACGACAAGACGATCGGCAACCTGATCGCCGAGGCGATGGAGAAGGTCGGGAAGGACGGGGTCATCACGGTCGAGGAGTCCAAGTCGGCCGACACGGTCCTGGACGTGGTCGAAGGGATGCAGTTCGACCGCGGCTATCTGTCGCCCTACTTCGTGACCGACGCCGAGCGGATGGAGTGTGTGCTGGAGGACGCGCTGGTGTTAATCAACGAGAAGAAGATCAGCGTGATGAAGGACATGCTGCCGCTGCTCGAGCAGGTGGCGCGGGCGGGTAAGCCGCTCCTGATCATCGCCGAGGACGTCGAGGGCGAGGCGTTGGCCACGCTCGTGGTCAACAAGCTCCGCGGCACGCTGCACACCTGCGCCGTCAAGGCGCCGGGCTTCGGCGACCGCCGCAAAGAGATGCTCGAGGACATCGCGACCCTGACCGGCGGCAAGGCGATCACCGAGGACCTCGGGATCAAGCTGGAGAACATCAAGCTCGAGGATCTCGGGAAAGCCAAGAAGGTGGTCGTGGACAAGGACAAGACCACGATCGTCGAGGGCGCGGGCAAGGCCTCCACGATCGAGGGGCGGATCAAGCAGATCCGGGCGCAGATCGAGGAGACGACTTCGGACTACGACCGCGAGAAGCTGCAGGAGCGCCTGGCGAAGCTGGCGGGCGGCGTGGCGGTGATCAAAGTCGGTGCCGCCACCGAGACGGCGATCAAGGAGAAGAAGGCGCGGGTGGAGGACGCGCTCAACGCGACCCGCGCGGCGGTGGAGGAGGGTATCGTACCGGGCGGCGGCGTGGCCCTGCTGCGCGCCAGCAAGGCCATCGACCGGCTGAAGGTCGAGGGCGACGAGAAGGTGGGTGCCCAGATCGTCAAGCGGGCGCTCGAGGAGCCGATCCGCCAGATCGTCGAGAACGCGGGCCTGGAGGGCAGCGTCATCGTCGAGAAGGTCAAGGCCGAGACGGTGGTCACCCGGGGCTTCGACGCCGAGAGCATGGAGTTCGTGGACATGCTGCAGGCGGGGATCATCGACCCGACCAAGGTCGAGCGGGTGGCGCTGGAGAACGCGGCGTCGATCGCCTCGCTTCTGCTGACGACCGAGGCGCTGATCACCGACCTGCCGGAGGAGAAGAAGGACGCCCCGCCGATGCCGCACGGTGACATGTATTAGCGCGAGGAGGGCGGATAACCCTTTTGCGGTAGCTTTCGTTGCGGCCCGGGTCGCGTCGCGACCCGGGCCGCTTCACCGTCCGACGTCGGCGCGGCGGCAGAGTTCCGCCATCGGGGATCTTGGCTCGGTTCCCCTCCAAGAGTGGCTCTCTTATGCTCCACCCTTCCTCCCCGGGAAGCGGCCGCGCAGCCCATGGAGAAGAACAATCCAGCTATCGGAGCGGCCCACGCCGCGCGGGAGACATAGCGAGACAAGGGAGCGGCGGTGTCTCTCGACGCCACGGTCGGTGTGACCTAACCCGGAAGCACCGGTCACACAAGCGCCAGGGTCATATCCAGAATCCGGGTTCGGGAGGTTGTGTCAATGAAGCCAGAGACTGCAGCGAAGATTAAGTATGGAGTTTGGGGCCTTATTTGTGGGGCAGTCATCGCAATGATCATCGGCTTTGCGTGGGGTGGCTGGACAACCTCCGGCACGACCCAAACGATGACCAAAGAGGCGGTCTTGGCGAGTCAGGCGGCGATCTGCGTCGCGCAATTTATGAAGCAACCGAACCATGAAAAGAAACTTAAAGAACTCGGGGAAGTAAGTAGCTGGCAGAGAGCTGAAGTCATTGAAAAAGGTGGCTGGGATAAGATGCCCGGGCAAGCAAAGGCTGGCTATGCTGTAGCCCGAGCATGCGCCGATGGGCTTGAACTTCTTTTGAAAAAATGAGATTGGGAGAGCGATCCTCGCATCGACGAGAGCGTACACGGAATGCGCCTGCGCGTGATGTGTTGCCCGGGCCTCGGCGCTGAGCGCGGGCGGTTGAGCACAGGTCGTCCCGCGACTCCAACCAGTTGTCTCAGCCCTCTCGAAGCTGGGACTCGAATTGGAATTCCGCACACGGATGATCAAGCCCGTTCTGAAGTTTCGCACGAAGCCCCTGCTGACGCCGTGCGTACCAGCAACTCTCGGATGGTGTGGAATAGGTGTGGAGTTTGACGTTGCTTGGCACGATTTGGCGCGGCAACCGCTCAGAAGTATTGAGGAGTTATGATGGTGTCTCTTGGCTTTTAATCAGGTTGGCCAGGGTTCGAGTCCCTGACGGCTCACCAATAAAATTAGGCGCTTCCAGAGCATCGGAAGCCCCCTCCTTTGTATCAATCAGGTGGTCCACGTTCAACCCGCAAGCCGGTTCAGCCCGAACGCCTGAGCCGAATGGTCGCCGAAGCCGAAAATTCGGGCGAGGATCTTCTCGGCGTCATCGCCTTCGGGGCTTCTCGCGCACGTCGACGAGGTCGCGAAGCGGGACGTTGAGCGGAACGGCGACAGGCCCTCCGCGTGCCCGGTCCCGAGGACCTCTGCGACGTGATCAATGCGCGGAATCCGCTCACGTCTCCCACACTGGCTCACCATGGGCGACCCTGAGTGGCTCTGATTGGGTGACCCTTGACACCCCCTTCGACTCAAGCTTCCGGATCAGCTTGTCGATGTCGCACTGCCGCGTACCGATCACCCCCAACAACACCACCTCCGTCCCGCGATCCTCCGCCGCGTAGGCGACGGCGATGGTGTCCTTGTGAACATCGAGACCGACGAAGAGCGTCTTGCTAGACTCAGCCATGGCTGACCTCCACGTTCGTTTGTGCCAAGAGCACGTGCGGCTCTGGCCTCGATGAGGCTAACCCGCGTAGAACGGCGGAGGTCAGCCTCACCCCGCGGAAGTCATACTGTCTAGGCGGTTAGCGCCGACTTCAATGGTGAAGGGATACCTGGCGTTCATGGATCATTCCATCACAGAGCAGTTGACCGGGTGTCCGGCCGCGTGGCACACCACCGCGATCGCCCTCTCGGAGGGGGGAGAAGTCTCGGGTCTCGCTCAGGCCATTTACCCGGCGCAGCCGCGGCTTCGGAAGTGGTCCGCCGGGCGCGGCGCTGGCAAGCGGCGGTACCGCGCGGCCTTCTCGCAGGAACTCGCCCGGCAACTTCCGTCAGCGAAGGTGTTCCTACTCGTGACTTCCGCGACGGAAGCCACGATCATCCAGACACGCGACCAACTCTTCCGAGAGTTGGCCATCGCTGACGTGTCACAAGAACACCCGAGACCCGGCGCCAACCCAATGTTGCGTGTAGGGCCTTTCATCCAGCGCCAGTCGGGTGCCGACCATTACTTTGAGCTACCATTGAATCGCGCCCTCATGGTTGTCTGGGTCGCGCACTTCGTAGCGCGCATGCACCGCATGTTCGGGCTCCAGCTCCAAGGCGCTCAACCCGAGCCGGTTGTAGTCGACTGGTTCTTCTACCATGACAAGTTCGCGGGAGACTCACCGGACGCGAGTCCAGCGATGAGCTTTTTCCAAACGCTAGTGTCCGGCAATATCTCCAATGGAAATGTACGGTCGGGCTTCTTTGTTGAAAGCGACACAGTCCAGGCCGATCTCCTCGCCGACAACGTCGCAGGGCTCTTCAATCGTCTCCGGGAGACCGGGGCCGAGGACCCTGACTTGTCCTCCCTTCTTGGCTCTGGGCGTGTCTACTATGAAGCGTGTTCACCGGCCGCCTAACATCACGATGAACCAGACGGCGACTTCGCTTCGCTCAGCCGCCGCAGGTTATCGTGTGCGTTCGGCGAATGAGTCGTGATCGAGGCCGTCGTGCTAGCTTGGGCCGATGGATTTCGAGGTGGTCGGCCCGCTCCGGAACATCCAAACGATTGCCACTGGGCGGGCGATCAGGGAGCTGAGGCGACTACGCCGACGGTACGGCAAGGGACGCTGGCGCAAGCGGAAGGCCATCGCGACGGTCCGTCTCCAAGACGAGACGGTTCACAAGGCTGAGGTGCATTGGTACGAAGCTCACGGTATCGGCCGGCGGGAGATGAAGATCAAGTTCCCGCTACTGGATTGAGGAATGAAGAGACCGAGGAGGCAGGGAGTCCGTTTCGCCGTGTGCATCAAGAATAGGGGTTACGAAGCCTCGCTCGAGGTTGGGAAGCTGTATCGAGTAGTCCCCGATGAGGATGCCGAGAAGCACGGGTATCTTCGGATCGTCGACGAGAGCGGCGAAGACTACGGCTATGCTGCACGTCGCTTCTTCGCGGTCGATCTCCCAAAGCCTCTTGAAAAGGTTCTTCTCCGAGTTGCGTCCTGACGACGATTCGCCGAACCCTTATCAGGCCTCCGGTTGTCAACAGAGAAAGTCCTCCTGTCGCGGGTCGTATACTGGTACCGGGTTAGGGTAGTCAGCGGTCGGTTACAGACTGCGTTTGCGTCCTTTCGGGGATGGTGGCGTCTGGGTGGCGAATTTGGCCGCGATTGGCGTCGATTGGCGCAGTAACGTTTCTGAAGTATCGAGAACTTAAGCCGCGAGCACAGGGCTTTTAATCAGGCTGGCCAGGGTTCGAGTCCCTGACGGCTCACCAATAAAATTAGGCGCTTCCAGCGCATCGGAAGCGGCCCCCTTTGTATCAATCGGGATGTAGCTCGGATCCACAGCTGTCTCCGGTACTGGTGGTAAGGTCGGCGCTGAGCCAATCTCCAGACCTCCCGCCTTGATCGGTGCTCCTTGCTCAATCCGCGTGACGAGAGAGGCGAACAGTCGCGCTACCTGCCTCTTATTGACGAGCAGAACGACCGCAATTAGGACGGGGCCAGACTACCGCTTGGAAGAGTGACACCAGGTCTGTCAGCACCGCCGGTCCTCGGCGTCTGGCTCTTGCTTGAGGCCGATACCCTCAAATCGAACGTTGACCATTATCTCGGCCCTAGAACACTTAGTTCTAAGCGAGGATCCCCGACTCGTCGAAGCGCCGCCGCCGATTCTGACTGAACGTCGAGGCATCCCACGGCTCCTCGTCGAGGTTGAGGCCCACAAACCAGCGCAGGGCCATGTTGCACTGCAGCTCCATGACGAGCTTCCGGTCGCTGGCGACGCCCAAGAGGTACCCGCCGACCAAGGCGAGGAACAGCTGTTCGGGCGGAATCGACGGCCGCCCGATGGGCGCGTAGAGATCGCGACACACGCGGCGAATGGCGCGGTCATCAATGAGCGGGCGGATCGGCCGCAGAGGATGGTCGGCGGGGACGAAGGTTTCCAGCGAGATGTTGTAGAAGAACGCCCGCTGCGGATTCGCCTCTCCCATCATCGGTGGGCACCTCCGCTTCTTCACACTACGGCAACTCGCGGGCGACGCGATCACGAAAACCTGCGTGAGTTCACTTTGTCAGCAGCCTGTTAGCCGCGAGGTTCACGGCTCGCCATTTTCGATGCACGGACTGCCGCTTTGCCCGTGTCATCGGACAGCAAGGACACGTTGACTGGCGCGAAGTCCTTGCCGCCAATTCTCGCCCGCACACTAACGAAATAGACGCTCCCTACATTGGCCTGAATCTGAATGCTCTCTTGGTTTTCACGCCCCGTCGCCGTAACAGAATGTAGACCAGGATCGACGGTAAAGACGTAGTAGGTTCCATCCGACAAATCCCCTTGGTCGCGACGGTCCAAACTGATGCGGAAAAGTGTCGCGCGTTCGACGACGCGGAACATCTTTCCAGTGTCCACTCGCTTTTCTCGAACGACATAAATCAGTGCCTTACCAGACGGCGCGGCGAACGTCTTCGAGGCAGAATCCTGTTCTAGATCAGCGAGTGGCACATGCGCCGCGCAGCCTGCAAGGATCAACGCAGCCCAAAGGACTCGCTTCATGGCTTCTCGGTTTCGACCCGATAGGCCAGGCGCCAACCGTGGAAATTCGTCTTCATCATCTCGGGATCGCCCCATCCGATGATGCGCGCCTCGGGTTGCCGCTCGACGGGCAGCGCCTTCAGGAACGTCATGAGCGCTGAGGCGGACTCGAAGTCCTTCGTCATCCGCTTGGGCCGTGGCCCTTGATCCTTCAGCGCTTTCATCGCCGCATCGAACGCCTCTCCGAGTGCTGACGCAGCCATCACCGTTTCCCCATCGCGTGTTCTCGCACGGCTTCGCCATGCGCCACTCAGTTATTGAGCAGCTAGAGTTTTAGAGGTTGGGATTATAGACGATGAGCGATTCCCCGCACTGCCTTGTGTATTCACCCCGATACTCGGGAGTTTTAGAGTCTCCCGATCACGCGCCGCAATCGCTCTCCGCGCCACGTCCACGATGACCTTGATCTCAGCGGGAGTCGCCAATTCGAGTGCCCATTGCATATAAGCTGGGATTTCCAATATGAACCTCTTCCAACCCGCCTTCGTGGCGCTGAACAGGCGCATCATCCCGTCGCTCAGCTCGTGCATCCGTTGCGACACGTTGACGGACGTCATTCTCGCGGCGCACGTACCGTCCGGGGCCGCGTGCTCGTGAGCGTGGTCACTCCGAGTGTCCCGTCAGAGACACCTCCGCTGCCTCGGCCCCCTGCTCACCGCTCCTGCACCCGACGTGGGGGTCCCAATCACGTGGGGCGCCACGCGAGTCGCTCGATGCGCTGGAGAATCTGACGAAAGAGGTTCCCCGTCAAGTAGCTTTCGGCGAGTTGCAGGGTGAAGTACCGAGCATGCCGGATGAGGCGTCCGCCCGTCCTGAACAGCCGGTGCTGGAGGCTCGTGAGGGACCAGCTTTGGATGGCGACCGGCAAGACCAGCCGGCGCAGCAGATTGCCGAGGTTATAGGCGATCACCCCGAGGAGCAGCCGGACCTCATTGGCCCGGAAGCGGTGGCAGGAGAGGCGCGTCCAATGGGTGGCTTCCTTGCCCTCCTTGATCCACTGCTCCGCCGTCCCGCGCTGGTTGTAGAAGCGGACGACGGCCTGGTTCGTCCCGGTCAGGGTGGTGACGATGAAGCCCACCCGAGGAAAGAGTTCCCCGAGATGATGCTCGACCTTGGCGATCACTCGTCGTGGTCGGTCCCAGGAGGCGGCCTGGTAGTGAAAGCTGCGGTACCGGACGAGCGGCGCGTAGCTCGGCCGGCCGCGGGGCCGAGTGAGCAGATCTTCAATGGTCCGCTCCAGGACATCATTGGCCGGCAGCCGAATCGCGTACCTCACCCCCCGGCGTTCCAGCGCCTCGTAGAGGGCAGGCAGCGCAAAGGCCGCGTCCGCCCGAACGACGACGGTCTGGCCCTGCGCGCGGTACCGGTCAATGATGGGGAGGAGCACGTCGTCCCACCCGTCAGCGCTGTGGACGTTGCCCGGCCGGAGCTTGGCCGCGAGGCAGTCGCCATCCGGGTTGAAGACGAACAGGGGATGGTAGCAGACGGACTCGAAGTGGCCGTTGTAGGCGGACTGCTCTTGCGCCCCGTGCACTGGACTCTCGGAGCTGTCGATATCGAGCGTCACCCGCCGGTTCGGTGATCGCGCCGCAGCGTGCTGGATCAGTGCCGTGTTGAGGCGCGAGAGCCCTTGGTAGTTCCGCTCTTGCGTGAGAACGTCCGTCTCGAACCAGTGGAGCGTCGAGGTGAGCGCGACGCTCGTCTCCCGCCGCTCGCGGGAGGCCAGCATCCGAAAGGCCGGATCCTCGGCGAGTCGCTCGGCGTCGTTGGTATCCTCGTAGCCCGCCAGGCGGCTGTAGATCGATTGGCGGACGAGGTCCGGCAACGGGAATTGCCGATTGTGTCCGGTGCGCGGATCGGTGAGGTGCCGTTCGATCAGGGCATCAAGGCCGAGACGTTCGTCCAACTCGCGCGGGAGCAACAGCCCAGCATCGGAGGTGACCGTAGCGCCGCGGAACTCGACGCGAAGTTGGGGATTGAACGAGAGGCGAATCGGGCTTGATTTCGCGTCACCCACTGGATGATGCCCTCCGCACCAGCGAGGCACCCCAGGAACCCGCATTTCTTGCGGGTGTGACGCGATTATGGCCCGGTCCGTTCACCTCTCAAAACGAAAATGTGGGATCAATCAGGTGGTCCACGTTCGACCCTCAAGGGACTGATGCCCATGCCCTTCACGCGTTGGCGGAAGGCGTGGCCGTAGATTGAGTCGCGATCGCGGAGGAGATAGGACGGGGCGGGAATCGTCGGGGAAGGCGTTCACGATCTGCTGGGCCGTCCAAGCAGCGCTGGGATGCTCGGTAACGTTGAAGTTGAGGACGCGCCTGCGATCGTGAGCGAGCACGAAAAAGACGAACAGGACGCGCAAGCGCGCGGTAGGAACGGTGAAGAAATCGAGGGAGACCAGATCCGGGACGTTATTGGTAAGGAACGTGCGCCAGGTCTGCGAGGGAGGTGCGCGGCGCTTCGGGATGAGCCGGGAGACGGTGCGCTCGGCCACGTGGAAGCCGAGCTTCAGGAGCTCCCCATGGATTCTCGGAGCGCCCCAGAGAGGATTGGCCGCGGTCATTCGTGTGACAAGGGCCGCGATCTCCGGGTTGACCGGCGGGAGACCTCGGGTGGGCCGACCGGAGAGTTTGGTCCAGTGCTCACGGAACCGGCGCCGCTGCCACCGCAGAACGGTGTCAGGGGTAACGATGACGAGGGGCCGCCTCCACCCGGCCCAGACCTTGGCCAGCCCAACCCAGAAGATGCGATCAATCGTGCGGAGTCGCGGCCGGGTCACCGTTCGTTTGTAGACGGTGAGCTGCTGCCGCAAGGCCAGGTTCTCGAGGGCGAGCTGGCGATGGCCGCCGAAGAGGAAGGGGAGGAGTCGAAGGAGGTCGAGCAGGAGAGTGGTCATCGAGCTGAGATAGTGGCTGGATCCGAGCCGACAGATCAACTACTTGGCGGCCTGACTGGGTTTTGGCAAGGGACAACCCTAAGCTCCTTGCGGTGAGCAGAACTTCGGGGAGCACTCCAGGCATGGCCCACGACTACGTCGGATTTCTCGAAAGCGTCGGCTGTGAGCAACTGTCGACTAGAGACTAATTGCCGTCGCTTGGTCCAGGGTCGCCCGTCGTCGTAGAATTGAAAAAGGTGCGTGGCCACTTCTCATACCTCCGGTACGGCCGGAGGCTCCTTCCCGGGAAGAGGCGGCATGTTTCGACCACACGCTTTCAGCCATCTGCCGCAGCTGTGCGCCAGCGCGCTTCTCGTTGTCTTGGCCACGTCTTCGGCCGGCGCCGAGGTTCCCGCCGAGGCGGATAAGGCAATGCAGCGGGAGGCGAATTTCAAGGCTGGATTCGTAAACGGTTGTATGAAGAGCAGGGATCGACGCGGAGTCGACGAACGCTACACACGTGCCTTCTGCGTCTGCGCGATGCTCCAGTTCCGCGCCGCCATGTCGGAAGCCGAATTCCAACAAATTCTCGACCGGCTGAGCAACAGCGCCCAGCCGGCCTACGAGCTACCTCAGTTCGGGCGCGGGGGGTTCGCCGGGCTTGAATGTGAAAACCTGGGTAGCTACGACGCTGCGTCCCCCGATCATGCCGAGATGGAACTCCGACCGCGACGTCGGTTTGATGAGTTTTCGATCCGCCTCCCTCGGGGTTTCGTTTCAGCCCCGCATTCCGATGGACCAGGGCGCACCCAAAACTTCTTCCGCCTTCACGCCGATCTTGAAAGCGCGTCGGCGTTGTCATTCGGCGTCGCGCCCGCGGCGATCTTTCCAGGCAGCCAGCACATCGCCGACGCACCGGACTGGTACCTCAGCGTGATGCTCGAACCCCTAAAACGACGTTGGCAAAAGTCGAACTGGGCCCATCGGCGTATCCCCGATCGAGCGATCGGGTCGCTTACATTCAAGGTAGCAGAGTGGACCGCCTCGGACGCCGGAGCAGAACACATCGGCCTCCTCTATGTGACCGTCATCCGTGACCAGCTCATCATCATCACGATGCGCGATGTGAAACCACACGCTGTTGCGACACTTCCGCTGATGGAGTCGAGTGTGAAGACGCTTATTTTCCACGGCGCGGACCACGACGGCGCAGACTCTCGCGACAGTCGGATGGAGTAAGGCGGTAAGAGTGTTGCTGTACTTACTGATCGGCTCCCGACCGATGCGCGAGATCTTTGCGTGGCAGCGACGTCGAGGCAGTTTCCACACGGTCAGGTGCTGTCCGCGTGACACGAAATTGTCGATGATTGGACGCGGGTGCGCAATCCCTGGATGCTGATCCGAGCGCGTAGCGCACGTTCGAGTTCGCTCATATCTATTCCGGGCAGGAGATGAAGGACTTGCTAACAAGGACCGGATGCCGGGCGCGCGTGTGTATGGAGATCTGCCGGCAGGCAGCTCTTGCTGATGCTGAGGAATCTCTCACGATCGCCCGGCACTATGGCTTCTCGGCGTTCATCGCGCGAAGCCTGGAGTTTCGCGGTCGGGCGAGAGCCGGGCTCGGCGACCTCGCAGCTGGGATCGAAGACTTTCGCGAGGCGTTGGCCCTCTGGGGAAAATCGGGCGTGGTTGTCCTTCGCCAAAACGTCTTCTGACTCGCTCGGAACCGTCCGGGATCCGCGGGCCAGGGCCGCGAGCCGGGCTTGAGATAGGGTGACCGGTATGCTGAGACCGACCGTGCACGGTCCCAGCGAATTTGCGATGGATGAGCGAGAGCGAGCAGACGCTGGACCGGTGACGGGCGTTCGGTGATGCGGAAGACCGACGATGCTCGACTATGCGGCTTGGCGGATGTAGCGATGGTGCAGGCCGCCGA
>Ga0209266_1002751_pt1 | contig 10957 bp, 8 predicted proteins | sample GraSoiAngelo_132_FD_185889 | JGI IMG/M metagenome (GOLD analysis project Ga0209266, IMG submission 185889) | Grasslands soil microbial communities from the Angelo Coastal Reserve, California, USA - 14_0929_02_40cm (SPAdes) (version 2) | ecosystem: Environmental > Terrestrial > Soil > Grasslands ...
AGGAGGTCAGGGGGTGAGGCCTACCGATTCGGCCCTATCAGAATCGCATTCGTCAGCAGCTTCGCCGGCCCCCGCCAAAACGCCCGAAACAGCGGATCGCTCAAAAACAGCACCACGCGCCCGTTTCCCTGATTCTCGACTACGGCCCAGGTCGAGCCCTTGAGGAGTCGCGCGGTATTGTCGGGCCAGGTGAAGCCCGACAAGACCAGCGAGTCCACCGGATCAGTGAAAGACACCGCGTTCGCGCCGCTCTTGGACGGTTTCCAGAACGTGTCGCCATCGATGAAAACGGGGATCCGGTCCCGCTCATAGCCAACCGTCAGCCAGTGCGTGGTATCCAGCGTCGCCCGGAAAATCACGCCGGGGATCCACTCCAGTCGGTCACGTGGCGCCCCCGTTTTCGAGATCAGAGGCGGCTCGTTTCCCGGCATGGTGGTGTCGGGGCTCGCGCCGCTGTCGGGTGCCACGCTCGCGACGCTCGAGAGCTCCAGGTCCTTTGTGGCTGCAAGCGCACCGGCGCCGCCATACCCGAGCTCGCGCCGCATCCGGTCGCTCGAGCCGTCGGGGATGATCAGGACGTTGAAACTCGACAAATCGCTCATGCGCCCGATCGCCCGGAGCGGCACCGGTGTGAACGACGCGTTCAGCTCCCTGGTCAGGAAGTACCAGAGCCAGCCATAGCTCGTCTCAGAGATCCCATCCCCGGCGGCGACGAGGATCTTCGGCGCATGAAGTCCGCCGACTTCGTCAGAGCCGATGCCGACCTCCGCCGAATCGGGGAATGCCGTCTGCACCGCGGTGACCGGGACGCCCAGCGCTGGGCCGAGCGCCGCGATGCGCTCGTGAAGCGCGGCCGGATTGCGTTGAATCCGGGCGATGAAGGCGCCCCGCGGATATGTCCGGCCGTCGGCGCGCACGGGCGCTCGGGAGGCGGAAAGCTTGAAGCCCTCCCCCTCCAGCGCGAGCACGAGCCGCGCGGCCCCGGGCCGGTCGTTCAGAAACAGATAGGCGCTCGCGGCATGCCCCGGCGCCGGTGGCGGCGGCACGATCGAATCGGTGACGGCGTCGCCGACGGACCCGGCATCCTCAGTCCAGTAGGCATCCAGATTGAAGGACAGCGGCAGAGACCACGCGGTGATGTCGTAGAACCCGTAGTCCTCCTTGTCCGCGTCCTCGCCGCGGCGCCGGTTGCGATGGAATTTCGCCAGCTCGCGCTCCACGAACGAGCGCTGCAGCTCGGCATCGGGCTCGAGCACGCCTTTCGCTACGCGGCTTTGCGGTTGATTCAGGTCGATGACGTAGCTGCCTGCCGGAAACGTGCGCGGGCTCCCCGCGCCACGACTCAAGTAGTTGTGCGCGAGGCGTGACGTGAGTGGCTGCCGCAGGCGTGTGACCTCGACGCCGTTGTGGAGCAAGAGCCCGACCACATGGGCGGCCGACTGGGGATCGTTGCCCGGCACAATCACCACGCGTTTGATCCGGTCGGTCGCGGCCTCGGCCAGGGCGGAGCGGCGGAAATCGTAATAGTCGAGGAGCCGGCTCTGGCGGTTCTTTGCGGTCGTTTCGAGCGTGGCGAGCGAGGCGACGAAGTGGTGCGCGATGCCGTCGCGGAATGTGGAGATGCTGCCGTCATCGCGGCGCAACCTGAATTCCGGCCCTCCGTCCGTCTCATAGGTCATGCCGCTGGCGCCCTGGAACGTCGACCATTCGTCCCAGTAGCCTACGTAGAAGAAGTCGAACACGCCGCGCACCTGGTACTGCCACCCGTGGCGATCGAACGCGGCGGCATTTCCCCGGCCGTAGGTATCGAACCACTTCGTCGTCTGGGGTGGGAGATTCAGGTTTACGGCCTGCGCCACCGGTGGGAAAAAGAATGTGGCGGTCGTCGAATGGTGATCGACGAACACCTGCGGCCGCCAGCGCAGCACGCCGTCCATCATCGCGCGAACCTCGGGCTGACTCTGCGCCAGTAAATCGCGATTCATGTCGAAGCGGTAATGGCTGTAGCGCCCGGTGATACTCCATGGTTCGTTGTGTTCGAACGACCAGGGATGATCCGCACCGATGCCGACCGAGTTATACCACGCCGCGAACCGCTCGTGACCGTCGGGATTGGCCGAGGGATTGAGGACGACTACGACCGATTTGAGGATCTCGAGCGTCTGCGGCTCGTCGGAGGCGGCGAGCTGGTAGGCGACCTGCATCGCCGCCTCGAACCCGGCCGGTTCGTCGCCGTGGACCGAGTACTGGAAGACCGCCACGGCCGGGCTCTGCGCGGCAATCGTCGCGGCGCGCGCCGCTGACGTCTTGCGGGGATCGGCCAGCTCGGCCATGCCGGCCCGGACCTGGTCGAGCTTCGCCAGGTTCGCGGGATCCGAGATGATCAGCGCCCGGATCGGCCGGTACTCCGTGGTGCGCCCCCAGGTCTCGATCCGGACGCGGTCACTCGCGGTGGCGACCAAGGTGTCGAGATAGTGCTGCATTACTGCGTACATGGTCTGCTGTTCGCCGGCCGCGTAGCCGGTGATCGCCTCGGGGCGCGGGACCGCCGGGCGATAGGGTCCGCGGGAGTAGAAGTCGAACGGCTCCTGGGCGGCGAGCGAGCCGGCGGGGGGGCACACCAAGCTGCCCCACACGAGCAGCGTGAGCAACGGGCGCATGAAATCCTTCAGGATGATGTTGTGCCGAGCCCACCCTTCAGGGTGGGGATTACCGGCGGCGCGCCGCCGGCAGTGCTTGGTCGAAAGAAGCGAACTCGAATGGCTTGGGGACGCAAGGGCGGCCGGTCCCGTCGAGGAACCGGCGCATCTGCTCGTTCACGAGGTCGCCCGTCGTGAAGATCACGCGCTCGGCATGCGAGGGGTCGTTGCTGCGGAGGCGTTCGTAGAGCTGCTCACCCGAGAGGTCGGGCATACGCATGTCCAGGATCACCGCGTCGTATTTAGTCGCTTTCAACCGGACGAGTGCGTCCTCGCCGCTCGCGGTCGTCTCGACCTTGTGGCCTTTGCCAGACAAGTAGCGCTGCAGTGAGACGCGGACCGACGCCTCGTCATCCACGACGAGCACGCGCAGGCTGTCGCTTCCCAACGGCTCGACGTGCGTCACCGCGGCGTGCTCACCCGAGTCGCGCGGCTCGCTCACCGGGATTTCGACGATGAAGCGTGCGCCGCTCTGCGGCGAGTTTTCCGCCCAGATCTTGCCCTCGTGCTCGCGCACGATACCCAGGGAGATCGACAGCCCCAGGCCTGTTCCCGAGCCGGTCGGCTTCGTCGTGAAGAACGGATTGAAGATGCGCTCGATGAGGTTGGCCGGAATACCGGCGCCCGAATCCTCGATCTCGATGCGGATGGCCTCACCGTTGCAACGCGTGCGCACCGTCAGGCGGTGGTGGTGGCCTTCCTTCTGCTCCATCGCCTGCTCGGCATTGGTGATGAGGTTCAGGAACACCTGTTGCAGCTGGTGCGCATCGGCCATGGATTCCGGGATCGACTCATCATACTCGCGGCGCACATCGATGCCGCGCACCCGCAGCTCGTAGCCGCGCAGCTCGAGAGTGTCGTCGAGCACCTGGTTGATCGCGGTGGGCCCCTTCTCGGCTTTATGCTGGCGCGCAAAGGTCAGCAGGTTCTGCACGATGCGGCTGGCGCGACGGGCTTCGCTGTAAATCGTCTCCGCGGCGGTCCGTTGGTCGGGCGGAAAACGTTTCTCGGCGAGCAGCAGCTGGGCAAACGCGGAGATGCCGGCGAGCGGGTTGTTGAGCTCGTGCGCGACGCCCGAAACCAGCTGTCCGATCGCAGACATCTTTTCGGACTGAATGAGCTGCTCCTGCAACATCTTCTGGTCGGTGACGTCGCGGATGAGACACAATACTTCCTCGTCCTTCTGCGGCGTCGAGTAGGTGATCGAGATGGTGCGGACCTCGCCGTCCTTGCGATAGAACTGCGACTCGAACAGGCCCGTTTCGCCCGAGAGCGCCTGCTGGAAGTGCCCCAGCGCTCGCGGGAGGTCGTCGTCGTGGAGCATGGGGGCGAACCACTGGCCCACCAGCTCTTCTCGCTTGTAGCCGGAGATGATCTCGGCCGCATGGTTCACCGTGGTGAAGCGGCCGTTCGCGTCCAGGGTGACGATCGCATCGGAGGCCGATTCGACGAGATGGCGGTAGCGCGCCTCGGAGCGGGCGAGTGTGTCCTGCGCGCGTTTGGGATCGGTGATGTCTCGCAGTGTCGCGACCGTCCCGATGAGCTCACCGTTCACCCGGAACGGCCCGCTCGATACCGACACATCGCGTTCTTCGCCTGTGTGATGATTGACGATCCGGGTTTCGTAGCGCTGCGGTTCTCCGGCGAGGACCTTGTCCTCGCGCGCGGCAACGTGGGCTCGTTCTGGCGGCGTCACGTGATCCGCAATCGCCTGGCCCACCACGTTGTCCATTTGCCACCCGAGCAACCGCGCACCGGGCTCGTTCGCCGCAAGCACCCGCCGGTCCGTGCCGGTCACGACGACGGCGTCCGGCAACGCCGCGACGATGTCGGCCGCCGCCTGGAGCAGATCCAGTCGAACGGGGGGGGGAGGGCGCTTGCCGGCCGTGGTACTGGCGCCGCGAGCCGGCGAAATGCGACGGGCCTTAGTCACGCGTGATAGGACGCCTCCATGGACAAGCGCATCAGCTTGAGACTTTCGAGGGCTACGCCGGTGACCTTCTCGGGATCATCCCCGCGCTTGACACAGTCCTTGATGATTTCGAGCGCGTGGATGGGATGTTCATCGTCGTATTTCGCATGCTCTTCCAGCCACCAGCGGCCGCGCGGACCGATCTTTTCGTTCTTGGCGAGACCGCGCAACGCCTTCTCGGAGATTTTCTGGGCCACGCCTTCCACGGCATAGTTGGTGGCGGAGACGGCCTGGCCAAACTCCGCGTTGCGGCACATCTCGGTCAAGTACGCATGGAACTGCTTGGTCTCGGGCAGCATGGCTTCCGGTTCCTGGAAGCGCTTCTTGGGAACGTTGAAGCCATCTCCCATCGCGCGCCACATCGCGTCGTGGCGGCGCTCGACGCGGATGTTGTCGGTGAAGAACTCACGCCCCATTGCCGGGGAGCGATCGAGCAGCATCTGCAGCCACTGCGGGAAGTCCCGAATGATGGGGTAGAACGCGACCAGAAAGTTCTGGATCTGTCCGTCGACGAGCTGATTCTCGGACGCATCGATGATGACGGGCGTGTCGAGAATAGCCTGACGGCTTGGCTCCAGCGTCGCATCCAGCTCCGCTACCCAGGTTGGGTGCGCGGTGATCTCCACTGCCATTGGCTGCTCCTATCCCGGGCGCAGGTGGGGGCAAACAAGGGAAATACTGGTCCAGCGTGGCCTCAATGTACGGGCGGCGGTCGAACTTGCAAGCTTAAGTCCGATAGTGACTTGGCGCACAGCCCGAAACTGACGCCTTGACAAGATATATCGTACAAGAATATCGTGACGTAACATCTAAACTCGGAGCTGCAAATGGTTGGCAGGTTTGGCTGGCAAGGGTTCGGCTTCGGATTCGGGCCCAGAGGATGGGGTTTCCGAGGCGGCAGGGGGGGGGGCCGTCGGCATTGGTTCGGCGCCGGCGACATGAAGTACGTGATCCTCAAGCTGCTCAAAGACAAGCCCAGACACGGCTATGAGGTCATGAAGGAGCTGGAAGAGCGGCTGCACGGCTGCTATTCGCCCTCTCCGGGCACCGTTTATCCCACGCTCCAGTGGCTCGAGGACGAGGGACTGGTGCGCGCGACGGAAGTCGAGAGCAAGAAGGTCTACGAGATCACCGACTCGGGGATCAAGTTCCTGGAGGAGCATCGCGACGTGGTGGAAGACATTTTCGACCGCGTAAAAGACGCGGTAGACGAAGTGCTCGGCGGCGGGATGGGCGACTTGAACCGCGCCATGGGCGCATTGATGCGCAGCGCCTATCGTACGGGCTGGCGGTCGCGAGATGACACGGTCCGGCAAAAGATCAGCGACATTCTGAAGCGCGCGGGGCAGGAGATCGACGCGCTGGTACAGGCCAATGAACGCGCCTGACCGGGGTTCCGGGGTGCGCGCGTCCGACGCCGAGCGCGAGCGCGTCGCGAAGCTGCTCGAGAGCGCTGCCGCCGAGGGCCGGTTGACACCGGACGAAGCCGGAGAGCGTCTCGCCGCGGCATCGGCCGCCACGTATCGCGAGGAGCTCGGCCGGTTGGTCGCGGACTTGCCCGCCCCGCGCAGCCCCGATGCCGGGGACTTCGCGCGGGCGCCGCGGCGCGCATGGTGGGTGTGGACCGCCATGCGAGTCGCGTTCGTCGCAATGCTGGTGGTTGGCTTCTGGGGTTTCTGGGGAATGCGGCTGCTGTTGTGGCCGCTCGGGTTTATGGCGACCGCGTTCTTCCTGCGGCCCTGGCGTCGCCGGCGCTGGCGCCGCTGGCGGCGGTGGCAACGAGCGGAGCTGCTGCGGGGATCGTACCGGTTCTAGCTGCTGTGGCGCCGGCGTAGCTCCTCGATGACGCGCGTGACGTACACGCGCGTCATTTGTTTCCGCCACGACAAATCGAAATCGGTATTGTCCATGGGCTTCGAGGGCCGGTACGCTGCCTCGGCGGCCGCGGCAATGGATTCATCGGATAGCGCCGCTCCTTGCAGCGCCGCGCCCGCTTCCGGAATCTCCTGGGGGTAACTCGCAACGCCACCCAGGACGATCCGCGCGTCAGCGACATTCTTTCCCTTCCATCGTATCCACGCGGCGACGCCGAGCACCGGGAAATCGAACGAACCGCGCCGCCGCAGCTTGTGGTACACAGCGTCCCAGCCGTTCGGCGCGGGGAGGCGGACGTCCACAAGGATCTCATCGGGCTGCTTCGTCAGATAATTGATGCCGTCATTGTTATAGAAGCGGCCCGCCGGCACGACTCGCTCACCTTGCGGGCCGACGAGCCGGTACTCGGTGCCGATTGCCACCATGACGGGCGCGACGTCTGATGAGCTCACTGCCCAGCAGCGTGGCGACGACGGGGCCACCCAGCAGATCGCACCGTCTTTCTTCATGCAAAAGTCGATCGACTTCCGCCACTCATACGTCTGGTTGTAATAGTTGCAGCGGGTGTCGAGGCAGAGGTTGCCGCCGAGGGTGCCCATGTTGCGGAGGAGGGGTGTGGAGACGAGGCGGGCGGCGGTTGCGACTGCAGGGTGGGACTGTTGGACGGTCGGACTGTCGGACAATTGGCTCAAGGTCACACACGGTCCAACCGTGCGACCGTCAAACCGTCCGAGCTCGGGAATCCCCATCAGCGAGATGACAATCTTCGGCTCCTGGTGCCGGCGCTTCATGTTCGGATAGAGGTCCGTTCCCCCCGCGACGAACATACCCTCGGGACCGGCGTCGCTCTTCATGCGAAGCGCCTCAGCGATGGTCTTCGGCTGCAGGTATCGGAACGATGGCAGACGCAGCATCAGTGCTGACGCTCCGACGCCGCAGCCGTGATTGTGACGCCCTTCCCATCGCCGCCCTCCCACGGCGGAGCAACGCGAGTCGGCTCAGGCCACGGGATGTCGGGGAAGCTGTCAGGGCCGTATCGGGCGTCTTCTCCCTTCTCCTTCCTGCGGAGCGCCTTCCACACTTTCTCAGGCGTGATTGGCACCTCATCGATACGTACGCCGACCGCGTCGTACACCGCGTTGGCGACCGCCGGCATCACGGGCAGCAGCGGCCCCTGGCCGACTTCCTTCGCGCCGAACGGGCCATTCGCATCAGGATCCTCGATCAGATAGGTGATCACGTCGCACATCTCGAGTGTCGTGGGACTCTTGTACTCGAGCAGCGACGGAATCTTGTGGACGACGTTGCGATTGCCGCGGTACGCCATCTCCTCCATCAACGCCTCGCCGAGGCCCATGTAAATCGAGCCTTCGACCTGGCCGATGACGGAGGCGGAATTGATCGATTGTCCGACGTCATGCGCGATCCAAATCGTCGGGACGCGCACGATCCCCGTTTTCGGATCGACATCGACCTCCGCCACGCAGGCGCTATAGGAATAGGCGGGCGACGGTCCGACTCCAGCGCCGCGATACTTGCCCGCCCCCTGCGGCGGCGTGTAGGAACCCACTGTCCCGACCGTGCCCTCAGCCGCCTCCGCGAGCTGCACGGCCTCCGCAAACGACACACCGCGCTTGCGGTCCTGGCCGTCGAACACCCGTCCCTCGGCGAACGTCAGGCGCTGGGGCGGTACCTCGAGCTTCTTCGCTGCGTGGACCGCGAGGATCTGGCGCGCGCGCTCCGCCGCCTGCAGTGCCGCATTGCCGCTCATGAGTGTGACGCGGCTCGAGTAGCTGCCGAGATCGACGGGGGTGAGGTCGGTGTCCGCGGTGACGACGGCGATGTCGAAGGGATCGATGCCGAGCACTTCGGCCACGATGTAGGCGAGGATCGAGTCCGATCCTTGACCGATCTCTGTCGAGCCGCAGAAGACCGTGACGCCGCCGCCGCGGTCGCATTTCAGCTGGACGCCCGAGTGCGGCATGTTGTTCCAGTAGATCGGCAGCCCCGCGCCCGAGATGTAACTCGAGCATGCGAGTCCCACGCCCCGTCCCTGCGGCAACTTGCGGAACTTCCCTTTCCAACGGGAGCCCTCGACCACTTTCTCGATGCATTTGCCGAGACCCATGGAGCCCACACGGAGATAGTTCGCCGTGAGTGAGTTCGGGGGTACGAGGGTCCTGAGCCGCAGCTCCGCAGGATCGAGGTTGAGCTGCTCGGCAATCTTGTCGAGGTGGACTTCAATCGCGAAGCGTGGCTGCGGTGTGCCGTGGCCGCGCTTCGGGCCGCACGGCGCCTTGTTGGTAAATGCGCGCGCGCCCTGGAAGTGGTAACGCGGCACGTTGTAGGTGACGGTCTGCAGCGCACCGGTGTAGTACGTGCTCGCCACGCCGTACGAGCCGTACGCGCCGCCGTCGAGCAGCGAGCGGAAATGCATGCCAGTGATCGCGCCATCGCGCTTAACGCCCGTGCGGACCCACATGAGCGTCGGATGGCGGCCGCGGTGACAGTAGAAGACTTCTTCGCGCGTGAGTGTAATCTTCACGGGCCGGCCAGTAACCATCGCGAGCTTCGCGACCACGATTTCGTGACTGAACGGATCGCTCTTGCCGCCGAACCCACCGCCGTTGGGCGTCGCGATGACTCGAATCCGTGCGGCCGGCAATTCCAAGACCTTGGCGAGCGCGCGATGCACGTAGTGGGGAGTCTGGGTCGAAGTCCACAAGGTCAGCTTGCCGTCCGGCGACCACATGGCGACGGCGGCATGCTGCTCCATCGGCAGGTGTGTACTGCCCTCGAAGAAGAACAGGTCCTCCCGGACCAAGTCGGCCTCGCCGATCCCCGCATCGGTGTCGCCGAATTCGAGGTTGATCAGCTTGTGGAGATTGCCGCTGTCGCCGTAATCGTGGATCCGCGGCTCGGGATGCGCGACCGCTGCCTCCGCGGAGTCGAACGCCTCGAGCGGCTCGTACACGACCTTAATAAGGTCGAGGGCAGCCGTGGCGGCCTCTTCCGTCGTCGCCGCCACAGCCGCGACGGGGTCGCCGATGAAACGGACCTTGTCGAGGCAGAGCGCGTGCTCGTCCTGGGACACGGGCAGAATGCCGAACGGAATCGGCAGATCCTGACCCGTGAGCACCGCCTGGACGCCAGCGAGCTGTTTAGCGGCCGTGATGTCGACCGACACGATCTTTGCGTGTGGGTGCGTGCTGCGCAGCAGCTTGCAGTACAGCGTGCGCGGAAACGCGAGATCATCCGCAAAGCGCGTCGCCCCGGTCACCTTCGCGACCGCGTCGACTTTTCGCATCGCTTTCCCGATGATCCTATGCCCGGCCATGGACCACCTTCCGCATGCGCTCGGCCGCGAGCTCGACGGCTTCGTAGATCTTGATGTAGCCGGTGCAGCGGCAGAGGTTGCCCGCCAACGCGTCCTTGATCTCGTCGCGCGAGGGGTTGGAATTCGTGGCCAGTAAGGCTTCGGCTGCGAGGAGAAACGCGGGAGTACAGTAGCCGCACTGGGCGGCGCCGAGGTCTGCAAAGGTTTCCTGGAGGGGGTGCAGCTGCCCGTTCCGGGCCATTCCCTCGACGGTGCGCACCGCGCGCCCGTCGCACGCGAGCCCCAGCACCAGACATGACAGCACGGGCGTTCCATCGAGCAGCACGGTGCAGGTGCCGCATTCGCCCAGCTCACAACCATGTTTTGTGCCGGTCAGTCCCAGGTCTTCGCGCAACACTTCGAGCAGCGTCTTGTGTGGCGCGAAAGCCACCTCCGCTGGCTCGCCATTTACCGAGAGCGCGATCTTGACCTTGGAGTCTGCAATCATGGTTACATCGTAATCTTGATAAGAGGTACTGGGGGCGCCAGCTTCCGGCCATGACCAAGGCCCTCATCTCTCTCGCTTGCGTGCTCGCGGTCGCTACGTCAGCGCCGCTCGCCGCGCAGGACTATCGCGCGCAAGCGGTCCGCATCCTCGGCACAGTCCCGCTGATCGACGGCCACAACGACATCCCCGACGCGATCCGCGGGCGAGGCGGGCTCGACTCAGTCAACTTCGCGGTCAGTCAACCGAAGCTGATGACCGATATCCCGCGGCTGCGCAGCGGGCACGTGGGCGGGCAGTTTTGGGCGGCGTACGTGCCGGTCACGACGATGGACTCCGGACCTCACCCGGCCGTCTACGCACTCGAGCAGATCGATCTCATCCATCGCCTGTGCGCCAAAAATCCTCGCAGCATGGCGATGGCATATACGGCGGCCGACGTGCAGCGCAACTTCACGGCGGGGAAGGTGTCCTGCCTGATCGGGATCGAGGGTGGGCACGCCATCGAGAACTCGTTGGGCGCGCTACGGATGTTCTACGACCTCGGCACTCGCTACATGACGCTGACACACTGGCGCAGCCTCGATTGG
>Ga0209266_1002753_pt1 | contig 10955 bp, 10 predicted proteins | sample GraSoiAngelo_132_FD_185889 | JGI IMG/M metagenome (GOLD analysis project Ga0209266, IMG submission 185889) | Grasslands soil microbial communities from the Angelo Coastal Reserve, California, USA - 14_0929_02_40cm (SPAdes) (version 2) | ecosystem: Environmental > Terrestrial > Soil > Grasslands ...
AGACTCTTTAGAAACTGACCGCCCAGCCGATGCATCACACACATGCGCGGCAATTGGCCTTGGCTCTCTCTTGCAATGCCTGGGTTTACTTTTGCTCAAAACGCCAAGCAGGCTTTTTTGCACCATGTATAATATATCGTGATACGAGATATTACCCGGACCCAGCCCGCTGGTGGTACGATGTTGGTCCTGGTGGGACATTCACGGGATCTTACAGTCCAGGAGGATAAGCATGTACTTGGTTTCACGCTCGCTCTACCGCGCCAGTTTTCTCGTCGCGTTCGCTGCTGCTGCTCTTTCCTTTGGTTGCGGAAAGAAAACCGTCGCACCGCCCCCGCCGCCAGCGCCCGCGCCGGCGCCCGCGCGTCCCACTGTAACGCTGCAGGCCAGCCCGGCTTCCGTCAATAAAGGTGAGTCGTCAACCTTGAGCTGGAATTCCACGGATGCCACGCAGCTCTCCATCGAGCCTGAAGTTGGCGCAGTGACCGCTCAGGGCACGACCAAGGTCACGCCCTCCGACTCCACCACCTACACGATCACGGCCTCTGGTCCGGGCGGTTCTGCCAGCGCCACGGCAACCGTCGCGGTTAATGCTCCTCCTCCACCGCCACCTGCGCCAGCGGGGCCCACGGACGATGAACTTTTCTTGCGAGAAGTCCGCGACGCCTATTTCGACTATGACAAGGCTGACATTCGTCCCGATGCTCGCACGGCCCTCTCGAAGACCGCCGACTTCCTGAAGAGCAATCCAAAGTTCAAGGTAACCATCGAAGGTCATTGCGATGAGCGTGGTTCGACCGAATATAACCTCGGCCTCGGTGATCGCCGCGCCAGTGCCGTCAAGCAGTATCTCGTCTCTCTGGGCGTCCCTGCCGACCGCCTCAGCACCGTCAGCTTCGGCAAGGAGAAGCCTTTCTGCATGGAGAGCACCGAAGCCTGCTGGCAGCAGAATCGTCGCGGCCATTTCGTTCGAGCAAACTGACCCGCTTCATCCTGCTCGCCACGATGACCGTTTGGTGACGAGATCAGCCGCGAGGCCAGGCAAACCCTTGCCACCTCGCGGCTCTCTTATTAGAGTGGAAGGTGTTCCCTGGCCTGTATGATTTTTGTTGGCTGCTCAGCGGCCTTCATTCATTTGCAGCCCTGCGGAATCCCTTAGGAGCCCTTAGGAGGATTGGTCATGCGTATTCGTCACATTGCCATTTTCAGCGCCGCTGTTTTAGCCGGCGCGCTCGCCGGAAGCCTTGTCGGCCCTCGTCCCGCGGAAGCCGTCGCTCGCGAACTTATTGAACTCCAGCGCGACGTCACCTCCTTGCTTCAGGGTCAGAAGGATCTTTCCACCCAAGTCACCCAAGACAACACCGTCATGAAGACGCTCATCAGCCAATCCAACGACACGGTTGGCAAGCTGGGCTCCACCATGAGCTCGCTCCAGAAGTCCGTCCAGGATGTTCAAGCCAATTCCGGTGCGCGCTTGGACACCATGTCCACGCAAGTCCAGGGCCTCTCCGACAACCTCGAGGAAATCAAATCCCGCCTTGGCAAGCTTAACCAGCAGCTCGTTGATCTCCAGAATTCCGTGCAAACTCTCGACGCCAAAATTTCCGGCGCTGGCGCGCCAGCTCCGACGACAGGCCTCGCTACTCCCACTTCTTCGACGGGCTCTCCAAGACCCGCTGGCTCCGCCGGTTCCTTGGCCGGTCCGACTGGCCTCCCAGCCGGCGCACCCTCGGCCGACACGCTTTATTCCAACGGCCTCCGCGACATCACCAGCGGCAAATACGATCTCGCCCGCTCCGAATTTGAGGACTACCTCAAGTATTACTCCGAAACCGATCTTGCCTCCAACGCCCAGTTCTACCTCGGCGAAATCTTTTACAAGCAGAAGCAGTACGTTGACGCTGTCGCCGCGTACGACAAAGTCCTCAGCAACTATCCCAAGAGTTTCAAGCTCGGACCCGCGCGCCTCCGCAAAGGCATGGCCCTTCTCGATCTCGGCCAGAAAACGGGCGGCGTTCGCGAACTCCGCGAAGTCATCAAGCGCTTCCCCGGCAGCGACGAAGATCGCCTCGCCCGCGCCAAACTCAAGGAACTCGGCGTTCCCATTACTGCCTCCCGCTAGGCTCCCTCTCTTGGAACGACAGCCTCCCTGCTGGCCCTCCCTTCCTCAGCCCGTCTTTCCCCGGCTCGCTTGCTAGTTCCGGCCCTCCTTCTCTCTCTTGTACGGGTATCTCGGGGAATACGCTAGAATTGGAACCGGAGGAGTGGGTGAGCGGTTGAAACCGGCGGTCTTGAAAACCGTTAGGCTCGAAAGGGTCTCGGGGGTTCGAATCCCTCCTCCTCCGCCACTGCTCAGAAACACAATAAAAATGGCCAATTTGACAGCTTGCTACATTGGTGCTACACTTTTAGTCGAGGTGGCAAGCTATGGCAAGGGTCTACATTCGGCGAAAAGAGCTGGGAAAGGGCTGGCGGTATAAAGCGATCCCCAAGGGTGCGGGTCGTCGTCCGGCGTCTGAGCCAGGTGAAAAGTTCCATGTTCGTTACCCCGATGCCTTGGGCAAGTTTGTTTGGAGCCGAGGCTACGACACGTTTGAGGAAGCGCAAAAGGAAGCCGCTGGCTTGGAATTGAACGCGAAAGCTGTCGATCTTGGTCTGACCGTTGAAGAGTTTAAGGACAGAGCCAATTCCAAGCGCACGACAATCAAGTCCGCAATTGAGAATTTTCTGTCCGACGCGCACAAAACTAAAAAGAAAAAAACCGTAGTCGGGTACGAGCACAATCTTGCACAGTTCCAAGAATCGCTCGACAAGAAACTTTGTTTTATGGATGAAGTCACAAAAAAGACCCTCGCCGACTTCCGCGATTTCCTAGCCGAAAAAGGATACGAGGCACGGACTCAGCACAACCGATTGATGACAGTGCTTTCGCTGCTCAAGAAAAACAAACTCAAGACAGACTTTTCCCTGACTGCCGATCTGCCTGAATTTGAAGAAGAACCCGCTGTCCCGTATGAACCCTCTGAACTGAAGAAGCTGTTTGCCGCCATGAACCCCGAGGAGACCATCCGCTACAAGTTCTTTCTCGGGACCGCCTGCCGTGAAAAGGAAGTGACATATGCGGCGTGGCAGGACATCGATTTTACCCGAGGGATTTACCATGTGCGGCGCAAGCCAGATGTTGGATTCACGCCCAAGAAACATGAGAGCCGCGACGTAAAGATGCCAACGGAACTTGTCACGATGCTCCGAGAGCGAAAGAAGCATGCCCCACACCCGAGATGGATTTTCGTAAACCGAGATGGCAGGCCGGACAATCACTTTCTGCGCAAGTTGAAGCGGATAGCTTTCCGGGCGGGCGCGAACTGTGGCAATTGCACGGCACCCTGGACGGCAGGCAGGTATCATACGACCCGCAAGATTCAGGTGACATGCAAAACGCACCCGGTCTGCGAGCATCACTACCTCCATAGGCTCCGCAAGACTTGTGCCAGCAATTGGGAGGCGAAGCAGGTGCCTGTCCGCACGATACAATTCATGCTCGGCCACAAGTCACTGGAAACAACAATGCGTTATCTTGGTATCACGAACCTGGATTCTTTGACGGGCAAAATCGACGCAGCGGCGGCGGTAATAACCGCCAACGTTGGGGACTAAGCCAACCTTACTTTTCTGACCGGGGTCAGTTTGAATCCTCCTCGCAAGTCAATACTCCATACGCCAAAAAACAGAAAATCGCTTGACTACCGTTACTCGTCCAGATACGGGGCAATCCACATTCACTTACTCGGATACTCCAGGTAACGTGAACGTGCTGACGACCGCTTCGATGGACGGCACTCACTCTCTCCAGAAGGCCGCCTATTTTGATGGACTGGGCCGCGTCAGGCAGTCGCAACTAGTGTCCGACCCCGAAGGCATCACTTACACGGATACAACCTACGACGCCCGCGGACGCAGGGCCGCGGTTACAAATCCGCATCGCTCCTCCTCTCTGTCCACAGACGGAACCACCTCCTATTTTTACGATGGCATTAGTCGCACCTGCCTCGTTGTTCCGCCAGACGGAACTCTTCCCTCAGGCGCCGCCTGTCCGGCCACCCAGCCTTCTAACACAATATTCACAACTTACTCCGGCAACACCGTGACCGTCACCGATCAAGCGGGCAAGAGCCGCAAGACCGTGTCCGACCCTCTCGGCAGACTTACTCAGGTCTTCGAAGATCCCACAGGACGAAATTATGAAACCGACTATTCATATGACGCACTAGCAAACCTTATAACCGTCAACCAGAAAGGGGGCACCACAGACACCACCAAGTGGCGCAACCGCACCTTTGTTTACGACTCGTTGGCGCGCCTTGTGCAAGCAAGCAATCCGGAATCCGGAACAGCCACGTATGCGTATGATGCAAGTGGAAATCTTGCCAGCAAAGTTTCCCCTGCACCGAACCAAACTGGCTCGGCCACCATTACGCTGTCGTTTTGCTATGACGGCCTGAACCGCATGACTAGCAAAGGGTACACCGCCCAGTCCTGCCCCATGTCCTCGCCCGCGGCGACCTTCGTTTATGACGCGACCTCCCTGGACGGCCACACGCTCACCAACCCTGTCGGACGCCTTGTGAAAACCGCCACCACGGACGGCAAGAGCACTACTTGGAACAGCTACGATCAGGTGGGACGCATCGCCAATCAATGGCAGTGTAGCCCTCTGAACTGCGGCGCCACACCCTACACCAAAACCTTCGTCTACGACTTCTTGGGCGACCATACATCGGACACTTACTCCTACACCACGGGCACGCTGACGATTTCGTATTCCTATGACAATGCGGCTCGCCCCCTGCAAGTTACGAGCAGCCTCGTAGACTCGCAGCACCCCGCCACTCTCGCCACGGTTGATTCGAGCGTCGGCTACTGGCCCACAGGCGCGCTCCGCAAAATCTCTTTCGCCAATGGCCTCACCGAAACGACGGCGTATAATAGTCGCTTGCAGCCTTGCCGCAGCAACGTGAACTCCTCTGGCGCATACTTCACCCAATGCTCCGACGCCGCTCCCAGCGGTACGGTGCAGGACTTCAATTATGGCTACAATTTCGGTTCATCCGACAACGGCAACGTTGCTTCGTGGTCCGCCACAGGCCAGCAATCCTTCAGCCGTAGTTTCCTCTACGACTCACTCAATCGCATCGCCTCAATGCAAGAAACGACTGGCAATGCGGAGGGCTGCAAGCCCGCTTCGTCGCCATCCAATCCGTATACGCTCTCTTGGACCATCGACGCTTGGGGCAATCGCACCAACCAAAGCCCTAGCGCCGGAACCTGCAGCTTCAGTCAAGCCGTGGACAGCAACAATCGTTTCCTCAGTTCTCCCTATCAATACGACGCCGCAGGTAACATGACCAATGACGGCTCGCACAGTTACACGTTTGACGCTGAGAATCGAGTGACGCAGGTGGATGGCGGCAGCACCGGCAGCTACGTGTACGACGCTGACGGGCGCCGCGTCTGGAAGAACGTGGGCGGCACAACGACTGACTATCTCTACGACCTCTCGGACAAAATCTTCGCCATTTTCGGCCCTGGCTGCACCGCTGGCTGCTGGACCGCTGGAGCTGAGTACCTGAATGGGCAGTTCCTCGCGGAGTATGCGAACGGTACCACGTACTTTGTCCACAAAGACCACCTGGGCTCATCGCGGCTTCTCACCGGCCTGGACCAGTCCGTTTGTGACAGCTACGATTACCTTCCCTACGGCGAACAACTCACCGGCGGTAACTGCACGATCCTCAGATTCACCGGCAAAGAACGGGATAGCGAGTCAGGCCTCGACAACTTCAGAGCCCGCTTCTTCGGTTCCAGCATGGGCCGTTTTACACGGCCTGACCCGATCATGTTCTCGAAGCAAAAGGTCGTCGACCGGCAGCAGTGGAACATGTATGCGTATGCGCGAAACAACCCGCTGCGCTTTCTCGACCCCACGGGAATGTACATTTGCAGTGGCACAAAGGAGCAGTGCGCGGCGATCAAAACTGCGCTCGACAACGTACGGAAAGCAGCTAACAACCTGAAAGATGGTTCCAAAGAGCGGAAAGCTCTCGAAAAGATAATCGGTTTCTATGGCAGAGAAGGCGACAAGAATGGAGTTACCACAAAATTTGGCGACCTGGGGGGCGGTGCAAATGCCAATACTGACTCCAAGAACGGAAAGACTACGATCACCTTTGACCTGAACCAAGCGCACCAGAGTTTCTCGAATAGGAACGATGGGAGCAAAGAAGAAGTCGAGATCGCAGGCACCGTTGCTCATGAAGGGCAACACGGAATTGATGACAAGTCACGGGGAAATCCCAGGAGCGAGGCGGAAGAGTATGCAACAGAGAAGAACGCATTCGATGCCCAATCGTGGGTCAATAAGGGATTGGACGTCAATTCCGCCTATACCGGCCTGTGGAATGTTAACTGGACTACTCCATACTCAGCGTTAGAGAGAATCTTCGGAGTGCAGAATTGGGCAAGAATAGCCACTGATGAATGGTGTAGCCAACCAGGAGCGCCCTGCCAATGAAAAACCTTGCGACACCAAGCCAGTCGCCCCGATTCGTAGGGGGCTGCGTTACGTTGTTAGCTGTTGCTTTGGCGTTTTCTCGGTCAGTCTCAAATGCTCAGCAAAACGAACCTAGAAACGTGTCCGTCTGTGAACTTGTCGACTCCCCGAAAGAATTCAATGGAAAATACGTTCGCGTACGAGCCCAAGTGAGTAGCGATGGAATTGAGAGAACCAATCTCAAGGACGATGCCTGCCAGAAAGGAGTTGCCCTTTGGATTCCTCAAGATGTTAGGAAGAACCCTGACGTGGCCAAGCTAGAAGACGCATTGTATCGACGCGGCAGCCCGGGAACAATGGGAAAGAAGATCGACGGAACATTCGAGGGGCGGTTTGAATGGCGATCTAAAGACAAACCTCGGACTCATGTATTTGTTCTTAGAAGCGTCTCCGATTTGAAGGTAGCCATAAAGGCGACCCAGTAGCCAGTGCTTCCTCATTTCACCGGCAAAGAACACGACTACGAATCCGGCTTGGATAACTTCGGCGCCCGCTACAACTCCTCCAACTTCGGCCGCTTCATGTCCCCTGATCCGATCAACCTGACGGCAAAGCGGTTGATAAATCCGGCCAACACGCTGAATAAGTACGTGTACGGCGGGAATAATCCGCTTTTTTATGTCGATCCGACCGGCCAGGACATCACGGCTTTCTATCACGCACCGAGCGGGCTGAAGGATACGGGGCACATCTTGCTTGCAGTGACCAATCAGGCCACTGGTGCGGTTCGGTTTGCCGACTACTATCCGAAAAATGGAAATAAAGACAGCTTCCTGCCAGTTGCGGGCGGGCTGCATGATCTCAACTCTGACCGACTTAAGGAACACGCCGCACTGACGATACAAACGACGCCGGAAGTGGCGCAAAGAGTCATCGACGCGATTGACGCCCTAAGTAACAACTCACCAAACTACTGGCTACTTAGCAGTACTTGCGCCACTATTTGCTCTGATCTTCTGAATCTTGCGGGCATTGATGTACCTTCGACGCTAACGACTCCTACAGACGTGTGGAGCATGCTGTACGGGAGCTATTCCGCCGAAGCGCTCGATGGCGGCCAGCTCCATATGGGCCTCTCCAGATATCAGCCTGGAAAAGACTTCGGTTCTCCGATGAGCGTCTTTCCGAAAGGCACGGACCCCTTGTACAATCTTCAACTCCTCTACTTGCTTGCAGATCGACAAAGAAACCAGAAACCGCCGCGAGCTTGCACGACAATCCAAGGTCCGAACGGCCCGGAGACTCACTGTGTCGATTGATCTACAAGCAGCAGAAATGACAGAATCGCCGACTCCAGGTAGTTCGGCGGACTGTCCGTGCTGAAGGCCCGAAGGAGGAACAAGAAATGCTGGTACACGGACAGCCATTGGCCTTTCAATGGCCAAACAAGAGCCGCATCCCATGGCTCCTTGCCGCTTTGGCCCTGATGTTCACATCTGCCTATTCGGTCGCGCGCTTATTTGCTGCGGCCGCTTCAGTCGGTGCGCTGAGAGGAGTGCCGGAGTACGCGCGCCAGATTCCCAGAATTCAGGCAGAAGCTATGTGGTGGGAAACATTGGCCATTGTCCTGCCGTTTTTTGCTGCACTGGTGCTTGGCCTTGGGAAGACCTCCTCCGCAGGCTCTGTCAGTGGGCCAACAGCATCTCTCACTTACCCTGTCGAATCACAAGCCGAAAAATGGACTGCGCCTATCGTCCGGTACTTCACACGACTGGCCATCTCGTTCTTAGGTACCTTCGGCTTCCTTCTCTGTCTTCTTCTCATCGGTTTTGTGTTCTATAAGCTGCGAATACATGTGGGGTGAACCCCGGCTGCCCCTATGACCTATCACTACGACGCGGTGTCTCCACACTTCACCGGCAAAGAACACGACTACGAATCCGGCTTGGATAACTTTGGGGCTAGGTATGACAGCTCTTCGCTTGGTAGGTTTATGTCCCCGGATGCCTTCTACAAGGACTCCCACGTGGGTGATCCTCAGAGTTGGAATGAATACGCCTACGCTCGAAACAACCCGCTGTGGGGGATTGGGTTTTAGGCGGAGGGAAAATGCTTGAGGAAATCATCAAGGATATCCGTAAGATGATTTCCCTCATAATGCTTGGAGCTTGCATCCTGGGGGTGGGTTGTGGACATGAGCCGATTTGGAAGGAAGAGGTCCGATCCCCGGATGGGCTGTGGCTTGCGAGTGCTGAAACGATACAGAACGGCGGATTCGGATCAGCGGCGATTCAAACAATGGTCTATCTGAAAAGCACCACGGTTTCACGACCTCCGACAGAGGTTTTGGAGTTTTGGTGTAAGGGGCCAGCACCGCGACCTTACGTTCTGGACAATGTCGCCAATAAGGGTGGGACGATAAATCTTACGATGAACTGGTTAAGTCCATCGCATTTAGAAGTGACCTATAACGGACGCGCAAGTATTGACCGCCAGATAGTTAGATACTCCGGCGTAGAAATCTCCCTGACGAACAGGTGTTCCGATATAACAATCGTGCCACGAAATACCAGTTCGTCGGTGATGGCGACCGTTTTCATCGTGTTATGGGCCTCATTGCTGGCAAACGCCTCACATGCAGCGAACTCACAGGTAAAGGAACCGACACCGTACACCACGAAACGGCAGGGCCGAGGCCTAGCGTAAAGCCGCCTAAGTCTTGCCTGTCACGGCAAGAACACGCTTTGTGTGTGAAGTATAATTGTTGCCCATATGTGGTCTCGCAGAGTTGTCTAGAAGTTGGGGCGCTAATCGGACAAAATCCAATTCAACACTTTGTCCCCCACGAGTGCTCCTAAAGTAGCGCCCGCATAACCCCCCGGTTCGCCTCCGATAGCTTTCCCGGCGCGGCGTCCGGCTTCCTCACCAAGTATCTTTTTGACCGCCATCTTTACGGCCTTCTCCACAAGTGGATGCTTTAGAATTTTTCCCGCCGCCTGTTTAACTTCCGGTGCGGCTTCTCGGAAAATTTCGTTTCCATGTTCGTCAAGGATTCCTGTCCCGACCTTGACGCCTTGTTTTGTGGCTTCCTGAGTAGCACGGCTTCCACCAAATCCGAGGAATTCAAGCGCGGGACCGAGCAACGATCCGGCTGCGATGTCTACTCCACCTTGGATGGTTCCCTCTTGGCGTCCTTTCTCTGCTTCGGCTTGGTCGTCCGGGTTCTGCATCGGCTGACCGGACATCGCGGAGGTCATGTTTTGTAACGTGCGGCTCCGTGCCTGTTCCGATGTCAGAGAAGGCGGCTCTACGGCTCCAGCCTGCTTTGCAAGAGCATCGTAATCCGGCTGGTAGGGCGACGGTGGAGCAATCACTTTCGCATTCGGATTACGCGTTTGTAGTTCGGCAAGGTCGTCGCCATGCACGTGCAAATGGGTTCCATCGCCCATTTGAACGCGAGCAACAGGATCGCCGGGACTCGGAACCCATTCTTTGGATTTCGCAGTCGGAGGAGTGGTACTGATAGCGCCAGCTTGTTGCGCCAAGGCGTCGTAATCGATGTTGGGGGGCGTATTTGTTGTTGGAGTGCTGGGTGTGCCGTTCATTATTCTATCCCCGCCAACTTCTTGAATTTATCCGCCGACGCTTGGTCAGGGAACTTGTGAGCTTTTCCGTTGGGATCGGTCACTTGGTAACTTCCCTGATTTCGGATGTACTCCGCGTTGTCCAATGCCTCTTTGCTTAGGGACGGCATGGGCGGCTGATAACTCGGGCGCACTTGAGCATTCGCCCAACGCTGTTTAACTTCCGACATCTTGCCCGACAAAATGTGCTCGGCGTTTTCGATAGCGGCTTTGCGGTTGGTAATGCTGCGCAGAGCATCCTCTTGTTCTTTAATCGCGCTTTCCGTGGCGACACCCGTTGGATTCAGAGCCTTCGCTACCTCGGTCGCAACGTAAGTGATGTCCTGATTGTATCGTTTGTATTCGTCTGTCCCCGGAATGTAAGAATTGGGGCCAGTGTTGTCGTACAGCGCTCGCGCATGGTTGATTGCGGTCCCGTACGAAGTCAGGGCACGGCTTGTCGGGCCGCTGGTGAAATCCTTTACGACCGCGCCATAGGCTGCAGCTTTCTTATCATCGAAATCCGGGTACGCTTTGTGCAGCGCCTCCGCAAGCGGCGTTGGGTTTCCATTTTTATCTTGGAGCTGGCGCGGGGATCGCGTCTCTCTCCCCTCGGCAATAGCCTTGAGCACATTCTGAGCGGCTGGTGGTAACGATTCCAGATAGTCGTCACCAGTCAGACCGCTAGAAGCTGCGGGATTAAAAAACCCCTCCGCGTCTGCCTCTTTCTTGAGTTTTGCCGCGTCGGCAAGGTTTTTCGTTTCCACGCTCTTCTTTTCGGC
>Ga0209266_1002758_pt1 | contig 10948 bp, 13 predicted proteins | sample GraSoiAngelo_132_FD_185889 | JGI IMG/M metagenome (GOLD analysis project Ga0209266, IMG submission 185889) | Grasslands soil microbial communities from the Angelo Coastal Reserve, California, USA - 14_0929_02_40cm (SPAdes) (version 2) | ecosystem: Environmental > Terrestrial > Soil > Grasslands ...
CGCCACCGATCATGAGGCAATAGCCGCGCTCGAGGCCCCAGACCCCGCCGCTCGTGCCGCAGTCGACGTAGTGCAGGCCGCGCGTCGCGAGCCGCTTCGCGCGCTCGATGTCGTCGCGGTAGTACGAGTTGCCGCCGTCGACCACGACGTCCCCGGCGGCGAGCCGCGGGCTCAGGTCGTCGAGCGTGGCGTCGACGATCGCCGCCGGCACCATGAGCCAGACGATGCGCGGCGTCGCGAGGCGAGTCACGAAATCGTCCAGCGAGACGGCTCCGAGCGCTCCCTCCCCGACGAGCGCCTGCACCGCCTCCTTGGAGACGTCGTGCACCACGCACCGGTGACCGCCGCGCATGAGCCGCCGCACCATGTTGGCGCCCATCCGTCCGAGACCGATCATGCCGACTTGCATCCGCGCCTCCTCTCGCTGTCCCGAGCCGCGCTCATCGAGCGACCCGTTGCGCCCGAGCGAGCGCGTCCCGAGCCGCTCGCACGACGTGCTCGGGCGTGAAGCCGAAGCGCGTCCGCAGGGCCTCGAGCGGCGCCGAGGCCCCGAAGGTCTGCATCCCGACGACTTCGCCCCCGGGTCCGACGTAGCGGGACCAGCCGAAGACGGACGCCTGCTCCACGGCGACGCGGGCCATCACGTTGGGGGGAAGAACGCTCGCTCGGTACGCGTCGGGCTGTCGCTCGAACAGCTCCCATGTCCATGGCGAGCGTGCGGATGGTGTCGATGCACAGCCGGTCGGTCCGGCCCTGCCCGAGGGCGAGGTCACCGGCACGGGTCGCCGTCATACGGTGTCCTCCACGTTGCTCTCAGCCGAGGGCGCGCCCTGCCGCATGAATGTCACTGGCGCGGAGCGTGTCCCCGTCACCCGATGTTCTCCCTTCGCGTCGGTCGTGGCAATTCCCTCCGGGCTCGTATACTTGACCGGCCACGCGCGCGCAGCGTAGCAGGCTCGGATCCGGCCCTCGTCAGCCTGGAGCCCGCTCGCCCACCCGGTCTTCCGGGCACTCTGGCTCGCCTCGTGCGTCTCGAACGTCGGCACGTGGATGCACGACGCGAGCGCCGCCTGGCTCATGACCGGGCTCGCGCCGTCGCCGCTCATGGTATCGCTCATGCAGACGGCGACCAGCCTGCCGTTCTTCCTCCTGGCGCTGCCGGCTGGCGCCCTCGCCGACATCGTCGACCGCCGCCGGCTGCTCCTCGCAACGCAGTTGTGGATGCTGGTCGCCGCGACGGCGCTTGGCGTCTCGACGGTGGCGGGCCGCACGGGACCGTGGCTGCTGCTCTCGCTCACCTTCGGCATGGGCCTCGGCAACGCGCTCAACGCGCCCGCCTGGCAGGCGACGACGCCGGACCTGGTGCCGCGCGAGGAGCTTGCGGCGGCCGTCGCGCTGGGCGGCATCTCGGTCAACGTGGCGCGCGCCGTCGGCCCGGCGCTCGGCGGTCTCCTGGTGGCGGCCCTGGGCGCGGGGTGGGTCTTTCTCCTGAACGCGGCGTCGTTCCTCGGCGTGGTCGTCGTGCTCGCCCGCTGGCAGCACGAGGTCCCCCGCTCGCGTCTCCCGCCCGAGGACGTGCCGGGCGCCATGCGCGCGGGCGTCCGTTACGTCCGCCACTCGGCACCGTTTCACGCCGTTCTCGCGCGCACGGCGGCCTTCGTGGTGCCGGCGAGCGCGCTCTGGGCGCTGCTCCCGCTCTTCGCGCGCCGGGGCCTCGGGCTCTCGGCGACCGGCTATGGGCTCCTCCTCGGCTGCCTCGGCGCGGGCGCGATCGCGGGCGCGGCCATCCTGCCCCGCGTCCGCGAGCGCCTGACGAGCGATCGTCTCGTCCTCGCCGGCGCGGCCGTCTTCGCCGTCGTGTCCGCCGTCCTCGCCCTCGCGCGCGCGCCGCTGGTCGCGGGCGGCGGGCTCTTCGTCGGCGGCATGGCGTGGATGGGCGCCATGTCCACGCTCAACGTCGCCGCCCAGAACGCGGTGCCCGCGTGGGTGCGGGCACGGGCGCTCGCCGTGGGTCTCCTGGCCGTCCAGGGCAGCATGGCGGTGGGCAGCCTCCTCTGGGGCGTGGTCGCGACGCATGCGGACATCCCCACGGCCCTGGTCGCGGGCGCGGCGCTGCTCCTCGTCGGCGCCGTCGCCTCGCGCCGCTTCGCGTTGCATGGCCTCTCGAACCTCGACCTGCGCCCGGACCCGCGCTGGTCGCTGCCCGAGACCGCCTGTCAGCTCGACGGCGACGAGGGCCCGGTGCTGGTCACGCTCGAGTACCAGGTGGATCCCGCCGAGAGCGAGGAGTTCCTGCGCGCCGTACGGCGGCTCGAGCCGGTGCGCCGCCGCGACGGCGCCATCCGCTGGAACGTCTACCGTGACACCGAGGACCCGAACCGGTGGCTCGAGGTGTTCGTCGTCGAGTCCTGGCTCGAGCACCTCCGCCAGCACGAGCGCGTCACCGCCGACGACCGCGTCCTCTTCGAGGCTGCCGCTCGCTTCGACCGCGGCGGGAAGGGACCGCGCGTACGGCACCACATCGCGGGGCGGCAGGCCGAGCAGCTGCGCTGGAACGGCCGCGCGGCGGAGTAGCGGCGGCGGAACCCGTGACCATGCGGCCGGCGCCCGCGATGGGGTTGGCGATCCCGTGCGGGCTGCTATCCTCACGATTGGGGCAAGGGAGCCGCGCGGATCTCGCGCGCGGAATCAAGGCGCTCGCCGAGCGAGCGGCGCCGACGGAGGCCGCATGACCGGTGCGCCGGCGGGGCGGGTGGTGCAACTGGAAGGGGCGGCCGCGGCGCTCGCGGCGGCCGCCCTCTTCGGCGTGAGCGCGCCCCTCGCCAAGATGCTCCTCCCCGGCACGGGCCCGTTGCCGCTCGCCGCCTTCCTGTATCTGGGCGCCGGTCTCGGCCTGACGGGTGTCGGCGCGCTGGCTCGCGCGCGCGCGGGCCCGGGGTCCGTTCCCCGCGAGGCGCGGCTCCGCCCGGACGATCTCCCGCTCCTGGCGGTCGTCATCGCGGCGGGCGGGATCGCGGGTCCTGTCCTCATGCTGCTCGGCTTGCAGCGGGTGTCTGCGGTGGCGGGATCGCTGCTCCTGAATCTCGAGGCGCCGCTCACGATCCTCCTCGCAGTGGCGCTCTTCGGGGAGCACCTCGGGCGCCGAGGAGCGGTCGCCGCCGTCCTGATCGCGCTGGGTGCCACGCTCCTCGGCTACCTGCCGGGCGAGGCGGTGCGCGCCGACTGGCGCGGCGTGGCCGCCATTGTCGCCGCCTGCCTCTTCTGGGCGATCGACAACAATGCGACCCAGCGCCTCGCGGTCCGCGACCCGGTCGCCGTCGCGCGCGTGAAGGGTCTGGGCGCGGGCGCCTGCACGCTCGCGCTCGCCCTCGGGACCGGCCTCGCGATGCCGCCCGCGCCGCGCATCCTCGCCGCGCTCGCGCTCGGCTTGGTCGGCTACGGGCTGAGCGTGGTCCTGGCGGTGCGGGCGCTACGTACCCTCGGAGCCGCTCGGCAGGCCGCATTGTTCGCGACGGCGCCGTTCGTGGGTGCGGTGGCGGCCGTCCCCCTGCTCGGCGAGCGCCTGGGGCTGCGCGAGGGCGCGGCCAGCGGGCTCATGGCGCTGGGAGTGACGCTGCTCCTCGGCGAGCGGCACCTGCACGCGCACGTCCACGAGCGTCTCGAGCACGATCACGTGCACGTCCACGACGAGCATCACCGGCACGCGCACGGCGACGGCGTGCCTACGGAGGAGCCGCACGCGCATCCCCACGTCCACGCGCCGCTCGAGCACGCGCACGCCCACGTGTCGGACGTCCATCACCGCCACGGACACTGAAGCCGCGCCGGCCCGCGGAGATGGGGCAGCCGGGAAGCTGCTTCAGGCGCCCCCGGCGACGGGTCGCGGCGCTCCCTTGCGCGCCGCCGGGTCCCCGCCGATGGGCCCCGCTCGACGCGGCGAAGCTCACTCGTAGAGGATGATCTGGGCGGTCGACGGCGGCGGGAGGACGGCGGGGTCGTACGCCAGGTGGCCGTTGCTGCCGCTCAAGCTGATGGTGTTGGCGACCAGGCTGCCGCTGCCCGAGACGTTGGCGGAGCCCGAGTAGCGGAGGTCGGAGTGCGGGGCGTACGCGAGGCCGTTCCATGTCCCGTTGCTCCCGGAAATGCTCAGCCCGCTGTTGGTGGTGGTGACGTCGGCAAAGAACAGCATCTCCTGCGAGTACGGTGCGAAATTCATGTTGGGCGAGGCGATGCTGATCGAGCCGGTTGCGACGAAGGTGACTTTGGACGTAAGCGTCGTGCTCAGGCTCTTGGAGAAATTGATGTCGCCGTTCACGTAGTAGACCCCGGGATCCAGGACGCCGTTCGTGACGTAGCTCCCGAGGTTCGTGCTGCCGCTGATGTAGTGATACGTCGCCGTGCTGGTGGTCCCCTGGTAGAAGTCCGCAAGCGTCTTGTTCACCGGATCGGGGACCACGGTCGATTGCACCGGGTTGTTGGTCGAGGGGCTCAGCGTTGCCTTGCCGGAGAGGCCGGTGGGCGTCGCCCCGGTGACGTCCTCCACGCTGCCGTTGAGGGTGTTCCCGGTGCCACTCATGTCGATGTCGCTGTTCGAGTGGATGGTGCCCGTGACCGTCCAGCCGCCCCCGCTCCAGTGGATCACCTTGCTGCCGCGCGGTTGATTCGCGCTGAGCGCGAACATGCCGTAGCCGCCGCCCCTGCCCACCGCGGGCTTCGCGCGGGCCCCTGCGAGCGCGCTTACCCGGAGGCTGTTGATGCCGAGGACGGGCAGGAAGAGCGTATTCGCCTGCTGCGTTATGACCACCTCGACGCCGGTGGCGGACCCTGGAGGCGTTCCCGAGCCGGACGTGATCGTGCCAAGCCGCGCCCCGCTGTCGTCGGTGTAGTAGGCGCTCACGTTCTGGGCGGGGTCGTCGACCTGGTTCGCGCTGGCATAAGTCTCGATATCGGCGCGAATGGCGGCGCCCGTGCTGGTCGGGGTGCCCATGACGCGCGCGCCGGCGAGAGCCGAGGCATCGGCGGCGACCTGCGCGCCCCGCCGGTGGAGGTAGAGGTTCCCGCCGTCCACGCCGAGGCCGAGCAGCGCGAGCAGGACGACCAGGAACAGGGCGAGGAAGGCGAGCGCCTGGCCGCGGTTTGCCCTGCTCGCCCGCGACGGCAACGTTCCGTGGTGAGTGGCCGTCATTGCTTTTCGATCCTCATGGTCGACGAAGTGCCGTAGGTGCCCGCATGGGGGCCGGGCCAGAACGTGGTGAGCGGATACGACACGCTCACCTGAACCCGCTGGGTCGGCAGGCTGTCCCCGTCGGGGTAGGCCACGCCGATCGTGAGGCTCGAGGGATCGATCGCGCTCACCGTCCCGCGCACCCGGGTCTGGATGCCACTGACGTCGGTGGGATGAAGCGCGGCGTAGCGGACGCCCTCGCGGGCGGCATTCTCGACGCTGGCGCGGGTGAAGTAGACGAGCCCGAACTCCACGATGCCGAGCATCGCGACGATCATGATGGGCAGCACGAGGGAGAACTCGACGAGGTTCTGGCCACGACAGCTGCGTCGATTGCGCATCAGAAGATCACCATGGTCGCCTGGCGGCTGATGGTCGGCCGAGGAAGGCCGAGCGCCTGCGCCAGCAGGAGGTCCACGTCGTGCGTCACCGTGACGTGGATGGGATTCCCGGAGGTCGTGCCCGAATCCGTCGCGACGGTCACCTCGCCCACGATCAGTGTGAGCGGCGCGCCCGCCGCTTCCTCGAGGACCCGAGTCTTTATCGAGTCGACGTCCGTCGGATTGGTCTCCCCATAGCGGGCCCCTTCGCGTGCCGCGTTCGCGAGAATGCCCGCGACGCTGAAGGCGTGCGCCAGATCGACCACACCCGCCATCAGGACCATGAGCAAGGGGAGGGTCAGTGCGAGTTCGACGAGGCTCTGGCCGCGGACGGAGCGCGCGATCGCCCGGGGCGGCGATGCGAGGTCGTGTCGAGTTGAACGCATTGCCTCGCGTGGCTCTGCAAGAAGTGTACTCGTGCGCTCGCCCGTCAGCCCCGCTCTCACGCCCTTCGCCGGACGTGGCAGGTGGCGCCGCGCTCGGCATGGAGAGGCGGGTGCTCGCCGACCATCCCCCGCGTAATTCCAGTGATAGGTTGGCCGGCCTACGCTCGCGTGCCTTGCGGCTCGACGATGCGGATGCGTTCGTGCGGGTGCGCCCGATCTGCGCCAGTCTGTGCCACGGGTGTCACCCAGTGGTGACGCCCGACGTCGGGCAAGGCCACGGCCGCTCCGGGCGCTTGACGTGCGGAGCGCGCGGCGGTTTATGGCAGCGGCGGGGCGGGGCCGGCTGAGCCGCGACCAGCCAAGGAGAGATCGATGCCGCAGTCGAGAGCCGTTCGGCCGCTTCTCCTCCTTGCCGCGCTCGTCACGGGAACCATCCACGCGCCCCGCGCACGGGCCGACACGGCGAGCGATCCCGTCCCGGTCCTCCCCGGGGCCACCATCCTCTCGCCGGGCCCGCGCGCGCTCGGCTTCAAGGACGGGCTCGCCGCCGACCCGAGCACGATCGGGAACTTCCGGGGGCTCGTCGCGCTCGCGTACATGCGGGGCAGCGTGCGGGACTCGAGCGGCCGCCGCTGGCTCATGGTGAACGACATGCGGCTCTTCCAGGGAGACTACGTCGCCGCGGACGGGATCCAGCGGCAGGGCACGTTCGCCTTCGTCTGAATCGATCTCTTCGAGCCCGGTTCGGGCTCGCGCGTGCACGACTTCACGGGCGGGATCACGCCGGCGGGCCTGGTGTGGACCGTCCGCCTTCCCGACGGCGCGCTCACCACCCCGCGCGGCAACGTCGTCATGGTGGACGCGCGCGACGTGGCGGTCGTGGACGACCGTGCGGGGCCCGCGGGCGAGACGCCGGCGACGGTCAGCTTCCAGATGACGTGGAAGGGCCGCGGGGGTCGGCGGCGCCTGGCGGCCGCGTCACCGGCGTTCGCCGGGCAGTTCTTTCGGCACGCACGCGCGCAGGGCACCTTCTCCGGGGCCGAGGCGGGCTTCGACTTCGCGTCCGCGATGCGCGGACGTGCGCGCAGCACGTTCGCCGAGTTCGGGACGGAGCAGAACGGGAGCTTTCTCGCCGCTGCTGGGCAGTGCCCCCGATGTCGTGCGCCTTGAGCCCGCGAGGACCGACGCGAGGCCGTCGCGGGCCGCGACGTCGCCCGACCGGCCTGCGGTACGGGGGCGCGAATCCCCTACGGCGCCGGTTGGCGGGAGCTCTCGACGAGAACGGGCGGGAAATCGAACTCCTCGTCGGGAGGGCGGCGACCCACCTTGGCGGTCACCTCGAGCCGGTCCCCGACCGCCGGCGCCGGCGAATGGCTGACCACATTGATGCGGCGCTGGTCGCCGAACAGCGTGTAGAAGCTCTCACCGAGGTAGCCGAGGCTCGGCGCGGCGACGATGCCGACGACCGTGACCTGCAGGTTGGCGTAGTCGTCGGGATGGTCGACGATGGCCGCGATCGACGTGTCCCCCCGGGCCCCCGGCACGAGCGTCAGCAGGCTCACCAAAGCCGCGGCGGCAGCGGCGGCGGGCATCCGAATCATCACACGGCCCTCCTCGGCGCGGGACTCTAGCGCCGTGCAGGCGCGGCACGCAAGCGAAAAACGCGTGAGGCCGCGATTTTCAGTTGACCATCGGAGCGCCGATCGGCTACGCATGTCGGGCCAGGGGGAGCCATGGAAGAGCACGTGCTCAGAGACGTGAAGCTGGGTCTGCTGGCGCTCGCCTTGAGCGTCGGAACGGCACTCGCCGCACCGGTGAACAGCGACCTCGCGACCGCCCAGCTCGGCGGGGGATGCTATCCCACCGGCATCAACCCGGCCGTGCTCGACATGCTGGTGCTGGTCAACCCGGAATGGGCGCCCCTGGTGAATGGCATGACCGTCGCATCGACACCGATCACGGTGCACGGGACCGTCCAGGGAATGCATGGCGACACCAGCGGCGACTTTCCCGCCACCCACGTCCGCGCCGACGTGAACCACTTCGTGGCCCTCGACGCCGCCGATGCCGACCGGCTCGCCACCGGCAACGACGACCTCCAGCTCCACTTCGAGTGGGAGGCGGGCGCGTATCCCGCGTGGGCCTGGGCGGGGACGGGGGACCGGATCGTCGGCATGGGTCGATGGATCTTCGACTGCGGGCACCCGGGTGCGATGCCGGGGAACTGCTCTGTGACCACCAACGTGCAGTGCGTGCTCGACAGCGACTGCAGCTCCCCGACCTGCTCCACCTGCGGCGACGGGGAGACCTGTGTCGGCGCCCACTTCGGGTACAGCGCGGAGCTCCACCCACCGCAGGCGACGGCGGCCATCCGCAGCGGCCGCGGAGGCATCGTGTCGGCGACCGTTCCAACGCCGGGCCCGGCCACCAAGGCGGACATCTACGTGAGCTCGTATGCCGGCGGGGCGGGGGACGGGTGCATCCTGAACCACCTGCCCGAGCCGCTCAATCTGCTGGGTGTCCAGTGCTTCCCCCTCGCGGAGCCCGTCGCGCCGATCAACGGCCAGGACTTCGAGTTCGACCTGCCGATGCCACCCCGGCCCGCCGGCGGCCGACCACGGGTGCTGATCACCCAGCTCCCGGCGCCCGGCGGCGTCGCGCCACGCGTCCGCGTCCACCGAAAGCTCAGGGATCCGGAGCCGCACCTGCACGTCGTCGTTCGGATGACCCGGCCCGTCCACAGCATGCTGCCCACCGGTTACGCGGGCACGATCGTCGCCGGGTGGCTGAACGACCCGACGCCGCTCACGCACGTCCGGGTCACGGTGACCGGACTCGTGGTGAACAACGCGCTCCAGCTCGCGACCCCCGTGGCCCCGAAGACGTGCTCCAGCACCACAAACCAACCGTGCAACACGGCTTCCGACTGTCCGAGCGGCGAGTCGTGCCTCGGCGTAGGCCCGGTGAAGAGCTGGGTCATGCAGGCCGCGATCAACGGCGAGTGGCAGGAGCTCACCGGTCTCGACGTCGTGAACACGAGCGACGTCATCCCCGAGGCGCTCGTCTATGACCAGTACCTGCCGGCGACCGCCGCGGTGCACCTCGAGGCCACGGGCGCCGCACACGAGTGCGTGGACACCCTGTACGGGAAGTCGCTCGGGACCAACCTGGCGGCGCTCGGCTTCACGAAGGGCCTCGCGTGCCTCAACGCGACGGCGCACCCCCCCGGCACGCTCGACCTCGCCTACCCCGGACCGGACTTCGGAGCCGGTGGCGGCGGGTCGATGGACTACGAGACGGTCAGCAGCGGCGGCCAGGGCGGCCACTGCTCGACGACGACCGGGATGGTCTGCGTCGTGAACGAGGACTGCCCGTCACCCGAGAGCTGCGTGACGACGGGGGGCGCGTTCTCGCTCCGCTACCGGATCGAGCGCCTGCCCTAGACCGGAAGGCGGCAACCATGAGAGCGCGGGCAAGCGGCTGAGCGGCCGTACCCGGCACGCCAACCGCACCCTGCGCCAGGCCCTGGTCGAGAGTGCCCGCGGCGCCGTACGCAAGCGCGACACCTCGCGGCCCAGTACCGCCGCCTCGTCAAGCGGCGCGGCGATAAGAAGGCCATCGTCGCTGTCGCCGACCGCTCACCCGCTACCACACCAAACGGCTCGCGGCTCTTGGCTACACCGTCACCCTCACCAAGGACGCCGCACGACCCGGAGCGAACCCATATTTTCGTAGGATCTGCTGCTCCAGACGGTCGGGCTCTAGGGCCTCCCTACGTTCGCTCGGTGCCGCGCTCGCCGAGACCGATCGGCAGCTCGATCCGGAACGCCGCCCCGCGCGGCGAGGGTACGAGCGCGATCGTACCCCCGTGGGCCGCGATCAGCGCGCGCACGATGGCGAGGCCCAGGCCGGTGCCCCCCCGGTCGCGGGCGGTGGTGAAGAAGGGGTCGAAGACGCGCGCCGCGTTGCCCGGCGACACCCCGGGGCCGTCGTCCTCCACCCGGAGCGATGCCCGCGCGCCGTCCCGCGCCGCGCGGATCGTGACGGCGATGCCCTGGCCGCCATGCTGGCGGGCGTTCTCGAGGAGGTTCGAGAGGCGGCTTTCGTGCCACCTGGAGGGTCTCGTATTTCGCGCGGCCCTGGGCGCAGCGCTGGCGGCGCGCCGACAGCCTCGCCGTGACGCTGCAGAAGCAGACGGCCGCCGCCGCCTTCGGCTTGAAGCTCCTCGACCCCGTGGACTTCTACCGCCAGTCGGACCGCGCGGTGAAGTACGCGGCGCTCTTCGTCCTGCTCACCTTCCTCACCTTCGCGCTCTTCGAGGTCCTCCAGCCGCTGCGCGTGCACCCGGTGCAGTACCTGCTGGTCGGCTTCGCGATGTGCCTCTTCTACCTGATCCTGCTCGCCGCCTCGGAGCAGGTGGGCTTCGCGCTCGCCTACTCCGTCGGCACGAGCGCGACGATCGCCCTGGTCGCCGGCTACGCGAGCAGGGTGCTCCGCAGCCGGCGCCGCGGGAGCATCATGGGTGCGCTCATCGCGGGGCTCTACGGGTACCTCTACGTGCTCCTGCAGCTCGAGGACTACGCGCTCCTGCTCGGCACCGTGGGCCTGTTCGCCGTCCTCGCGACGGTCATGTTCGTCACGCGCGACCTCGACTGGTATGCGGTCGACCTGGGAGGGGCGCGCGCGCTCGACCTCCCGTCGGGCCCGTGAGGAGCCCTCAGCTCGCGCGCTCGACCGTGACCGGGATGCCGTTCAGCACCGCGTTGCCCGAGAGCGGATCGAGCGCGTGCTCGTCGGCCAGGCGGTTGCTGTTCACCCCGGCGTGCGCCGTCGCGATGCGCAGGCGGACATCGGGCTCGTCGTGTCCCCAGCCGTGCGGGATGCTCACCACGCCCGGCATGATCGCCTCGGTCACCTCGACCGGCACCTCGATCGCGCCCGCACGCGACACGACCCGC
>Ga0209266_1002761_pt1 | contig 10942 bp, 10 predicted proteins | sample GraSoiAngelo_132_FD_185889 | JGI IMG/M metagenome (GOLD analysis project Ga0209266, IMG submission 185889) | Grasslands soil microbial communities from the Angelo Coastal Reserve, California, USA - 14_0929_02_40cm (SPAdes) (version 2) | ecosystem: Environmental > Terrestrial > Soil > Grasslands ...
GCGCGCGAGAAAGCCTTCGAAATCCGCGTACGCGTCGTTGCGCCAGTGGAACTGCACCGTGCGACGCAGCAGCATGCCGTGCTGCTCGAGCAGGCGGGCCTCTTCGTCGCGGGGAAAAAGCACGTGCAGGGACGAGCTGTCCTTGGCGAGCTCCAGGGCCGCGCCGATGAGCACGCGCCGCTCCGCATCGGACCTGGCGAGCAGCCGCGAACCGCGCACCGGCGTGAACGGGACGGCGCACAGCAGCTTGGGGTAATAGTCGATGCCGTTGCGCTCGTGCGCGTCGGCCCAGGACCAGTCGAACACATACTCGCCGTACGAATGGGACTTCACGAACAGAGGCATGGCGCCCACCATCGCCCCGGCGCGGCGCAACAGCAGGATCCGCGGCAGCCACCCGGTGCGGCCGCTCGCGCATCCGGTCTCGATCAGCGCCGACAGGAATTCATGGCGGATGAACGGCTGCTCTCCGGCGAGGGCATTCCATTCCGCCGGGTCGACGCCGGCGAGCGAGTCGACGATCCTGACGCTTTCCACGGGTAATTCTACGGGCGCGTCCCGGCGCGATACAATGATCGCTTGCCGCGGAGGACAGGATGAAGAAGATCGAAGCCATCGTGAAACCGTTCAAGCTGGACGAGGTGCGCGAAGCTCTCTCGGAAGTGGGGGTCACCGGACTGACGGTCACCGAGGTGAAGGGATTCGGCCGGCAGAAAGGTCACACCGAGCTGTACCGCGGCGCCGAGTACGTGGTCGATTTCCTGCCCAAGGTGAAAATCGAGGTGGTGGTGCCCAACGGCCAGCTCGAGGGCGCGATCGACGCGATCGTCAAGTCGGCGCGCACCGGCAAGATCGGCGACGGCAAGATCTTCGTCACCTCGGTCGAGCACGTGGTGCGCATCCGCACCGGCGAGACCAACGAAGCGGCGGTCTAGCGCGCGTTCTTGAGCAGGACCAGCACCGCGCCGGCGCCGCCCTGCGCCGCCGGTGCCTGGCAGAAGGCGAGCACCGCGTCGCGCAGCGACAGCCATTTGCGCAGCTTGCCCTTGAGGACCGGCTCGCGACCTGGCGAGCCGCGCCCCTTGCCGTGAACGATCCGCACGCAGCGGATGCGCCGCGCCGCGCAGCGCCGCAGAAAGCCCGCGACGCTGAGCGCCGCCTCGATGCGATTCATGCCGTGAAGATCCAGGCTGTCTTCGACCACCCAGTGGCCGCGGCGCAGCTTGCGCAGCACTTGGCGCGACAGGCCTTCGCGCAAGAAGCACAGCTCGTCGCCCGATTCGAGCGCGTCGTCCAGCGAGACCGGCCCGGCGAGAGACTCGGCAAGGGCCGAGCGCTCGTCGCGCTCGCTCTGGCGCGGCAGCGGCGGTGGCGGGTCCGGCCGCAGCACGACGCGGCGCGGTTCGGCGAGCGGGGCCACGCCGGCAACCGCCCTGCGGAAGTCCTTGTCGTCAGGCGGCGAGCCCATCGAGAAATTTCTCCGCGTCGAGAGCGGCCATGCAGCCGCTCCCCGCGCTGGTCACGGCCTGGCGATAAACGTGGTCCTGCACATCCCCGGCGGCGAACACTCCCTGGACGCTGGTCGCAGTGGCAAAACCCTCGCGCCCGCCGCGGGTGACGATGTAGCCGTTTTCCATCTCCAGCTGCCCGGCGAAGAGCTCGGTATTCGGCGTATGCCCGATGGCGACGAACAGCCCTTTCGCGGCGATCTCGCGCCCGGCCCGGCTCTTCAGATTTCTTGCCCTCACGCCGGTCACGCCGCTCTTGTCGCCGAGCACTTCCTCGACGACGTGGTCGAGCAGCAGCGAGATCGCGCCCTCGGCGACGCGCTTCATCAGCTTGTCCACCATGATTTTCTCGGCGCGGAACTTTTCGCGGCGGTGGACCAGCACCACATGGCTGCAGATGTGCGCCAGGTAGAGCGCCTCCTCGACCGCGGTATTGCCGCCGCCCACCACCACGACGTTCTGGCCCTTGTAGAAAAAGCCGTCGCAGGTCGCGCATGCCGAAACGCCGCGACCCATGTACTTCTGCTCCGAGGCGAGCCCCAGGTACTTGGCGGAGGCGCCGGTGGCAATGACCAGGGCGTCGCTGGTATAGGTCGCTGCATCGCCTTCGAGCGAAAACGGCCGGCGACCCAGATCAGCGCGCTGCACGTGATCGAAGATCAGCTCCGTCTCGAAGCGCTTGGCGTGCTTCTCGAAGCGGGTCATCAGCTCCGGGCCCTGGACGCCGTCGGCGTCCGCGGGCCAGTTGTCGACGTCCGTGGTGGTCATCAGCTGGCCACCCTGCGCGATGCCGGTAACGAGCACCGGCCGCAGGTTGGCCCGCGCTGCGTAAACCGCGGCGCTATAGCCGGCCGGCCCCGAGCCGAGGATGAGGAGTCGGGCATGGCGCGTCGGCATTTTCCGGAAGGCTCTGGATATTCAGGGAATATGGCGATTATAAAGAGAAAGGGTTTTTTACATGTTCCGACGTTCTGCTACCATGTCCGGATACGAAGGGAGGTTGATTTCGGCTATGGCCACCCCGGTTTCGACGGCGGTTTTGAAGGCGGTGCCGCTGTTCGCCAGCGTTCCGGAAGAACAGTTGCGGATGCTCACGGTCGTCGTCACGCGCAAAAGCGTTTCCCGCTCCACCACCGTCATGGCGGGTGGCGACGCGACCGATTCGCTCTACATCGTGCTTTCGGGGCGGCTCAAGGTGATGATGAGCGACTCCGAGGGCAAGGAAGTGATCCTCGCCATCCTGGGTCCCGGCGAGTTCTTCGGCGAGATGGGCCTGATCGACGACAGCCCGCGCTCGGCGAGCGTGGTGGCGATGGAGTCCTGCGAGCTCCTGTCGGTCACCAAGCGGGACTTCAAGAAGTGCCTGGCCGAGAACTTCGAGATGTCGATGGCGGTCATGCGCGGCCTGGTGCGCCGGCTGCGCGAGGCGGACCGCAAGATCGGCAGCCTCGCGCTGCTGGATGTCTACGGCCGCGTTGCCCGGCTCCTGCTCGACATGTCGGAAACGGTCAATGGCGAGAAGGTGGTGACCAAGCGGCTTCCCAAGCAGGACATCGCCAAGATGATCGGCGCCTCCCGCGAAATGGTGAGCCGGGTGATGAAGGACCTGCAGATGGGCGGTTACATCGAGGTGCGCGGCTCGACCATCGTCCTGCGCGACACGATCATGCTGCCGGAGTAGCCAAGCGGGCGCTCAAACCTCAGGCGCACCCCTTCCCGCAAAGCTCGCGGGCTTGTTGCGCGAAGCCAAGTGGCTGATCCTCGTCGCCGTCGCCGGCTATCTGCTGCTGATCTTCGCCACCTTTCACCGCGGCGATCCGGGCTGGTCGCACAGCGCGACCGGCGGCGTCGCGCGCAACGCGGGCGGCGTGGTCGGGGCACTGGTTTCGGACGTCGCGCTCTACCTGTTCGGTTTGTCGGCTTACTGGTGGGTCGCGCTCTGCGTGTACGTCGTCGTCTGGGGCTACCGGCGTCTCAACGGCACGCGCCTCATCGACCGTCGTCCGCTGGTCCTCGCCCTGGCCGGATTCGCGGTCCTGCTGGTCTCCAGCGCGGCGCTTGAGCGGCTTCGGCTCCACAGCCTGCCGGTAGAGCTGCCGCTGGCGCCGGGCGGCCTGATCGGAAACAGCGTCGGCGCGCTGACCGGCGCCGCCCTGGGCTTCACCGGCGCCACGCTCGTGTTGCTGACGCTCGCTGCCATCGGCTTCAGCCTGTTCACCGGGATTTCCTGGATTGCGGTTGCCGAGGTCGTCGGCGCCATGCTCGAAGCGGGTTATGGCTTCGCGGTACGTGCCTGGGACCGGCGGCGCGACCGCAAGCTGGGCGTGCGCGCGCGCGAGGAGCGCGAGTTTGTCGTCGGCGCCGAGAAGAAGCGCGAGGACGAGCATCCGCCGCTGCGCATCGAGCTGCCGCTTGCGGAGATCAGGCAATCCGAGCGGGTGGAAAAGGAGAAGCAGGCGCCGCTGTTCGAAGACCTTCCGGATACGCCCTTGCCGCCGCTGAAGCTGCTCGACGAGGCGAGGGCCGGCGGCGAGCAGGTGACGCCGGAAACGCTGGAGTTCACGTCGCGGCTGATCGAGAAAAAACTGTCGGATTTCGGCGTTGCGGTCAAGGTGATCGCCGCCTACCCCGGCCCGGTGATCACCCGCTACGAGGTCGAGCCGGCCGTCGGCGTCAAGGGCAGCCAGATCGTCAACCTGGTGAAGGACCTGGCCCGCGCCCTGTCGGTGGTCTCGATCCGCGTGGTCGAGACCATTCCCGGCAAGTCCTGCATGGGGCTGGAGATTCCCAATCCGCACCGGCAGATGGTGCGCCTGTCCGAGATCCTGAGTTCCGAGGCCTATCACGCGCTGCACTCGCCGCTCGCCCTCGCGCTCGGCAAGGACATCGCGGGAAACCCGGTGGTCGCGGACCTCGCCCGCATGCCGCACCTCCTGGTGGCCGGCACCACCGGCTCGGGCAAATCGGTGGCGCTCAACGCGATGATTCTGTCGCTGCTCTATAAATCCGAGCTGCGCCACGTGCGCCTGATTCTCGTCGATCCGAAGATGCTCGAGCTTTCGGTCTACCAGCACATTCCGCATCTCCTGACGCCGGTCGTCACGGACATGAAGCGGGCCGTCAACGCGCTTGGCTGGTGCGTCGCGGAAATGGACCGCCGCTACAAGCTGATGAACTGGCTGGGGGTGCGCAATCTTTCGGGCTTCAACCACAAGGTGGCCGAAGCCGAGAGGCACGGGCGCAGGCTGGAAGATCCGTTGACGCTCGAATCCGGCAACCCGCAGCCGCTGCAGCACCTGCCCTATATCGTCGTGGTGATCGACGAGCTCGCCGACCTCATGATGGTGGTGGGCAAGAAGGTGGAGGAGCTGATCGCACGGCTGGCGCAGAAGGCACGCGCCGCCGGGGTCCACCTGGTGCTCGCCACGCAGCGGCCTTCGGTGGACGTGATCACCGGGCTCATCAAGGCCAACATCCCGACGCGTGTCGCGTTCCAGGTCTCCTCCAAGGTCGATTCGCGCACCATCCTCGACCAGTCGGGCGCCGAAGCGCTGCTCGGCGCCGGGGACATGCTGTATCTGCCTCCGGGAAGCGGCCTGCCGCAGCGCGTGCACGGCGCTTTCGTGGCGGACCACGAAGTGCACAAGGTGGTCTCGCACCTGCGGGCCCTCGCGGCGCCCGAATACCTGGCCGACGTGCTCGAACCCGCGGCATGGGACGAGGGAAGTGGCGCGGGGGGCAACGGCGAACCGACCGGCGAAAGGGACCCGCTCTACGATCAGGCGGTCGAAATCGTCCTGCGCACGCGCCGGCCTTCCATTTCCCTGGTGCAGCGTCACCTGCGCATCGGGTATAACCGCGCTGCGCGCCTGATCGAGGACATGGAGCGCTCGGGCATGGTGTCGCCGATGCAGTCCAACGGCAATCGCGAGGTGCTGGTTCCCGCCAAGGCGGAGTGACCCCGCGCGATGCGGTTCCCGCTTCTCCTCGCGCTCCTCGCGGCGTCCGGCGTTCAGGCGGCCGCCATCGAGCGCTTCAAGAGCTTCGTGGGCACGACGCAGTCGGCGCGCGCCGATTTCGAGCAGAAGGTCTTCGACCGCGATCGCAAGCTCGTGCAGGAGGCAAAGGGAAGCTTCGTGCTCTCGAGGCCCGGCCGCTTCCGCTGGGTCTACGACAAGCCGGTCGATCAGCTGATCGTCGGCGACGGCGAACGGGTCTGGATCTACGATCGGGAGCTCAAGCAGGCTACGGTGCGCAAGCTGTCGAAGGCCCTCGGCTCGACCCCGGCAGCCCTGCTCGCGGGCGCGAGCGACGTCGAGTCGGCGTTCGAGCTCAGCGACGCCGGCGAGCGCGACGGCCTCGAATGGCTCGAAGCGAAGCCTCGCGACCGCGAAGCGGGGTTCGAGCGCATCCGCATGGGGCTGGGCAGCGGCGGGATCGAGGCGATGGAGCTGGCCGACAACTTCGGTCAGACGACCTTGCTGCGTTTTTTCAACCTGGTGCGCAACCCGAAGGTCGACCCGGCGCAGTTCCGCTTCGTGCCGCCGAAGGGCGTCGACGTATTGGGAGACCAGTGAACGATCTTTTCGGCAAGAAGGAGCCGCGAGCACCGCTTGCCGAGGCCTTGCGCCCGCGCTCGATCGACGAAGTCGTCGGCCAGCAGCATCTCCTCGGCCCGGGCAAGCCGCTGCGCCTGGCTTTCGAATCCGGCAAGCCGCATTCCATGATCCTCTGGGGTCCGCCGGGATCCGGCAAGACCACCATCGCGCGCCTCATGGCGACGGCCTTCAACGCCGAGTTCATCGCGATCTCCGCGGTGTTTTCCGGCGTGAAGGAGATCCGCGAAGCGGTGCAGGCAGCCGAGGCCGAGCTTGCGCGCAGCGGCCGCCAGACCATCCTGTTCGTCGACGAGGTCCATCGCTTCAACAAGGCACAGCAGGACGCGTTCCTGCCCTACGTGGAGCGCGGCCTGATCACCTTCGTCGGCGCGACGACCGAGAACCCCTCTTTCGAAGTCAACAGCGCGCTGCTTTCGAGGGCGACGGTGTACGTGCTCGAGCCTCTCTCCCGGCACGACCTGGAGATTCTCCTCGCCAGGACCCGCCTCAAGGCCGACGAGGAAGCGAAAGCGCGGCTCATCGGCTTCGCAGACGGTGATGCGCGTCGTCTGCTCAACGCCGTTGAAATTCTTCTGAATACAGATGCGCAAAGCGTCGACGGCGCCTTCGTCGAGCAGACGCTCGCAAAGAACCTGAGGCGCTTCGACAAGGGCGGCGAGCAGTTCTACGACCAGATCTCGGCGCTGCACAAGTCGGTGCGCGGGTCCGACCCCGACGCCGCCCTGTACTGGATGGTGCGAATGCTCGACGGCGGCGCCGATCCCCTCTATGTCGGCCGCCGCGTCGTGCGCATGGCGGTGGAGGACGTCGGCCTTGCGGACCCGCGCGCGCTGCGCATCGCGCTCGACGCCTGCGAGACTTACGAGCGGCTCGGCAGCCCCGAAGGCGAGCTGGCGCTCGCCGAAGCGGTGATTTACCTCGCGGTGGCGGCGAAGTCGAACGCGATCTACGAGGCCTATAATTCGGCGCGCGCATTCGTCACCGAGGACGGCACCCGGCCGGTGCCCATGCACCTGCGCAACGCGCCGACCCGCCTGATGAAGCAGCTCGGCTACGGCAAGGGCTACCGCTACGCCCACGACGAGGAGGGCGCGTACGCGGCCGGGGAGTCTTACCTCCCGGAGGGCATGGGCGCGGTCGACTGGTACCGGCCGACCGACCGGGGTCTGGAAGCGAAGATCCGCGAAAAGCTGGCGGAACTGCGCCGCAGAAACGAACAGGCGCGCAGCGAATGATCGACATACAGCTGCTCAGGACCGACATCGACGCGCTCGAGCGCCGTCTCGCGACGCGCGGCTACCATCTCGACGTTGCTGCGTTCAAGGCGCTCGAGGACGCGAGAAGGAGCATCCAGACCGCCACCGAGCAGCTGCAATCCCAGCGCAACGCGCTCGCCAGGCAGATCGGCCAGGCCAAGGCGAAGAAGGACGAAGCGCAGGCGGCCGCGCTGATGCAGCAGGGGACCGAGCTCGCCGACAAGCTGAAGCAGATGGAGGCGGAGAACGCCGCCGTGCAGGCGAGACTGCACGAGTTCGTCTCGCAGATTCCCAATATTCCGCACGACAGCGTTCCGCTCGGCAGCCGGCCCGAGGACAGCGTGGAGCTGCGCCGCTGGGGCGAGCCGCGAACGTTCGATTTCCAGCCCAGGGACCATGTCGACGTCGGCGCCGGGCTGGGCGGCCTGGATCTCGACACGGCGGCGAAGCTCGCCGGATCGCGCTTCGTGGTGATGAAGGGGCAGGTGGCACGCCTGCACCGCGCGATCGCGCAATTCATGCTCGACGTGCACACCTCGCAGCACGGCTACACCGAGGTCTACACGCCCTACATGGTGAGCGGCGCCTGCGCCGACGGCGTGACGAGCCTTGCCAAGTTCAAGGACGATCTGTTCAAGGTCGAGGGGCGCGACCTGTACCTCATTCCGACCGCGGAGTATTCAGTCACCAATTTCGTGCGCGACGAGATCCTGCCGCTCGAGAGACTGCCGCTCAGGTACGCCTGCCATTCGCCGTGCTTCCGTTCGGAAGCGGGAGCGGCCGGCAAGGATACCCGCGGCATGATCCGCAATCACCAGTTCGACAAGGTCGAGCTGGTGCAGATCGTGCATCCGGCGAAGTCCTACGAGGCGCACGAGCAGCTCACCGGGCACGCCGAAGCGATCCTGAGGAAGCTCGAGCTGCCTTACCGCGTGGTGACGCTGTGCACCGGGGACACCGGGTTTTCCGCGGCGAAGACCTACGACATCGAGGTCTGGCTGCCGTCGCAGAAGGCGTATCGCGAGATCTCCTCGTGCTCCAACTTCGAGGCGTTCCAGGCGCGCCGCATGCAGGCGCGATTCCGCAACGAGAAAGGCAGGCCCGAGCCGGTGCATACGCTGAACGGCTCGGGCCTCGCCGTCGGGCGCACCCTGGTCGCGATTCTCGAGAACTGCCAGAACGCCGACGGGACTGTTCGCGTGCCTGGCGCCTTGCGCGAGTACATGAACGGGCAGGAGAGGATCGCGCGCGCCTGATAAAATTCGCGGTTCGTTCGGACCGCGGAGAGATGCCGGAGTGGTCGAACGGGGCAGACTCGAAATCTGTTGTGCCCTTCGGGGCACCGGGGGTTCGAATCCCTCTCTCTCCGCCATACAGTCCAGAGCTCTGGCGCCGTTTCTCTCGGCGCCGGAGAATGAGCCAACGATTCAAACGCTTTCGCGCCGATTCCCACGCCAATCGCCCTGTCTCCAGGGCGCAATCGGCACTCCCTAGACGCTTCTCGACGCATTTTCTCCAGGTGGCATTTTCCCGGTCCGGTTGTAGATGCTGCGGAAACGACCGTAGAGTCTCACGTTGAGTGGCCGCTTTCGGCCAAGAGCGGTCATTCGTGCGTGTCCGCCGGCGGCCCGTAGCTCGCGGCCCCTCTTAACGCACCGCTTTTTGTTTCGAAAAGTATCCTGCTACGGCCTGCCCTCGATGGCGACGATGCGGAACTTGGCGTATTTGTCGCCGACCTTGCGATTCTCCTTGTACTCCTTCGAGGAATGCCAGGCCTTAGCCTTCTCCATGCTCTCCCACTGCTGGATGGCGACTCGTTTCGCCGGCGCGCCTTCGAACACGGTGCCGTTGCTCGCGGCAAGCAGCTTGCCGCCTTTTTCCTTGATCAGCGCCTGCGCCTTCGGCGCGTACTCCTTCATGTACGCGTCGTTGTTGCTGACATTGATCTCGGCGATCGTGTAGACCGGCGGCTTCGCCTGCGCGTGCAGCGTGTGAATGGTAATGCCTCCGAGCCCGAAGCCTGCGATGACGGCCAACGCGATGCTGGAACGAGTCTTCATAGTTTCCCCTTTGCGGTGTGGTGCTGCGGGTTGAGCAGACGCGTCCTCCTCCAAGAGAAACGCCGGGCCATCATAGTCCCGACAGATAGCCAAATCAATCCGCGGGGGGCCGGGCGACGTTTCATGGAATGCCCTCTGTGATGCTTCACAGTCTCGACGCAGCGCTGCACAGGAGTCTAGTGCTGAATGACTGCTTTGGGTCGGAAGCGGACACTCGGCGTAGCCAATTCGTAGCCTTTCGTCACTGTTGGCAACTAAGTCGTGGGTTCAAATCCTGTCTGGCGCGCCAATTCCTTCAAGTGGTTACGTGCGATGCGTACGACCGCTTACCTTTTGGTGGGGACTTTTCTCTGTCCACGCCTATGCAGCGTGGATGTCCGCTTACGACCGGTCCAGTGATATCGTTCCAGTCAGACAAAAGGGAATTCGAGTTTCTTATCCACGCGGTGCGCGCTCCACTCTCGGTTTCGCCGATCACCACATAAAACACAGGGAGGATTGGCTATGACGATATCTCTGCGGGGCAGTCGCCTCGCCAAGTTGACGGTCGCTGCAGTATTTCTTGTTGCGATCGCGCAGCCGGGCCTTGGGCAGCAACTGAAGCACAAGCCGATCAGCGTGAAGACGCCGGACGGCCTGACCATTTCGGCGCAGGAGTGGGGTAACCCGTCCGGTCCGGAAATCCTGTTCATCCACGGTTTCTCCCAGAGCTACCTGTCGTGGATGCGTCAGGTCAACAGCGACCTCGCTGGAGAATTTCGCATCGTGACCTATGATCTGCGCGGCCACGGTAATTCCGACAAGCCGCTCGATCCCGCGCGCTACCGGGATTCCAAGGCCTGGGGCGACGAGGTCCAGGCGGTGATGGACGCCGCGGGCTTGAAGCGCCCGGTGCTGGTCGGTTGGTCCTACGCCGGCCGCGTGATTTCCGATTATGTCACCACCCATGGCGCGGGCAAGCTCGCGGGCATCAACTTTGTCGATGCCAGCATCAAGGCCGATCCAGCTTTCATCGGCGACAATCTCAAGAACCTGCCTCTGATGGCGTCGGAGGATCTCGCCACCAACATCGCGGCGACGCGCGACTTCGTGCACGGCTGCTTCTCCAAACAGCCGACCCCCGACGACTTCGAGATCATGCTCTCGTTCAACATGATGGTGCCGCCCAAGGTCCGAGCCGGCCTTGGCGGTCGTCCGCTCGATGCGACCGAGGTGATGTCTAAGCTCAAGCTGCCGGTCCTCGTGACTCACGGCGCGGAGGATCGAAACTCCAAGGTAGGCAACGCCAAGTACACCGCCTCGGTGATCCCCGGCGCAAAGCTTTCGATCTATGAAGGCATCGGCCATGCGCCTTTCTACGAGGACGCCGCCCGCTTCAACGCTGAACTGGCCGCTTTCGTGCGGGAAGCGAACAAGAGGAAATGATTTGCCGTTCGCCCCGAAATCGTTCGGGCGCGGCTAATAATGGTCGAGGCAGTTTGGATGACCGCTTTTGGCCG
>Ga0209266_1002762_pt1 | contig 10941 bp, 7 predicted proteins | sample GraSoiAngelo_132_FD_185889 | JGI IMG/M metagenome (GOLD analysis project Ga0209266, IMG submission 185889) | Grasslands soil microbial communities from the Angelo Coastal Reserve, California, USA - 14_0929_02_40cm (SPAdes) (version 2) | ecosystem: Environmental > Terrestrial > Soil > Grasslands ...
CCAGCGCGCCAAAAGCCTTAGAGAAAGTTCCATAAAGCAGCGGGACGCGGTCTTCGACGCCAAACTTCTCGGCTGCCCCGCGACCGTGTTCGCCGCATGCCAGCATCGAGTGAGCTTCATCAATAAACACGCTCGCCCCGTGAGACTCTGCCACAGCAATTAGCTCCTTAAGATTGCCAAAATCGCCGTCCATCGAGTAAATGCCCTCGACAATCACCAACTGGCGTCGGCCTTTGTGGCGACGCAGCGCGGCGTCAAGTGACGCTGGATCGTTGTGCTCGAATTTTTCTGTGCGGCACCGGGACAGCACAGCGCCATCGCGAAGGCTAAGATGAGAGCGATTGTCCAAAAGCGCCACGTCGGTTTTGCGAAGCAGTCCGGAGATCGTGCCCAGCGCGCCGCCAAAGCCGCTATTGAAAAGCATCGCATCCTCGCGTCTAAGAAATTTCGCGACGCGCCGTTCGAGTTCGCGATGCAGATCGGTCATTCCCGAGAGCATCGGCGAACCGCACGCGCCCATTCCGTGCGTCCGGAGCGCCTCGTGTGCGGCAGCCAGCACTTCAGGGTGATTTGCGAGGCCGAGATAATTGTATGAGCAGAGATTGATCACCGGTCTCGGCTTGCCGCCATAATTGATCACCGTGCGCGCATCTGCACTCGCGAGGAGCTCAGGCTCATACAATTGAACCGCCCACGCGCCGACGCGCATCCAATTTGTGAAGCTCGCTGGAGCTTGCAGCGGGTCGTCGCTTTCGCCCGCCAGAAAATTACTCAGGCTGAGCTTTGCCGGGTCGTCGTTCATTAAACTGTTAAATCTATCGCTCGCTCGCGTCTCCATAGTCGGCATCCCCCAGCAAAGTTGATTATTTTATGGTTCACTAGATTCCTTACGAAGTGGTCCGCTGTGTCTGCATACCGCGGAGTTCCGTCTCGGGGCATCCAATGTAGCGGGTGTCCTAATTCAGGACAAGATTTTAGTACAGTGAGGGCCCGCCCGATTTTGGCAAAACCTGTGCCTACAACGAGTTGGATTGATTACCGGCGCGTCGTGCGAAAGACGTAGTCCCAAAGCGGCGAGCTGATCCCGTATCCGGCGTGATCGTCTCTGTAATGATGGCGAAGATGATACTGCTTCAGCCACAACCATATGCCGCGTTTCATTGGGAAATGATGCGTCGCGTAGTGGAGCATATCGTAGCACACGTAGCCGAAGACGAGCCCGGCAAAGACGGCCGGCGTCAAACGCGCAAAAATTACAAGGAAGAGTCCGTAAAAAAAGAAGGCGAGCGGCACGCTGATGCTCGGCGGCATCACGAGCCTGCGCGCGTCGCTTGGATAATCGTGATGAACGCCGTGGATGATGTAGTGCAGCCGTTTCCCAATTCGCGTCTTCGGTTCGTAATGAAAGATGTATCGGTGAATGAGGTACTCGAGCAGCGTCCACAGTAAATTGCCTAACAAGAACAGCGCCACCACCGCCAGGATCGGCAATTGGCGTTGCCAAAGCGACAGGTAGAGCATGTAGCCAACGACCGGAAGGTACAAAATCAGCGGAATCACTGGATGCACCCGCGAAAAAAATTCCATGAAATCGCTCTCGAACATTCGGACCGTTTCGTTCTTGTTCGAGACGTAAAGTCGCTCCGCCATAGCTAAAACCTAATGGGCCGAGCACTGAGATCAAGGTTGTCGATCTCGCCGTTCGCCGTTTGCCGAGTTGCTTGCGGTCGGTCGTTTTGTTTCATCCGTTCAACCCGCGAATAAAGGCTATACCGCCTATCAAAAATGAACTGCAAAACCAAGCGGCTCCACGATGAGTGATACTTCAGATTGCCGTAAAATTCCGGTGCCATCGCGCGCAGCTTCGGCAGATTGTTCCACGGGATCGAGGGCAGGTCATGGTGCTCGTTGTGATAGCCCATGTTCAGCGCCACGCGATTGATCGGCCCGTAATAACTGAAGGTTTCCTGGTCGAAATCGTACGTGTAATGCTCCTGAATCCAGCGCGCGCCGACGGGGTGGAGTCCAATCGAAAACAAAAAGGCGAACACGAGATAAAGAAATCCGGCCCAGCCGAAGAAGTAAATGATCGCTGCATCGTACGCCGCCGCGCACGCGAGATTGATCGAGAACCAGCGGTCCCACATTTTGATCGCTTTCAGTCGGGGCGGCCGCGTTACCTGAAAGAATGGAAAAAGCATCAGCCAGATCGCCTTCCGATACCATTTGTTGGCCACCAAGCGCGCCTCCCAATGGTTCGCCAGATCGGCGTCGTACTCGTAATCTCCCTGATGCGAATGATGTTTTAGATGAAAAACACGAAAACCCATCGCACCCGGCGTGAGGTTTGGGAGATCGGCGATGACGGCCACCATTTTGTTCCAGCTTGGATTCCGGAAAATCAGATTATGCGTCGCGTCGTGAATGATCACGTAATTGGCATGGTTGGCGAACGCTCCAATGCAAAACGCCAGGATCAGACTGAGCCAACAATAGCTGAATCCAAGCTTGCCCATTGCGCAGGCGATCGTTGTTTGCAGGATCACAATCGAAACAGCAATCAGCGCAGTCCACGGATTGCGCACCATCAATTCGCGAACCTCCGGATGCGCCCTGACGATCGCGCGCGCTCGCGAGGGATGTGGCTGGTCAGATTCCGACTGGTAGAATGCCGCCTGCATCGATTTCAAACTATGCATCGTAGCCGCACGCTCAACCACGCTTTTTCAATCCTGCGCTCAAAGCGCTGCGACCCTAACGGGATTCGAACCCGTGTTACCGCCGTGAAAGGGCGGTGTCCTGGGCCTCTAGACGATAGGGTCATCCGGCAGCTGCCGGACGGCCAATATCGGAATTGCTACTCGTAGACGCAAGGTAAATTGCCGAACTGTTGCAAACCTTGCGCCCAGAGCGAATTGAGACGGCGCACCCGCCTTCGCTGCGCTTCAGCGTGGCGGGCAGTGCCGTGGCTACAGAACCGAATGAACTTCGTGAACGAGCGCCGCTGCGCGCTCGGTCGCGCCTTTATGCGTGCTCAAAACTTCGCGCGCATTTTGGACAAGACGCTGCCGCGCATCGGTATCTTGCAGAAGTTCAATAATTGCTCGTTCGAGTGAATCGGCGTCGCGAACCTGAATCGCGGCCTTCCTTGAGACAAGGAGTTTAGCAAGCATGGCGAAGTTTTCCATGTGCGGACCAAACACGACGGGCTTGCCCGCCAAAATGGGTTCCACAGGATTTTGCCCGCCATGCGCGGTGAGGCTTTTGCCCACGAAAACAACGGTAGCAATATCGTACCAGCGTTGAAGTTCACCGGTTGTATCGAGGAGCACGCAATCCGCCTTGTTGGGTTCCCCGTCCAGGCGCGGGTTGCTGGCAAGCGCAACATGCAACCCTAACGCATCCAGTTGCGCTCGGATTTCCCGCAGCCGTTCGACGTGGCGCGGCGCAATGAACAGTCGCAATGACGGAAATTGCTGACGCAAGCGCAGAAAAATCGTAGCCAAAATTTCCTCTTCACCACGATGCGTGCTACCGCCGAACAGTACGGCGCCATCCGGGATCCCAACCGACGACGCGTCCCACAGAGGTGCGGCTACGGCTTGGCTTTGAACGTCAGGATCATATTTGATGCTGCCTGTGCACTTGGTTCTGCTGCGCTCTACGCCAATTCGCTGCCATCGAGCAGCATCCTCCGGTTCTTGTACGCAAACCAAGTCGAGAAGCCGGAAGGTCGGCGCGAGAAAAAATCGGAACCGCTGGTATCTTCGCTCAGACCGCGGAGACAATCGCGCGTTGACCAGCGCAAGCGAAATGCGGCGCGTGTGTGCTTCGGCAGCGAGATTGGGCCAAATCTCCGCCTCAACCAGAACGATCCGGGCTGGACGAATGGCAGAAAACGCGCGTCGCATTATTGGCCAGTAATCGAGCGGCGTGTACATGACTTCCATCCAGGATGGGGCGTTTTGGTTGGCGAGGGCGAATCCGGTTGTCGTGGTCGTTGTCAAAACGCAGTGCAAGTCGGGCTCGAACGCCCGCAATGCGTTGGCTAGTTTCAACGCAATATTGACTTCTCCTACACTGACTGCGTGCAACCATGTCGATCTTTGTCTCGACAGGCGGACGCGCAGCTCGCGATCGTAAATTCCCAAGCGCTGTCCGAATTTTTCGCGGTAGCCGCCGCGACGAACCATCTTTATGAAATAGCCCGGCAAAAAGAACAAGAGCCCGATGGGCCAAAGTAGATTGTAAATGAAACGAATCACAGCGGTCTGGAAATTTGGCGAGCGTTTCGAAAGCGACGCGAAGACGCCCGCACACGGGCGGGCAAGCTGTGCGCACTCCGAAAGCTTCGTAAAACACAAATCATGTTTCCAACAATTTCGCGCGCAGCGCTTTTGGAGTTCGGCGAGTCTTCGCGTCGCTTCGGCATAGGAAGAGCACCTCGGTTGCGCCGTAGGTCTTCTGACGAGTTACACGCCACAGCTTTATTTCAGGAAGACTTTCGCCGGGGCGTTTTTCTAATACAAAAATGCCCGCGAAATCGAGCAACTGCCTCAATTCCTGATTTGCCAACAATTTTTCTGTGAAATTCTCGCCTGATTTTGTTTTTTCGTAGGGCGGATCAGCGAAAATGATCTGAAATTTTTCCATCCCTGAGGAATTCCGCAGAAAATGGAAAACGTCCTGCTGTCGAACGCGCCCCGTGAGTTTTGTCTTGCCAAGGTTGCTCTCGATGATGTCGGCCGATTGGCGATCTTCCTCTACAAACATCGCCGACGACGCGCCACGGCTGAGCGCTTCAATTCCCAGAGCGCCGCTTCCCGCAAAAAGGTCGAGGACGGGCGCGCCGATGACGGCATCGCCGAGGCTGGAAAAGATTGCCGCTTTTACGCGGTCCATGGTCGGTCGCACACCGCACTTGGGAACTGCCAGGCGGATCCCGCCGGCACGGCCGGCGATCACCCTCATGGCGACGAAACTGGCGTTGGTGTTGAAGTAGCTTGAGGCGGGGCTTCCTCCGGCGAAGCAGAGGACGATGGCACGACGGGCACAGCCTCTTCGACCTGTTTCTTCTTCTTTTTTGATCGGTCCTTTTTTCCGCCCAACAGGCTGTTCAACATACTGCTGAGATTGTGTCCGACGAGCCGATCCATCAAATTTGTGCTTGGTCGGTCGATCGTGCCGCCTACATGAAAGTCAATGGCAGCATAGCCCGGTTCATTAATTGGTTGAAAATTCGCGCGAATTGCTTTGAAAAGTTGGCCACGAATTCTGTCATTGATTGCCAGCCGCGAATCGAGTTTCAACTCGCCGTCAAACGCCACTGTGCCACTCGCAGTCAGGCGAATATTCGGCGAACGCAGAATCAACTCGTCAATCGTGACCAATCCCGGGCTCAAATGATATTTTGCCTCGGCTTGCTCCAAGTGAAGCTCTTGCAGTTCTTCGATCTGTAGAATCTGCCCAAGCAACACCAGCAAACTATATTGTTGAACTCGCCCATGACGCAGGAAAATTTCGCCGCTGCCAACAAGCGCATTCGGGTCGGCAGTTTTCCCCGAAGCTTGGAAACTTCCTTCCAATTCGCCCTTCACCATTCCCTTCGGCCCGCCGGCATTTTCAACAATCTGATCGGCGAGCACATTGCGAAAGTTTACGCTCGTCATGAACGGTGAATCCTCCGCTTCAGGTTGCATCCCGAAGTAGCCGTTGATCTCACCGTTTGCAGCGCGGGCAGAAATCTTGGAAAGTTCCAGCACATCGGGCTCGTACCTAAGCGGGGAACGCAGTTGTTCTAGAAAAAAACGGTCTCGCAACGAAATCCTTGCTACCGTTGCATCGCCGCGAAGCGCCGACGCGCTGCGGATGTTGGTGCGAAAATCCACTCCCGTAAAGCTTGCGAGCAGTCCACCCGCTCGATCGAGAAAACTGAAATTGCCATCCTTAACGCTAACTCGTCGAACTTCCGGAGCCACTGCCAGTCTCGGTTGTTGTGTCCGCGGTATCCGCGGTCTACTGTCGACAGTCACCTGAGTTGGCGAAGAAAAAGTAGTTGACGTACTGGTGGCTACCGGGGCGGCGTGCTTCTGGACGAATTTGCCTTCTGCTTGCGACTGGGAAACGCTTGCAGTCTGTTTTGGAGAACCTCCAGACGACTGCATTGCTTGTGAACTGGGTAATCTCCACTTTCCTTCCGCATCTTGCGGCCAGACAACATTGGGTTCGATGAGCGAGACTTCTTTGATCACAAGTCTTCGAGAAAAAAGCGAGAGAAACCGAACGCGGAGCCGAAATGTTCTTGCTTCCAGGAAGTGTCTTGGGCCCGTTGAGGACGTCTGCGGAATTGTAATGCCGCTGAGTTGAAGTCCACTCCATGGGGTCACGCTCATGCTACGAATTTCCAGCATGGTGCCGAGGCGGCGGGTCAGTTCCTGCTGAATCTTTGCTTGTGTGCCTTTCGATTGCACATACAGGTTCACGCCGAGCAAGAGAATCGCGCCGAGAGCAATCACCGCACCTAAAGCAATCAAGGCGACTCGGCGCAATTTTTTCACCCTCGAAACGTTACGCAGCGCGAGTTTGAAGAAAAGACTAAAGCCCCAGTTACTTTTCCCATGTGACTAATACAGTTGTCATTCTCAATCCGACGGCAGGCAGTCCCGAAACGCTTCGAGATTGGCAAGACCGCGTCGAATCAATTGCCCGCGGTTGCCCGATCCGCGTTACATCGCATCCCGGCGGGGCGGAAGCGTTGGCCAGGCGCGCTGTTGAGGACGGTTTTGCGCGAATTGTTGCAGCCGGCGGCGATGGGACGGTTAATCAGGTCGCAAACGGGCTCGCGGGCAGCAACGCCGCGCTGGGTCTTCTTCCTCTGGGGACGGTAAACGTTTTCGCGATGGAGCTTGGCTTGCCGTTGCACGATCTCGAGCTTTGCTGGGGCATTATCGAAGGCGCGAATATACGTCGCGTCGATTTACCCAGCGCCAATGGAAAATACTTCGTCCAGCTTGCCGGCGTCGGGCTTGACGCGCAGGTAGTTAAGGAAACCAGCCTCGCTTTTAAGCGCAGTTTCGGGCCGCTCAGCTATCTCATCTCTGCAGCGCAGATTGCGGCACGGCAACCACCGAGACTGTTTATTGAATCGGATAACGCTCCTGTGAGTGAAGGATCGTTTGTCCTCATTGGGAACGGGCGCCTTTATGGAGGACCTTTCCCATTTTTCAAACATGCAGTGATAGATGATGGGTTATTTGATGTCGTCGTGTTTAAACGGCTCGGCTTCCTGGAAATCATCAAATACCTCCAGGACGTTGTATTCAGCTCTGATATCCGTGTTCCCGAAGTCGAATATTTTCAGACGCGACGCCTGCGCATAACGAGCGAGCAGGACGTTCCCCTAGAACTCGATGGCGAACTGGCCGGCAACTGTCCGGTTGATTTTCAAATCCGGAAAAAAGCACTGCTGGTTCTGGCGCCGCCTCCATCGTCGTAGTTCAGTGCGGCCCGGTAACTGGTCTTTCCACTAATATCGCTTGATGTTTTGTGCGATGGCTGGTGGGAATAGTTGGATTCGGGCAAAAGCGACGGCATCGCTGAACCCTTCGCAGGTCGAGACCTCTTTCGTGCAACTCAGCGAACGCTGGCCAGTAAACGTGCTGCCTCTTGCGCGTGTCATCGAACAATTCCCGCTAGGCGAACCGGCCCTGCTGCATCTCCTGGCCGTTTCCAGCATTTGCGCGACGAGATTGACACAAAATCCTGAAACACTCCTATGGCTGTGCCAACCTGAAGTATGCTTGGCGTCTCGCGGGTACGCGGAAATGGCAGGTGATCTGCGCGTTCTGGCGGGCGACTCGATCGCGAAGCAAGATTTTGCAGCGCTTCGTTTCTGGAAAGGCCGTGAGATGACTCGCGTTGCGGTGCGCGAACTTGCAAATGTAGCGCCGCTGGAAGAGACGACCGGGGAGCTTTCACAGATCGCGGAAATTTGCATTCGTCGCGTTTTGGAACACTGGGATACCGAATTTCGGAAGCGCCATGGTTCACCCACGGCGGAGTTTGTCATTCTCGCGCTCGGAAAACTCGGCGGCGGCGAGCTGAATCACAGTTCTGATGTTGATCTTCTTTTTCTCTACGGCGAAGAAGGCGAGCTCACGCCGCGCATTTCCTATCACGAGTTCTTCAACCGGCTGGGAAAAAGAATCCTTGAAACGTTTTCGACTCCGCATCCCGCCGGTTCACTTTTTCGGGTCGATCTGCGCCTGCGGCCCGAAGGGTCTGCAGGCCCGCTGGCTCGGTCGCTCGAGAGCATGGAAAATTATTACGCTGGGTTCGGTGAAACTTGGGAACGGCTTGCATTGATCAAGGCACGCGGCATCGCCGGCAGCGGCGAGCTGGCTTACGAATTCCTGCGGCAACATCAGCCGTTCATTTATCCCAAGAGCACGACGCACGATTTGCTGGATGAGATTGCAAGCATCAAACGCCGCATCGAGCGTGACATTGTTGGAACGGAAAACCTGGAGCGCGACGTAAAACTCGGACGCGGCGGCATTCGCGACATCGAATTCATCGTGCAGACGCTGCAGCTGATCCATGGGGCGCGTCATCCGTTCCTGCAGGAGCCAAGTATGCTCAGGGCGTTGCGGGCGCTTCGTGAATTGGACCTTCTTCCGAGCTCTGAAGTGCTGGCCCTGGACAACACCTACCGGTTTCTCCGCCGGGTGGAACATCGTTTGCAGATCGAGGCGGAGCAGCAAACGCACGTTGTTCCTCGAGATCAAGCAGCTCTGCGACGCCTGGCACTTAGCCTCCGTTTCTCGTCCAGAGAAGACTTCACTGCGGTGTTGCACGAAAGGATGCGGGCTGTCCGGCCGATTTTCGAACGGATCATCTCGAAAACGCCCGCGACTCCGGCCGAGCCACTTGAGACAAACCATCTGGAAATTTTCACCGATCAGAAACGCGCTGCGAAGGCATTCACCGATCTGGCTCAAAGCGCTGCCGGCTTCCACATCGCGCCACGGACCCGGCAGATATTTGGGAAGCTGCGTCCCGTTTTAGTCGGATGGCTTGCAAAGGCCGCTGATCCGGATGCAACTCTAAATCAATTCGTTCGCTTCGTGGAAGCTTATGGTTTGCGCAGCTTGTTCTTTGAGCTGCTGGTCGCAAATCCTCGCTTGCTCGAGTTATTCGTGAAGACTCTCGACGCCAGTCGCTTTGCCGGCGAGCTTCTAATCCGCCGCCCACAACTTCTAGAAGACGTCACACGAGACCCCGGGTTTCATCAATCGCGATCGGTTGCAGAGAATCTACGGCGGCTCGAATTCTCTGGCGCTGATGCGAACGATCTCGATCCGGTTCGCGCCTACCGGCAGCGGCAAATCTTGCGCATCATTCTGCGCGAAGTTTTCGGGCTTGCCAGCCCGGCAGCGACCTTCACCGAGCTTTCGGGCATGGCCGAAGCGTGTCTGCTTTTTACGGCCAGACTCTTTGGCAACGAGCAAGTAACCACCATCGCGCTCGGCAAATTTGGTGGACGCGAGCTCAGTTACGGCGCGGACTTGGACGTTTTATTCGTTGGCGACGACAATCGCGCCACGCAAAAGCTCCTGACCGCCATGGCGCATCCGACTGCCGAGGGAAACATTTGGGCGGTCGATGCAAGATTGCGCCCCGAAGGGGAAAAGGGTCCGCTGGTTTGTCCGCTTCAAACTTATCAATGGTATTACGAGCAGCGAGCTCAACTTTGGGAAATACACGCCCTCAGCCGTGCGCGACCAGTTTCTGGTCCGGCTGGAAATCGATTTATTGAAATCGCGCAGAATTATTGGAAAAAAGCCGGTGAGCGTCCCGATCTCTTCGTGCAAATCGACAATATGCTCCAGCGTATCCAACACGAGCGAGGAAGCGGATCGGATTTTCTCGATTTAAAGACGGGACGCGGCGGAATTATTGAGGCCGAATTTCTCGTCCAAGCCTTGCAGATGCGGGAAAATCTATGGGAGCAGAATTTGGAACGGGCGATCGATCGACTGCACCAACACGGGCAAATGAATGATTCCGAAGTTGCCAAACTTAAGGATGCGTACGGACTGCTCCGTCGCTGTGAGCTTGTATTACGACGTTATGAGAACCGAAGCGTTTCGACGCTTCCGAACGATCCAGACGAACAACGTAAGTTTGCCGTTCGCCTTGGCTACCACGTATTTGACGCTTTTCGCCGCGATTATGTCAATGCTCGCGATACGATTCACACGCTCTACGAAAGCCACATTAACGCGGCTTCACGGCTGTAACAATCAACGTTCGCCCAAGCAGTAGATTCGGCGAATTCATCGCTCGAACAGCCCAGGCATTCTTTTCGTCGAGCGTGCCGTAGGTGTTTTTGTCGCGACGGTAAACGATCCAGTTGACGGCGCGAACCGGGCCAATGAGCAACGGAAATATCAAAAGAGACCGGCGCTGATACTTATCGATAGTTACTTTCAAATCGCGGAATCCAGCACTCAGAAGAGCATGCGACAGATAAAACCAGCTCACCGGATTAATGTGGCCGCGCGTACTGTGGACATCGGTTTCGTCTGACGCGAGAGGGCCAAACAAGTTGTAAAATCCAGACGACAAATAGCGCAAACGGGAGCGCAGATTTAGAATGTTCGGGGTGGAGAAAACCGCAATGCCACCTAGCTGGAGGACGCGATAAATCTCGCGAACAACCTGGCGACAGTTTTCCAGGTGCTCGATTGTTTCGATGCAGGTCACCAGCGCGAAAGAATTGTCGGCGTACGGAAGTGGCTGCCGGTTTAAATCGACAATATCGATCTGCAGACCGGCAACCTGGGCCAGCTTGTCGGTGTAATCACAGCCAAATGAGCGGAACGAATAATGTGTTCGGACCAATTGCAATAATTCCCCGGTCCCGCTGCCAACATCAAG
>Ga0209266_1002763_pt1 | contig 10940 bp, 6 predicted proteins | sample GraSoiAngelo_132_FD_185889 | JGI IMG/M metagenome (GOLD analysis project Ga0209266, IMG submission 185889) | Grasslands soil microbial communities from the Angelo Coastal Reserve, California, USA - 14_0929_02_40cm (SPAdes) (version 2) | ecosystem: Environmental > Terrestrial > Soil > Grasslands ...
GGTCTATCATCTCTTCCTGACTTCAGTCCTCCCGGCCCTCCGGAGCGTCACGGCTGTGGACGCCCGGGCGGGCGGCGCGGCCACCGGCACCCAGTTCGTGCAGGGCTCGTTGCTGTGGGACCGGGCGACGGGGCTGGTGCGGACGGCCCCAGGGCCTTCGTTGGAGCGCTCGGGAGTCGCCGGGCGGGTGTTTCTCGACCAGAACGGCAACGGCCGGCTCGACCCGGGCGAGCCGCTCTTGCCGGGGGTCCGGGTGCAAGTGGGGACCCGCGGCGCCGCCGCCGATTCCAACGGCGTCTTCCGTGTATGGGATGTCGTGCCGTTCGAGACAATCCTCGTGTCGGTGGACTCGCTGAGCCTGGAGTCGCCGCTGACCGTCCCCGCGTACGGGTCCGTGAGTCTGGTCCCCGGCCCGAACCGTTTCACCCTGCTCGACGTCCCGATCGTGCAGGCCGGTGTGGTCGAAGGCCGAGTGGTCGCCGACGGCCACGGTGTGCCGGGCGTGACGTTGACGTTGACGGAGCGGCGGACCAGTGCGCGTCGTACGTTTACGACCTTCAGTGACGGCGGGTTCTATGTGTTGGGCGTCAAGCCGGGGGACTACGATCTCACCGTGGATCCGCGGGCGCTCGAGGTGCTGGGCATGGACGCCGTGCCGGTCCGCCTCACGCTGACCCCGACGGTCAATGGCGTCGGCGCGTCCGGGGTCGAGGTGCCGCTCAGGCCGCGGCGATAGCGCGGATCACGGTCTCGAGCTGCGAGAAATCGAAGGGCTTCACGAGCACCGCGCCCCCGGCTTCCTGCAACAGCGCCGCAGTCTCTGGTGCGAAGGTGTCGCCGGTGGAGAACACGAGCCGGCGTGCGAGCTGGGGGTGCTCGGCGCGCAGGCGCGCAAGGAACTCCCGGCCTCCCATGCCGGGCATCCGCACGTCCGTGACGATGACGTCCGGGGGCGGGGACTCGCGCCCCAGCGTCTCCAGCGCCTCCCGTCCGTCGCCCACGCCGAGCGCTGCGAACCCGCGGCGCTCCAGGAAACTGACCACGGCGTGTCGCAGCCCGACCTCGTCGTCCACGACGAGCACTTTGAGGTGCGGGGCGGGCGCCGCGGCCGGCTCCGGCGGGGGAGCGGCGGGCCGCGGCGCAGCGCGGGGGTCGCGTGGGAGCGACACCGTGAACGTCGCGGGCGATGCCATAGCAGATGGAGAGGCCGAGGCCTGTGCCCACGCCCTCGGGCTTCGTTGTGAAGAAGGGATCGAAGATCTTGGACCGGAGCTCCGGCGCCACGCCCGGGCCCGTGTCCACACACTGCAGCAGCACATTCTGGTCGACCGTCCGGGTGCGGAGCACGATGCTGCGGGGCGGGGGCACGGTCAGCAACGCCTGCTCGGCGTTGATCAACAGGTTGAGCAGCAGCTGCTGCATCTCTGACCCGTTCGCCCAGGTCCTGGGGCTGTCGGGATCGAGATCGAGTTTCACCAGAATGTTCAGCGTCGTGAGGTAGTAGGAGCGCAGGGCGAAGGTGCGCTGCACGATGTCGTTCAGGTCGACGAGGCCCCGCTCCTTGCCGCCGCTGCGCGCGAACGCGAGGAGGTTGGACGTGATGCGGCCGATGCGCTGGGCCTCGTCGCGGATCATCCGCACCATGTCGCGCTGCTCCTCGTCCATGTCGCCGAGGAGCAGGGTCTCGGCAAATCCGGAGATGATCGCCGCGGGATTGTTGATCTCGTGGGCGACGCCGCTGACGAGCTGGCCCATCGCCGCGAGCTTCTCGGCTTGCTGCAGCTGCGCATCGGTACGCCGCTGCTCGCTCACGTCGCGCACGAGGGCCAGGACCTTGCGGATCTTCCCGCCCTCGCGCACGGGGGCGTAGATGACGCTGCGCATCCCCATGCCGCCGTCCGTGTGGGTGAAGGGGACCTCGAACCGGCGCACCTCGCCGCGAAACGCCGCGTCGAGGTTCGTCCGCACGTGCGCGGCGGCGTGCCGATCGAGAGACTCGAACGCCGAGTGGCCGGGGGGCGTCCCCGGCGGCGGATGCACCGCGACCATGGCGCGTGCCGAGGGGTTCTGGTCGAGGACCCGGCCTTCCGGGTCGAGCACGACGATGGCGTCGGGGACGGCCTCCATCAGCGAGCGGACGTTGTGCTCGGCGGCGGCGGTGGCGGCGAGCGAATCCATCAGCGAGCGGGTCTGCGCGGCGACTTCGCGCTCGAGCAGCGTCGCATAGCGGCGGTCGGCGCGGAGGGTGGACACCACCTGCAGGCCGAGCAAGCCGCCCGCGATGACCAGCAATCCCGCGATCAGGGCTCGGGACCAGAGCTCGTGCGGCGCGATGAGGTAGGCGACCACCGCGGCGGCGAGCGAGAGGGCGGACGTCGCGAAGAGGGATCGGGAGAGCCGGCCGCGGAGGAGCACGGGAACCTGTGAGGCTAACCTAACGGCGGCGCGGAGGGCGAGGGAGGCCCCGGCCCATTAAGTTTCGGCCGCCATGAGCGGGCTGGGCTGGATCGATGCGCCCCGGGCGTCGCGCGCGCAGTGGCCGGAGCTGGCCGCATTCGCCGCCGCGGTGCGGGACGAGGGCCTGACGCGCGTACTGCTCTGCGGTATGGGCGGCTCGAGCCTGGCGCCGGCGGTGCTGGCGCAGGCGTTCGGCGCCACGGCCTTCGACGTGCTGGACAGCACCGATCCCGGCGCGGTGCTCGACGCCGAGCGCCGGGCGCCGCTCGCGCGCACGCTATTCCTCATCGCCAGCAAGTCCGGCACCACCGTTGAGACGCTCGCGGCGTACCGCTACTTCGCGGCGCGCGCCGCCGCCGGGCAGTTCGTCGCGGTCACCGATCCCGGAAGTCCCCTGGAGACGCTTGCGCGGCGGGCGGGCTTTCGGGCGGTCTTCGCGCATCCGCCGGATGTCGGCGGGCGCTACGCGGCGCTGACCGTCGTGGGCATGCTGCCGGCGGCGTTGGTGGAGGTGGACGGCCCGGAGCTGCTCGCGCGCGCGGCCCGCGTCGACGCGCAAGCAGCGCAGCAGTGTGGTCGCGCGGTAGCCGCGGCGGCGCTCGGCGGGCGCGACAAGGTGGCGCTCCGGCCGCCGCCGCCGGTTGCGCGGCTCGCCGACTGGATCGAGCAGCTGGTGGCGGAAAGCTCGGGCAAGAACGGCAAGGGGGTGATCCCGGTCGTCGGGGGGAATGCCGCGACGGCGGATGTGCAGGCCGTCACCGAGTTCTCCGCGGACCCGCTGGACCTGGGCGCCGAGTTCCTGCGGTGGGAGCACGCCACGTGGGCGTTGTGCGAGCAGCTGGGCGTAAACGCGTTCGACCAGCCCGACGTGGAAGCGGCGAAAGCGTTCGCGCGTGCCGAGCTGCAGCGACCGCGGGGAGAGCGGGCGGAGATTCCTCGCACCTTGTCGCCGCGGGCGTTGCGCGCGGCGGCGCGGCCGGGGGACTACGTGGCGCTGCTCGCTTACCTGCCGCCGCGCCCGGCGGTCGCGACCGCGATGGAACGGGTGCGCACCGCATGGGGGGATGCGCTGGGGTGTGTCACGACCGCAGCGTTCGGTCCACGCTACCTCCACTCGACAGGTCAGCTCCACAAGGGAGGGCCCAACACCGGATTGTTCCTGGTGGTGACCGCGGACGACGCGGAGGACGTGGGGATCCCCGAGATGCAGCGCAGCTTCGGAGAGTTGAAACACGCGCAGGCGCTCGGCGATATCCGGGCGCTGCTCGCGAAGCAGCGCCGGGTCGCACATGTACACCTCGCGCGCCCGGAAGACCTCGGAGATCTCGCCCGGCTCTAGTTCCCGGCGGCGACGCCCAAGGCGCGGCGCGGCGTGGGCACGCGCTCGCGCGGGCGCACACTCGTCCAGATCTCGGCGTTCAGCGTTGCTTCGTCTGCGCGGTCGGGGCCTGCGAGGTCGCGGTCGAGGACGCGGGAACGGAAGGCGACCGGGTTGCGCTCGTCCAGCCGCCACCGTGCGGGCGGGGCATGGAACGGTGCCGAGTCCGGCCGCGAGTCGAAGGCGTTCCAGAGCGGCGCAGCGCCGGCATCGTACTGGCTGAGGGGACCGATCCCGAGGAGCAGGCCGATCGTGCGCACCACGGAGCTGGTGGTGTAGAAGGTGCTGTCCACCGCGCCGCGGCGCGCCCATGGCGACGCGACGACGAGGATCGAGCGGTGCGCGTCGACGTGGTCGGGGCCGTTCTGGGCGTCGTCTTCGAGGGCGAAGAGCGCGAGGGACCGCCACGCCGGGGAGCGGGACAGGCGCGCGACCACGCGGCCCAGGGCGAGATCGTTGTCGGCCACCATCGCGCGCGGCGTGAGGGCGCCGCCGCGGCGGCCCTCGGTGTGGTCGCGCGGCAGGTACAGGACCACGAGGTCGGGGAAGCGGCCCTGCCGGTCCCAGCTGTCCACCGAGTCGGCGAACAGGCGCGCGCGCACGGTGTCCGCGATCGCCAGGTCCCAGCCCGGGTAGTTGGCCGCGGTAATGCCTTTGAGCCCGCTGATCTTCGAGTCGTAGTGGTGGCTCGAATCCGCATCGGTGAACTCGCCGAAGTTGACGACCCACAGCCCCTTGCGCCGCGCCGCGTCCCAGAGATACGCGTCGCGCGGGTTCTTCACGTCCTCGCCGTCCTCGAGGTTGTCGTTGCGGCGGCCGCCGTAGATCGCCGGCCACGTCTTCTCGTTGTAGTCGCCCGCGAATGCACGCGTGGACCACTGGTGGCCGTCGGCGCTGACCTCGCCGTCCACATAGAAGTTGTCGCACAGCACCCAGCGCCGGGCGAGGGCGTGGGCGTTGGGCGTGACGCTGTCGTTGAAGATTGCGAGCGCCGGATCGCCGTTCCCCGTCGGCACGTCGCCGAATACCTGGTCGTAGGTGCGGTTCTCACGGATGACGTAAACGACATGCCGAATAGTCGGACGGACGGACTGTCGGACCATCGGACGGATCTGCGGGTTCGAGTAAGGGCTCAGCGCGTACACCTGCCGAGTGAACTTGGCCAACGCGGCCGAGTCCGGCACAGGGATGATCGACACTGAGCCGGTGATGAGGTTGCCGACGTACTTGCCGTCGGCGTTCGCCGCGGAGCCCTGTCCCTTGCCGTTGGCGACGTAGAGCGTGCGGCCGTCGGCGGCGACCGCCACAGCGGTGGGATACCAGCCGGCGGGAATGAGGCCCACGACGCGCATCGCGCGGGCGGAAAGCCGCACCACCGCGACGGCGTTGTTGCCGGCCATCGCCACGTACAGCGTGCGGCCGTCGGGGGCGAGGGCGAGCGCGTTGGGGTCGCTGCCCACGGGAGCGCGCGGCGCTAGGGCGACGGTGAGCTGTTCCAGCACGCGGCCCGTCGCCAGATCCACACGCGCCACGCCGTTCGCGCCCGCGAGCGCGACGAACAGCTCGCGGCCGTGCAGGGCCAGCGCCGAGGGATGGGGGCCCACAAAATGGTCGGACGGTCGGACCGCCGGACTGTCGGACAGATTGATGATCGACACCGTGGAGTCGCCCCAGTTGCTCACGTACAGGTGGCTCGAGTCGGCGACGACGGTGTACGGCCTGTGCCCGATGGCGAACGCGCCTCGGCGCCTGAGCGTCGCGGCGTCGATGAGGTAGACCGAGTCGTTGAGGTTGCCGACGGCCGCGATGAGTCCACGGCCGGGCACGACGGCAAGGCCGCCCACGAACAGCCGCGTCATCGAGTCGGCGAGCACGATCGAGTCGGCGGTCCACGCCGACCCGTTGGGCACGAAACGGTACACCCGGCTCGTCACCCCGCCGCTCGCCCACAGCGTATCGCCCGCGCGGGCCAATCCCAGCCACGCCGCGCGCAGCGGCACCAGCCAGGTCACGGCCGCGGACTCGGGGGCGATTCCCATGAGACCGTTCGCGGCGTAGCCGTTGTTGGTGACGGCGAGCGAGCCATCACCGAGCACGACGAGGTTCAGCGGCAGCGTGCCGACGGGGACTTGTCGGCCGGCGGGATGGATGCGCCAGCCTGAGGGGAGGAGCACGTCGCCCCCCGCGAGTGCGCCGGGCACGAGGCGCCGTGCCGCGACCGCCGCCGCGAGCGTCGCCGGAATGAGCAGCCAGAGGTATTTGCGCATGGGGCGAATATCCCCTGGCGCCGGGGGCTGGGGAAGGGCAACCTTGCTCGCCGATGAGCAGCCTCGTCTTTCACCTGATCGCCCACACCCACTGGGACCGCGAGTGGTATCTCCCGCGGGCGGCGCTCCACGCGCGCCTCGTGCCGGCGCTGGACGACCTCGTCACGCGCCTCACCGCCGACCCCGCCTACCGCAGCTTCCTCCTCGACGGCCAGACGATCCTGCTCGAGGACTATGTGCGCGCCCGGCCCGACCGCGAGGCCGACGTCAAAGCCCTGGTGAAAACCAACCGCCTGCAGGTGGGACCCTGGTACGTTCTGGCCGACGAGCAGATCCCGTCCGGGGAGTCGCTCGTGCGCAACCTGCTCCTCGGTGCGGCCGATGCCGACCACTGGGGCGGGCGCAGCGAAGCGCTGTACTCCCCCGATGCGTTCGGGCACCCGGCGGTCTGGCCGAGCCTGGCGCGGGAATTCGGCATCCGCGCCGGCGTGCTGTGGCGCGGGCTCGGCGGGGAGCCGGGACAGGAGCGCGACCTGTACCGCTGGCGCGGGCGCGACGGCCAGGAAGCGATCGTGTGGCACCTGTCCCCCGAGGGCTACGAGATCGGCGCGGCGCTCCCGGCGGATGCGGAGCGGCTGGCCGTGGCATGGCCGCCGGTACGCGAAGCGCTGGTCGCGCGGGCGGCGTCGAAACACGTCGCGGTGTTCGTCGGCGCGGATCACCACGCGGCGCACCCGGAGCTGCCGCGCCTGCGCGACCTGCTCGCGGCGCTGGAGCCGGACTACGCCGTGCGCATCTCCCGGCTCGATGAATTCCTCTCGCTCGCCGCGGCCGACACCGCGAAGGCCGCGCCGCTGGCGGGAGAGCTGCGCTGGTCGTATCGCTACGCCTGGACGCTGCAGGGCGTGCACGGGACGCGCGCGCCGCAGAAACGCCGCCACGCCCGCGCGGAGCTGTGGCTGGAGCGTCACGCCGAGCCGCTCGCCGCACTGGCCCGGCGCCGCGGCGGCGCGGACCGCCGGCCGCTGCTCGAGACCGCGTGGCGTACCCTGCTCGCCTGCCAGTTCCACGACACGATCGGCGGCTGCGTGAGCGACACGGTGGCAGCCGAAACGGAGATCCGGCTCGCCGCGGTGGAGAGCTATGCCCAGGAAGTCGCGCGGGCATCCCTCGACGAGCTGGCGGGTCACGATCCCGACGCGGCCCGCGAGCGCGCGGAGGACGCAGCGCCCGCGCTGGTGCTGTGGAACCCCGCGGCGCGCTCGCGGGGCGGCGTGGTGATCGCCGACGCCGAGTTCTTCCGTCGCGATGTGGTCGTAGGCGCCCCGGCGGGCCGGCAGCCGAGGGTGGGGCCGGGGTACCGCGCGTTCGCGCTCGCGGGCTTGGACGGGCGGCCGATTCCGGTGCAGGTGCTGGACCGACGCCAGGCGCTCGAGCGTCGCGACGCGACCCGCCACTATCCCGACCAGGACGAGGTGGACGGGGTGCGCGTGGCGTTTCGCGCGCCCCCCGTGCCCGGTCTGGGCTGCGCGGCCCTCACAGTGGTTGGGCCGGTGCGGATGTCGGATGCGGATCGGGTCGACGCTCGGGGCCGCACGCTCACAAACCGGCTCGTCGAGGTGACGTTCGAAGCGACGGGGGCGCTGGCGCTGCACGATCGCCGCAGCGGCGAGCGATTCTTCGACGTGCTGCGCTTGGAGGACGGCGGCGATGCCGGCGACACCTACACCTACTGCCCGCCCGTGCACGACCGCCTCCGGCGGAGCACGGGGCCGATCGCCGTCCGGCGGCTCGCGGCGGGGCCGTTGGTCGCCGCCCTGGAGGCGCGTTGGACCCAGGGCCGGCAGTACGCCGCTCGGCTCGTGGTGGTCCTGCACGCCGACAGCCCTATCATTCGCTGCATCCTGCATCTCGACAACGGTGCGACTGATCACCGCCTGCGCGCACGCGTGCCCACGGCGTTATCCGGCGTGCCCGCCCTGGCGGGAGCGGCCTTCGGGCTCGAGCCGCGGCTGCCCGTGACGGCGGATCCCGCGGAGTTTCCGCTGGAGACTCCCGTGCGCACGGCCCCGGCGCACCGCTTCGTCGCCGCGGCCGAGGGGAAGCGCGGCCTCGCGATCCTGGCTCCGGGGTTCTTCGAGTACGAGTGGACGCCCGGGGGGGATCTGCTCGTGACGCTGCTCCGCGCCGTGGGCCAGCTCTCCCGCGGCGATCTGCCGGCGCGCCGGGGGCACGCCGGCTGGCCGACGGCGACGCCGGGCGCCCAGTGCCTCGGACCGGAGCGGATCGAGCTGGCCATCGTGCCGGTGTCGGCGGAGGACCTGGAGCGCGGCGACCGGATCACCGAGCACTGGGAGGACGCATTTCTTCCGGTGCGCGGGCGCTGGCTGCGGGACGCCGGGCCACTGGCGATCCTGGGCGGGGAGATCGTCCTCGAGGGGACGGGGCTCATTCTCTCCGCGGTCAAGCCGGCGCAGAACGGCTCGGGGTTCGTGCTGCGCTGCTACAACGCGACGGACCGGGAAACGGCCGGGGCGTGGCGCTTCACTGAAGGGGTCCGGACGGCGCACCGCGTGCGCGCCGACGAGCGGGAGTCCCAGGCGCTCGTCCTCGAGCACCGCGGCCGCACCCTGCGGTTCGTGGCGAAGCCGTACGAGATCGTCACTATCCAGATCACGTAATGCGGAATGCGGAGTGCGGAATGCGGAATGAACCAAGCGAGCGACATATCAGCGTTGCGCGAAGCGCACGCTACTTCGTCCTGGGAGATCCCTCACAGGCGGCGGAGATCTGGTTCGTGTGCCACGGATACGGCCAGCTGGCCGCGCGGTTCCTCAAGCGGTTCGAGCCGATTGCGGACGGCCCGCGGGTCGTGGTGGCGCCTGAAGGACTGTCGCGATTCTACGTGGGCGATGGGCAGCATCGCGAACAGCCGGTCGGCGCGACGTGGATGACGCGTGAGGACCGGCTCAACGAGATCGCGGACTACGTGAAATACCTGGACGCGGTCCATGCGGAGGTCGTTCGCGGCGCTGCGGCTGAGGTCCGCATCCGGGCGCTGGGGTTCTCGCAGGGCGCGGCCACGGTGAGCCGCTGGGCGGCGCTGGGGACGGCGCGCCTCGACGACCTGGTGCTGTGGGGCGGTGAGCTGCCGCCGGATCTCGACCTCGTCGCCGCGGAGCAACGATTCAAACGACTGCGCACCACGATCGTGACCGGGAAGCAGGACGCGTACATCACGCCGAAGGTGCTCGCCGGGATCGAGCGGCGGCTCACGGAGCGGGCGATTCCGTTCCGAACGCAGGTGTTCGAGGGCGGCCACGAAATCGAAGCGTCGGCACTGCGTCGGCTGGCGGACAGCTAACGCTTCGCGGCCCCCGGGTCCAACGCATCGCGCAGGGCGTCGCCCAGGAGCGTGCACGCGACCACGACGAGCACCAGCGCGAGGCCGGGCGCCGTGACGACCCACGGAGCGTTGACCAGGGTGTCGCGCCCTGAAGCGATCATGCTTCCCCACGAAGCCGTGGGGGGCTGGACCCCCAGTCCCAGGTAGGACAAGCTGGCTTCGAGCAAGATCGCGTTGCCGACACCCAGCGCCGCCGCCACGATGACGGGCGTCAGGGCATTGGGGAGGATGTGCCGCCACAGCACGCGGGCGCGCCTGGCGCCGAGCGCCCGCGCCCCTTCGACGAACGGCCGGACCGCCAGGCCCCGGACCTCGCCGTGCACCAAGCGCGCGATCGGCATCCACCCCGTGAGGCCCAGGACCACGACCACCAGCGCGGCGCTCGGCTGCCACAGGGCGGCGAGCAGCAGCAGCAGCACGAGCCGGGGGAGGGCGAGGGCGAAATCGGTGAAGCCGAGCAGTCCCATGGCGGGCCAGCCGCGCAGGTAGCCCGCCGCCGCGCCCACGGCGGTGCCGATCGCCACCGAGATCACCACGGCGAGCAGCCCGACGCCGAGCGAGATGCGAGCCCCGTAGACGAGCCGGGTCCACACGTCGCGCCCGAAGCGGTCGGTCCCCAGTGGGTGGAACGTCCCATGGAGATCGGCGGTGAGCGGGGGGAGGAACCGTGTGGCGACGATATCGCGCTGCGCGTTGGGATTCCCGGCGGTGACGACCGGCGCGGCGATGGCGGCGATCGCCACGGCGGCCAGGACGGTGAGCCCGAACAGGGCGCGGGGATCGCGGAGTCGCATCACGCCTCCCGCGCCGCGCCGCGCACGCGCGGGTCGGCCCACGCGGCGAGGACGTCGGCCAGGATGTTCCCCGCCACGACGAGCAGCGCGCTCACCGCGGTCGCGGCCATCACCACCGGGTAGTCCCGGCTCTGAACCGCCTCGACCATCACCCGGCCGACGCCGGGCCACGCGAACACCGTCTCGACGAGCACGGCGCCCGAGAACAGGGCCGGGAGCGACAGGCCGAGCAGGATGAGCATTGGGCCCAGCGCGTTACGGAGCACGTGCCGGGCGAGCACGCGCGACTCGGACACCCCCTTCGCGCGGGCCGCCGCGACGAACGGCTGCGCCAGCACGTCGAGGATCGCGCCGCGCGCGAAGCGCGCGGTGCCGCCCACGCCGATGAGCGTCAGGGTGAGCAGCGGGAGCGCGAGATGGCGCAGCTGGTCGGCGATCCGCGCCCAGCCGCTGAGAAAATCGGCGTCCATGCCGGCGGCTCCAAAGGCGGGCAACACACGCAGCCAGTAGGTGAACACCATGATCAGCATCAGGCCGACCCAGAAGGTGGGCAGCGAAAACCCGAGTATCGAGCCGGCCATGATCGTCCGTCCTGCCGCCGTATTGGGCTTCAAGCCGGCCCACAGCCCGAGCGGGAT
>Ga0209266_1002766_pt1 | contig 10937 bp, 9 predicted proteins | sample GraSoiAngelo_132_FD_185889 | JGI IMG/M metagenome (GOLD analysis project Ga0209266, IMG submission 185889) | Grasslands soil microbial communities from the Angelo Coastal Reserve, California, USA - 14_0929_02_40cm (SPAdes) (version 2) | ecosystem: Environmental > Terrestrial > Soil > Grasslands ...
CGGCGGAGACCCACCGCCCGAAGCGCGTCCTGTACCTGACGCGCCCCTGCCGCGTACAGCAAGGTCTCCATCGCGACGGACCGCGAGGACATCGTCCGCGAATCCCGGGCCCGAATCGCGTGAAGGGCTGCAGACTCGAGATGATCTCGACCGAAGACCGATCGCGCGTCGAGGAGACACATCTCCGCCCCATGCGAGGATCCCCATTTCGCCGCAGTTCGGACCACGTCTTCCGGATTCGCCACGGAGCCCTTCGCGCCGGCGATGTCAAACGTCACGGGAAATCTCCCAGGGCCGCTTGGCCTTCGATCTCGCGGACGTCCACGGGCGCGCCGACCTGTTCTTTGATCTTCATCGCCAGGGTCGAGCCAATCGTAGGGATGCGGGCCAGGTCACTCGGGTTCGCCTTCTGAAGGTCCTTCAACGTCTTGAAGCCCCGCTGGAACAGCGCGCGTCCGCGCACCCGGCCGACGCCGCGGAGGGAGATCAACTCGAGGAGTTCCTCCTTGATGCCGTACTGCACCTGGATCGTGAGGCGCGTCAGGGCGCGGACCTTCTTCTTGTTGAAGATCCGGCCGAGTTCGCCCATCGAGTACAGGAGCCATTCGGCCTGGTCCGTCATGCGGCGGATGTCTCCGGGCCCTACGCCGAACTTCTTCGTGACTTCCTCCTCCGTGCGCTCCGTGATCCAGTCGTCGAGGAGGGACGCCGTCTTGACCTCCGCGAGGAAGAAGTCGTAGTCTTCGACCGGGAACGTGAGGTCGGCTTCCTCGATTTTCTGCTCGACCCAGGCATAGTCGCCGCGGCGTAGGTACAGCTTGGGCATGTCCGGGGTCGTGCACACGGTCCAGAGGTGAAAGAAGCGATCGTCGCGGGCTTCCCGGAGAGCGTCACGTATCTTCACCGCACTGAGCGGGTCGATATACAGGTCGCTCGTCCGCTTCCCGAAGAATGTGGCTTTGAGGAAGCCATCATGCCTGTTGATGAACTCCTCTTTTGTGAGAAAATCAAGGACATCGAGGATTTTGCCTCGGATCGCGTGGACATCGCCCGTGAAAGCGAAAAACGTGCGGTTGAAGAACGCGAAGAGATCCTCTTCCGTGCCCACATGACCGGTGGCGATGTTCGCGAGGACATGCATCCGAAGGGCGGGTTCGGACCCAAGTTTGGACTCGATTGCCTCGGGCTCGCTGAGGAAGTAGTCCTGCATGAGCTCGTCGATGTCATCTTCATCTTTCGCGACCAGAATCGCCTCACCATACGGATCGTATTTCGGTCGGCCTGCCCGCCCGCACATCTGTTTCACTTCGAGGATGGGAATTCGCGTTAGGCCTAGGTTGACGTCGAATCTGTTCAAGTCTCTGACGATCACGCGGCGAGCGGGGAGATTGATGCCCGCTGAATTATGAACTGCGAAGGCAAACGAGCACACGTAGCTCTCGTCGCCCTCAACATGAAGATTGTACACTTCTCCGCTGTACTGCACAGCTCGAACTTTGCGCACGGGCGAGCGGAACGACCCGCCGACAAGATTCTTCGTGTTGTAAGTGCGGTTTCCCCTCAGAATGTTCCGTGGGTGTACGTCCATGACGGTCGAGAGGAACGCGTTTCCCTGCGTGCCGCTGAGGCAAAGATGATACTGTGGATGCTTCCCGATTCCCCGCGGTGGTGCCGTTCGCACGGAGGGCATGAAGCCGAGGCGCCTCAGCATTCTGCCCATTTGTTCGGCCAACCTCGGCGAGACTGTGGTATATCGTGCCTTCTGAAATCCCCCCGGGTTGATCGTTCCGTCGCCCTTCCACGCTCCTCGGACCAAGGCCCGAACGATGTTGTCCGGCGCTTTCATCAGGGATTCGGGAAAGTGTTTGTTGGGAGCCGTCCGGCCAAACTCTCTATCGAAGAATTCAGCAAGTGCTCTCGAGCAACAGCCAACCCGACGGCGATGGCGGGTATTATCCCTCACATAGACGACGACATTGAACAGAAGCGGCAGCGTTTCTTGGAGAAATCGGGTCAGATCGTGTTCGTATGTAGCGATGCCGAAACCAACGTCACCATTGCGGCCGGTAAATCCCTCCGCGACATACAATCCGAACAGCTCGGCAGTTCGTTCATCGACCTCGACAGTTTGCGGAAGCGGACGGGCAGTTGGATGCGGGAAGACGGATCCGAACTGGTTCCGCCCAACGAACACCTTTTGGTGAATCTGGATCGTCCTCCGACCGCCATCCGCGAATACCTCAGGCATCTCGACCGGCGACATCACCTCGTCGTCAATCCTCAGGGCGCTCGCACGAACCCATTCTGGCGGTCCCCGGATCATGACGTGCCAGACGCCGTCCACGCCATGGTGACCGAACCGGTATCGATCGTTTCTGAGGACACGGTGTCGCGGTGTCATTCGGACTGGGACCATGCCGTCTGCTCTCACCTCCAGGAGGGGCCCCTCATACGCACGCTTCGAAGCAGACAGGACTTTGCGGAACCTGCCTTGGTGGGTTAGAACGAAATCTCCTGGACGAATCGCAGAAATTCTTACAGGGCCTCGCTGTGTCGTGATGAGGGTATTCGGATGGAGGCAGAGAGTCGGAGTGGCCACTAGGCATCTGATCCGCCCCTTCCGAAACTCCTTCTCGACAAGGCTTCTTTGCGGATTGGTCAATCCAGCGTGGTGGAATGCGGTGCCCCCGTCGAGGCACTTCCCAAGTCTGGCCGCCATGGAAGTGGCCTCATCCTGCTCATGAATCATCGATCGGGCGACCTTCTCGAGATGCTCGAGTTCGTTGTCTGGCAGTTGCTGCCGCACATCGCGGGTGAGAGAACGGGCCAACGCTTCAGCCGAACGACGAGTGTTGACGAAGATCAAGGCTTGGCCGCCGGACGCCATGATGTCTGTCACGAGCCCAGAAAGGTCGTCCTCCTCGGCACGGACTTCTTGAACTGATTGGTCCGTGAAGTGAACGAGTCTATTGTGATAGACACCCTGCTTCAGGGGCACCGGCCGCCACTCACTCCTGATGTGTTCCGCCTCGAGCCACCGCGCGAGTTCCTCGGAATTTTTGATTGTCGCGCTCAGGGCAAGGACTTGGGCCCCGGGGTTGACCTGTCGCAACTTGGCGAGAGTTACCTCGAGCGTCGGCCCCCGATCCGCGTCGTTGATGAGATGGACCTCGTCGGCGACGACGACGGAGAGCCGCTGCAACCAGTTCGTCTTGTGTCGGAGGAGGCTGTCGGCCCTCTCGGAGGTTGCGACGATGACGTCGAGGCGTTCGAGGTTCGGGTCAACCGAGTCGTAGTCCCCCACGCTGATGCCGACCTTGATCCCGAGCGGCTCGAACCCTTTCAGGTCCTCGTATTTTTCCGCGGCGAGGGCCCGCAGCGGCACGATGTAGAGTGCCTTTCCTCCTCGCAGAACGGACGCGAGGATCGCGAGGTAGGCCACGAGGGACTTGCCGCTTGCAGTCGGGATTGCCAGGACGAGGTTCTCGCCGAGCAGCGCGGGACCGATCGCGTCGGCCTGCGGTGGATAGAGTTCCTCGATCCCCTGTTTCTTCAGGATTTCGACGATTCGGGGATCGAGACCCAGGTCCGCGACACGCATCGCTCATCCGATGCGAGGCGGTCCGCATAAAGGTTCTCGGGGGTAGCGCACCGATGGTGGGTGGAGACCCGCACTAGAGTCGGCGTCGCGACCGGGGCGAGCCAAGTCGCCGCGCTCAACTTCCGCTTCTAAGGCGCGAGCCCCAGTTGCCTCATGAAATCCAGTTGATCGTAGTAGATGTGGCTCTCCGCAATCTCGCCATGGTCCACCTTGTACACGACGCAGCCTCGAATCTCAATCCGGTTCCCGGTGGGCGGGACCACGCGGTCACCGGTCCGTTCCAGCGTCCGCGGGTCGAGGCCCTGGCGAAGCGGCCCTTTGTGGGTTCCGGAAATGACGAGTTCTACGCAAACCCATTCCCCCTGTCCGAACCCTCGGATTCGCCTCCACGAGAGATCCGGAAGCGCCTCGCCCCAGGCCTGGAGTCGTCCCTGAACCGCTTCGCGACCTTTCACCGGCTCCGGCAAGTCGGGGCTCGACATGACGATGTTGTCTACGTGGAGTCCCCATAGGTGGTCCCAGTTCTGTTCGTTGATGGCCTCAAAGGCCGCGTCAACCATGCGAAGGTTCTGTTCCACGGTCATGTCGTCGGTCCAACCCAGACGGCCATGGTACCCGGAGTATTTAGATGGATAAGCGAACCGGGGGAGAGACCGCCCGCCCAAACGGTGATCCGTTGCTTCTTAGGCGCTCGCCTATCACGAGCGAGTCGTCGCGTAAAGGTCGAAGCCTCCGACCCCGCCGGGCCGATTCGAAGAGAAGAGAAGCGTCGATCGGTCGGAGGCGATGTAGGGCTGCGCTTCGTCGTAAATGCTGTTGACCGTTCCTCCGAGATTCAGCGGAGTGCCCCATGGATCGGACACTCGCTCGCGGGTGGAGACCCACAAGTCGGTGCCACCCAAGGATCCGGGACGGTCCGACCAGAGGAACAGCTCGAGTCCGTCGAAGCGAATGACCGGGCGCTGGTCATTGGCGTCGCTGCTCAGTTCCTCGACGAGTTGTGCGACGCCGAACGAACCGTCGGGTTGCTGGGTGCTGACATAGACGTCGTTTCCCCCGGGCCCGCCCGGTCGGTCAGAATTGAAAAAGAGGAGCGGTGCGCCGAGGTCCTCGTTCTCGAAGTAGCTCGGACCCGCGTCAAAGTACGCGGAGTTGATCCCCTCGCCCAGGTTGACGGGCGCGAGCCAGCCAAAGTCATCATGGACATGTTCGCGCCAAGAGGCCCACAGATCGGTGCCCCCGAAACCACCCGATCTCGTGCTGGCGAAAAACAACCAGTGACCGTCCCGCGACAGGGCAGGGACGTTTTCGTTGGCAGCGGTGTTGATCGTGGCGCCGAGATTCACCGCAGGTCCCCACGGATCGTCCGCGCTCGCCCGTTGCGACACCCAGATGTCGGCCATGCCGTACCCGCCTGCGCGGTTCGAGCCGAGGTACAGACTGAGGCCGTCTCGAGAGATCGCGGGTCCGACATCGTTCGCCGCCGAGTTGATCGTCGGCCCGAGGTTGATCGGTGTCGACCATTTTGAGAACTTCGGCATCGCCGCAGCGAGATTCGAGGCCATGACCAGCGAGAAAACAATCCCAAAGAGGACCCACGGCTTCAAGCTCCCCCCTCCATGGAACCCGATAACACGCGCTCCCCGCATAAGCATGTCGCCGGAAGACGGTTGGTTAATCTGGACATCGGGACAGCCCATTGCCGGCCACCTCGTGACCGCCGGGCATGGGCAAGACAGGAGCGCGACCGAGGCGCTTCGTCTGAGCTAGCCCGGGATCGTTGCCCTACCCAAAGCCTTTAGGATATCCATCAATTCGGTCCGCCCGATGGTGGACCTCCGGACCGAGATCGCCGGAGTGCGACTTCGAAACCCGACGATGCTCGCTTCCGGGTTTCTCGACGAAACCGGCGGGTCCATGGCCCGCGTCTATGACGCAGGCGCCGGCGCCGTCGTCACGAAGAGCATCGGACCGAAGCCGCGGGAGGGCTACCCGAACCCGACGATCGTCGAGCTCGACGCCGGCCTGTTGAACGCGGTCGGGCTGCCGAATCCTGGGATTGTCGAATACGAGCACGAGGTCAAACGCGCCCAGAAAGCCGGGGCGGTCATCATCGGCTCCGTGTTCGGCAAGGACGCCGACGAGTACGCGAACGTGGCGGCGAAAATGGCCTCGTACGGCGTCCAAGCGATCGAGCTGAACCTGTCGTGCCCGCACGTGAAAGGCGCCGGCACGGAGATCGCCCAGGACGCGGCCGCGGTGCGGGACTTCACGCGGGCCGTCAAGGACGCCGTCTCGTTGCCCGTCTTCCCGAAGCTCTCCCCGAACGTCCAGGACATCGCCTCGTTCGCGGTCGCCGCAGAGGAAGGCGGCGCGGACGGCATCGTTGCGATCAATACGGTGAAGGCGATGGCGATCGTGCCCGAGCTGAAGATGCCGTTCCTCGCGAACAAGTTCGGCGGGCTGAGCGGCCCCGCGATCCGACCGATCGGCGTGCGCGCGGTGTATGACATCTGCGAGAAAGTCCACATCCCCGTCGTCGGCGTCGGTGGCGTCGGGTCCGGTCGCGACGCCCTCGAGTACATCATGGCGGGCGCCTGCGCCGTCCAGATCGGGACCGCAATCATCCCGAAAGGCCTCGGCGTGTTCGACGCAATCACCAAGGAAATGGGCTCCCTCCTCGAGGAAGCCGGATTCGGCTCCGTCTCCGAAGCGATCGGGGTCGCCCATGCCTAAGTTCGAGGTCGTCCCGATCCTGGAGCTGGTGCGGGAGACGCCCACGACGATGACGTACCGGTTCCGCGGCGACTTCGGCGGACAGCCCGGGCAGTTCCTCATGGTGTGGATCCCTCGCTACGACGAGCTGCCGATGGCGATCTCGTACCTTGGGGCCGTGAAAGGGATCACCGTCCACGACTACGGGGACGCGACCCACGCCTTCGCCACCTTCAGCGCGGGCGACCAAATCGGCATCCGCGGTCCGTACGGGAACGCGTTCCGTCTGGAAGGCGAGAAGGTCCTCGCCGTCGGCGGCGGGAGCGGGATGGCCTCGATGATCGCCGCGATCGAGGCGCTCGCGCAGCAAGGCGCCCAGGTCGTGACCGCGGTCGGCGCCAAGAACGCGGCGGAGCTGCTGTTCGTCGAGCGAGCGAACGGCGCTGGGGAGGTGCACATCGCCACCGACGACGGCTCCCGCGGCTTCGCGGGATTCGTGCCGGCCCTTGCGGAGAAGCTCCTCGATCGGGAGAAGTTCGACCAGATCCTGACCTGCGGTCCGGAGCGGATGATGAAGAGCGTCGTGGGCCTCGCGAGGAAGCGCGAGATCCCGGTTCAGGCGAGCCTTGAACGGTACATGAAGTGCGGGATCGGCATCTGCGACGCATGCTCGTTGGACGACCAACTCGTTTGCCTGGATGGTCCCATCTTCACCGCCAAACAGCTCGAACGACTCGAAGAGTTCGGCAAGTTCCGGCGGGACAAGAGCGGCCGCCGGGTTCCCGCGTGAGGCCGCGCGACAAGGCTAAAGCGAGGCGGGCTTCCACGATAACGATCCTGCACTCGGGTTCGCTGTTGATGAAGTACCTCTGAGAAACTTCGACCATGAGTCAACGAGCTGGGAAGGCTGAAGAAGGTCGGATTGTAGCCGGGAACATCTCAGCGGATTCTGAAACAGTCCGCGCGCCAACCCGATATCTTGATATCCGGCATCTCGCATCGTGCGCCGCGGAGTTGGAGAACGCATGAAAGATGTGAACTCGATCGCGAAGAGGGCCATGGAGTACAAGGAGAAGGGCCTCTCCGAGAAGGAGATCGCGGACGAGTTGCACCTGTCCCCCGAGACGGTCACCTGGCTCCTGACGCGAGGCATCAAGGGCGGCGAGCCGCCGAAAGACGTGAAGATCGGGTGGCGGTCCGTCGGGGTGTACGGGAACCGCATCGGATTCATGGCCGCGGCGATGTCGGACATCGCGCTCGAGGAGCTTGAGAAACGGCAGATGGACGCGGATTCCGTGCTCGGCGTGGCGATCAACGGGATCCCACTCGCGGCCCTGATCAGCGAAGAACTGGGGAAGGAGCTCATCATCTACCGGCCCAGCGAAGAGCGCCATGGCAAAGGCGGCGCCTTCTCCTCCAATTACGCATCGCCGCAGGGCAAGAAAGTCCTGATCGTTGACGACGTCGTCTCGACGGGTGACACGATCAAGTCGGCGATCTCGGACGTCCATGAGTCGGGCGGCACGGCCGTCTTGGCCGTCGTCCTCGTGAACAAGACCGCCCACGACGAACTCGCGGGCGTGCCGCTGCGCGCCCTGATTCGCGCACGGTCGATCTAAACTGGTGTCGGCAGCGGCGATTCGCGCACGGATGCTTCGACGCGAAACGCAATCGTTAAGATGCCGGAGCGTCAATCGTTGATTCGTGGCGGAGTCCAGTCGAGTGTTGCGCTCAAAGTGGAGCACTCGGAGGAAGCGGGCGTTCTTCGAAGCCGTCTTTCCGCTGATCCTCTTGGGCCTATTCCTCGAGTTGCTGTTCGTCTTCGTCCGGGACTCTGCGGCGGTGGAGTGGCTCTGGATTCTCCCCGCCATCGGGACGCTCGTGGGTCTCATGTGGTTGGTGAGCCGCGAGCCCGCAAACCTTTAGGCTCCTCGGCCCTTCTGCGTCGTCCGGTGGGACCCGCTGACGCACTGGTACGACGACCTCCTCGTCGAGGCGAAGGCGTACGTCGGCGAGAAGCGGGACCTCGTCATCAATGCTGGCCTGAGCGTCAGCGGACTCCAGCACGTGGGCCGGCTTCGCGGAGAAATCACGCTCTCACACTTTCTGACTCGTTCTTTTCGGGAGCAACGCCGGAACGCCCTCCAGAGCTTGGTCCTGTACACGCAGGACGAGTGGAAGGCGAAAGAGCCCCAGGTGGCCCAGTTCACGAAGGAGGACGGACGGAAGTTCGCGGGCCGGCGGCTCATCGATGTGCCGGATCCGGTCGGCTGCCATGCGAACTGGGTCGAGCATTTCTGGCAGGATTTCGGCGGCGTCCTCGACCGGTTCGCGCCGGGCATTCGAATCGTGACGACGACGGACACCTACCGCAATCCGGAGATGCAAGCGCTGGTGCGCGACCTCGCATCGCGGGCGGAGGAGGTCCGCGCGACCGTCAACAAGTACCGCACCCGCCACCCGTATCCTCCGGGATGGATTCCGTTCGAGGCCTTCTGCGAGAAGTGCGGGACCATCGGTGCGACGACGACCGGAATCGAAGGCATGTCGGCGTCGTACCAGTGTGAGCGATGCGGGCATCGCGGCAAGTCTTCGATTGAAAAAGGGAAGTTGAACTGGCGGCTCGAATGGCCCGCCCTGTGGAAAGTGTACCAGGTCGACATCGAGCCGTTTGGGAAGGACCACGCGACACCGGGCGGCTCACGAGACTCGTGCGCGGAGATCGCGGAGACGATCATGCACTTTCGACCGCCGATGGGGGTCCCGTACGAGTGGGTCGGCATCGCGGACCGGGGCAAGGACCGGGGCGACATGGGTTCGTCCGATTTCCTCGGCTTCACGCCGGCCCAGTGGGTGGAGATCGGGGACCCGGAGGTCTTGCGATACATCTACGCCTTCAACCCGATCGCGCGACGGGTGGTCCTCGACCTGTACCGCGTCGACTCGTACCACGACACGTTCGACCGAGCGGAGGACGCATTCTACTCGGCGAAACGCCAGGGGGACGAGGACGACCAGGCTCGATCGTACGAACTCGCCTACCTCGCTTCGCCGCCGAGGGAGAAGCCGTTCGCGCTCTCCTATCGCCACGCGGCCTTCTTGTCGCAGATCAGCCCCGAGTCCGGGCGGCTCGAGTGGTGTCTGAAGCGGATGAGGGACACGGGCATGCTGACCCGCGGCGCGACCGAATTCGAGCGCGCGCGAATCGCGAGGCGCCTGGCGCAATCCCGTGTGTGGGTGGAAAAGTATGCGCCGGAGAACCGCGTGAAGCTCCTCGAGTCGCTGCCGGACCAAGTCATGTCGCAGCTCGACCCGAACGACCGTCAGGCGTTGCGGCTCTTCGCGGCGAGGGCCACAGCCGTGGTGTGGAACGAGGAGTCGATTAAGGAATCGATGGTCTCCCTCACGAAGAAAGGCGGTCTCCCAGTCGAGACCGGCCGATTCTTCCGCGACCTGTACCTCATCTTGCTCGGATCGGAGAAAGGTCCGCGCGCGGCTCCCTTCCTCGCGGTGCTCGAAAAGGATTGGGTCGTACGCCGACTCAGCGAAGCGGCGCAGTAAGAAAAGTCAATATACGCCCTCTCCGTTGAATCGCGATTAAAGCCCCGTGGTCTAGCGGCCAATCGTGACCGCGATGCGGTCGCGGGCCAGTGATTCGAGGCTCTGGATCGGCCGAACACGCCGAGGAGAGACCTCGCGACGGCAGTTCGAATCTGCCCGGGGCTATCCTTCCTATGCGGCGAGGATCGACTACGCCGTCGGCAAGACCGCGGACCGCAAGGCGTGACGGCCGACGAAGCGACACGTTCCCCCCTCTCGTGTCAGTGGCGATACTCGGCCCGAAACGCCTGATGGGCGCGGACGAGGTCTCCGTACGCGCGGATCTCGAGGGCCATCCTCTGGGAATCCCAGCCCAGGACCTTTCCCATCCGTTCCGCCACCATCGTTGCAGCGCGCACTCCTTGGTCCAACGACTCGTAGAAGAGACCCAGCCGGCGGACCAATACGTCCTCGAGGGTCATGGCCATCTCTTCATTCATCGCGATGTCCACCTCCGCCCATGTGTGCGAGGTCGACCGGACGATTCGTTCCCGGGCGGACGGTGCGCCGAGGAACCGGCGCACTTGTTCCGGCGCGAAGCGACCTTGGAGATGAAGAGCCGTCTCCTCGTCGAAACCAAGGCCCGTGAACTCATCGAGCGGACTGACGGGAGGGCCAAGAGGACGATTCCGCGTGGCGTTCGACCGCGGGCGACGGAGTCGGAGCGCGAGGAGCCCGCCAACCTCTTGGGCCATGATCCGATGCGTCGTCAGCTTGCCGCCCGTCACCGAGATGAGACCGTCAGGGTCCCCGAATATCGCATGATCCCTGGAAGTGTCCGATTCCGATTTCTCCGCTCCGCCTTTTCGGAGGAGGGGACGCAGGCCTGCGAAGGCGCTTACAACGTCGGCAGGGCCCAGATGGGCGTCCGGGAAGGCCGCATTCACCGTCTCTAGGAGATAGGCAACGTCTTCGGAGTCCGGGACGACCCAGTCCGGGTCGCCGCGGAAATCTGTGTCGGTCGTGCCGACCAGGGTCAAGGCTCCCCAAGGAAGTACGAAGACGATCCGGCCATCACGCT
>Ga0209266_1002767_pt1 | contig 10936 bp, 12 predicted proteins | sample GraSoiAngelo_132_FD_185889 | JGI IMG/M metagenome (GOLD analysis project Ga0209266, IMG submission 185889) | Grasslands soil microbial communities from the Angelo Coastal Reserve, California, USA - 14_0929_02_40cm (SPAdes) (version 2) | ecosystem: Environmental > Terrestrial > Soil > Grasslands ...
CGATCCGTTAGGCCGCCCGTTTTGTGTCCGACACGACTGACTGGCGTCTTGGTGGGCAGGAGCGATATCTCACCGGCGTAACCCTGCGCTGGCAAGAGTATCGCGCGCCTCGAGCGGATTGGGACCACGACCATTGCGCCTTCTGTTGGGCGGAGTTCACGGAGCGCCCAGACCCCAAGGTTCAGCATGCTGGGTACGCAACGCTCGACGAATACCACTGGATCTGCAAACGCTGCTTCAATGATTTTCGGGACCGATTTGCATGGACGGTGGTCGAGTGACACGTCCAGCTCAGGTGAGCCAGCAGCCTAACCAGCGTTTGAAGCTGCGGGCGCGCGTAGACTAGGGAATGAACCTTTTTTCAGCGCGCCGCAGCTTTAAGCGCACCCCGTTAGGGCGGCCCGACCGATGACTGCATCAGGACTCCCGACCGCTTCACTCAGACCACTCTTCATCACCGTCGGAATTTGCAGTGCCTTTCTAATCCTCTATGGCATCCTCGGCATAGAACCCCGTCCTTTCATACGCGTGGTGGCCGCGTTGGGCCCGCTCGTTGCAACCATCAGCTGGCTTCGGGCGGATGCACGGGCGCGACGAGTTGAGCTCGTGCACGACATGGGACTGTTCTTGTGGTTGGCCTGGCCAGCCTTGCTTCCGTGGTATGCAATCAGGACACGAGGTCGGCACGGTTTGCCGTTGGCGCTCTTGATCATGCTGGCGATTCTGACACCCAGTTTGATCGGCGTCGCCTTTGAAATCGCCCGCCAGTTCCGTGTTAGATGAGGGCGGGCCGCCTAACCCATCCCCTTGACGTCTCCCTCCATCTACTTTACAATACAAAGTAGTCTGTCGCACAGACCATCCGCGCGGGAGGGGCTGGCCATGAAGGTCGACGTCATCGTCGTCTACGTGCAGCGCTACCGGAAGGGGCACGAGCTGGACTTCGTGCCACCGCTGACCGGCATCCATCTGGCGGCGATCACGCCACGACGCCACCGCGTGCGGGTCATCCACCAGCAGCTGCAGGCAATCGATCTCGATACCGACGCCGATCTTATCGCCCTGTCATTCTTCAGCGGCTTCGCGCCTGAAGCCTTCCGCCTGGCCGGCCTGTTCCGGGCCCGCGGAAAACGCGTGGTCGCCGGCGGGCCGCACGTCACCTACGATCCCGAGGGCACGCTCCGCCACGTCGACTCGGTCGTCCTCGGCGAGGCGGAGTCGGTCTGGGCTGAGATGCTCGACGACGCCGAGGCCGGCCGGCTCCAATCCGTCTACCACGGCTCACCGTGCGACATGAAGGGCCTGCCCACGCCGCGCTACGACCTCCTGCCGCCGCGCTTCTTCGTGCCTCGCGTCGTGCAGGCGACGCGCGGCTGCCCGTTCCGCTGCTCCTTCTGTACCGTGCCCACGCTGAACCCCGGCTTCCGCATGCGGCCGGTCGACGACGTCCTGGCCGACGTCGCCTACGACCGCTTTCCCCACTGGTGGCAGCGCAAGGTCGTCTGGTTCTGGGACGACAACCTGACCATCAACCGGCCCTACATCAAAGAGCTGCTGGCGCGGATGATTCCGCTGCGACGCTGGTGGCTCACGCAGGCCAGCCTCGACGTCGCCAAAGACGACGAGCTGCTGGACCTGATGGAGGCGTCCGGCTGCATCGGCATCTTCTTCGGCCTGGAGACGTTCACCGCCGAGTCGCTGGCCCATGCCAACAAGCGGCAAAACCGGGTGGCGTGGTACAGCGAGGCGATTGCTCGGCTGCACCGCCGGGGCATCGCCGTGATGGCGGGCTTCATTGCCGGCTTCGACGGCGACACGCCCGACAGCGTCGAACGGATGGCGGACAACCTCTACGCCATCGGCGTCGACGTGCCCTTCCTGAGCGTCTTGACGCCCTTCAAGGGCACGCCTCTGTACGAGCAGATGGCCGGCGACGGGCGGATGCTGCCGGAGCGCGGCTGGGAGTTCTACAACGGCTACAACGTCACGTTCCGGCCGCGGGCGATGACGCCCGACGCGTTGCTGACGGCACATCGGCGGCTGTGGCGGCGAGCGTTCTCACTGCCGCACGCTCTGGGCCGGGCCTGGCGCGGCGTGCGCCGGCTGCGGGCGGGGGCGCTGCTCATGAGCCTATGCATGAACGGCTTCTACGCGCTGAAGGCGCTGCGCGGCAACCTACCGGCCGACATGCGGGGGCGAGAGGAATACTCGGACTTCGAGAAGCCGCGGCACGGTGCGGCGCTGCCGTTCAGCGGCGGAGTGAATGCCGACGAGCTCCAGAGCGCGGGGCATTCCATCCGTGAGGCGGCCACGACCTTCTAATGGTCATCCAAGTCCGAACGCTCAGAGCGTTGCTCCTGTACGCAACGATCCTCTGCCCCGCGGTGGCAATCATCGCGGGGCTGTTAGCAAACCCCTGGCCCCTCCAACGCGGACTGATCTTCTACATCGCGCCCTTGTTCTTCATCGGCCCGTTGTGGCTCCGAATGCGCGTTGGCGAACGGCCTTTGCAGTGGGAGACTCTGTGGGCACTCGACCTGGGCGTTTTCGCCCTCGCCATACTGCGATTTATCACTGGCAATTGGCTACCGTTCTCGGGCCACATGCTTTTTCTCACCTACTCCGCGCTCACCACGATGTCCATACGATACCGAGTCCTTGCATTAGCCCTTGCTCTCGAGACCGCATGGTTCAAGTTTGTGCTCTGTGCATGACCAACGGACATTCTGGTTCGGACTCGCCGGCGGAGCGGTAGCGGCGCTCGTCTTTCTGCTGGTGCAGCGGAGCGGCCGCTTAAGAAGCGCCTGAAGCTGGCGGCGCGCATAGATTAGGGAATAAATCTTTCTTCAGAGCGCCACAGTTTAAGCGCGATCCGTAGTCGGCGCACTGGGGAGGCTCCGTTGAAGACTACGTTATTCAGGACGCCCTTCCTCGTAACTGCTGTTGCGAGCTTGGTTTCGTCCTGCGGGCAATCACAGTCCTCATGTCAAGGACTCACCACCCGGATTCGAGCGACCTATGGCTTCCGGCCTGCACAACTCTCGGATCAAGAGCAGAGAGTCCATGCCGCAGCCTTGGACACTTTCTGGAATGTCGTCAAGGCCAATCGCCAGACCTTGCTCCCGTGTCTGCGGACCAGTTTAACAACACCGCCAGACAGTGGACTCTTTCTCGTGGACGGGAGCAATCTACTTCTGACTCTCGATTCCTCCCCGGCTGCGAAGGCCATTCAGGTCCGTGCCTACAGTGCTGCACGCCTTGACGACGTTGACCTCGGCGTCTGGGTTGAAACTCTCGCTCAGCGTGGCGTCGATGGTTTCGATATCTCCACTGCGGCCAATCGGTGGCTGCACTATCCTGATGCACACTATTATCTCCCGGAGCACGGTGCCTACGAAGTTCGGAGGCTAGAGGGTGCGCTATACTTGTACGGCAGCATGCCGGAGTCTGTGGCTACACCTGCTCTCATCCGCCTCGTCAGCTCGATACAAGATCCCGCACGACAAGACGCGCTGTATCTCCTACTCAACCAGGCGACCCCCGAAGCACTCCGCGCCCTGCGAGCATTACCACCCTCGAGTTTCTCGGACACCGCCCGAGCAGCGTTGGAGGAGTTTCTACGAAGACCACCGCTCTTCGAGCGACGCACCGGGCGCCCGTTAACCAGTCGCAGCGACTTTCTCAGGGTCTTCCATTCGCTCCTCGCTGGAGATTGGAGTCCATTTCTCGACTTGGCTGACAGTGTGTCGGACGGTGAGCGCGATGTGGTTACGGTCATGCAGAAGGAAGACCTTCCTCTCTTGCGTGAGGTTCGCCGTCATCTCATCGCGGCGGCGAATCAGCACGGCACTGCGTACTACGACAGCTTCACCCGCATCCTTTTGACACTCACGTGGTCGTCCAACTAGGTCCTTATGCATCGTAGAGACGCCGTCGCGGCGCTTCTGGGTGGCCTCGTGTCGCCGTTGGTGCTCCACCCCGCTCCGGACTTTGGCAGCATCGAGCGGCAGGTCGCCGGCCGTCTTGGCGTAGCCGTGCTCGATACTGCGACCGGACGGCGCCTGGCGTACCGGGCGGACGAACGCTTCGCGATGTGTAGCACCTTCAAGTGGCTGCTCGGCGCGCAGATCCTGTCTCGTGCGGACGCTGGGACGGAACATTTGTCTCGTGTCGTGTCCTACGGCGAGACAGATTTGTTGGAGTACGCGCCTGTAACTCGCGCTCACGTGCGGGAGGGGGGCATGACGATATCGGGGCTCGTGAGCGCCGCTATCCAATACAGCGACAACACCGCGGCGAACCTCCTGTTACAGACGGTGGGCGGCCCGGCGTCGTTCACCGCGTACATACGTCAGCTCGGCGATCGCGTCACGCGACTCGATCGTGTCGAGCCGGACTTGAACAGCGCCATCCCGTGCGACGCACGCGATACCACGACGCCCAACGCGATGGTGGCGAATCTGCGCGTGGTCCTGCTCGGGGACCATCTTGGTCGAGCCGCACGTGATCAGCTGATCGCATGGCTTGTCGGTAACACCACTGGCGCCGAAAAGCTGCGCGCCGGGTTGCCGGCGACGTGGCGAGTCGGAGATAAGACGGGGATGGGCGCGCACGGCGCAACGAACGATGTGGCGATCACTTGGCCAATCAATCGAGGGCCGGTACTCGTTGCCGCATATCTCGTGGACACGGAGGCGGGCGTCGCGGGCCGCAATGACGCCTTAGCGAACGTCGGTCACGCGGTTGGCCGATGGGTCCAAGCAGCTTGACGCGCTCTAACGCGCGTGAGGGAGGGCGCACGCACTTTATCCAAGAGCTCGAACGGACTCGGGACGAGACGCTGAAGTGCTTCTCGCTCAACCATGGAGACCTGGCGCGCACCTACGCGCCAGGCAAGTGGTCAGTCGGCCATATCCTGCACCACCTCTCTGATAGCGAGACCGTCTTCTTCGACCGCATCCGGCGAGTGCTCAGTGAGCCTCGTCCGGTCGTCTGGGTGATGGATCAGGATGCCTGGGCGAAGGGACTGGACTATTCACAGGTCCCGCTCGAGGTCTCCCGTCATGTGTTCGAGTCCGTTCGCAACGCAATCATCTACTACGCCGGTGAGCACTATGAGCGGAGTGGCCACCTGGAGTTCGTGCACAGCGTAGACGGCGTGCGCACCTTGCGGGACGAATTCGATAAAGTCGCCGCTCATAACGAACATCACCTGAGTCAAGTCAGATTGGCGCTGGGGCGTCCCGCCGCCTAACATGCGCGTGACTTAGGAAGGAAAGGCCACATGGAACCAGGTGTGTTTCTTGCCGCGCTTCTCATATTCATAGGGATTCCCGCGTTCACGGTCCTCAAGATCGCTCGCCTCCGCGCCGCTCGTCCGCAATCACCCTCGGCCGACGTCACGGAGCGCCTCGAGGCAGTTGAACATCGTGTCGAGGACCTCCAACAAGAGCTGGCCGAAACACAGGAGCGTCTCGATTTCGCCGAGCGCTTGCTCAGCAAGGCACGGGAAGAGCGGCGGATAGGCAACTGAGTGTGCGCGTCACCTTCCTTGCTCTCCTCGTTCTCGCTGTTCTGGCGGTCATGCTGTGGCGCGTTCGGCGGAAGCCCCCGGATCCACAGGCCGCCGCCGCCACGGCAATGCTGCGGCAGAAGATCCTCACTCGTGAATTCATTCGGGCAGCCGGCCCCGGCCAGCCCGGTGTACCGCGTTGCGTGCTGATGGACTGGAATATCGGGGGAGCTGTTGCCACGGTGGTGGCCTTCGACGACGGATCCACGAGTCTTTACCTCAGCACGGGGGGCGGCTTCATCGGGGCCGGCGGACACGAAAGCGTCCGAACCGCCGCCGCGGAATTCCGGACGCTCGCTGCGTCTTTGATTCGGCAGTTCCAGCCCACCGACACCTTTCCACTGGCGCCAGAGAAAAGCATCATCTTCTACGTCGTCACGGACTCGGCGACGCTCACTTCAGGCCCCATTACCACGTCCGCCGTGCACCGTCCAGAACATCCACTCTTCAAGCTCGAGCAAACCGCCCAGCGCGTCATCACAGAGATTCGTCGGGCAACATGAACTTCTAGCCAGCTGTCGCAAACCTACCACACAAAGTTGGTCGAGGACGTCACCGAGGAGCGCTCCGGCATCGTGAGCCGGCGGCATATGCATTGCCGCCGTTGATGGGGAATGCCTCGTTCGCCCCTTCATGCTGCCACAGTTCCACTCGGCATAGCCGCTGCCACCGCGGGTCTGGTATTCGCTGCCTGCAAGGGCGAAGGACCATTGGCAGCGTTTCTCCCGCGCCCGACCCACCTGGAGATCAGGATCCAGCCGAACGGGGCCAGAATTGGGTCACCACTCGGCGTGCAACCCATCGTCGAAGTCCGCGACTCTTATGGACGGGTGGTGAAAGACGCGGTTCCGGTAACCGTCGCGTTGGCATCTGGCGATGGTCACCTGCTGGGCACAGTCGTGGTAAACGCTGTAGCCGGCGTCGCGCGCTTCACAGACCTTCGATTGACGGGCGGCTACGGCGCCAAGACTCTGACCTTTACGTCGCCAGGACTGCGCTCCGCGACCGCGGATTCCATGGATCTATCACCCGCGGTCAGGTCATCGCTCGATCGACCGGACGACATCGCCGGACCTCAGGTTCATGTCATCTACGTACTGCCCCGTGGTGCGACGGACCGAGCACTCGATACCAAAGTGGACATTGCGAATTCCGTGGCGGCTTTCCAGGTCTGGCTAGCTCGCGCGACGAGAATGCAGATCCGCTTCGATCTCTACCAGGGAGACCTCGACGTATCGTTTTTTGAGCTCAGCCGCCCCGATTCTGAAATGCGGCTGTTCGGCGCATTCGTTGTGACCGAAATCGAACGCGAACTCGCGGGAGCCGGCGTCATTCAGCAAGACAAGCGGTACTTGATCTATTATGGCGGGGGCACCGCGGCCTTCGTGTGTGGAGGTGCTGCCTGGCCGCCCATAGTAGAAGGTCAAGTAGCAGCGATTTATCTTGGCGCCTGCCCAGGCGAACTAGCTAGCGGACCCAATGACTCCCCCGGGTATTGGGAATTTGCCGCGCTGCACGACCTGCTCCATACCCTCGGGATCGTGTCCTCCGCCGCGCCGCACCACACCGCCAACAGCTGGGGGCATGTGCCTGAACCTGAAGACCTCATGTACGGCGGCGGTACGAGTCCATGGGAGCCCACCACCGTCGATGTGAATGGCGATGACTATTTTTCTCCCAATCTGCCCGATAGCCTTTCTAACCTCGCAACAAATGTCTTCGTGGAACCGGTTGCAGCGTCGGTTGCCGTTGCTTCCGCACCAGGAGGCGTACACCCGCGTATCTCATCGATTCTTCCGGCGCATTCACCATTCGCTAAGCCCTAAGCAGCCGCTCAACGTCGTCTGTAGTAAAATCCATCTGTGGTCCGAACATGACGAGTGCCGAATCCGGGATGTCCAAACACGATGTGGAGTTCGGCGATTGGTTCTATCAGCAGATCGCCGACGCCTTCATAGTCAAGCGCACAGACTGGGTCGACAGCATTGCCGCTCGTCTGCAGGCTGGGCGCGCAGCAGCTGCCCGTCATGAAGTCATTCTGATTTTGCTCAGTGACATGACCGCATTCACCGCGCCTGGGCGATTTATCTATGTCACTGGCCGCCTAGTTGAATACTGCCCCGGTGAGGCGGCTTTAGCGTTTGTCATCGCGCACGAACTCGCGCATCACGACCTCGGACACCTACGTTACTTCCCTCGCTGGTTTCGAGAGGTCGGGGCAAATTGGATTACCGAGATCATATTCCTGGTAGTCCATGGGGTTCAGCACTTCTTTTATAGTCCCGAGCGAGAGTCTGCGGCAGACAGGTATGCGTTGGACCTCTGCACACGCGTGGGTTACGACCCGACCGATTGTCTACAGCTCTTCGATCAGGTAGAAGCGAGGCTCCTGGACCTCGGGGACATCGCCGGCGTCTACGGGCCACAGGAGTCAGACGATGAGTTGCTTCCAACAGCTCCGTTGATGACCAAGCTGCGCATCTGGGCCTGGCAGCGTACGCGGGGCTACTTACCCGTTCGTGATCGGCGTCGGGCGCTGGAGGTTTACTTGTCTCATGGCGGTGGTCAGGGGTGAGGCTACCCCAGTCGCGCCAATGCGTCGTGCATCTCCGTCGCCGTGGCGTAGCGATCCGCGGGATTCTTGGCCATCGCCTTCAAGATCACCGCCGCCAAGACGGGCGGCACTTCGGCGTTGAACTTGCGCGGGTCTGGCGTCTCTTCCTCCAAATGCTTCGCGACTAACGCCCACGTCGTCTCCGCCTCGAACGGCAGGCGACCCGTCAGGCACTCGAACAGCACCACGCCCGCGGCATAGAGGTCACTGCGCGGATCGAGCTCGGCACCCGAGAGCTGCTCCGGCGACATGTAGTCCGGCGTCCCGATCGACGTGCCCGCCTCGGTGAGACCTTTGCCCTTCGGCGGATTGGCGAGTCGTGCGATGCCGAAGTCCATCACCTTCAAAAATCCGCTCGGCTCCACAACGATATTCTGCGGCTTGATGTCGCGGTGGATCACGCCCTCCGCGTGCGCGACCTCCAGGGCCCGGCACAGCTGCTTACCGACGGTCAGCGTCACGGCGACGGGCAGCTTGCCGCGCGAAACAATCAATTGCTTGAGCGATGTGCCCTCGACGTACTCCATCGTCAGGTAGTACATCCCGTTCTGCTCGCCGAGGTCGTAGGTGCGCACGACGTTGCGATGCGCGATGCGCCGCGCCAGACGGATTTCCTGCTTGAAGCGATCGAGCCCGGCGCTGCCGCCAGCCATCGCCTCCGGCTTGAGCGTCTTGATGGCGATCGGCTCCTGCAGCTCGCGGTCGAATGCCCGGTACACGACGCCCATGCCGCCGGCGCCGATCATCTCCTTGACCTCGTAGCGCCCGGCGAACGTGGCGCCCGGCCGCAGCTGGTCGCCGCCGACGGCGCGGACCGCGGTCGGCATCGTGTCGATACGCTGCGTCGGCGCGCCCCCTGACGTCTGCATCATGTAGTCGACGAGCGCGGCTTTGGCCTTGAGGTCTTCGACCAACGCTCGGAACGCCTGCGACAGAATGCCGATCTCGTCACGCGACTTCACGGCGATGTCCACGCTGTAATCGCCGTCCTGCACTTTGCGCGTGGCGAGCGCGAGCCGGCGGACCGGCCCCGTGATCTGACGTGCCTGGACGAAGGCGAAAATCAACGCCAGCACGACGCCGAGCGCGACGGCCCACAGCATCGTCCGCTGCAGCGCGTTGAACGCCGCGAGCTCAGACTCGCGCGAGCGCAGCGCGACGAAGCCGCCGCGCACGTCACCACTGGGCGAGCGAATCGCGCCCGCCAGGCCGATGAGATGCTGGTTCCCCAGCTCCGCCGCGAGCGCTATTCCCTCGCCTCCGCTGTCCGCCGCGAGCGCGTCCGTCTTCACCGTGCTCCGCAACGCCGGTGCGATATCCTGCGCGGGAACGGTACTCGCGACCACGACCGGCTGGTTGAGCGTATCGAGCGCGAAGAACACGACGTCGGAGGTCGTGGCCTGCTTGATGGCGGTGGCGAGGGAGTCGTCGATCTGGTAGGTGGCGACGAGCGCACCGAGTGGCGCCGATGTGGGACGATCGCGCAGCGGCGTGCCGACGGCGATGAACATCGCGCCCCGCACATCGTCCAGCCACGCGCCGCTGGTCTGCTCGCCGCTCAGCGCATCGGCGACGAGTGGGGCGACCGACAGATCGCGGTCATACTGCTCGCGGTAGTCGGTGCGCGCGATCAGGACGCCATCGCTGTTCGTGACCAGCACCCACGCCGCGTCGATGAGCCCGCGGATGTCGTCGGCCTGATCCAGGGCTTCGGCCCGCGCGCGCTGATCGAGCAGGCGCTGCCGGTACTGCGGGACATCCGTCGCAACCGTGCTCGCGCGCCCCAGCGTGCGCGTGCGAGCGGCGAGATAGTCGTCCACCGCCCGGCGTGTCGAGAGCAGCGCGCGGTGAATCGACGCATCGGCGGTCCGGTGCGCCTTGACCGACGTGACTCCGAACGTGATGCCGAGCACCGCCACGACGAGCAGCGCAGACGCGAGAAAGATCTTCGCGGTCAGGCCGAACGGGGGGGCGGGGGCGGCGGCGGGGGCGGGGGCCGGTCTAGTAGCGCTCGAGCCCGGCATTCGTCGGGTAGTCGTCCCCGTACTTGTTACGGTGGGGCTGCCACTTGTAGCCGCGCGCGTTCAGGGCAATCTGGAGGTCGGACTCCGCGACGCTGGCAGACACGTCTTTCACGACCTCGCTGGGGATGCGCTCGTGCCACACGTGCAGCCGATATCGCCCGGCGGGCACGTTCTCGATCGTGAAGCTACCGTCGCTCGCGGGCTGGGCGTAATAGCGGTTCGCCATCACCCAAACGTACGCCACCATGCGCGGATGCACGTTGCAGTAGACGCGGACGAGACCGGGATGCTCGAACGTGTAGCTCTTCGCCTCGCCGCGGCCGTACAGCCCGAGGTCGAAGCTGTTGGGCTCGCTGACGGAGAAGACGTTGTGGTTGAATGGATCGTGATTGGGAAAGCGCACCGTCGAGCCGACGGGGATGACCACCACGTGCGGCGCGTACTTCTTGTCGGTGATGGCGATTTCCACGGTAGCCGGGTTTGCCGCCGTCGCCACCGCGGCGGGCGATTCGAGATAGAGCACCGCGTCGCTCAGGTCCGACGAGGGCTTGTTGTTCTTTTCGAGAATCACGATCTTGCCGGCCACGCGACTGGCGGCGGACACGGTCGCGAGGGCAAGCACGGCAACGATTCCCACGAGCAAGCGCATCGCACCTCCGCGAAACTGTTGCGTCCGAGGGCGTGGAGCTTACTGTATTGCTATCCAACTCGCCAGGAGTGGGCCGT
>Ga0209266_1002781_pt1 | contig 10878 bp, 11 predicted proteins | sample GraSoiAngelo_132_FD_185889 | JGI IMG/M metagenome (GOLD analysis project Ga0209266, IMG submission 185889) | Grasslands soil microbial communities from the Angelo Coastal Reserve, California, USA - 14_0929_02_40cm (SPAdes) (version 2) | ecosystem: Environmental > Terrestrial > Soil > Grasslands ...
CGATCGTGATCGCGAAGGTCTTCTCGACGTGGTGCGGCTTCACCTCGAGGAGCGGCCGGAAGGCAGTGGCGGCGGCATTGGCGACGAAGAAGTCGACGGGCGTGTCGCCCAGGCGGTCCAGGGCGGCCGCCACCTGCGCGGGCTCGCCCAGGTCGGCACGGAGCGCGGTGCAGGCCCGGCCCCGGGCGCGCACCGCGGCCTCGACCTCCGCCGCGGCCTTCGCGTCGCGCCGGTAGATGAAAGCGACGTCGGCACCGTCGGACGCCAGCCGCTCCACGATGGCGCGCCCGATGCCGCGCGAGCCGCCGGTCACGAGGGCGAAAGGCATGCGTGCCCTTGTGCCGATCGGGTGGATGTTTGCAAGTCGGGAGGGAAGTGTGGAGCCTGGTGGCCGTGGGCCAGGCGACGCAGCAGCCGCAGGTGCTTGCGGACCTCGTCAACCCCGCCGGCCTCAGCATGGTCGCGGGGATGGCGAAGGTGTCCTATGCGCTCCGTCCCCCGTCGGTCTTGGGTTTCCTCGTTTTCGACGTGGTGGTGTTCGGACTCTTCGGGCTGGGCGTCGGCTACATGGCCCGCTGGAGCCGCTGGTTCTCGGTCGCGGTGCTCGTGCTCCCGTCCATCATCATCGCGGCTGACGTCGCGCATCGGGTCGGCTCCGCGGTGTTGCGGGGGGGACCCGGCTCGGAGTGGGCCCTCTCCGTGCTCCTGATGCCCGCGGCCGCGTTCTGCGGCGCCGCGCTGGGAAGCCGGTTCGCCGACGGCCGCTGAGGCTTCCGGCGGCGGCCGTCGTTGGTCGCGCCGTACCGCGACGCGTGGTTCGACGTCCCAACCGCCCGCAGCGGCATCCACCTGACCGATACCGCCGGCTCGTACCGCGCCTTCATCGCCGAGGGCTTCGGACCGGACTGGAATCCCGTGGCTCTTTAGCCGGGCTCCCGGGCTCGTCGGGCGGATGTATCCGCTCCACCCGAGGAGGACGTTGACGATGGACTCCATGCTGGTATTCCTCTTCGCACCGAGGCCGTTCGAGCCGGTCGGAGGCGGATGAGCAAGAGAGTGCATCGACCAGAGGTTCGCGAGGGCTATGACCGCTGGTCGGAGAGCTACGACCAGACGCCGAACCCGCTCGTCGCGCTCGATCGACGGCACACGGTCGCGCTCCTGCGGCCCCGCAGGAGCGAGCGGATCCTGGACGCGGGATGTGGAACCGGCGCTCACCTCGGCCTGATGCTTCGCTCGGGTAGCTTCCCGGTTGGTCTCGATCTGTCACGGGGCATGTTGAAAGTCACACGCGCCAAGCACCCTTCGGTCCCCCTCGCGCAGGCGGACCTGAACGACCGGTTACCCGTCCGGCGGCGCTCCTTCGACGCCGTCCTGTGTGCGCTCGTCGGGGAGCACCTGAGCAACCTCCGCCTGCTGTTCCGCGAGATCCGCGACGGCCTCGTTCGAGGAGGGCGGTTCGTCTTCTCGGTGTTCCATCCCGAGATGGCCGCGGCGGGTATCGAGGCGAACTTCGAGCGGGATGGCGTCGAGTATCGCCTCGGAGCGCTTCGACATACGGTGGCGGATTACCTGAACCTGATCGACGGCGCCGGATTTCGTGGCATCGAGGTGTACGAGTTTCGCGGTGACGACATCCTGGTCCAGCAGGTGCCCTGGGCATCGAAGTACCGCGGCCGGCCGCTGCTGCTGGCGGTGGAGGCGCGCGAGAGCTGATGCCGGTTCAAGCGCGACCGGCCAGCCTCCGATACTCAACTCCGGGAGACCATTCACCATGCTCCGACTCGGGAACCTGATCGCCATCGCCCTTGCTGCATGGGTCGCCGTGGCGCCGCCTCCTGCTCTGGCCGACCCGCCGGCCGTGCAAGTGTTCAAATCTCCCACCTGTGCGTGCTGCGCGAAGTGGGTAGAGCACCTGCGGGCCCACGGGTTCGCCGTCCAGGTGACCGACGTTCCCGACGTCGGGCGTGTGAAACGCGAGCACGGAGTCCCCGAGCGACTGGCTTCGTGCCACACCGCCCTCGTCGCCGGATATTTCGTGGAGGGTCACGTACCCGCCGAGGACGTGAAGCGGCTCCTCGAGAAACGCCCTCGCATCGCCGGCCTGGCGCTTCCAGGGATGCCGATCGGATCGCCGGGAATGGAAGGGCCCAACCCGGAGCCCTTCGACGTGCTCGCCGTGGGGGCGAAGGGGCGGGCCAGGGTCTTCTCCTCGCATCGTCCCGCGGCGCCCCAGCCATGATGGTCCTGTACATCGTCGTGGCAGTCGCAGTGGCGGCGCTGGCGCTCAACGCCATGAGCCGCCGCAGGACCGACGACCTCCGGCAGACCGGTTTCTATCCGCCGCCGGGCCAGGGCAGCGACGCGGACGTCGAGCGACTCGTCACGCTCGGCCGGAAGATCGACGCGATCAAGCTCTACCGCGAGATCCACGGCAGCGATCTCAAGACCGCGAAGGATGTGGTCGACAGGATGGCAGCGAAACCGGGCGCCGGTCGTACGCCGTAGGCCGGTCAGCCGAGCACCCCCGCAGCGCGCAGGGCGGCGATCTCCTCGGCGCCGATACCGAGCAGCCCCGACAGCACCTCGTCCGCGTGCTCGCCGAGGAGCGGGCCCGGGCCGCTCACGGCGGCCGGCGTCTCGGACAGCACGAAGGGCGGGCCGTCGATCCACACCGTCCGTCCCTCCGGCGTGGGCACGTCCACGAAGTGGCGGCGGGCGGCGAGCTGCGGGTCGCGCGCGCACAGGTCCTCGGCGTTGGCGACGAGGCCCGCCGCGACGCCGGCGCGCTGGAGTAGCACCATCGCCTCCTCGGCTTTCTGCCCGCGCGTCCACTCCGTGACGTGTCGGTCCAGCTCCGCGGCGTGACGGAGGCGACCGGCTCCGGTTGCGAAGCGCGCATCCCGCGTCCACGCCGGGCGGCCGACCGCTTCGCCCAAGCGCTCCCACTCCGTGTCGGTGAACACCGTGATCGCGATCCAGCGCTCCTCGCCGGCGCACGGATAGACCCCGTGCGGGGCGCCGGGCGCCTCCTGCGACGCGTTCCCGGCCGGCGCCGACGCGCCGCCGTGCACGGCGCGGTCGAGCAGCACCGGGCCGAGAACGCTCGCCGCCGTCTCCAGCTGCGCCAGATCGACGAGCTGCCCGCGCCCCGTCCGCCGCCGGTGCCAGATGGCGGCGAGCACGGCGAGCGCGCCCAGGTTCCCCCCCGCCAGGTCCGAGTACGAGTAGCCGAAGCCCGCCGGCGGGCCGCCCGGCTCGGCCATGAGGAGGGTGTAGCCGGTGAGCGCCTGGAGCGTTGGCCCGTAGCTCACGTGGTCGCGGTCGGGGCCGGTGAGCCCGAAGCCCGTCATGCGCACGCAGATGATGTCCGGCCGGAGCCGCACGAGCGTGTCGTAGTCGAGCCCCAGGTTGGTCATCACGCGCGCGCTGAAGTTGTCGATGACGACGTCCGAGACGGCGGCGAGCCGCCGCGCGAGGTCGAGGCCGCGCGCGTCGTTCAGGTCGAGCAGGATGCTCCGCTTGCCGCGCATGAGCGTGCCCGAGAGGCCGCCGCGGCGGTCGCCGAAGTCGAGGCTCCCGCGGCGCTCGACCTTGATCACGTCGGCGCCGAGGTCGGCCAGGATGCGCGTCGTCACCGGCCCGGCGACGACCCAGGTGAAGTCGAGGACACGGATGCCGTCGAGCGGCCGCATCAGCGGAGCGCCGCGACGACCTGCTCGTTGTGCTCGCCGAGGCGCGGCGGCCGCGCGGCGCGCCACGGCGCGTCGGTCAGCCGAAACGGCGCGCCCGGGTAGGGGACGGTGAGCCCGAGGTCCGGGTGCTCGATCGGGACGAAGAAGCCGCGCTCGGCGAGGTGCGCGTCGCGGAGCAGGGCCTCGGGCGGCCGCACCGCCGCGTAGGGGATGCGACGGAGCTGCGCGCCCTGGACCAGGTCCTCCACGGTGTAGCGCGCCGCCCAGGCGTCGAGGGCCGCGAACAGGCGATCCGCCTCCGCCTGCCGCGTCCTGATGTCCTCGAGCCCCGGGGCGTCGAGCTCGGCGCCCATGCCGTCGGCCTTCATCCACTCGACGAGCGAGGTCCAGTCGCCGAGCGTGCAGTGCATCACCCAGCCGTCACGGCAGCGGCCGACGCAGAAGTAGCGCGTCCAGTGGAGCGTGCCCTGGCGGGTTGGGACGAGCCCCATCTGGTGCCAGAGGCCCGGCACGTGCTCGAGCGCGCCGGCCACTGCGGCCTGGAGGCTCACGTCGACGCCCTGGCCGCGGCCGGTCGTGTCACGGGCGAGGAGCGCGCTCACCACGCCCACCGCCGTGAAGATGCCGGCCTGGTGGCAGGCCTGGAGGCCGAGCGAGCGGAGCGGCGGGCCGTCAGGGTGGCCGTTCACGAACATCATGCCGCCCATCGCCTGCGCGACCGTATCCGAGGCGCGCCAGTCGCGGTACGGGCCCGTCTGCCCGAACGGCGTGATCGAGGCGACGACGAGCCGCGGGTTCAGCGCGCGGAGCGACTCGGGGCCGCAGCCGCGCGCGGCCAGCGCGCCGGGCGGCTCGCTCTCGATCAGGACGTCGGCCCGGGCAGCGAGCCGCCGCAGTCGCTCAGCGCCCTCGGGACGCCGCCAGTCGAGCGTGATGCCGCGCTTGCCGGCGTTGTAGAACCAGAAGAAGAGGCTCCGCTCCGGGTCCTCGACGCCCTGCCAGAAGGGGGGGATGGACCGCAGCGGCGAGCCCTCCGGCGGCTCGACGAGGACGACGTCGGCGCCGAGGCCGGCGAGGAGCTTCCCCGCGAGCGCGCCCCGCTGATCGGCGAGATCGAGGACGCGCACCCCCGCCAGCGCACCCGTCACAGGCGGAGGAAGAGCTCGCGGGCGGCGTCATCGGTCAGGGTCGACACCGCCGTCACCCGATCGGAGAGCTCGCGCAGCACCTCGACCGAGCTCGGCCCCACGTCGATCAGCACCGAGTAGAGCGCGAAGCCGAGCCGCGCCTTCTCGGCCTTGAAGGCGGCGAGCCACTCCGGGCCCACCTGGCATTCGCCGTCGGTGATGAGGACGACGTCGCCGCGCCGGTAGCGCGCGGCACGGAGGCAGTCGAGCGCGGCGGAGAGCGGTGTCTCGAAGTCGGTGCCGCCGCCCGGGAAGTACTCGGCCACGTCGAGCGCACGGTCCTCCTGCACCTCGTGGCGCTCGCGCGGGTTCAAGTCGAGCGTGAAGAGCGGCGTGTCGGCCGACGAGAAGCAGATGAAGCGGAAGAGCCGCCGCTGCCGGCGAGCGACCTCGAGGAGCGTCAGCGCGACCGCCTTCGACCAGATCTCCTTGTCGCCCGCCATCGAGCCCGAGCCGTCGAGGCAGACGATCATCGGGCCGCGGCCGCGCTGGTCGGCGCCGCGGAGCGAGTACGAGAGGAGGCGGCCTTCGACCAGGCGGCGGGCGAAGTCGCGGCGCAGGAGAGGGTGGTGGAGCGCGAGCAGCTCGGGCGGGAGGAGGCGCTCCAGGTCGCTCCCGAGGCGCACCTCGAAGACCTCCTCGCTGGCGCGCTCGAAGGGACTCCGGCGGAGCGCGAGCGCCTGCTCGCGCATGCGGCCGACGGCGGCGGCGAGCTTCCGGAGCTTGGGGTTGGTGGCGAGCCGCCGGCCGAGCTCGATCTTCCGCCCCGGCGAGGTGCGGCCGCCGGCGCCGAGGCCGGTGCCCCAGCTCTCGGACTCCTGCCCCGCCTCCTCGAGCTGGCGCGCGAGGCCCGCGGCCGCGACGGGCAGCGCGGCGCGGGCGCGCGCCGGCATCTCGCGGAGACGCTCGGCCACCTGCTGGGCCTTCTGGCGGAGCCGCGCCTCGGCCACCCGTGCGGCGTGGGCGGCGCCCTCCCGCACCCGGCGCGCGGCGGCCTCGCCCTCCTCGGCCAAGCGGTCGACGTCTGCGAGCTCCTCACCGCGACGGCGGAGCTCGTCCTCGCGCCGCTGGAGGTCCCAGAGGTCGAGGAGGTCGCCGCGCGGCAGGAGGGCTTCCTCGCGCAGCATGGCGAGCACCTGCTCGGCGATCAGCAACGTGCCGAGGCCCGCCTGCGTCTCGTCGAGCTGCGTCCGCTCGCGCAGGTGCTCGAGCAGCGGATGGCCGTGGAAGGCCTCGAGGAGCGTGCGGCCGAGCGCCGCGGCCGGCGCGACCGCCTCGGCCGGCCTGAGACGCGGCTCGAGCTTGAAAAGCAGGCAGAAGACGTCCTCGAGCAGCGCCCGGAAGTGCGGCACCAGTGTGCCGCCGTCCTCGGCCACCCGGGCCAGCGTCGGCGCCTCGGCGAGCAGCGTCGCGAACGCGCTCCGGTCGTAGGCGTCGCTCTCGATCCAGCAGTGCTCGTCGGGCGGGACGAGGACCGTGCGCGGCCGCGCCGCGGCGTCCTTGCGGCGCCTGGGCATCAGAGCCGCCCGAGCATCTCGCGCTCGATCTCGGCGATCTCGTCCCGGAGCATCTCCACCCGCTGGAGCGGGCGCCTCCCGCTCCGCGCCTGCGAGAGGATCACGTCGACCTTGGCGAGGATGTTGCGGACCTTGGTGTGCGCCTCGAGCGCGGCGCGGGTGCGGAGCTCGTCGGTGTCCCATGCCCGCAGCGCGTACTCGCGCAGCTCGCGCGACTGGTAGAGGAGGACCTGCACCTCGTCCTCGTAGCCACGCAGGAGCTCGCGGATGGTCGTGCGGACTACCGCGCGCTCCGCCGGATCACGCCAGAGGACGTGCTCGAGGAAGGGCACGTCCTCGTCTCCCACCGCGCCGCGGCCGGCGAGGTAGGCGCGCGCACGCAGCACGCCCACCGCCTGCGCCCAGCGCCGGTCGGAGACGATGACGTTCTTCGCGCGCAGCTCGCGGCGCAGGTCGGTCATGACGCGCAGCACCTCCCCGGGGACGGGGAGCGCAGCCGCCCCGGCGCGCGCCTCCTCGAGCGCGGCGAGGGGCAGCGTCGTCCGCGCCGCCGCCGGACGGGCCTGGAGCAGCTTCAGGAAACGGAAGTCCTCGCCCAGGTAGTCCACCACGAAACGGAGGAGGAAGCGGTCGTGGAGGGCGAGCAGCTCGTCGTCCTCGGGGAGCTCGTTCGCGGCCGCGAAGAGCGTGAGCAGCGGCACCTCCACCACCTCGCGCCCGTTGTGGAAGCGACGCTCGTTCATGACCGTCAGGATGGTGTTCAGGATGGACGAGCTTGCCTTGAAGACCTCGTCGAGGAAGGCGATGTGCGCCTCGGGGAGCTTGTGCGTGGTGAGCCGGCGGTAGTCGTCCTCCTCGAGAGCCTTCAGGCTGACCGCGCCGAAGAGCTCCTCGGGTGTCGTGAAGCGCGTCAGCAGCCACTGGAAGTAGCGCGCGCCCGTGAGCCGCCGGCACACCTCGTCCGCGAGCATCGACTTGGCCGTGCCGGGCGGCCCGATCACCAGCACGTGCTGCGCGGCGAGGAGCGCCACCAGCGCGCCGTCGATCAGCTCGTCGCGCTCGAGGAAGATCTGGCCGAGCTCCTCCCGGATGCTGCGCAGCAGCTCGCGCGGCGACGCCACGGGCGGGAAGATAGCCGAGCGCCGGCGCGAGCGGCAAGCTCGCAACCGGCGGCACTTCCCGGCACAATGGCGCTTCGCCCTACGCGAAGGAGGAAGACCCGAGTTGCTGCCAGGAAAGTCCCCCCGGATCCGCCGCCGAAAGAGCCTGCTCACCGAGCTGCTCCCCCGCCTGCAGACGGACGGGAAGCTGCACGGCGAGGAGCAATTCGTGCGCGAGATGGTCGAGACGTGCTTGAAGCTGCTGCGCGACCGCACGCGCGTCGCCGACGTGAAGCTCCTGAACGCCGCGCTGCGCGAGCTGCGCTACGCCTTCAAGGTGTTCGCGCCCTACGCCGGGGTCCGGAAGGTGAGCATCTTCGGCTCCGCCCGCACCCGCCCCGACGCGGCCGCCTATCGCACCGCGCACGAGTTCGCGCGCCGCATCGCGGCCGAGGGCTACATGCTCATCACCGGCGCGGGCAGCGGCATCATGCGCGCCTGCCAGGAGGGCGCGGGGCGCGAGCGGAGCTTCGGGGTCAACATCCGGCTCCCCTTCGAGCAGGAGCCGAACGAGTTCATCAGCAAGGACGCGAAGCTCACCACGTTCCGCTACTTCTTCACGCGGAAGCTCATCTTCATGAAGGAGGCGGACGCGGTGGCCCTCTTCCCGGGCGGCTTCGGCACGCACGACGAGGCCTACGAGTGCCTGACGCTCGTGCAGACGGGCAAGACGAAGCCGATGCCGATCATGTTCGTAGACGCGCCGCGCGGCACGTACTGGAAGACCTGGGAGCGCTACGTCGAGGAGCACCTGCTCCGCCACCACCTCATCTCCAAGGAGGACATGGCGCTCTTCAAGGTGACCACCTCGGTCGACCAGGCGGTGGAGGAGATCACGCGCTTCTACCGCGTCTACCACTCCTCGCGCACGGTCGGCCGCCAGCTCGTGCTCCGTCTCACCCGCCCGCTCCCCGCGAAGCTGGTCGACCGCCTGTCGCGCGACTTCGCCGACATCCTGCTCTCGGGCTCGATCGTGCCGGCGCCCGCGCTCGCCGAGGAGGACGAGCCCGAGCTGGCCGCGCTGCCGCGCCTCGTGCTGCACTTCAACCGCACGAACTTCGGGCGGCTCCGGCAGCTGATCGACCGCATCAACCACGACGGCTGATGGGGCGGCTCGTCCTCATCCGGCACGGCGAGAGCGAGGGCAACCGGGACCGCGTCTTCACGCGCACGCCCGAGGTGCCGCTCACGGACGCCGGACGCGCGCAGGTGCTGCGGGCGGCGGAGTTGGTCGCGGCGCGCTACCTGCCCGTTGCGGTCGTGTCGAGCCCGTTCCTGCGCGCGCGCCAGACGGCCGCCATCCTGGCCGAGCGGCTCGCTCTCGCGGTGCGCGTCGAGGAGGACCTGCGCGAGCAGTCGTACGGCGAGCTGGCCGGCCAGCCCTACGCCGCGTTGCGCGCCGCGAGCGACTACGACCCGGCGCGCTACTGGCTCTGGCGCCCGCCGGGCGGCGGCGAGACGCTGGTCGAGGTCGCGGCGCGCGCGGGCGCGGCGCTCGACCGCGTGGCCGCCGGCGCCCCTGGGAGCGACGTCGTCGTCGTGAGCCACGGCGGGGTGATGGCGGCCCTCTGGCGCCACGTGACCGGCGAGTGGGGGATGGGCAGGGTCGCGCGCAACGCGGGCCTCGTCATCGTCGAGCACGAGGCCGGCCGCTACCGCGGTGCCGCGGCCATCGAGGCCGTCTAGCGCCATGCACGCGCCCGCCGAGCGCCTGGGCGTCCTCATCGACACCTGCCACCTCCACGCCGCCGGGTTCGCCTCTCCGGAGCCGGGGCGGGGGGACCGCTTGGCCGACGCGCTCGTCGGGGAGGGCTCCTCGGGCGGCTGATCGCCTTCCACCCCGAACGACTGCAAGGGCCCCGTCGGCTGCCGGCGCGATCGCCATGAAGTGCCCAGGGAGGGAGGCCGCTGCGGCGTCGCCTATCTGGCGGGCGAACGCGCGCTCGGCACCCCGGCGTGAGCCCCGCCCCGACGGCGCGGGATTGCACGCGCGGTCGCGCCCCGCTCCTCTGGGCCCCGGGGCGATGGTTCGGGCACCAGCCGGGTCACGGGTCCGGGCCTTGCTCGGTGATGAGGAGGGCGCGGCGGCTCCGGTGCGCCCGCTGCGCCGACGCCCCTTTTTGGCGCGCACCCGTCTTTTGCTTGAGCATGACCCGTTTGCGTGGGAATAATCCGCCGTGGGTAGCTATTCGGCACCGGCCGGGGGGTGGAGGATGGGGGGGATGAGAACGGCAGGGCGGGCGCTCGCGCTGGCCGTGGCGCTGGCAGCGCCAGCGCGCGCGGCGGGGCCGTACGTCACGGCGCGCGCCGCCATCATCATGGACGCGGCGACCGGCGAGGTCGTCTGGGAGCGGAACTCGACCGAGCCCCTGCCGCCCGCCAGCACCACCAAGGTGATGACCGCGGTCCTCGCGCTCGAGAGCGGCCGGCTCGACGAGAGCTTCCCCGTGAGCGAGTACGCCGCCCGGACCCCCCCCTCGGGGATCCACCTCCGAGCGGGGCAACGCATGCGGCTCAGGAACCTGCTCTACGCCGTGCTGCTCAACTCGGCCAACGACGCGGCCGAGGTGGTCGCCGAGGGCGTGGGCGGCTCCGAAGAGGTGTTCGCGGCGCACATGACGGCGCGCGCACGGGAGCTTGGCGCGGGCACGGCCCACTTCGCCAACCCCCATGGGCTGACCGCGCCCGGGCACGAGGCGAGCGCGCGGGACCTCGCCGTGATCTTCCGCCACGGGCTCGACCTGCCGCTCTTCCGCGAGATCCTGGAGACGAGGAGCGTGCAGGTGCCGCTCGAGTCGGCCCGCGTCCAGTGGGTGGCGCTCCACTCGCACAACCGCCTGCTGAGCGGCTACGCGTACCAGGTGATCGGCAAGACCGGCTACACGCGCCCGGCGCGCCGCTGCTTCGTCGGCGCGGCGCGCCACGGTGATCGCGAGCTCATCATCGCACTGCTCGGCGCGCGCGATCTGTGGGCCGACGCGCAGCGACTCTTCGCCTACGCCTTCGGCGAAGCGCCGGCGGTGACGATGGCGCACGCGCGGACGCGCCACCACCGCAGGCTCGTGCGGCACGCGGCCGCCACGCGCGTCAGCTCCGAGGGCGACGACAACGCCACGGCCGACCCGCGCATCGCGCGCTACGCGGTGCGCCTGGGGCCGTATGCGAGCCGGCAGGTGGCCCTCGCCACGCGCTCGCGGCTCGCGCAGCGCGGCTACCAGGTGGCGGTCGCGGGGCGCACGCTCCGCATCGGCGCGTTCACCAGCGTGACGAAGGCCGAGCGGGTGGCGACCCAGCTCCGCCAGACCGGCTACCACCCGGT
>Ga0209266_1002788_pt1 | contig 10868 bp, 6 predicted proteins | sample GraSoiAngelo_132_FD_185889 | JGI IMG/M metagenome (GOLD analysis project Ga0209266, IMG submission 185889) | Grasslands soil microbial communities from the Angelo Coastal Reserve, California, USA - 14_0929_02_40cm (SPAdes) (version 2) | ecosystem: Environmental > Terrestrial > Soil > Grasslands ...
CCAGGTTCGGCGCGGCGTGCTCGAGCGCGACGCGCGCGTCGGCGGAGAGCTCGCCAGCCACGGTTGCGACGAGCAAGCCCACGAGCCGACCCTGGGAGCGCAGCGGGGCGAGCGCCAGCCCCCCGACAGCATCGACGTCCGCCGTGGCGAGCTGCAGCTGCGTCCGCACGGGGCCCGCCGCGGCGCTTCCATAGTAGATGACCGTGACCGTGTCACCCACCAGCTGGCGCACGACGTCGCGGGACAGCGGTCGAGCGGTGGCGCGCCGCACCGCCGTCGGCCCCCATTCGTTGGTGTCGTACTGCGGTTGGTACAGCGCCAGCGCGGGCGCCCCGGTCGCCCCCGCGATCACGTCGAGCGCGGGACCGAAGCTGCCGCCCGCAGTCGCCTCGCGCGGCGGCGCGTTCAGCGCGCTGAGCAGCCGTCCGGCCTGATCCTGCATCCGCTCCCGCCAGCTGAGCGCCGCCGCCATCTGGTTCACGCCGCGGGCGATCGTGCCGAACTCCTCGGGCTGGTCCTCATCGAGTCGCTCCTCGTAGCGACCCGCCGCCACCCGTTGGAGCGCCCCGACGACGTGGGCGAACGGGGTTGCGAGGCGCCGGCGGTTGTACCAGAGCCCGACGCCGAGCGCTACGAGCACGATCACGAAGATCACCGTCGTCTGGGCCGCCGCCTGGATCGCGTTGTCGCCGACTTCGGCGGCGAGCTCCCGCATGGCCACGATCTCGGGCTCGAGGGCGGGCGAGGCCGAGACGCGGGCCAATTGCTCGAGGCGCTGGCTCAGCTCGATCATGTCGGCCTGGGTGCGTCGCGCGCTCCGCCAGATGGCGACGCGCTCCGCCAGACCGGCGACGGCGATGGCGAGGAACGCCGCCGCGAAGAGCCGGCTGATGCTCGGAACGGGCGAAGGGCGAAGCGGCGCTGGTTGGGTCATGCGACCGCTACAAATAGGGGAACGAGCCGTGGCAGGACAAGAGCGGCGGCGCAGCGCCGCCATGCTGGCGGGGGGCTGGGGCGCGTTGTAAGCTAGGCCCCGACATCTCGTGCCCGATCTGCTCGAGTCTCTCCGTGCCGCTCTCGCTGACCGCTACGCGGTCGAGCGTGAGCTGGGTCGGGGGGGCATGGCGACGGTGTTCCTCGCTGAAGACCGGAAACACCATCGGTCGGTGGCGATCAAGGTGCTCCACGCGGAGCTCACGGCGGCACTCGGAGCCGAGCGCTTCCTGCGCGAGATCGAAATCGCCGCCCGGCTGCAACACCCCCATATCCTGCCGTTGTACGATTCCGGCGCGGCAGCGGGCTTCCTCTATTACGTCATGCCGTACGTCGAAGGGGAATCCCTGCGCGACCGCCTGACGCGCGAAAAGCAGCTGCCCCAGGACGATGCATTGCGAATTGCCACTGAAGTCGCGGGCGCCCTCGCCTATGCGCACAGCCATGGGATCGTGCACCGCGACATCAAGCCTGAAAACATCATGCTCTCGGGCGGGACGGCGGTGGTGACGGACTTCGGTATCGCGCGCGCGGTGAGCGCGGCGGGCCAGAGCCGGCACCTCACCGAGACCGGCACGATCATCGGAACGCCGGCGTACATGAGCCCCGAGCAGGCAACCGGCTCGGAGGAGATCGACGGCCGGAGCGATCAATACAGTCTCGCGTGCGTCGTGTACGAGATGTTGGTGGGGGAGCCGCCGTTCACCGGGCCGACGGCGCAGGCGGTGCTCGCGCGCCATTCGCTCGACATGGTGTCGCCGCCGTCGATCGTGCGGAGCACGATTCCCGACGCGGTGGAGGGCGCGGTGCTGCGCGCGCTCGCGAAGGTCCCGGCCGACCGCTATCCGACCACCGCGCTGTTCGCCGAAGCGTTGAACACGCCGTCGGCCGCGACCGGGGCGCATCGTCGGGCCACACTGGACCGCGCGGTCAAGCGTCCGCGCAGCGCGCTGTGGCGCATCGCGCCGGTGGCTGCCGTCGTGGTGGCGCTCGCCGCATACCTTGCCATCCGGTCGGCGCGCGCCGGGCGCGGGGCCGCGGCGGGCGGGCTCGACCCGCGGCACGTCGCGGTGCTGTACTTCGAGGACGAAAGTAACGGAAAGACGCTCGGCTACCTCGCGGATGGGCTGACCGAAGCGTTGATCGCCGAGCTCAGTCGCATCCAGCCACTTGTCGTCACCTCACGTAACGGAGTCGCCCAGTTTCGCCAGGACTCGATTGCGCCGGACAGCATTGCTCGGGCCCTCGATGCGGGCACTCTCGTGCAAGGAGCGGTGAACGACGTGGGCGGCCGTGTGCGGGTGTCAGTGCGACTCATCGACGGCGCGAGCGGTGCGGACTACAAGAGGGCCAGCTTCGAGCAGCCCGTGGGAGATCTCTTGCTCGCAAGAGACAGCTTGGCGGGCCGGGTGGCAGACTTCCTGCGCCAGCGCCTTGGTGAGGAGGTCAAACTTCGAGCGGAGCGACTGGGGACGAGCAACGCTGCCGCTTGGTCCCTGCTGCAGCAGGCGGAACGAGCGCGAAAGGACGCAGAGTCGCTCCATGGGCGCGACGACGTTTCCGGCGGCGATGCCGCGTTCCAGCGGGCCGATTCCCTGGGCGCCCTGGCCGAGGTCGCCGATCGCCAGTGGGTGGATCCTATCGTGCTCCGCGGGCAAATCGCCTACCAGCGCGCCCGACTCGCGCGCAACCGTCCTGACGTGACCCGCTGGGTCGGTGTGGCGACCGGTCACGCAGAGCGCGCGCTCGCTCGGGCTCCCACTGACGCCGCGAGCCTGGAGCTGCGAGGGACCGTGCGGTTGTACGCCTTCCTTCATCAGCTCGCGAGCGAGCCGGCGCAAGCCTCCCAGCTCCTGGCGGGCGCTCGCAAGGACCTCGAGGCTGCCGTGGAGACCGATCCGGCCCGGGCGAGCGCCTATAATGTGCTGAGCTACCTGTACTACCAGACCGAGGATGTTCCCGCAGCACTGCTGGCCGCGCGCAAAGCCTACGAGCAGGACGGATACCTCGCGGCAGCGCCGGATATTGTCGCACGGCTGTTCATTGGCTCCTACGACCTCGAGCAGTTCACGCAAGCTCAGCGCTGGTGTTTGGAAGGGGATCGTCGGTTTCCTCACGATTATCGATTCGCGGAGTGCCGGTTGCTGCTCATGACGACAGACGTCGCGCCGGTGGACATCCCGGAGGCGTGGCGTTTGTTGGCGCGGCTGGACTCGACGACGCCCCTGCCGCACCGGCTGGCGGAGCATCATCGCGCTCAGATGTTTGTGGGAGCGGCGCTGGCACGAGCGGGACTGAAGGACAGTGCGAGTCACGTACTCGTCGCAGCGCGGGGAGGGCGCGACGTAGACCCGGAGCAGGAGCTGCTGTCGTTAGAGGCGTTTGGGCGCACCCTCTTGGGCGAGCCCGATCAAGCGATCGACCTGCTGAAGCGCTACGTGGCTGCCAACCCTACGCACTCCTTCCAGCGAGGGGGGGACATATTCTGGTGGTGGCGAGAGCTGCGGAAGGACCCCCGCTTCGCCCAGCTGGAGCGGGCCAAGCCATAGCACCGAATGTGTTGCCAAGTCCTGACAATACCACTCGGTTGCTGCCCTCCCCGCCCAGGTAACGAACGACTGGACATAGTGTTGCACCGGATGGCGCTACGTGGTACCAGGGCGCGTTTCTTGCCCCCTTCCCCCCTCATAGGTGTGTTCGGCGTCTGCCTCGGTGAGTGAAAGAGGGTACCCCATGAAACCCAGCCGGTTATCCAGGTGGGCCGCGACGGCGCTGCTCGCCCTCGCGTGCCAGGATCATCGCCCGCTGACCTCGCCTCCTTCTTTTTTGATTCAGGACGCCGCGCACAGCGGCGGCAACCCACACGTCTACTGGCTGCCGCCGATGGAAGCCCAGCCCACGTTCACCGGCACATTCAGCGGCACGTTGTCTCCCGTCATCGAAATCAGTGAACTCCCAAACGCGGCTAATGCGACCTGCGGCGCTCAGGGCATCATCGCCACGTTCACGACCTCCACCGGGCCCGGCGGTGAGAAGGTCGGCGTGGACGTCGCGGGCCAGAAGTACACAGTGAACTGGCACACGAAGGACTTTCCGCTCAACGTCGACTGCAACTATCGGATCAGGGCGTTGATCTCCGGCCTGTCGCAGCCGTTAGCGATCGCGGACGTGGACGTAGTCTCGAGCGGTGCGGCGTTGAAGCGGGTCGACACCGGCGAATTTGTGCCGCTGCTGGACGACCGTACGCTCGCGATCAAGCTGCGGATTGAAGAGGGAGCCGTTTTCTACGCGGCCACGGGCGATGACGCGTGCCGGGCGGGGCGGGACTGCGCCGAGGCCATCCTGACCGGCGGCCAGGACGCCACCGTGCTCACCGATCAAAAGCTCGCCGGCGTATTCATTCCCGCCAACGCGCTGCTCGCGAGTGACCAGATCGCGGTCACCATCGAGCAGCGCACTACTCGGCCCTGCATTCCCACCGTCGAACTGGCGGTCCCCCAGTTCGACGATTGCTACCGGTACCTCGCGGTGCCGCTGGGTGGATCCGAGGACCTGCGCTCGATTGGTCGGGCGGCGGCCGAGGGCGAGTTCAACCCGTTTTTCCAATTTCGGAACCCCGTGACCGTGGGAATGTGCGTGGAGGTTGGCAGCCTCACCGTCGATCAGGCCCGGCACCTGGACATCTTCCGGTTCGATCAGACGCCGCCCGAAGGCATGCCACGGGTGACGTCCCTTCCCGACGCACCCGCGACGTTCCTCCCCTGTGATACGGGAGGATTGGGCAGCCCGGGAGGCTTCGGGGGGGTACTGCGCCGGAGCTGGGATGTCGTGTGGCACGCGCTCTTTGGGCCACAGACGGCGTACGCGTCATCGGCAATGACCCATCTGGGTCTGGGCGGGAGCTCCTGCTGCTTCAGCTATTTCACGTGGGGTCTGCCGGCGGACGTGCAGATCAACGACGGGAACAACCAGACGGTGGCCCCGGGCAGTACGCTGCCGACTGCGCCGTCGGTCATCGTGAAGGACTCAGGGGGCGGCGCCGTCGCGGGAGTGACGGTCACGTTCTCGGTGGCAGCCGGGAACGGTACGATTACGGGAGCTGTCGTCACGACCGGTGCCGATGGAATCGCGCGCGTGGGTAGTTGGACACTGCCCGCTGCGGGGGGGACCTACGCCCTGACGGGGAGCCTCACGGGAGCGGGCGGAAGCCCCGTGACGTTCTCGGCCACCGCTTGCCAGCCAGGTGCCGTAGATGGAGTTCTCTGTCCCGGAGAGTGGGACGGGGTGACCCCGATCTCGTTCTCCGTCAGCTTGCCGGAGGGCGGCACGACGCCCGGGCAACTTTTCATTCGGAATGACGCGACAAACCTCTATTTCGCGGTGCGATTCGACCGCGGCATTCGAGACGTGGGTAGCCAGGTGATCTTCGAGTTCGACGGGGACAACAACCCTCCCCAACAGAACGGCGATGATGTGTTCTTGTTCGGTACGGACGGCCAGTTCGTGGACGACTTCCGGACGAATCTTCCACCCTGCGCGGTCGAAAGCGCGCCAGCCAGTTGCGCGTTCCGCGACGTGGACTATGGAGGGAGCAACGATGGCGTCGGGGCCTTCCGCCAGGAGGGCACGGTCTTGGTCTTCGAGGTGTCGCACCCCTTGAACAGTGGCGACGCCGGACATGACTTCGCGCTGGTGGGCGGCAACGTGATCGGGATGAACTTGAACGTTCATGTCGCCGGCGGAGGCAGTGTGTTCGCCGACACGTACGTGCCCGGTCCGGGCTTCGGGTCCTTCATGCCGCTGACGATCACGAGCCCCTGACGACGCGCTGGAGCATTCGAGCGAACGGGCGGCTCCTCTCCGAGCCGCCCTTCTCGTTTACGCCACCACAAGTTACCGCTAGTTTCCTTCCGTGCGCCCCTCCAAACTCGGCATCATCGGCCTCGGTGCGATCGGCGGCTCGCTCGCCCTCCAGGCGAAGCGCGCCGGGATCGCGACCGTGCTCGGCTGGTCTCCCGAGCCCGCCGAGCGGGTGGCCGCGGCGCGCCAGGGCGCGATCGACGACGCGCCGCCCCGTGCGGTGGACGTGGCACGCGCCGTCGAGCTCCTGGTGCTCGCGGCACCGCCCGCCGCCAATCTCCAGCTGCTCGTCAGCCTCGAGCCGCACATCGGCGCCGGCGCGCTGGTCACCGATGTTGGCTCCGTGAAGCGGGCGATCGTCGCCCGGGCGGACGGGCTGAGGCTCGGGCCCCGCTTCGCCGGCGGCCACCCGCTCGCGGGCACGCACGCGCATGGCTTCGCCGCCGCGCGTGTCGACCTCTTCAAAGGGGCGATCGTGTACATCACGGCGACCCGAAACGGGGACGGGGCGGCGAGCGAGATCTCGGACTTCTGGGAGAGCGTGCTCGAGGCGCATCCGGTGCGCATCGACGCCGCGCAGCACGACCACCAGCTCGCGCTGACGAGCCATCTGCCGCAGGCCGTGGCGTCGCTGCTGGCGCATTGCCTCGCGCTCGCCGCGCCGCCCGGCGCGACGTTCGGCCCCGGGGCGCGCGACGCCACGCGGCTCGCCGCTTCGGAGCCGGCGCTCTGGACCGAGATCTTCCTCATGAACCGGGACGAATTGCTTCCGGCCCTCCGCTCCCTCGAAGAGCCGCTGGGCGAGCTCGAGCGTGCGCTCGAGACGGGGAACGCCCGAGCCGTGACCGCGTGGCTCAGGCGCGCGGCGCAGTGGCGTCAGCAGGCCGACGCATGAAGGTGGAGGGGGTCGTCCGGCCGCCGGGCGACAAGAGCATCTCGCACCGCGCCGTGATGCTGGCGGGGCTCGCCCGCGGCGCGAGCGAGCTCGAAGGCTTGCTGACCGGCGCCGATGTGAAGAGCACTGCCCGGGTGCTGCGGCAGCTCGGCGCGCGAGTCTCTTCCGTTCGGGAGGGCGGCAACGTGACGGTCCACGCCTCCCGCATCTCGCATCCCGCATCCCGCCTCAACTGTGGCAATTCCGGCACGACCGCCCGGCTCATGCTCGGCATCCTCGCCGGCCAGCGGTTCGCTGCGACCCTCACGGGCGACGCCTCACTGCGGCGCCGACCCATGCGGCGGGTCACCGAGCCGCTGCGCGCCATGGGAGCCGACATCCAGGAGAAGGGCGGCGACGCGCTCCCGCTGACGATTCGCGGCGGCCGGCTGCACGCGCTCACCTACACGACGCCCGTCGCGAGCGCGCAGATCAAGAGCGCGTTGTTGCTTGCCGGACTCACGGGGAACGTGGCGGTTACGATTCGCGAGCCGTATCGCTCGCGGGACCATACGGAACGCCTCTTCGTGCATCTCGGATTGGGGTTGCACGAGCGCGCGGGAGCGATCGTGTACGAGCCGTCTGATCGTAGCGTCGTTCCGCCGTTTCGTCTTTCCATCCCGGGTGACGCCTCCTCGGCGGCGTTTCTCGTCGCGGCTGCCGTGCTGGCCGAAGGCGGCGAGCTGGTGATCGAACACGTCGGCGTCAATCCGACCCGGACCGGCTTCCTGGTGGTCCTCGAGCGCATGGGCGTGCACGTGGAACGGGTGAATCTGCGGGACGAGGGCGGCGAGCCGGTGGCCGACCTGGTGGCCCGGCCGGCCGCGCTCCGCGGGACGGAGGTGAGCGCGGCGGAGGTGCCGACCCTGGTGGACGAGGTACCGGTACTGGCGGTCCTCGCGAGCCGGGCCGCGGCGGGGAGCGAGACGGTGTTCCGCGAGGTGGGCGAGCTCCGGGTGAAGGAGAGCAACCGGCTCGAGCTGATCGCCGCCAATCTGCGCGCGGTGGGCGTGGAGGCCGAGGCGCGCGCCAATGACCTGTTCGTGTGCGGGACGACACGACGCCCCAGCGGCCGGATCGAGACGGCGCGCGATCATCGCTTGGCCATGGCGTTCGCCGTGCTCGGCACCCTTCCCGGCGCGGACGTCCGGCTCTCCGAGCGTGCCTCGGTAGCGATCAGCTACCCTCGGTTCTTTGCCGACTTGCGTCACATCGGGAAAGGGGAAAGGGGAAAGGGGAAACGGTGACCCTCCGCGTCATCGCGATCGACGGTCCCGCGGCGTCTGGCAAGAGCTCGACGGCTTCTCTGGTCGCGCGCCGCCTGGGATGGACGCACCTCGATTCGGGGGCGCTGTATCGGGCGATTACACTCGCGGTGCTGGATAACCTCGGGGAGCAGGGAGCTGGGAGCGGGGAGCGGTGGTCCCCCGAGCGGATCATCGCGCTGGCGGAAGATCTCCCAGTACGGCTGGTGCTCGTGGAGGACGTATTCCGCCCCGAGGTGGCGGGCGTGGATGTGGCGCACGCGATCCGCTCCGAGCGGGTGACCCAGCGAGTCTCGGAGATTGCTGCCATTCCTGAGGTGCGCCACTGGGTGAATGTGCAGCAGCGGGAGGCGGTGCAGGGCCACGCGCGGGGTGTGGTGGTGGACGGCCGGGACATCGGGACGGTGGTGTTCCCGGATGCCCCGCTGAAGGTGTTTCTCACGGCGAGTCCCGAGGAGCGGGCGCGGCGCCGGTTGGCCGAGCGCGGTGGAACCGGGGGCAGGGGCGGGGGCGGGGGCGGGGACGCCGAGCTGCGACGGGAGGCTGACGTGCTGGAGGCGCGGGACCGCGCTGATTCCACGCGGGTGGTGGCGCCGCTCAGAGCCGCCGCCGACGCGGTGGTACTCGACACCACGCGGCTCTCGCTCGAGCAGCAGGTCCAGGCGGTCGTAGCGCTGGCGCGGACGCGGCTGCCCGGCTAGGTTTTGCTGCTTGTGCTCCGGAGCCAGGGGATCGTCCCCGGGCCCATTGGTCCAAACCCGCAACCGAACCGGTGTCCTGAATGCTGGTAGATACGGAAAACCCGCCCGAGTCGAAGCCCGAAGCTGCCGCTCCCGCTCCCGCTCACTCCCACCTCCGCGTCCGCTCCGACCTGCACGAAGAGTATTCGCCGGACGAAATCGCGAAGATGACGGAGTTGTACGAGGGGACGCTCTCCAACATCGAAGAAGGCGAGATCGTCAAATCGAAGGTACTGCGCGTGACCGACACCGCCGTCATCCTCGACGTCGGCTTCAAGTCGGAAGGCGCGGTCCCGATCGACGAGTTCAAGGACGCGCGCTCGCTCAAAGAGGGGGACGTGGTCGAGGTCTTCCTCGAGCATCTGGAGGATCAAGAAGGCGCGGTCGTCCTCTCGAAGAAGAAGGCCGACTTCATGCGGGTCTGGGAGCGGATCCGCGAAGCCCACGAGAAGGACGAGGCGGTGTCGGGCACGCTCGTCAAGAAGATCAAAGGCGGCGTGGTGGTGGACCTGATGGGCGTGGATGCGTTCCTGCCCGGCAGCCAGATCGCGCTGCGGCGCGTGCCCAACATCGATGAGCTCCTGGGCCAGAGCTTCGAGTTCAAGATCATCAAGCTGAACAAGCGACGCCGCAACATCGTGGTGAGCCGTCGCGTGCTGCTCGAAGCCGAGCGCAAGACCAAGCGCGATGTCCTGATGAAGGAGCTGCAGGTGGGCCAGGTGCGGAAAGGCATCGTCAAGAACATCACCGACTTCGGCGCCTTCATCGATCTGGGCGGCGTGGACGGACTGCTCCACATCACGGACATGAGCTATGGCCGCGTGTCGCACCCGTCCGAGATGGTGCACATCGGGCAGGAGGTCGAGGTCAAGGTCCTCGACATCGACTGGGAGCGCGAGCGCATCAGCCTCGGCCTGAAGCAGCTGCAGCCGTACCCCTGGAAGAACGTGGCCGCGAAGTACCCGGTGGGCACGCGCGTGCAGGGCAAGGTCGTCTCGATCACGAACTACGGCGCGTTCGTCGAGCTCGAGCCGGGGATCGAGGGCCTGGTCCACATCTCCGAGATGAGCTGGACGCGCAACGTGCGCCACCCATCGAAGATCGTGTCGATCGGCGAGACGATCGAAGCGGTGGTATTGAAGGTCGACGAGACGGAAGAGAAGGTCTCGCTCGGCATGAAGCAGACCGAGGAAGACCCCTGGATGGCGCTGCCGCAGAAGTATCCCGTCGGCATGCGCATCAAGGGGAAGGTGCGCAACCTGACCTCGTTCGGTGCGTTCGTGGAGATCGAGCCGGGCATCGACGGCCTGATTCACATTTCCGACATGTCGTGGACCAAGCGGGTGCAGCATCCGTCCGAAGTCGTGAAGAAGGGCGACGAGGTCGAGGTGCTGATCCTGAACGTGGACGCCGAGAACAAGCGGATCTCGTTGGGCCTGAAGCAGGCACAGGAAGATCCCTGGCTTCGCATCGGCGAGACGTATCCCGTAGGCACCGAGCTGCGGGGCCGGGTGCTGCGCCTCATGGACAAGGGCGTGGTGGTGGATCTGGGGAGCGACATCGAGGGCTTCGTCCCGATGTCGCAGCTCGGCATCCCCGACATCCAGAATCCGGGCGACGCGGTGAAAGAGGGACAGGCGGTCGAGCTCAAGGTGCTGGAAGTGGACCCGATACACCATCGGATCGTACTGGCGGCAACCGGCTGGCCGAAAGAGGACGTGCAGGAAGTGCCCAAGCCGGAAATACCAAAGCAAGACGGCGAGGCAGACGCGTAGCCGCCGCGACGCCGAGTGGATATGAGGCAAGAGTGGTCAGGAGAGGCATCTCCTGGCCACTTTTTCCTTGGCGTCCACTCGACGCCTTCGCGACTCGGCGTCTCCCTACCCGTCTAGGCGTCTACACGCCTAGATTTGCGGACTATGTCCATGCGCGAAAAGCTAGAACTGCTTCAGCAAAGGCGCGCTCAGTCCGAGCTGGGCGGCGGCGCCGAGCGTATCGCGGCGCAGCACGACAAGGGCAAGATGACGGCCCGCGAGCGGCTCGAGGTGCTGCTCGACGCCGGGACGTTCGTGGAGC
>Ga0209266_1002793_pt1 | contig 10860 bp, 6 predicted proteins | sample GraSoiAngelo_132_FD_185889 | JGI IMG/M metagenome (GOLD analysis project Ga0209266, IMG submission 185889) | Grasslands soil microbial communities from the Angelo Coastal Reserve, California, USA - 14_0929_02_40cm (SPAdes) (version 2) | ecosystem: Environmental > Terrestrial > Soil > Grasslands ...
CGTCGAGGGTCATCGGTCCGTCCTCCCACAGTGGTTCCCTTGGCCGGGTACGCACTCTGGGAAAGATAAGGCCGATGGCCTTCTTCTTCGTTCACGGGAAGTGTCAACACTATTACGAGTCCGGACAGACTAGTGGCGCGGCTGGGGTGTGAGGCGGAAGCGGCGACCGTGCCTGGGTTGAGGCCAGGCAGCTAATGGAGTTTCCCGGGTTTGCGGCGGACAACATCTCGAGGACGCGCACGGAGTACCTGGCGATGGGCGGGGTCCCGAGTCACAGGCGTTACGGCTGGGTGCGCAGAGCGTAGCGGACACCGACCGGGTGACGGTCGCCACCTCAGAGACAGGAGGATCGGACGATGCCCCCCAGCAAGCTCGCTCACGTCGTGTTCCAGACCAACCGGATGAAGGAGATGCGCGACTGGTACTGCTCGGTGCTCGGCGGCCACGTGATCTACGAGAATCCGCACCTGTCGTTCGTGACCTACGACGACGAGCATCACCGGGTCGCGTTCCTGGATTTCGGGCCACTCGCGCCCCGAGATACCGAGACCGAGCTTCACGTCAAGGCGACGGAGCCGCCCGGCCTCCATCACGTCGCGTTCACCTTTCCGTCCATGGGTGACTTCCTCGACAATTACGTGCGTCTCAGAGACCGCGGGGTCCGTCCGTTCTTCTGCGTCAACCACGGCCCCACGACCTCGATGTACTACCGGGACCCGGACGGCAATCGGGTCGAGCTTCAGATCGACAATTTCGCGACCGCCGAAGAAGGGCAGGCATGGATGCACTCGCCGGCGTTCGATCGGAACCCGATCGGTGTCGAGTACGACCCCGACGACCTCGTGAAGCGGTTCAACGCCGGCGTACCAGTCGCGCAGCTCGTCCTGCGGGACTGAGCCGACGACCAGCACGAGCCGCACAGAGGAGTACGCCTAGCGGCCGTTCGTCTCCTTGCCGCCGGCGATCTTCACGATGTGGGTCTCGAACGTGGGATCGCCCTGGCCATCGAAGCGGATGCGGCCGCGCGTGCCGTCCATGTCGGTGGCCGCGATCGCCGCGCGGATCTTGTCGCGATTGAGGCTGCCCGCCCGCCGGATGGCGTCGACGGCGACGAGCGCCGCGTCGTACGCTTCGGCGTGGATGTAGTCCGCGTCCTTGCCGTACCGGGCGCGGATCTTTTCCACCAGCTTGCGCGCGACCGGCAGCTGACTGCTGGTGGCCGGGCTGAAGTGCGTCGCGTAGTACACGCCCTCCACCGCGTCGCGGCCGAGCTCGATGTACTTCGGGTGGGCGGCGCCGTCACCGCCGAAGATCGGCAGCGTGATGCCCATCTGCTTGGCCTGCTTGGCGATCAGCGCGCCCTCGTGATAGCGCGACCAGTCGAGGATGGCGTCGACGTTCGCGGTCTTGATCTTCGTGAGCTGGGCGGTGAAGTCGACGTCGCCCCGGATGTACTTCTCGTCCACCACGACCTGGATGCCGTGCGTTCGGGCGCGCTCGCTGAACGCGGTGAGGCCACCCTTCCCGAAGTCGTCGTTGACGTAGATGGCGCCGATCCGCTTCACCTTCGGGAACTTCTGATTCAGGAAGTCGGCGAGATCGCCGGCCAGCTTGGTGTCGGGCACCGCCGACCGGAAGATCCACGGGTTGTTCTGCTTCGTGATGCGGGCCGCGGTGGCGGCGACGATGATCTGGGGGACCTTTTCCTGGCCCGTGACCTGGGACACGGCCATGCTGGTCGGGCTGCTGATCCCACCCAGGACCATCACGACCTCGTCCGCGGTGATGAAGCGGTTCACGATGCTCACCGCCTGCTCGGGCTTGCCGGCGTCGTCACCGTAGAAGAGCTGGATCTTCTTGCCGAGAAGGCCGCCGCTCCCGTTGACTTCCTCGACGACGAGATCGATGGCCTCGCGCTCGCTCTGGCCGTACCCGGCCGCGCCGCCCGTCATCGGCCCGAAGACGCCGATCTTGATCGTCTCCTGGGCGAGCGCCGTGCTGCCGAGCAGGATCACCATCGCCATCGAGATCGCGAGCCAGGTCCGTTGACTCATGTCCGTTCCTCCTTCGCGTTCGAGCTCCCAGGCGGTCAGCGGCCTCGCGTCGCGATGAGGTCGATCTCGATGACCGGGCCGTCGAACATGATGCCGGTGGACGGAATGACGGTCATGACCGGTGGCTCCGGCACCATGCGACGATAGACGCGTTCGAAGCCGCGATAGTCCTGGGTGTCGAGCAGGTAGATGTGAGCGTCGACGACGTGCTCGAGCGAGGAGCCACAGTGCTCCAGGAGCTCTTTGAGGTTACGGAGGACGTACTCGGTCTGGACCTCGATGTCCGAGCCGTAGTAGGGCATCCGCGGGTGGACGCCGTAGACCGGCGTCTTGAAGTCGGTCGCGACCTGGCCGGCCAGGAACAGCCACTCACCCGCGCGGATGGCCGGCGAGAAATTCACGCCCCGCATGCTCGGGTGGAATTGCTTGTCGAACTTGATCTCCTCCTTCTGATGCTGGGCGTCGGGGATGAGCGTGATCAGATTCGCGGTCGTCAGCGCCCCCGGCACCATGAACCCCTTGATCTGCATCGAGCTGCGGGGCGGCGGCACGGGCATGTACTGCTTCCAGATCCGGTCGATGGCGTGGAAGTCGTTGCGATCGACGTGGTAGTGCTGCGACTTGACGGCGTTCGCGAGGCTCGTGCCGGCGGCCTTCGCGCACTGCTCCATGTTGCCGAGGACGTAGTCGATCTGGTCTTCGGCGTTGTCGCGATAGTTGGGGAACTGGGGGTCCTTGCCCACCGGGATGCCGGTCTTGAAGTCGGTCGCCGGCAGACCGGAGTGGAACAGGAAGCTCCCGGCCCTGACCGCCGGTGAGCAGTGCTCGCTCGGCGTCGGCACTCCGGCCGGCTGGATCACCTGCTTGCGCACGGTGCCGTCGGGCACGATGCCGATCGCGTGCACCTCGACCAGCGCCCCGGGAATGAGCGGGTGCGGACCGACCTCGATGGTCGTCCGCGCCGGCGGATCCTTCGGAAAGAACTCACGCCACACACGATCGAGGCCGGCCAGATATTTCGGGTGCTCGAGGAAGACCTCGGTCTTGACGACGTTGTCCAGTCGGCTGCCCGCAGCCTGGAGGATCTCCGACAAATTTTTCAAGATGTACTCGGTCTGTAGCTCGATGTCGGTCGGGCCCGCGAACGGGAAGTTCGGGTTGCTCCGGACCGGGATGCCGGTCTTGAAATCGGTCGCGTAGAGGCCCGAGACGAAGACGTACGGACCGACCTTGATCGCCTGGGGATTGTGCGTGATCGGCTGGGGCGCCTTCGACGTCACGATGACTTCCTTTTTCATCGGATCACCTCGCGGCGAGAGCTCGTCGCTTTCCAGGGGAATTGGCGCGACCTATACCGCTGGAGCGAGAGTCTTGTCAAGACAACGTGCTACGTTCGACGGTCGAAAGGGTATCGGGTGAGGATCATCGCGCACGTCGACATGGACGCGTTCTACGCCGCGGTCGAGGCGCGCTCCAACCCCGACCTTCGCGGCAAGCCGGTCGTGGTCGGCGCCGACCCCAAAGCCGGGCACGGTCGTGGCGTCGTGACCGCCGCCAGCTATGAGGCCCGGCGGTACGGCATCCGGTCGGCGACGCCGATCTCGCGCGCCTGGCGCCTGGCCGAGGCCGCGCGGCGTCGCGGCGATCCCGAGACGATGTTCGTTCGCGACAACCGCGCGCTCTATCGGGAGGTGTCGCAGCGGATCATGACGTTCCTCGCCGGGCGTGGCGACCTGTTCGAGGAGGCGAGCATCGACGAGGCCTACCTCGACCTCTCGTCACTGGGAAGCTTCGACGCGGCCGTCGAGCAGGCGCGAGCGCTCAAGGCGGAGATCAGCGCGGCGGAAGGTCTCACGTGCTCGGTCGGCCTCGGGCCGAACAAGCTGATCGCGAAGATCGCCTCCGACCGCGAGAAGCCTGATGGCCTGACGGTCGTCCGACCGGAGGCTGTTCAAGAATTCCTCGACGGCCTGGCCATCCGGGTCATCCCCGGCATCGGTCCGAAGTCGGAGAAGTTCCTCCATCAGCAGGGCATTCGCACGATCCGCGAGCTGCGTGGAGTCGAGCGGGACCGCCTCGTCGAGTGGTTCGGCCGCTGGGGCGAAGGACTGCACGCCAGGGCGCGCGGGGTCTCCGACAGCCCGGTCTCCAACGAGGGGGAGCCGAAGTCGGTCGGCGAGCAAGAGACGTTCGAGATCGACACGCTCGATGCCGACTTCATCCTCGAGCGTGCGCGGGAGCTGGCCCGGAGCGTCTTCGCGCGGGTTGACCGTCACGGATTTCGAGCGTTCCGCACGGTTACCGTGACCGTGCGCTTCGCCAACTTCATGACGTTCAACCGGTCCCACACCCCGCGCGAGCAGCTGGCGAGCGAGGAAGCTCTCTACGCCGGGGCCGTGCAGTTGCTGCAGCCGTTTCTCGACGAGCGTGAGAATCCACGGCAGAGGAAGGTGCGGTTGATCGGGATTCGCGCTGAAAAGCTCGTCCGCTGACGAGCCTGGCTACACCAACAGGGCGAGCGGCTCCTCGATCAGGTCGGCGAGCGCACTGAGGAATTGCGCGCCCCGCGCCCCGTCCAGAACGCGGTGGTCGCAGGAGAGCGTCAGCACCATCGTCGGCTGGACGGCGGGCTGGCCGTTCAACGCGACGACGCGGTCGGCGATGCGACCGACGGCGAGGATCGCGGCCTGAGGCGGATTGACGATGGCGTCGAAGGCATCGACGCCGTACATCCCGAGATTGCTGATCGTGAAGCCGCCGCCCTGGATGTCGGCGGGCCGCAGCTTGCCGGCCTGGGCGCGAGCGACGAGGTCTTCGCGGCGGCCCGCGATGTCGGCGAGGCTCAGCGTGTCGGCGCGGTGGACCACGGGGACCACGAGGCCGTCCTCGATGGCGACGGCGACGCCGATGTTGATGTCGGCGTTCCGGACGATGGAGCCGTCCTTCCACGACGCGTTGGCGCGGGGATGCTGGACCAGCACTGCCGCGACGAGCTTCACGAGGAGATCGGTGTAGGTGATTCGGGCGCCGGTCTGCTTGCCGACTCGCTCGCGCCAGGTGATCAGCCGGCTCACGTTGACCTCGCGCACCAGATAGAAGTGGGGCGCGCTGGTCCAGCTCGCGGTCATGCGCTCGGCCATGATGCGCCAGACGTTGCTGACGCCGGCGGCTTCGGCTGGCCGAGCTTCCGGCGCCGTCGCGGCCTTCGCAGCGCCGACGTCAGCGGCGAGGATGGCGCCGCCCGGGCCCGAGCCGCGAACGATCTTGAGGTCGACCCCGCGCTCGGCCGCCAGGCGCCGCGCCTTGGGCGACGCGGCGGTGAGGCGAAGCGAGGCGCGGCTCTCGACGTAGGCGAGCACGTCGGCCTTCTCGATCCGACCGCTGGCCGTCTTCATTCGCGTGAGATCGACACCGTGCTGCTCAGCAAGCTTGCGGGCCAGCGGCGATGCTTTCACGGCGCCCGCCGAGGTGCTGGTCTCCGCTGAGGCCGTCACGACGGCGCTCGCCGCGGCGGCCGGTGCGGCGGCGGGACGCGAGCTGGCCGCGCCCGCTTCGCCTGCAGCGAAGATCAGCGCGATCGTCTTGCCCACCGGCACGACGTCGCCAGCCTGGGCGCTGACGTCGCGCAGAATACCCGACGCCGGCGCCTCGATTTCGACCGTCACCTTGTCGGTCTCGATCTCGACGATCGACTCGCCCTTGACGACGCGGTCGCCGGGCGACTTGATCCAGCGCAGGACCTTGCCGGTCTCCTGCGCCATCTCCAGCGCCGGCATGATGACGTTCGTTGGCATCGGGCTAGGGGATTCTACCGCTCATCCAGGCCCTGAGCTCGGGCGTGGCGGACGTGAAGCGGATCCGGGTCGCGTCGAGGACCTTGCCGTAGATCTCACCGGCCGGATTGCCGAGCGGGCTCGCCGCGACCGTGATCTTGAGGTTGCTCAGGACCGCCAGTGCGAGCGGTGATCGGAGACGGGCCTCGGCGTCGGACACCTCGATGAGATGGCCGTCGTACACCGTGCGCCCGACGAACTTCTCCTCGAGCACCGTGAACTGGACGGCCAGCGGCTCTGCGAGTGGGCGAAGGGGCGCCGACCTCTGCGGGAGCGACAGCGTGAAGGGCTCGCCGATGCCGCCGACCTCGAAGAGCTGCAGGCTCCGCGCCGCGCCCTTGGGCTCGACCTGGAACTGCCCATCGATCCGGAGCGACGCTGTGATCCCCGCACGCGCGGCCTCGGTGATGAGGACCTGGCCCCCGGTCGTGAACGACTCGACGCGCCCGGCCAGGTTCACGTTGGACCCGACCGCGGCGTATTTCGTGCGACGGAGCGATCCGATGTTGCCCACGATCACGCGGCCGGTGTGGATCCCGATGCCCATCTCGAGCTGAATGCCGTTCTTCGCGGCCAGTCGCCCGTTGACATCGGCCATCGCGAGCTGCATGGCCAGCCCGCACGCCACCGCCTTGGCCGCGTGGTCGGAGCAGGCGACGGGGGCGCCAAAGATGACCAGGATCGCGTCACCGATGATCTCGTCGATGGTGCCCTCGTAGCGGCCGATGACGTCCACCATCGTCTCCAGATAGAGATTGAGGACCTCGATGACGTCGCGAGGGGCCAGGCGCTCGGCCATCGCGGTGAACCCGCGCAGGTCGGACATCAAGATCGTCGCGTCCCGCTCCTCGCCACCGAGCTCCAGGCCCTCGGGATCCCGCAACAGACTCTCGGCGACCTCCTCGGACACGTACCGCCCGAAGGCGCGCCGCACGAGCTCGTGGGCGCGGGCCAGCTCCACGTTCTTCAGCGCGAGGCTTCGGCGGAGCTGATCGACGGTCAGGTGCGTGCTCACGCGGGCCAGCAGCTCGTGGGCGTTGAACGGCTTGCCCACGTAGTCGACCGCGCCCATCTCGAAGCCCTTCACGATGTCGGCGGTGTCGGTCTTGGCCGTGAGGAAGATGACGGGGATGTCGCGCCAGGCCTCGGAGCTCTTGATGCGCTGGCAGGTCTCGAAGCCGTCCAGCTCTGGCATCATCACGTCGAGCAGGATGAGGTCCGGACGGATCTTCGTCAGCGCGTCCAGCGCCTGCTTGCCGTTGGTGGCCACGCTGAGCTGATACCCCTTGCCCTTCAGGATGGCCGCGACGGTCTGGATATTGGCCGGCGTGTCGTCCACGACCAGGATGCGTTCATTCATCGGCGCGCTCGTCAGACGCCGTGGTCGGTCGCCGCGCGCTCGAGCAACGCCTGGGCCTCGGCGAAGGCATACGCGTGGACGTGTTGCTCGAATTCAGCGAAGTCGTCGTCGCGCAGGAGGAAGCGGAAGGCCTCGCGATGACCGTCCAGGACGTCGGCCGCGGCAGGGTCGAGCTCGCCGAGCTGCTGGCGCATCCGGGCGACGAGGGCTTTGAGAGCCTGCGGATCCGGCGGCGATGCAGGCGAGTGTGCCGGCGACGGCGGGCCGGCGAGCGCGGGGTTCTCATCCAGCGCGGGCCGCAACCGGCCCACCAGTGCGTTCAGCTCATCATCGAGATGTCGTCGCAGGGCCTCGATCCGACCGGCATCGCCACGGCCCGCGATCGCTTGCTCGAGCGCCGCCGCCGCGGCCTGGACGGGGCCGGCGCCGAGATTGCCCGCCACGCCCTTGACCGTGTGAGCCAGCCGCTCGGCCACCGTGGCGTCGCCCGCGGCCAGCGCCTCGCCGATGCGCGCGGGCGCCTGGCCCTGCTGCTCGACGAACTGGCGCAGCAGCTTCAGATAGAGACGGCGGTTGCCCGCGACGCGCATCAGCCCATCCGCCGTGTCGAGCCCTTCGATCGACGGCACCTTCACGTCGTCGCCGGGCTCGAGTCCAGCTTGAGCCTCACTGGGCCGACTCGCGATCGCGTCGGGCTCGACGGGCGGGCGGTAGTGATGGCCGAGCGTGTCGAACAGCACGGCGGGATCGATCGGCTTGGCCACGTGGTCGTTCATGCCGGAGGCCAGACACCGTTGCCGCTCCTCGAGCGTGGCATGGGCGGTCATGGCGATGATCGGCAAGCTCGCGAAGCGGCGGTCGGCCCTGAGGTGGGTGGTGGCCTGGAAGCCGTCCATCTCGGGCATCTGGAGATCCATCAACACGAGATCGAACGGGGGCGGCTGCGGGCCGTCCGAGAGAATCTGCACCCCCTCGCGGCCGTTGCCGGCGACGCGCACGGTCGCGCCGGCGCCTTCGAGCAGCTCGACCGCGATCTGCTGGTTGATCTCGTTGTCCTCGACGAGGAGGATTCGCGCGCGCCGGAGCCGGCCCGCCTGCTCGTTCGCGGGCACGCTGGCGACAGCGCCCCCGTGAGTCGGATCACCGAAGAGGTTCACGAGCGTGTCCACGATCATCGACTTGGTGACGGGCTTGACGAGGAAGCCGTCGAGATGGAGCCGCTCGGCCTCCTCGCGGACTTCCTCGCGGCCGAACGCGGTGACGAGCACGATCGCGGGCTGGCGGGTCAGCGTCTCGTCGCTCTTGATCCGGCGGATCGTCTGGAACCCGTCCAGGCCGGGCATGCGCCAGTCCATGAAGACGAGGTCGTACGGCGCCGTCGCGTCGGCCTCCCCGACGGCCGTGATGGCTTTGGCGCCGGAGGCGACCACGTCGACGCGCCTCACGATGGCCCGCAGTGGCTCTTGCAGGATCTCGCGGGCGGCGGCGTTGTCGTCGACCACGAGCACGCGGAGACGCGAGAGGCGTTCGGGGACGATCCGGCGGGCGGACCGGGCGGCGCTCAGCTCGAACCAGGCGGTGAAGGAGAACGTGCTGCCCGCGCCGGGCTCGCTCTCCAGCCAGATGCGCCCGCCCATCAGCTCGACGAGCCGCCGCGAGATCGTGAGCCCGAGCCCGGTGCCGCCGTGCTTGCGCGTGGTGGACATGTCGGCCTGGGTGAAGGGCTGGAAGAGGCGGGACGCCTGCTCCCGGGTCATGCCGATCCCGGTGTCGCTCACGGAGAACTTCAGCTCGACCTTGTCGCCGGCGCGCTCGAGCAGACCGATCGTGAGCCGGACCTCGCCACGCTCGGTGAACTTCACCGCGTTGTTGACCAGGTTGGTGAGGATCTGTCCGAGACGGAGCGGGTCACCGCGCAGGTGCTCGGGGATCGTGCGCGAGACGTCGGCCAGGAACTCCAGCCCCTTGTCGTGGGCCTTCTGGGCGGTGAGCGTGATGACCGAGCTGACGACCTCGTCGATCTGGAAGTCCGTGGTCTCGAGGTCGAGCTTGCCTGCCTCGATCTTCGAGAAGTCGAGGATGTCGTTGATGACGCCGAGGAGCGACGTGCCGGCGTTGTGGACCTTGCTGACGTAGTCGCGTTGCTTGGCGTTGAGCGGAGTCTTCAGCGCGAGATATGAGAGCCCGATGATGGCGTTCATCGGCGTCCGGATCTCGTGGCTCATGTTGGCCAGGAACATCGACTTCATCTCCGTCGCCTCCTCGGCCTTCTGCTTGGCGACGGCCAGCTCCTGCTGCTGCGCGACCAGCTCCTCCTTCTGCGAGAGTAGCTCCTGCTGCGATTGCGTCAGCTCGTCCGTCTGCTCCTCGAGCTTGCGCGCCTGCTCCTGCGTCTGCTCGAGCAGCTCGCGGGTCCGAACGTTCCGCGCGAGGATCTCCATGCTCAGCGCGACGATCGGCAGCAGCTCCTCGACCAGCGCCGTCTCCTTCGCCGCCAGGGGACGGAACGATGCGAACTCCACGACGCCGAGCGCCTCCCCTTGCGAGACGAGGGGCCAGGCGACGACGGACGAGGGCGCCGCCGACCCGAGCCCCGACGAGATGCCGAGGTAGTCCGGGGGCAGATCGGTCAGGGCAATGGCCTGGCGATCCCGCGCGCACTGGCCGATGAGGCCGTCGCCGAGCGCGAACGACGGCCGGGCCGCCTGGCGCTCACCCAGGCCGTAGCTGGCGATCAGCTTCACGCGCTGCTCGGCGGCGTCGACCCTGTAGACCGCAGCGACGCCACCGCCGAGCGCCGGCACCAGGCCCGAGAGCACGCGCTGGCCCAGATCGGCGAACGTCGTCGCGCTCTGCAGCTCGGCCGAGATCCGCGCGGCGTTGGTCTTGATCCAGCGCTGCTCCTCCATGGAGGCGGCGCCGCGCTTGAGGACCTCCACCGACCGCGCGAGGGAGCCTGTCTCGTCGACCTCGTGCGTGAAGGGCACGGCCTGGGCGAAGTCGCCCTTCGCGATCGACTCGACCGACGTCTGCAACCCGTGCAGCGGCCTGACGATGCGTCGATACGTCACGAGTCCGAGGGTGGCCGACAGGGCGAGGGCGAGCAGCACGGCCAGCAGCAAGGCTCGGCTCGCTCTCTGAATGGTGAAGACGGTGGCGTCTCCCGCCTCCTTGGCGATGGCCTGATTGTGGTGCGTCCAGTCGGCCAGCAATGAGTTCACCTGCTCGCCGAGCGGCGCCAGGCCACGCGTCAGGTGCGCCACCGCCGCCCGTTGGTCGCCGGCCGCGGCCAGGGCCATCGCCTGCTCGGCGCCCGCGATCCACTCACGCGTGCGCTCTCGTAGTTCCGCCGTCAGTGCGCGATCGCGTTCGTCGGAAACGAGCGTGTTCGCATACTGGCGCAGGAGGCGGGCCACCTCCGCCTTCCGCCGTTCGACGGCCGCCTGGAGCTCGTTCCGGCTCTTCGCGTCGTCGACCAGCAGATAACTGCGAGCGTCGGCCCGCAGATCGGAGAAGGTCTGCATGATGGTCGCCGCGACCGCCAGGCTGCTGATCTGGGTCTCGGCCACGAACCGTCCGCGCTCGTCGATCCGGTCGAGCTCCATCTTCGTGA
>Ga0209266_1002796_pt1 | contig 10853 bp, 7 predicted proteins | sample GraSoiAngelo_132_FD_185889 | JGI IMG/M metagenome (GOLD analysis project Ga0209266, IMG submission 185889) | Grasslands soil microbial communities from the Angelo Coastal Reserve, California, USA - 14_0929_02_40cm (SPAdes) (version 2) | ecosystem: Environmental > Terrestrial > Soil > Grasslands ...
ACCAGCGCCGGGACCATGAGCAGCGGGGGCTTGTTCCAGTACACGCCGGACGTCTTCTTCGTCGTCGGCAAAAACACCCGTGCAAACGACACGACGAACGCGGTCGCGCGGCGCGCAACGCCGCCGCCACCGCCGCCACCGAGCACGGTCAAGGCCTTCATCACGCAGCCGCACAACAATGACACCGTCGGCGGCACCGTCTGGGTCGTGATGTGGGCGGAGAACACGACCGGCTCGTCCAACGCGTTCACGCTAAGCGCCGACGGCAAGCCAGTGAAGACGGAGACGACGTCGTCGCGTGGGCCGGTCACGATACCGTGGGATACGCGCTCGGTGGCCAACGGCACCCATACGCTGACCGCGACGGTGCGCGACGCGGCCGGCAATACCGGCACGACGAGCATCACGGTCATCGTGAGGAACTGACGGACCTCGGCGTGAGCCTGTCGGGCACTCCGGGGCGGATACCGGGGTGCCCGACGGGCGTCGCGTCTCAGCCCTTCGGCAGTCCTAGCACGCGCTCGCCGATGATGTTGCGCTGGATCTCGCTGGTCCCGGCGGAGATCGTGTACTGCCGCGCGGCGACGAGGCGATTGCACCAGCGCGGCGCATCCGGCACGAGCTCGCTGCCCTGATGGACGAGCGCGTGCATGCCGAGCAGCTCGCCGGCGGCATCCGCGATGCGCACGCCGATCTCGGTGCCGGTGAGCTTGAGGATCGAGCCCTCCGGCCCCGGCGCCTCGCCCCGGATCTGCCGCGTCAGCGCGCGATAGCGCGTGTAGCGCATCGCCTCGCATTCGATGAGCAGCTGAGAGAGCCGCTGGCGGATGCGCGGATCGTCCCAGGCCGTGCCGCCGTCCAGCGGTAGCCGGCGCGCCACCGCGATGAGATCGCGCACCTGGCCGATAGGATTGCGGGCGCCCGAGGAGTGGCGCTCGTACATCAGCGTGGTTGTCGAGACCTTCCAGCCCGCGTTCAGCGGGCCGAGCAGCCGGTTCTTCGGAACGACGACGTCGGTGAAGAAGACCTCGTTGAAGTGATGGTGACCGGTGGCCAGGACCAGCGGCCGCACGCTCACGCCCGGCGCCTTCATGTCGGTGAGCAGGCACGAGATGCCGTTGTGCTTGGCCGCATTCGGGTCGGTGCGCACGAGCAGGATGATCGAGTCCGCGTATTGCGCGCCCGAGGTCCACACCTTCTGACCGTTCACGAGAAAGTGATCGCCCTTGTCCTCGGCGCGCGTGCTCAGGCCGGCGAGGTCCGAGCCCGCGCCGGGCTCCGAGAACCCCTGCGCCCAGATCTCGTCGGCGTTGAGAATCCGCGGCAGGTACTCCGCCTTCTGCGCGTCCGTGCCCCAGTGAATGATCGTCGGCCCGACGAGGTTCAGGCCCATGCCGGGCAGCACCGGCGCGCGCGCCGCCGCGTATTCCTCGTCCCAGATGACGCGCTCGATGATCGAGGCGCCGCGGCCGCCGTACTCCTTGGGCCAGGCGATTCCGACCCAGCCGGCCTTGTGCATCGCCTTCTGCCACGCCACGCGACGCTCGAACATCTCGCGGTTGGACGCGACGCGATCGTCCACCGGGTCGTCCACGCGCAGATCGGCGGGGAGGGTGGCGGCGAGCCACGAACGGAACGCCTTGCGAAACGCCTCGTGCTCGGGCGTGTATTCAAAGTTCATAGACTCGCCTCATCCGTCGAACGGCTTCGGCTCGCACGGCCACATTCATAGACTCGCCTCACGCGTTGAACGGTTATCGGCCCGTACGGCCACATTCTAGACTCGCGGCCTTCATGAACAGCTAGCGGTTCGGCGACGGCGGCACGCCGCTGAGGCCGGCCAGCACGTCGAACAGCGTGCCGAAGTCGCGCTCGCCCAGGCCGAGGCCGCGGGCCATCGTCAGCCATTGTTGCGTCAGCGCGGTCGTCGGCAGCGTGACGCCCGTGGCGTGGCCCTGGTCGAGCGCCAGCTGCATGTCCTTCTGGATCATCCGGATGTTGAACCACGCGTCGCGAGGCATGCCGCCGACAACGTAGGGCCCGCGATACTTCACCATCGGCGAGGCGATCACCGACTTCAGCAGCGCGTCCACGGCCGTCTCGCGCGCAATGCCGGCCTTCTCCGCCAGCAGCACGGCCTCCGCGAACGCGAGCATCTGCACGGCGAGGCCGAGGTTGGTCGCGATCTTCATCGTCTTGGCCAGCCCGAGCGGTCCGACGTGCGTGATGCCGCCGGGCGCCATCACCGAAAGATAGGGCCGCACGCGCGCGAGCGCCTCGCCGTCGCCGCCCACCGCGATCGATGCGGCGCCCTGCTCGACCGTGATCGTGCTTCCGGAAATCGGCGTGTCGAGCATCGCGGCGCCGCGCGCGGTCACGGCGTCACCCAGCTCGCGCGTGATGGCCGGGCTCACGGTGCTCATCTCCGCCCAGACGGCGCCGCGGCCGAGTCCCGCCACGATTCCGCCGGGACCCAGCGCGACCGCGCGCAGCGCAGTGTCGTCGGTGACCATGCTGAAGACGACGGCGGCCCCCTCGGCGGCGGCGCGCGGCGTGGCGGCGAGCTTCAGGCCCGCGGCCTCGAGCGCGCGCGCCTTGTCCGCGGTCCGGTTGTAGCCTGCGACGGGATGCCGGGCGTCGAGCAGGCGGCGCGCGAGCCGGCTGCCCATCGCGCCGAGCCCGACGAACGCGAGTCGATCCACTATCGAGGACCGCGGCGGCTTCGCCGGAGCGGTCCGAGCGTTGTCGGGGAGCCCGAGGGGGCGTCGGCCATTTCGGGGCCCCCATCATCACTGACGGCGATGGCGCTGATCTCGATCTTGCAGCGCGGATGCGTGGCCAGTCGCGAGACTTCGACGGTCGTCGTCGTCGGCAGATGTCCGTCGAGATAGTCGGCCCAGACGCGATTGAGGTCGTCCTGCTCGCGCACGTCGGTGAGGAAGCGCGTGGCCGCTACCAGATCGCGCAGCCCGCAGCCAGCCGCCTCGAGCGTCTTTTTCAGATTCTCCATCGCCAGCACGGCCTGCTCGCGCATCGTCGGCGGCAGGTCGAACTCCTCGTCGCGGTGCGGATGGCTGTGATACACGGCGGCCGCGGTGACGCCCGACAGGAAGACGAGCCGGCCACGCGTGACGACGATGCCGGGTGCGTAGGGCATGTGGACGTCGGTGCGCCGGTCGGCGTGGTGCACGATCGCGACGTCCTTGGCCATCACTCTTCCAGCAGCTTCAGCAGGCGCTCGTTGATCTCCCGCGTGCCGACGGTGATGCGCAGGTGACCCGGGAAGCCGACGGCGGCGCCGTCCCGAACGAGGATGCCGCCGGCGAGCAGACGCTCGTGCGCGCGCCGGGCGTCGGCGACGCGCACTAGCAGGAAGTTCGCCTGCGACGGCGCGAAGGCGATGCCACGGTGCTCGAAGCCCGCCGCGAGATACGCGCGCTCCTCCAGGACGAACTTGCGCGTGCGGGCCGCGTGGTCCGGATCCTCCAACGCCGCCAGCGCGGCCACCTGGCCGAGCCGGTTCACGTTGTAGGGGGCGCGCACCCGATTGAACCGGTCGATGGCCTCGAGCGAGGCGATGGCGTAGCCCACGCGCAGCCCCGCGAGCCCGGCGATCTTCGAGAACGTGCGCAGGACGACCAGCCGCGGATAGTGCGCGAGCAGCGACACGCCGTCGGGATAGTCCGGATCGTCGACGAAGTCGTGATAAGCCTCGTCGAGGACGACGAGCGGCGGATCGGCGCCCAGCGCATCGAGGAACGCCACCAGCGGCTCGCGCCGGATGATCGTCGTCGCGGGATTGTGGGGCGAGCAGAGAAAGATCGCCTTCGTGCGCGGCGTCGCCCGGCGGCGGATGTCGTCGAGGTCCGTCTCGTAGCCCGCGAGCGGGCTTTGCACGATGCGCGCGCCGGCGATGTTCGCGCCCGTCGCGTATGGCTCGAACGACGGATGCGGCATCACGATCTCGTCGCCGGGCTCGAACGCGGCCAGCGCGATCAGCGTGATGAGCTCGTCGGCGCCGTTGCCGACGACGATCTGCGCGGGAGAGATCCCGAGCCCGCGCGCGAGCGCGTCGCGGAGGGCGCCGCTGCCGCCGTCGGGATAGAGATGGATGCTGGCGGCCTCGCGACGCACCGCCTCGATCGCGCGCGGCGAGGCGCCGAGCATGTTTTCGTTGGCCGACAGCCGCACGAGCTCGGTCAATCCGAGCTCGGCGCCGAGCGTCTCGAGGGACTTGCCCGCTTCGTACGGCGTGACGGCATCGACGGCGGCGCGCCAGATTTTTCGCACGGGCCGTATTGTACGCCGATCGGCAGCAGGCGCGATCGACGCGCCCCTTCGCCCTAACTCTGCGTCCTCATTGACATTAATCGCCACGCACTGGTACGCTCGGCGTCGTCATGCCGCCCGAGATCTATCGTCGGGCCCGGCGCGCCGAGGCCGGGGCAGCGCGCGCCGAGGACCGGCGCCGCCGGCGGCTGGACTTTTTCCGCGGCGCCCTCACCGAGGGCCTCGACGGCCTCAAGCAGCGCCACGCGGACGGTGCGTCGGGCGAAGACCTCGTGCGCGCGCACGCGCGGTTCATGGACGACGTCATCGTCGCCCTCTCGCAGCTCGTCGCCGACGACGCGGAAGCAGCCGGGCTCGCACCGACGGCCTTCGTCGTCGTCGCGCTCGGCGGCTACGGTCGCGGCGAGCTCCATCCGTCGAGCGACATCGATCTCATGGTGGTGTACGACGGCGAGCTGTCGCCGTACGTGCAGCGAATGATGCAAGAGCTGCTCTACACGCTCTGGGATCTCGGGTTGCAGGTCGGTCATAGCCTGCGCTCGCTCGAGGACTGCGTGGCGATGGCGCGCACCGACTTTCCGAGCCGCACGTCGATGCAGGAGGCGCGGCTCGTCGTGGGCGACAAGCGGCTGTTCGCGCGCTTCGGCCGCGTCCTGCACGACAACGTCTACCGGCACGACTTCGAGCAGTTCCTGGCCACGACGCTGGCCGAGCGCGAGCAGCGCTATCGCAAGCACGGCGCCTCGCCCTACATCGGCGAGCCCAACATCAAGGAATCGGCGGGCGGGCTGCGCGACATGCACACGGCCATGTGGCTGGCCGCGGCCAAGTTCGGCGCGCGCACGCTGCGCGAGCTGGCCGATCGCGGGCTCATCACGCCGCACGAACAGGAGGCCGCCGACCGCGCCCTGACCTTTCTCTGGCGCGTGCGCAACGAGCTGCACTTCTTCTCCGGCCACAAGAACGACGTGCTCTCGCGCGAGCTGCAGCCGCGCATCGCGAAGAACCTCGGCTACGAGAACGAGGACGACGCGCTCGGCGTCGAGCGCTTCATGCGCGAGTACTATCTGAACGCGCGCGCCATCCACCGCGTGTCCAAGCGCCTGATCGCCCGCTGCCACGAGACCCTCGCCGTGCGGGGCTCGGCCGAGCGGCGCCAGCGGCAGCAGGCGCTGGCCGACGGGCTCGTCTTCTTCGACGGCCGGCTGCACCGCGCCGATCGGGATCCCAACGTGCTCCGCCGCGATCCCGTGCGGCTGATGAAGGTGTTCTGGCACCTGCATCGGCTCGGCTGCGAGCTCTCGCTCGGGCTGGAGCGCGCGGTGGAGGAGTCGCTGGACGTCGTCGACGACGCCTTCCGGCGCTCGCCCGCGGTGCGCGACCTGTTCCTCGACATCTGCCGCTCGTGGGGGCGCGTCGCGCTGACGTTCTCGGAGATGCACGAGCTCGGGCTGCTCGGCCGCTACCTGCCGGAGTTCGGCGGCCTCACGTGTCTCGTGCAGTACGACGTCTACCACAAGTTCACGGCCGATCAGCACTCGCTGCTCGCCGTCGAGCACCTCGAAGCGCTCGCGCCCGGACAGTCGGCGGAGTCGGAGGGCGCGGCCGCCGTCTTCAACGAGGTGGAAAAGCCGGCGCTGCTGATGCTCGGCATGCTCCTGCACGACATCGGCAAGGCCAAGGGCCACGGCCACGTCGCCAAAGGCATCCCGCTCATCCGCGAGCTCACGGCGCGCGTCGGGCTGCCGGCCGAGGACGCGGGCATGGTCGAGTTCCTCGTCGCGCACCACCTGACGATGTCGCACATCGCCCAGCGGCGCGACATCGACGACCCCAAGACCATCGAGACGTTTGCCGAGACGGTGGGCGATCCGCAGCGCCTGCGCATGCTGTATCTGCTGACGTGGGCGGACATGCGCGCGGTGGGCCCCGGTGTCCTGACGGGCTGGCAGGCGCGCATTCTGCACGAGCTCTACGCGCGCACGCTCACGCGACTCACCGGCGGTCGGGTGGAGCAGCCGAATCGCACGCAGCTCGCCGCACGGCTGTGGGACACGCTCGGCGGCGACGTGCCGATGACCGAGGTGCGCGCGCACCTCGCGATGGTCCAGGACCGCTATCTGGCCACCACCAGCGTGCAGCGGATGGCCGCGCACCTGCGCCTCGCCGCACGGCTGCCGTCGACACCGGTCGTCACCGAGCTGTTTCATCATCCGGACCTCGGCTCGTCCGACCTCGTCGTGGTCACCCACGACGTGCCCGGGCTCTTCGCGCTCATCGCGGGCACGCTCGCGGCCCACGGCCTCAACATCATCTCGGCGCAGATCGCCACGCGCGCCGACGGCGTCGCCATCGACACCTTCCAGGTCAACGATCCGACGGGCGAGGCGGTGACCTCGGCCGCGCAGTGGGGTCGCACGCTCGCCGCGCTGGCCGCGGTGCTGACCGACGAGCAGTCGGTGGACACGCTGCTCGAGCGGCGGCGCGCCGGACGCGCGCCCGCCGCCGGCGAGGGCAAGCCCAAGATCGCCGTGGACAATCGGCTCTCGGACGCGTACACGGTCATCGAGGTGAAGTGCCCCGACCGCCTCGGCCTGCTCTATCTGATCACGCGGACGCTGTCCGCGCTGGGCCTCGACATCGCGAGCGCGCGCATCGCCACCGAGATCGACCAGGCCGTCGACACGTTCTACGTCCTCGACCGCACGGGCCGCCGGCTCGAGGATCCGGACGCCATCGAGCACGCGCGCGCGGCGCTCGAGCAAGCGCTGCTGCAACCCCTCTGATGCTCGGCCGCTATCGCGAGAGCGTGCGCGCGTGGAGCGATCCCGTCGGGCGCGTCCTGTTCCGGCTGCGGCTGCGCCCGAACCACCTCACGGTGGCGGGACTCGCCGCCAGCCTCGTCGCCGCGGGCTGCTTCATCGCGGGACAGACGAGGACGGCCGGGCTCGTGCTCATCCTGGCCGGACTACTCGATCTGCTCGACGGCTCGCTTGCTCGCGCCTCGGGTCAGGTGACGGCGTTCGGCGCGTTCCTCGATTCGGTGATCGACCGCTACTCCGACATCGCCGTGATGCTCGGCATCGTCGTGCTCTACGCGCGCATGCCGAATCCGCGTGGCGCGCTGCTCGCGATGGCCGGCCTCGCCGGCTCCGTCATGGTGTCCTACACGAAAGCGCGCGCGGAGTCGATCGGCGTGGAGTGCACCGTCGGAATGATGGAGCGGCCGGAGCGGCTGATTTGTCTGATCACCGGCGCGATCCTCGACGTCATGGAGCCCGCCCTCTGGGTGCTCGCGATCATGGCCAACGTCACCGCGGTGCAGCGGATCGTGTTCACGCGGCGCATGATGCGCGCCGAGCCGCGCCGGGCGCGCGTGCTGCTGCCGTTGGCCGTCGCCGCGCTCGTGCTGTGGCCGCCGGCGGGCCGCGCCGACACCGAGATCGAGCGCGCGTGGGCGCGCGCGGTGGCTGCGTTCCAGCAGGGCGACCAGGCGCCGCTGGTGCAGGCGTTCTCGACGGAGACGGCGCAGGCGAGTCCCATCGGCGACCACGTGCGCTGGCTCCTGGCCGACGCGCTGGCCCGCAACGAGGACTGGAGCGGTGCACGGGCGGCGGCGCTCGGCGTCGCCGATCGCTATCCCGATAGCCGGCTCGCGCCGCGCGCGCTCGTGCAGGCGGCGGTGCTCGCGGCGCGCGCCGGCGACGACGACGGCGCGCAGGCGGCCCTCCGGCGACTGCTCGAGCGTTATCCCGACGTCGCCGAGGTCCCCGAAGCGCTGTACCTGCTTGGCCAAACGGCGGAGGCGCGCGGTCAGCTCGATGTGGCCGCGCTCGCCTACCGGCAGCTGCGCGTGCTCGCGCCGACGACGGGCTACGAAGAGGCCGCCACCGACCGGCTCGCCGTGCTCTCGAGTCTGGGCACGCCGATGCCGCCGCTGTCGCTGGCCGAGCGCATCGACCGCGCCGAGCGGCTGCTGCGCGGCGGCGTGCCCAAGACCGCGCGCGACGAGGCCGAGCGCATCGCCGACGAGGCGGGCGACGCCGGCATCGTCGTGCGCGCACTGCGCGTCGTCGGCGACGCCGCGGCGCGACTGGGGCGATACGAGGCGGCGGCCAAGGCGCTCGAGGCGGCGGCCCGGCGCGCGCCGTCCGATCAGCAGCCGCGTCTGCGGATCGATCAGGGGCGGTTCCTCATTCGCGCGGGCCAGGACAAGCGCGCGATCGCGCTGCTGGCCTCCGTCGCGGCCAGCGCACCGGAGGCCGAGGCATCGGAGGCGCTGGCGCTCGAGGCGCGCGTGCTCGACGAAGCCAGTCGCGACAACGAGGCGATCGCGCTCTATCGACAGATCGCCAAGCGCTTCCCGAACCGCGGCGTCGCCGCCGTCGCGAAGTGGCGGCTCGGATGGATCGCCTGGCTGAACGGCGATCTGCGCACGGCCGCCGCCGAGTGGCGCTCCGTGGCCGACGTGTCGAGCCGGCGCGACCTGCGGCTGCCCGCGCTCTACTGGCGCGGGCGCGCGCTGGAGATGCTCAGGGACGAGGCCGGCGCCGTCGCGCTCTACGCGCGCGTGCTCGGCGAGGCGCCGCGCAGCTACTATGGAATGCTCGCCGCGCAGCGGGCGGGCGGCGCCGCGCCCGCCGCGATGCCGCGCGACATCCCCGCGCCGGCCTTGCCGGCGAATCCGGCCGAGGCCTTCAAGGCCGATCCGCGCTTCGCGCGCGTCGACCTGCTGCGCCGGCTCGGCCTCGTCGAGCCCGCGTGGGAAGAGCTGGAGGACGTCGTGCAATCGTCCGTCGGCGATCCCGTGCGGCTGTACGGCGCCTCGAGCGCGTACGTGCGCGACGAGCGGTATCACCTCGCGCTGCGCATCGTGCGCCGGCACTTCGGCGCGCTCAGCGCGTCGGGCGATCCCGCGCTGCCGCGCGCGTTCTGGGAAGTGATCTATCCGCTCGGCTGGCGCGACGAGGTGGCGGAGACCGCCGGCCGCGTCGGGCTCGATCCATTTCTCGTCGCGGCCATCGTGCGCGAGGAGTCGAGCTACTACCCGCGTGCGGTCTCGCGCGCGGGCGCGCGCGGGCTCATGCAGCTGATGCCGGCGACGGCCAAGCCGATGGCGGACGTGCGCGGCTTGCCGTTCGAGGGCGGCGGCCTGCTCGACGATCCACGGGCGAATCTCGAGATGGGCACCGCGTTCCTCGCCGGGCTCATGAAGGAATTCGGCGAGCCGCGGCTGGCCATCGCCGCCTACAACGCCGGGCCCAAGCGCGTGCGCGACTGGTGGAAGGCTCGGCGCACCGCCGACATCGAGGCGTTCGTCGAGCAGATTCCGTACGACGAGACGCGCGAATACGTCAAGCGCGTGATGCTCTCGTGGTCGGAATATCGCCGCCTGTACGGCGGCGCCGCGAAGTAGTCGCGGCTACTTCGCGGCGCGCTTCTCGGCTTCGAGCGGCTCGAGACGGCCGAGGCGATCTTCGAGTGAGGGTTCCGTCGCGAGCCAGCCGCCGCGCGGCGGCCCGTTGATCTTGGCCGCGGCGCGCAGCGCGTCCGCCAGGGCCCGTCGCGGCGCCTCATAGCCCATGTCGCGCAGGATCTCGACGGCCTTGAGGTCCGCCGCGATTTCCTGGTCGCGCGTGTACGCCCGGACGATCAACGGATTGACGAGAAAGGCGGCGAGCGACAGTGAGAGCGCGCGCCGCTGCCCGATGTGGCCGAGCACCTCGTGCGAGACCTCGTGGGCGACCAGCGCGTCGATCACGGTCACGGGTTGGTGCGCGAGGCCCTCCGTGAAATAGAACGTCGCGTCCTCGACCGTGTAGGTGGCGACGTGACGGCTGTCAATCATCGCGAACGAGTACTCGCCGGGGTCGTCGCGGGCCGCCTTCGCCGCGCGCCAGAGCACCTCGGCGAGCAGGCGCGTGTCGGGATCGGCGGGATCGGGATAGTACGCATGGTCGTGCAAGGTGCTGCACGCGCTCGTCGTGAGCAGGAGCAGGACAAGCCACCACGCGCGAGTCACTCATCCATACGGGTCATCCCCCGCCGAGCCGTCGAAAATAAGGTCGCGCGCGGGAAGCGCCTCAGCCTTTGTCGCGTCCCCACGGCCGGGCTCACGGAGCCGATATTTGTACGCTGCCACAGACCAATTTCTCCGCCAGGTGTCGGGAAAGGTTACCGGTGCGAGTGGTCGGTGAAAATCACAGCGAACGTTCTATCGCCGTGATGTTCGCCTCGTAACGAAGTGAAAACAAAGACACCGCCCCTGACACTGGTCCCTATCACGTCGCACTGTCCCTGCGCTCTTAAACCCTGAAATGCCGATTCAGCGTGTAGGCACGGTTGTGTTTGGCGAGCGTATCCTGTCGGAGATCTTTGCAGTTGTCCCGCTCAGCAATCGACAGTGGCTCGTAACCTGTTGCGTTCTCGACACAACAACTCCGGGACTGATTCATGCACACCTACGCGAGAGAGGTGTGCGAGCGTTGATGCCGTGGACTACAGGAGGTGCAGAATGCGACGGACTTGGTCCTACTCTTTGGTCATTGCGCTCCTTACGGTCT
>Ga0209266_1002803_pt1 | contig 10833 bp, 10 predicted proteins | sample GraSoiAngelo_132_FD_185889 | JGI IMG/M metagenome (GOLD analysis project Ga0209266, IMG submission 185889) | Grasslands soil microbial communities from the Angelo Coastal Reserve, California, USA - 14_0929_02_40cm (SPAdes) (version 2) | ecosystem: Environmental > Terrestrial > Soil > Grasslands ...
ACGGGAGCCTCGACATATCTGATCTCTCGCCATTACAAGCGAAAAGCCCCTCCGGCAACCCCCAACACAGTCAGATAGAGAAAGCGGAACACGGGAAAATAATGTCCTAGTTATCAGGATTTGGCGGGGCAAGCATTTTCTGTACCAAGTTTCTGAAGATTCGAACATGTTCAGTGGGGAATGTAGACTGGCCACTATCTTGTTCTATTCCAAAGACACAAACCAGGCGGGCGAGTCTTGCCGAGATGTTCTCCAAATGAACCTTAGTTGTCCCTGGCGCTTCACACTTGAATGAGCCTGCTCTTGGATGGCTTCTCGACCCGCAGGACCCTTCGATCAGGTATCAGACTCTCGTGGATGTTCTGGACTATCCGCCTGAAAGCAGGGAGGGGGTTGAGACCCAACAGCGAATACCTCGCCACTCTACCTTAAAGCGGATAATGACTGGGCAGTCCAAAACAGGTTACTGGCCCCGAAAGGATACTTGCGATAGTCCAAGATTCACAGGGGCCCTATGGGCTCTGATACTCTTGAGCGAAATGGCCGTACTACCGGACCCGAGAGTCAAGAAAGAGTGCGAACGGTTCTTCAACCTACACCAGGCAGAGAACGGGTCGTTCTCCTACCGGAGTAAGCTAAGCGGGAAGAAGCACTACGCTGAACCCTGCCTAACAGGAAACATGGTCAGGACGCTCCTCGTGCTAGGATATGACAAGGACCCTCGGGTCCGCAGGGCTATCGACTGGATGCCTGAGGCGCAGCTCGAGGATGGTGGTTGGAACTGTGATTATCCACAATTCCAAAGTATCAAGGTGCGACACAGCTCCTTCATGTCAACAATAGAGCCTCTCTGGGCCTACTCTGAGATCCCCAGGCAGAGATGGACGAGGAGGATGAAGCGGTCGATTGAGAGAGGCGCCGAGTTCCTGCTCATGCATCGTCTGTACAAAGCGGACCATCACGAATGGACGCCGATGAATAGAACATTCACCACCCTCCACTATCCAATGTACTTCTACTACGATGTGCTTCACGGGCTGAGAGTGCTTACAAACCTCGGTTACGGGGATGATGAAAGAGTAAGAGACGCCGCCCATCTAGTCATGTCCAAGAGGAGACCTGATGGCAAGTGGATCCTAGAAGGAGACTGGTTCAGCGAACCAGCCGCATCAACAAGATGGCTCAAGGCGAAAACAGGCAAGGGCTCTTCCGAGCCAACCGACCCGTGGGGAAACTCATTGAAGGGCGCCACAAGGTATGAATTAGAACCGGTGGGGAAGCCGAGCAAGTGGATCACTCTTAACTGCTACAGAGCGTTGACTCGGACGGGAGACTTACAGACCTCGAGCAAGTAGGATGGCGTCGTCTCGTTTGGCGAAAACAGCTAGAATCTAGAACCAGCTTCGAACTTCAAGGCCTATCATAGGTAGCTAGAATTAGGCGTGCGATAAGGTTAGGGTCCTCAAGAGATTCTGTCGACTCCTCTCCGGCCCTTTACTTTCACTTATGTTCGCTCCTCTTCTAGATTTTTAGGGCCCGGACTGTCGGGTCCAAGTGAGCAAGCCGTGAAGATTGGGCTGATGGTGTTCCTGGCGAACGACCGCGAAAACAACAGCAGGCGTCCGTATGATACGATCCGCGCAGTTGCGCAACAAGCGGAGACGGATGGCTTCGATAGCATCTGGCTCCCCGACCATCTCTTCTACCGCAATCCGGGTGAGCCGACCCGGGGAATCTGGGAATGCTGGACCATGCTGGCGGCATTGGCCGAAGCGACAGAGCGCGTGGAGATCGGTACGCTGGTGACTTGCAATTCCTTCCGCAATCCGGCGATCCTGGCGAAAATGGCGACGACGGTTGATGAGGTAAGCCACGGACGTTTGATCCTGGGTGTCGGCGCGGGATGGAACGAGCTGGAGTATCAGGCGTTCGGGTTGCCCTTCGATCATCGAGTCGACCGGTTCGAAGAAGCATTGCAGATCCTCAAGCCACTGCTGCGTGAGGGGCATGTCGATTTCGCGGGACGGTATTATCAAGCGCGAAACTGCGACATCGTGCCGCGGGGTCCGCGGTCAGAGGGTCCGGCGTTGATGGTGGGAAGTGAAGAAGGTCCCCGCATGCTCAAACTGACGGCACGGTATGCGAACCTCTGGAACACCGGCTACATGGGCAAACCTGAAACAATCGCCGGACGGCTCGCCAAAATACAGGCCGCGTGCCGTGAGATCGGGCGGGACCCGGCGACTCTTGGCATCACGGCGCTCATCGGCCTCTGGTTCCCGGAGCTACAAGCAAAGAAACCGAAATTCTTCGACAATCCCCTGACAGGCACGGCGCAGGAGATCGCGGCGGCAATGCGCGGTTATGCGGAACTCGGCGTGCAGCACATCATGTTTCAATGCGAGCCCTACACTCTCGAAGCGCGCCAGCGGCTGACCGAGGCGCTCCAACTCTATCGCGGCATGGAGCGGAAAACGGGTACGCCCCTAAACATGAAGCCATCCGATAACACTAAATGAATACATTAGAGCCTTGAGGTAGTGGAAATTCAAACATCTGAGACGATTAATTCAACTCTCACCGCGGAGGCCTCTCACTACGAAGCGCTCCGGCGCCAGCACATCTCCGACCTTCTCGCACGCATGCCGGAGAACGTCAAACGTGTCAAGTGGCCTGTGGAACGTGTCAGAGAGGAGCGACAAAGGCGTCTTCGTTCTCTGATCCGCGTCGCAAAAGAGAAGTCGCCGTGGCACGGCGAGCGTCTAGGGAACGTGGATTCCAACTCCATTACCGAAGCAGACCTCGGCAAACTACCCGTGATGACTAAAGCTGACCTGATGGCCAACTTTGACCAGATAATCACCGACAAACGTCTCACTCTAGAAATGGTCAATGCACATGTCTCAAATCTACGAGAAGACCGGTATCTTCTTGACGAATATCACGTCATCGCGTCTGGGGGAACCAGTGGCTTCAGAGGGGTCTACGTATACGATTGGGACGAATGGGCCACGTCAACTCTCTCATTCAGACACGCGTTCCTTCCGATCAACCCGTTGCTATGGCGTCTCCTGTCTTTCCGGCCGATAGGTAAGGGGTTTGTAAACTCGAAAACGAAAAAGAAGAAGGCAGGAAAACCGCAATCTAAAGGCGGAGCTGTGAGTGTATATGCTGACATTGCATCCCACATGTCGCACGCCGTAGTGAATTCTCTTGCTTACCCGTTCGTAGACCGAGAGTATCCAGCCACTCTATCGATCCGAGAAATAGTTGAGGGTTTGAACTCGGTTCAACCCGAGAGTCTGTCCGCCTACCCGTCGATACTATACCAGCTTGCCCTGGAGGCTAGGGCTGGCAGGCTACACATGGCGCCCAAGAGGATCGCCTCCGGAGCTGAGCCCCTCCTGCCTCACATCCGGGACGCCGTGCGCGAGACATGGGGGCTATCGGTAACCAACTTTTGGGTTACTTCGGAGGGCGGATGTCTGTCCTGGTCCTGCGGCAAGGGCGAAGGCATGCATCTCAACGAGGATCTGCAGATCGTCGAGGTCGTAGATGAAAATGGAAACCCTGTTCCTCCTGGTACGCGATCAGCCAAGATATACCTCACCAACCTATTCAACCACACACTACCTCTCATTCGCTACGAGATTACTGATCAAGTCACGCTTCTTGCCGACGAAAACTGTGCATGCGGCTCAAATCTACACCGAATCGACGACATCCAAGGAAGACTAGAGGACATCTTCACCTACCATAACGGCGTAAGGGTTCATCCAGTCATCTTTGACTCCGCCTTCGAACATTATCCCAATGTGGTCGAGTACCAGATCAGGCAGACAGAACACGGAGTTGCAATCTCTCTATTGACCAATGGTCCGGTCGCCTTGGAACAGCTCGAAAGAGATGTGGCTGAGTACCTGGAGAAATCGGGCCTTCACAATCCCGAAGTGTCAGCGAGGACTGTGGACAGGCTTGAACGAACACCCGGCGTTGCCAAACTGAAGAGGTTTGTTCAGCTGACTAGCAATAGACCAGAAATGGCTTCGACGCCCAGCGTAATGGCCTGACTCCTAGTCAGCAATAAGGGGGCCTGACCAAACCTACTTTTGCAGGAACTGAAAACAAATCAGGCAACATCCCAGCGTATACTTCGCCACTCTATCTTCAAGCCCTCCTTCGAGTGAACTGTGGGTAGACTTGTATTATTCGGCTGCTCTTCGAATCTGCATCTCTTCTCGGATCTTCCATGTCTTTCCGTTGTCTCGGCTTTCTTCAGAGTGCCATCTGAATGAACTTGACGCAATGTCTGAAAAAATCCACTTGACCAGGTAGCCCTCGTCAGTCGTTCGCTCAAGTACGATTCCCTCTCCGACCTTTCGGCCAACTAGCGTCTTTATGGCGTCTTGCATCGGTGAGAACCACACTACGTGCCACGCGTCGATTTTACGGTCGTAATATCTTAGCGTAGTCCCATCGGGAATCAGTCTATGAGTCTTCTCGTCGAAGGTCATGAAAGTGTCCTGGAGAGCTCGGCCTTCCAGAATCCAGTTTACGTGTAGTTCACCTCTCGATTTGATCCACGTGCCGTCGTCGTTCAGGTACCTATCTTCAACTATCTGCCAGTCACCCACAAACTGGCCGAAGAGCGCAAGCTTCTCCTTCAGTTCAGGAAAGGGTCCTTCAGCACCAAGCCCAGTAATCTTCCATGGGACTTTACCTTCGTCCGATTTTACAAGTTGCTCTAGCATGTACGTGATAACGTCGCGCGATTCTCATAAGTATGCTGCCGTCACTTGCCGGTTTCCTTACCACTCAGCGCCCAGATTCGGCGGAGTGCAATCGTGCATAGGGGCCCACCGCTTGAATCACCTTGTTCTGAGCTTTCCGAAGATGGTCCACAAAGCTGGTTCTGGGAATTCCGAGTCTCTTCGATATTTCCAATGCAGTTGCACGTCTAGGAAGGTTGTAGTAGCCATTGTCGAGTGCTATCAGCAAGGCATTGGTCTGCTTCCGAGTCAGATCGCCCAAAAGGGAACTGGTGGAGATGAGAAGGTTGTCATGTACGAATTCCTCGGAAATTGACCTGCGCGAGGTTACTTCGACTTTGCAATGTTTCAAGTCCCGGAATAGGCTCTTTATGTCTCGCTGGGAAAAAGCGACGACGTGATACCACTCCCACCCATCCGTGTAAACCATTGGCTGCAGGTTCAGACAGTTCCGTTTCTCTATTGTTGGAAGGGTGGGCGGTGGCAGTTTGTCGCAGGCGCAGTGTTGGATTACAACCTGAAGATTGGAAATATTCCGGGAGGTACGAATAATTTTCGAGTCGATTGACTTGAACATCTCTCGAATCTCTTGCTGGACACGCCTACTCCGCAAGTCTCTGTGGAAGATTTCCAGGACGTCACGGCTCCAGTTGCACCAGTGGGAGATTACTGCTGACGGGTGATTCTTAGAGAAATGGCTGTAAGGACAATCGTGTTGAAGCTTGAAACTCAACTCGTAGAACGTCATATACTGGACAATGGAGAGAACTGAGACTTAAGGCGCTCACCGTCAAGTGACGGTACGGTTCTGTCTTGACGAACGTGCTCGCGCGATTATAGATTCGACCACCTTGGACTTTGCGTCAGCGTAATTCTGGACGAAATTCCAATCCTTCTGAGCCAGTTCCCGCTTCGTCTTCAGGTAGAAGTCTCTGTCAGCTGGATTCTCTCGGAGCCAGTCTCTGAAAATCAGCATCCTCTCAATCTCATCATCGCCCCTGCTGAACACGTGAAGGTTGATGTTCGTGTCCGGACCCTTGAACATCCGATGCTCGTGCCAGTCAGGCTCTCGGATCCTCAGCACGTAACCAGCCGCTTCGAGCGCGGGGAGATACGATTTCTCGTCCGCCGAACTCTCTACCACGAGGAGTATGTCGATGATCGGCTTCGCGGGAAGCCCTGTCACTGATGTCGAGCCCAAGTGCTGTACGGCAAGAGCCTTCGCGCCTAGGGCCGACTTGATTCGCTCGTCCTCCCGGGCAAATAGTAGCGGCCATGCTGGATCATAATCGACAAGGACAACCTTCCCGCTGACTTGTTTCGGGGTTAGGCCGACCGTTACTCTCCTAATCTGTTCTTCAGTCATCGGTTTCGGAATGTCATGCGAACCACCATCGCTCATGGAGGTAGACCACGCGCACTTTTCGCTGAGACCCTAATAAGAGCCACTAGGGAAGCGATGGAGCAGTTCGCAGAATTTCTTGAGGCCAAGGAAGTCGAATACACAGCTCGGGTTCCGAAAGCGTGGAGAAGTTCTCTCCGCTGAGCCATACCTGCAAATTCAGATGTTGCATGGAAGGTGGATCGTCGAACCGGTTTCGAAAGCCAGCGGTGGATTCAACTGTTGATCATAGATGAATCCGACTTTGAAGATGGCATAAGAAATCGACTTGGTGTACGGTATCGGCAGACCCTGAATCCCATTATCACCGGGAGGACAGTCATACTGATAAGACCCTTGATATGTTCCGGATGGCCATCCCAGAGGCACAACGGGAGCAATTATGAAGACCAATAGGAATATCACGACGACAAGTGTGATCGTGACATTTCTGCGCATGTACGCGTCCGAGCCGAAGTAACCTGTCACTCTGTCCCAATTAAGAACTGCGGAGCACCTAGCGATTTGGGTCGGCCTTTTCTTACATAGCTTGGGAGGGCAATTAGTTAGGTATGAAAAAGTTCAGTGCCCGGGGTGTGAGCTCAGACGATCACATAGCGTCTCGCACGACGCAAGGCAGACAGTCTAAGACGCGATTTCTAGTCAGAGAGCTCGGAGGAGAGACATGGCCTGACTTTGCCCGAATTGTTGAGAAGCATAACGGCGTGTGGGGTGGTTGCTGGTGCACCGCCTTCCATCTAAAGCGTAGCGAGGAGAAAGAGTGGGCTGGAAAGCACAAGGCGCTCAAAGAGAGACTTGTTCGAGCGAACCGGTCACATGCTGCCCTAGTCTATGATGGGCCTGATATTGTTGGCTGGTGTCAGTTCGGATCCCCTGCCGAGCTGCCCGCCCGAATGAGCGGGTTCAATAGGCTAGGTGAGGCCCCACCAGACTGGAGAATCACATGCTTCTTCATCGACCGCGACCATCGAAAGGAGGGCGTAGCGAAGGCCGCGTTGGAAGGCGCACTCCGCTTCATCGCCGCCAAAGGGGGCGGGACGGTCGACGGATATCCAATCGACACCCGAGGAAAACCATACTCAAGCTCATTCCTATGGGGCGGAACTGAATCAATGTTCGCCGAGTTCGGATTCCATCTCCTCGGCAATCTCGGCTCAACCAAACGAGTGATGCGAAAAATGGTGCGCGGTCGATGATTTCTCCCCGCCGACTCCTATACTCCGTTGAACGAGTCCGGGCGTGCACCTCTAAGACTTCTGAGATAGATCACGCGAAGTAAGCGAGCATCCGATCAATACATGACATCGATCATCTGCCAGTAAGCTTGGCGACTGACCGTTTCGAAGCCACAAGCGAGAGAATACATCAGGAGAATGTGGCGATTGAACAGACTCGCGGCTCCCATCGCGCTCCTCATAAAAAAAGGGGATCTTGGGCCTTACGCTTAGAGGCTGACTTTGTACACTGTTCCTGGATTTGAGAATGAGCCGAAGTACGCTGTGCTCGCCGCAATGTCAATGCTCGCGCTTGAGAGACTATCGCTCGAGTTTGTGGTGGTAGCCCCGACCTCGATCAGGTTCGACAGCTGAACCTTGACGATGAATCCCGGCGTCCCAAAGTAGCCGAAGCCATGTGAGGCATCAAGAACAGCGGACCTGATACCGAAAGACTGCTCGTTGAGCGTTAGCGACTGGTTCTCGGTGAAATCCGATAGGCGGACCTTGACAACTACTGGTGGAGAATCCAGGGTACCAAAGTAGGCAAAGCCTCCAGCTGGATCAATGGCAGCCGCTGCCAACTCGTCCTCCCCGAAGTTGCCGCCGTTCAAAGTCAGCGAACCCACCTCGGTAAAGTCGGAGAGTCGCACCTTTGAGATTACGCCTGGAAATTGGTCGGTGCCGAAATAGGCATATCCGGCGTTGACGTCGATGACAGCGCTGAGGACGAAATCTTCTGCGGGTGAAGAGAGCTGGATCGCTCCAACACGGGTGAAGTCTGAGAGTCTGATCTTGACAACGTTCGATGGGAACGTGTTCGTACCGAAGTACACGAAGCCGTTGACAGTGTCGATCACGGAAGCGCAAGGACTGTACTCAGCAGGATTCAATCCTATAATGCCGACTGGTGAAAAGTCCGAGAGTCGCACCTTCACTATCTTCGCAGGAAAAGTGGCAATTCCGAAGTAGGCGAACCCGTGCGCGGTATCGATAACTGCCGAGCATATGGGACCTTCGCCGGGGTTGAGCAGCAGTGTTCCTGCGTTCGAAAAGTCCGAGGTGCGTATCCTGGTAATCGCCCCTGTTCCTGAGATTTGGGCGACATTGTCAGACGCGAAGTAGACGTATCCTGCTCCCGTGTCGATTACCGATGAGGAGAATGCTTCTTCGCCCTGCTGAAGGGTCAGCGTTCCCAATCTGTTCATGCTTGAGAGTTTGATCTTTATGATGTAGCTTGGAGATGTGTAGGTTCCGAAGTATGCAACTGTTCCGCCCTGAGCCTCAGGTTGTATTACTCCGGCGGCGGAGAGGAAGAGCAGGGATTCGTAGGGTTGAAGTGTCAGTGTGGCTGCTCGTTTGAAGTTCGCTAGGTTCACCTTGATGATCTCTGGCGTAGTCGGAAATGTCGAACTGCCGCCACCTGTCGCAAAGTATGCGAATCCTTCCGCTCTGTCGATTATGCCGGAATTGAGGTCTGCCTCTCCAGAGTCCAGGCTGAGAGTGGCGTTGACGGTCAAGTCAGAGTCTCTGACTCGGAGAATCGAGCCTGGATTCGTCAGAGTTGGCCAGTAGGAGAAGATGTTGTTGCCGTCGATGAGGGGAGTTGCTCCCAGCGGTTCCGGCAACGCCAGAGTGTTCGCTAGGGTGAGGGTTGACAGCTTAATCTTGTAGATTGTTCCGGGCCCGAACACCCCGCTGGAGAAGTAGCCGAAACCGCTCGTGTCTATTGCAGACCCGAAGAGGCCGAAACTGTTTGGAAGGGCTAGGGTGCCAGCTACGGTGAAGCTCGACAGGTCGACCTTTACGACGACTCCGAAGACGGTTCCGAAATAGGCAAATCCGTTTACGGTGTCGATTATTGCAGTCGTGAAGAGCCCGCTGCGGACAGAGATAGAGCCGACCCTGGTCAAGTCAGACAATCTCACTTTCACAATGTGACCACCAACGAAGGTGCCGAAGTATGCGAAGCCGTTCGCCGGATCAATGACTCCTGCTGAGAGAAAGTTCTCTCCAGGATTGAGGACGAGACTGCCGACCTTTGTGAAGTCTGAGAGCCGGACCTTCATGATGATTCCGGGCAATGTGTCTGTCGCAAAATAGGCGAAGCCGTGCAGATTGTCGATCAGACCTGTGATCGCGTTGTCCTCGCCTCGCTGGAAAGTCAGCGACCCCGTGATAGTCTGACCCCCGACCGGGGTGACCGCTAACAGGCTCGAGAGCGACACGATAGAGATTGTTAAGATGGCTTGCAGCACAAGATTGGTTCGTCGTGTCTTCAGCCTTATGTGTCCTAGCTTGGATATCTGAGACATTTTCGGAATAGGTTCAGGTCGATGCAGACATAAGCTTATCCCAGAACCGATATTACGATTAACTTCGTTCTCGTTTTTGTTGGTGAAACTAAAACAATGTTCGCCGAGTTCGGATTCCGCCAACTCGGTGCCCTCGGAACAAGCAAATAGATCATGCGAAAATGGTTCGTATTCAATGAAGCTGTCTCAGTGCTCTTCGTTCGAAACAGTCGGAGAGTCGGCCAAGTTCCCTGTCTAAGCGCTGTAGATTTGGGGGTGTCTAGGTAGAATCGCCGCAAAGGTCAGCATAGAATGTATCGGGTTTTTGAGCGAGCATGATGAGTTTCAAGAGCTTGGAGGAAGTATTTGAGAATCAGCCGGAAGACTTTGGGTCGTAAGACGCGCTTTCTTGTATCGGACCTAGACCCGGCATACCACAAAGCGGCTAAGGACCTAGGTTTTGTCGAGAGGGACGAAGGCTTCGTTCGAGTCTTCGAAGCCGACACGCCTCATCTGAGTCAGATCTTTGCACGTTTTGTCTCATGTGCAGAAGAGATGATTCTACAAGCCGCAGGCGCAAAGCCTGTTCCTTGGGACAAAGCTCTGCTGAGTTTTCTCGAACGAGCCTCTGGAAATAGTGTTGATTGGTGGCTCGCGGGCAGCGGGGCGTTAGCTGTGCAGGGTATCGACCTGGTCCCAAGGGATCTCGACGTAATCACTGACAGTAGCGGGGCCCAGCAGCTTGGACGAGCGATGTCTGACTGGCTTGTTGAGCCAGTTCAGGAGAGTCATGACTGGATAGCCCGATGGTTCGGCAGAGCCTTCGCCCACGCAAGGATAGAGTGGGTTGGAGACGTGGAAAAGTGGGTGGACGAGCGGGGACCGAGCGACTTCGGCCCTATGGCACGAACTAGGCTTCAAACAGTTCGTTGGGGAGGATACACTATTCGTGTCCCACCCTTGGAGATGCAGCTAGCAGTTTGTGAACGGCGTGGCCTCAAAGACCGAGCCCAAAAGATACAACGAGCACTCGGGACTAATTCGGTTAATACTCTAAGGCTAAAGAAGGGCGGATGAGATCTTGAAAAAGAGCACCAGGCAACTGCTCATGAAAATTTACGGTGGTCGGGCTGATGTTCATCTTGACCTGTACC
>Ga0209266_1002807_pt1 | contig 10824 bp, 11 predicted proteins | sample GraSoiAngelo_132_FD_185889 | JGI IMG/M metagenome (GOLD analysis project Ga0209266, IMG submission 185889) | Grasslands soil microbial communities from the Angelo Coastal Reserve, California, USA - 14_0929_02_40cm (SPAdes) (version 2) | ecosystem: Environmental > Terrestrial > Soil > Grasslands ...
CGCGCGTCGTCGAGCGCGCGCACGCCGTCATCGATCAGATAGAGGTAGAGGTTGGCGCCGCGTGCGAGTGCGGCCTGCGACAGGCCGACGGCGGCGTCGAGATTCGTCGCGTCCTCGGGGCCGGTGGAGAGCAGCATGCCGAACTTTTTTCCGGACAAATCCATCGCGGGCGCAGCGTAGCATCGCGTATGGGGGAGAGCAAGGAATGACCCGTCGTGTATACCTCGATCACAACGCGTCGACGCCGGTCCATCCCGAGGTGGTGGCGGCGATGCTGCCATACTTCAGCGAGATCTACGGCAATCCCTCGAGCGTGCACGGCTTCGGCCGCGACGCGCGCAGCGCCGTCGACGCCGCGCGCGAGCGCGTCGCGGGCTTTCTGCGCGTGCGCGCGGACGAGCTCGTGTTCACCTCGGGCGGGACCGAGTCCGACAACTTCGGCCTCAAGGGCTTGGCCCTCGCGCGCGGCCGTGGCCACGTGATCACCTCGACGATCGAGCACCACGCGGTGCTGCGCTCGGCCCAGGCGCTCGAGGCGCAGGGGTTCGCCGTGACCTATCTGCCCGTGGACCAGTACGGGATGGTGGATCCCGACGCCGTGCGGCGCGCGCTGCGCCCCGACACGATCGCGATCTCGATCATGCACGCCAACAGCGAGGTCGGCACCGTGCAGCCGGTGCGCGCCATCGGCGCGATCGCGCGGGAGGCCGGCGTGCCGTTCCACGTCGACGCCGTGCAGACGTTCGGCAAGGTCGACATCGACGTGGACGCGATGGGCATCGACGCGCTGTCGTTCTCGAGCCACAAGGTCTACGGGCCCAAGGGCATCGCCGGGCTCTACATCCGCCGCGGCACGAAGATGGTGTCCATCCAGCACGGCGGCGAGCACGAGCGACGGCGCCGCGCCGGCACCGAGAACGTGCCGGGGATCGTCGGGCTCGGCGCGGCCGTCGAGGTCCGTGCGCGCGATATGAAGGCCGAGGCCGAGCGCGTGAGCGCGCTGCGCGATCGCATGTGGGAGGGCATTCGCGCGCGCGTGCCCGACGTCCGCCTCAATGGCCATCCGACCGAGCGGCTGCCGGGGACCGCCAACCTCTCCTATCGCAACGTGGAGTCGGAATCGATCGTGCTCGGCCTGGATCTCAAGGGCATCGCCGTCTCGGCGGGCTCCGCGTGCACGGCGGGCAGCGTCGAGCCCTCGCACGTGCTGGTGGCGATGGGCGTGCCGCTCGACTGGGCGATGGGCGCCGTGCGCTCGTCGCTCGGCCGCTCGACGACCACCGATGACGTGGACTACGTGGTGGCGTCGGTGGCGGAGGTCGTGGCCAAAGTGCGCAAGGCGATGCCGGTTCCGGCCGCATGAGATACAGCGCGACGCTGGTCGAGCACTTCCTCAACCCGAGGAACGCCGGCCTGATGCGCAATGCCGACGGCACCGGCAGCGAGGAGTACGACGGCTGCGGCGATCTCACGCGCTTCTACCTGCGCGTGCACGGGGGCTGCCTCGCCGAGGCGCGGTTTCAGGCGTACGGCTGCGGGCCGACGATCGCCGCCGCCAGTGTGGCCACCGAGCTCGCCGCGGGGCGCACGGTGGAGGAGCTGACGCTGCTCAAGGCCCAGGAAATCGAGGACGCGCTCGACGGACTTCCGGACGATCGCAAGCACGCGGCCGAGGTGGCGGCGGGCGCGATGCGCGCGGCCGCGCTGGACGCGTTGGGGCGGCTCCGCGGGGAACGAGCCGAGTAAGGGGAGGCGTGTGATGTTCGACCGGCTGCGCGACGACATCCGGACCGTGATGGAACGTGACCCGGCGGCGCGCTCTTCGTGGGAAGTGATTCTCTGCTACCCGGGCGTGCACGCGCTCGCCTTCCATCGAGTCGCGCACCGCCTGTGGCGCGCGGGCTGGACCACGAGCGCGCGCTGGGTGTCGCACCTCTCCCGCTTTTTCACGGGCATCGAGATCCATCCTGCCGCACGACTCGGCCGCGGGCTCTTCATCGATCACGGGATGGGTGTGGTGATCGGCGAGACCTCCGAGGTCGGCGAGAACGTGACGCTCTACCAGGGTGTGAGCCTCGCCGGCACCAGCCTCAAGAAGGAGAAGCGCCACCCGACGCTCGGCAACAATGTCACCGTCGGCGCCGGCGCCAAGGTCATCGGCGGCTTCACAATCGGCGACAGCAGCCGCATCGGCGCGGGCTCGGTCGTCGTGCGCGAGGTGCCACCGAACTGCGTTGTCGTCGGCGTGCCGGGCCGAGTAACATACAAGGATGGACAGCGGGTCGACGGCGTCGATCTCAACCAGACCGACCTTCCCGACCCGGTGACGAAGGCGCTCGAACAGCTCGTCGAGCGGATCCGCACGCTCGAAGCGGAGGTCGAGACGCTGCGCAAGACGGTCGACAAGGAGGAACGCGCGTGACCCCGAAGGACGTGCTGAGCCTGGAAGAGGCCTCGCGGTACCTGGCCATGGACCAGTCCACGCTGAGCGTCATGGCCGCAGAGCGTCGGATCCCGTGCCTGGAGCTCAACGGCGGGTGGGTATTCTCCAAGAAGTCCATCGACAAGTGGCGGAGCCAGCAAACAGTCCGCCGAGCCTGACCGCCGTCCGGAGGCCGTGACATCGTCAGCCGCGATCTCGCCTGGTCGATCCTGACCGAGTTCACGAAAGGCGAGAGCCTCCGCAAGCACGCCCGCGCCGTCGAAGCCTCCATGCGCGCCTACGCCCGTCGCTACGGCACGGATGAAGAGAACTGGGGCATCGCCGGCATGCTCCACGACTTCGACTACGAGATGCACCCTCACGCGCCTCAGCATCCCGTGAAGGGCGGCGAGATCCTGATCGCACGCGGTGTCGACCCCGCCATCGTCCACGCGATCCTCGCCCACGCGGATTATTCGGGCATGCCGCGTGTCGGCCTGCTGGACCGGGCCCTCTATGCGTGCGACGAGCTGACCGGGTTCGTGCACGCGTGCGCGCTCGTACGGCCCGGCAAGGTGATCGACGGGCTCGAGCCGGCGTCCGTGCGCAGGAAACTCAAGGACAAAGGCTTCGCGCGCACCGTGAATCGCGACGATGTCTATCGCGGCGCCGCCGAGCTCGGCGTGGAGCTCGACACGCACATCGCGTTCGTCGTGGACGCGCTCGCCTCCGTCGCTTCCGAGGTCGGTCTGGCCCGGGCCTGACCCGTGGCCGCGCCTCGCGCCATCGCTCACATCGACATGGACGCGTTCTACGCGTCCGTCGAGCAGCGCGACCGCCCCGAGCTGCGCGGCCGTCCGGTCATCGTCGGCGCCGACCCCAAGGGACGCGGTGTCGTCTCGGCGTGCTCGTACGAAGCGCGCGTCTTCGGAGTGAGCTCCGCCATGCCGATCTCCAGGGCGGCCCGACTCTGTCCCGACGCCGTGTTCCTGCCGGTCGACATGGACAAGTACGTCGCCGCCTCACGCCAGATCATGGCGATCCTCGGCGACTTCTCACCGCTCGTGGAGCCGGTCTCGGTGGACGAGGCCTTCGTCGATCTCACGGGGACGGCCTCGCTGTTCGGTCCGGCGCCCGAGGCGGTGCGCGGCATCAAACGGCGGATCCGCGCTGAGACGGGGCTGACGGCGTCCGCCGGACTCGCCGCGAACAAGTTCATCGCGAAGGTCGCCTCCGATCTGCGCAAGCCGGATGGGCTCGTCGTCGTGGAAGCCGGCCGCGAGGCCGAATTCCTGGCGCCGTTGCCGATCGAGCGGTTGTGGGGCGTGGGCAGGGCGACCGCGAAGGACCTCGCCGCGCTTGGAATCGCGTCGATCGGCCAGCTGCAGCGGCTGCCGCGCGCGACCCTCGTCGCGCGCCTCGGCGATCACGGCGCGGGCCTGTACGCGCTCGCGTTCGGCCGCGACGAGCGTCCGGTCGAGCCGTGGACGCCGCCGAAGTCGATGGGCGCGGAGACGACGTTCGAGCGCGACACGAGTGACCGCGCGCAGCTGGACGCCACGCTGCGCGGTCACGCCGAGCGCGTGGCCCGCGAGCTGCGCGCCGAGCGGCTGTCCGCCGCGCGGGTGACGCTGAAGCTGCGTTACGCCGACTTCCGCACGCTCACACGCAGCCACACCGGTGATCCGACGCAGGACGGGCTCGAGCTCTACCGTCGCGCGGCGATGTTGCTGGCGCGCGAGAGGCTGGTGCAGCCCGTGCGGCTCATCGGCGTCTCGGCGTCCGCCCTCGCCGCGGAGGCGACCGGTCAGCTCGGATTGCTCGAGGCCGACGCCGTCCGCCGCGAGCGGCTGGCGCGCGCGGTCGACCGCATCACCGGCCGCTTCGGCGAGGGCACCATCGTGCCGGCCACGCTTCTGGGCCGCGCGCAGCGGCGGCCGCGCGGCTCGTGAGCGACACGCCGCGGGGATCAGAACGCCAACGGGTCCGTCAGTCGCACCCAGCGGCCGCCCTTGACGACCGCCAGGAAGGAGGAGTTCGCGCCCTGGTGCTTGTCGGGCCCGAAGTTCACCTCCGGTCCGTTGAAGATGTCGCGGTAGCCCCTGATCGACTCCATCGCACGGACGAAGGTCTCGAGTGTCAGCTCGGGACCCGCCTTCTCGAGCGCGACCGCCGTGAGATCCGCGGCCACGTGGCCGTAGATGGCGCCGATGTTCGGATCGACCTTGTAGCGCTCCTTGTAGCGATCGAACCACGCCTGCGCGCTGGGGCCGAGCGTATCGCGGTAGGGCATGTCAGTGAGCCCCATCGCGTAGAGTCCCTCCGTCACGCCACCCTGCGCGGCCGCAACGAACAGATCATAGGTGGCCGCGGAACCGAGGAAGTCGACGTCCGTCCAGCCGATCTTCCGCGCGGTGGCGTACGGCACGATGGAGTCACGCACGATCGTCCCGAGCACCACCAGATCGCATCCCGCCGACTTCAGCTTGGTGATCGGCGCCGTGAAGTCCTGGTCGGTCGGCTTGTGGGTCACGGTCTCGACGAGCTTGAGCTTCAGCTTGTCGATCTGGGCCTGGACACCGTCGACCACCTCCTTGCCGAAGTCCGTGTCCTGGTACATGGCGCAGACGGCCTTCTTGCCCTTCTTGGTCGCGAAGTAGTTGATACCCGCCCTGACCTGATCGACGTAGGTGGCCGCGCCGTAGAACTTCAGCTTGTGGAACGGCTCGAACATCGAGCGCGCCGCCGACAGCGGAAACAGGTTGGGCACGCCGGCGTCGAGCTGGTCCTTGAACAGCGCGTTGTTCATCGGCGTGCCGAGGCCGGCCACCATGGCGAAGATGCGGTCGCGGGTGATGAGCTTCGTGCCCGCCTGGACGGCACGCGGCACCTGATACTGCGTGTCCTCGACCACGAGCCGGATCTTCCGCCCGTGGATGCCACCCTTGTCGTTGGCCTCGTCGAAGCGCATCTTGACGGCGTTCGACGACGAGACGCCGTACGTCGCGGCCGGTCCCGACAGGTCGGTGTGCATGCCGAGCACGATCTCCGTCCGGGTGACGCCGCGCGTGTCCTTCTGCGCCGACGCCCCCGCTGCCACGGCCACGATGCCGAGCACCGCTCCCACGATCACGCGCGTGTTCATCGCTGGCTCCCTCCGGCCGTCGGCGGTCTGCGCGACGCCGCTAGCGTTCTGCGTACATACTCTCGATCACGTCCTTGTACTTGACGTTGACGAGCGCGCGCTTGAGCTTCATCGTCGGCGTCAGCTCGTCGTCTTCTGGCGTGAGGATCTGCTCGATGAGCCGGAATGTCTTGACCGACTCCACGCGGGCCAGCTGCGTGTTCACCCGCTCGATCTCGCCCCAGATGAGGTCCTGCACCTCCTTGGCGCGGCACAGCGAGGTGAAGTTGGTGAACGGCACGTTGCGCTCCTGCGCGAACTGGGCGACCGTCTCGTGGTCGATCATCACGAGGCAGGAGAGGAACTTGCGGCGATCGCCGATGACGACCGCGTCCGCGATGTAGGGCGAGAACTTCAGCTGATTTTCGATCTCCGAGGGCGTGATGTTCTTGCCACCGGCCGTGATGATGATGTCCTTCATCCGGTCGGTGATCGTCAGGAAGCCGTCCGCGTCGAGCGTGCCGACGTCGCCCGTGTGCAGCCAGCCGTCGACGATGGTCTCGGCCGTCTTGTCGGACTTGCCGTAGTAGCCCATGAAGACGTGCGGGCCCTTCAAGAGGATTTCGCCTTCCGGCGAGATCCGCACCTCGGTGTCCGGCCGCGCGATGCCGACCGTGCCGAGCTTGATCCGATCGGTCGGCATGGCGGTGGCCAGCCCGGTGTTCTCCGTCTGCCCGTACACCTCGCGCAGGTCGATGCCGAGCGCCATGTACCAGCGGATCAGCTCCGGCGCGATCGGCGCCGCCCCGGTGGCCGCGCCGCGCGCCCGGTGCAGGCCGAGCGAGCGCTTGATGTTGTCCAGCGCGACAAAATCCGCGACACGGAAGGCCAGCCGCAGCCCGAGCGAGGGACGGCGGCCGGCGATCCGACGCTCGGCCATCTTCGCGCCGACGCCGATCGCCCAGCCATACGCGACGCGGGCCGGCCACGTCGCCTCGCGCATGCGCAGGGCGATCGCCGAGTAGAACTTCTCCCAGATGCGCGGGACGGCGAAGAAGAGCGCCGGGGCGACCTCGCGGATATCAGAGGGCACCGTATCGAGGCTCTCGGCGAAGTTCACGGTGGCGCCCGTTCTCAGCGGATTGAACACGGTGAAGGTCCGCTCGGCGACGTGGCAGAGCGGCAGGAACGACAGCTGCTGATCGCCCGGGTGCAGATCGACGATGAAGTCGGAGTACCCGAGCTGGAACAGGATGTTGCGATGGCTGAGCATCGCGCCCTTGGGCGGTCCCGTGGTGCCCGACGTGTAGACGAGGATCGCCAGGTCCTCCGGTCGTGCGATGTCGACCATCGGATCCCAGGCGCCGGAATGCTCGCGGTCGTAGCGGGCGCCGAGCTCGAGCAGCGCCTCGAACGGCATGACCTGCGCGTCGGCGAAGCCGTGCAAGCCGTCCATATCGTAGACGAAGATCTTCACGAGCCCGGGGCACCGCGCGCGCACCTCGAGGATCTTGTCGAGCTGCTCTTCGTTGCCGGCGAAGAAGAAGCGCGTGCCGCTGTCGTTGACGATGTACTCGACCTGCCGCGGCGAGTCGGTCGTGTAAATGCCGTTGGGAATGCCGCCCACCGACATGGTGGCGAGGTCCGTGTAGAGCCACTCCGGGCCGTTGTCGGCGATGATCGACACGACGTCGCGCGGCCGCAACTCGAGCGCCACCAGACCCAGGCCGACCTGTCGCGCCTTCGCCCCATACTCGGCCCACGAGACCGAGCGCCAGATGCCGAGGTGCTTTTCGCGCATGGCCACCGCGGACCCGCGCTCGCGCACGACATGGCGGAACAATCGCGGCAGCGTGTCCTGCCCGTGCACCGTGAAGGCGCGCCGGTCGCCGGCGGCGGGCCTTCGAGGCTCGGCCGTCAGCGCCACGTCTTCTTCCGTTTCCAGCGTCGCGTGCCGCGCACGCTCGACGACTTCATGCCGAGGTAGAACTCCTTGATGTCCGCCTTGTCCAGGAGGCGGGCACACGTATCTTCCATCACAATGCGGCCGATCTCCAGCACGTAGCCGTAGTCGGCGACGTGGAGCGCCATGTTGGCGTTCTGCTCCACGAGCAGGATGGTGACGCCACGATCGCGGTTGATCCGCACGATGATCTCGAAGATCTCCTTCACGAGCCTGGGCGCCAGCCCGAGCGAGGGCTCGTCCAGGAGCATCATCTTCGGTCTCGCCATCAACGCGCGGGCGATGGTCAGCATCTGCTGCTCGCCGCCCGAGAGTTGGCCGGCTCGCTGATCGGCGCGACTGCGGAGTACGGGGAAGTAGTCGTAGACCATCTCCAGGTCGCGCGCGACGCCGGCGGCGTCCCGGCGTGTGTAGGCGCCCATGCGCAGATTCTCGGCGGCGGACAGGAACGGAAAGACCTCGCGGCCTTCGGGCACGTGGCTGATGCCGAGCCGCGTGACGGCATCGGGATCCAGGCCCTGGATCTCACGCCGCTCGAACGTCACCGTCCCCTTGAGGGGATCCATGACGCCGGAGATCGTTTTGAGGATCGTGGTCTTGCCCGCGCCGTTGGCGCCGAGGATGGTGACGATGGCACCCGCCGGCACGCTGAAGCTCACGCCGCGGATCGCCATGATCGGACCGTAGTACGTCTCGAGGTTGCTGACCGTCAGCAGCGCGTCCGCCATGCGTCAGGCTCCCAGGTAGGCCTTGACGACGTCGGGATGCGCCTGCACCTCGCGCGTCGTGCCCACCGTCAACACGCGGCCATAATCCAGCGCGAGCACGCGATCGGAGACGGCGCTGACGAGGCTCATGTCGTGCTCGACCATCAGGACCGTGATGCCGAGCACCGTGCGGATGTCCTGGATCCAGAACGCCATGTCCTCCGTCTCCTCGACGCTGAGGCCCGAGGACGGCTCGTCCAGGAGCAGGAGCCGGGGCTCGGTGCAGAGCGCGCGCCCCATCTCGACCACCTTACGGACGCCGTAAGGGAGATTGACGACGAGGCTGTCGCGATGCGCCTGCAGATCGAGAAAGTCGATGACCCGCTCGACGGCCTCGCGATGCGCGACCTCCCGCGCGCGGGCGCGCGGCAAGAACAGCAGCTCCTCCACGAACCGGCCGCGTGCGTGCGCGTGGCGCCCGAGGAGGAGGTTCTGTAAGACGCTCGCGTGCTCGAACAGCTCGATGTTCTGGAACGTGCGTGCGATCCCGAGCGCGGCGACGTCGTGCGCGGGCAACCGGAGGAGGTCGCGCCCGCAAAAGGCGAGGCGGCCCCGCGTCGGCTCGTAGATGCGCGAGATCAGATTGAAGATGGTCGTCTTGCCCGCGCCGTTGGGGCCGATGATCGTGAAGACCTCGCCGGAGTTGACCTCGAAGCTCACGCCGTCGAGGGCGCGGATGCCTCCGAAGTTCATGCTCAGCTGCTCGGCCTCGAGCAGCGTCAACGCAGCCGCTCCGAGCGCATGTAGGTCTTCTGGCGGCGGAACGTCGCGCGCTTGTACAGCGGGAACGTCGAAAAATACAGCTGCACCTTGCGCCAGCGGCCGTAGACGCCGAGCGGCTCGAACAGGATGAAGAGCACGAGGATCAATCCGAACAGGCCCGGCTCGAGCCCTGGTTGCTTGACGAACCGGTCGACGCCGAGAAATGCGGCGGCCCCCGCGTCCTTGCCCGCGAGCGCGACGACCTGGCCGGCCCAGGCCGGCACCCGGTCTCGGGCCTCGGATATCAGCACGGGAAGCAGGGCCACGAATGCGGCGCCGAACAGCGCGCCGTGCAGGCTGCCGAGCCCGCCCACCACGACCATCAGGAGGAACTGGATCGAGAGCAGCACGCTGAAGATGTCCGGCGCCAGGAAGCCGACCTTGTGCGCGAAGAGCGCGCCGGCGACGCCCATGAGCGCCGCGGAGTACGCAAAGGCCAGCGTCTTGTACCGGGCGCGGTTCACCCCCATCGACTGCGCCGCGATCTCACTGTCGCGGATGGCGACCCACGCCCGTCCCGTCGGCGCGCGGAGCAGGTTCGCGGTGAGCCAGAGCCCGCCGATCAGCGCGGCGAGACAGAGGAAGTAAAACGCCGCGTCGTGGGCGAGGGAGACGCCGAAGATGACCGGCTTGTCCACCGGGCGTCCCTTCAGGCCGTGCGTCACGCGCTCCCAGCGCGTCAGCACCTCCTGGATGATCAGCGCGAACGCGAGGGTGGCGATGCTCAGATACACGCCGGTCATGCGAAGGGCCGGGAGGCCCACCAGCACGCCGGCCCCCGCCGTGACCGCCGCCGCGAGCGCGACGGAGATCACCCACGGCAGTCCCAGGTCCTGCACGAAGTACACGTGCGCGTACGCGCCGATGCCGAGAAACGCGGCGTGCCCCAGGCTGACGAGGCCGGTGTAGCCGGCCAGCACCATCAGCGACACGCCGCAGAGCCCATAGATGAAGACCAGGCTGATGTCCACGAGGTACGTGGGCACGAGCGCGGGCAGCACGAGCAGCGCCAGGCCGAGGGCGATGTACCAGTTGCGCTGAACCGCATCGCGGAAGAGTCGCAGATCCTGCTCGTAGGAGGTCTTGAGCAGAAAGCGCACGGCTCAGACCTTCTTGCGCGCGATGGTGCCGAACATGCCCTGCGGGCGGATCGCGAGCACCACGAGCAGCACGACGTACGCCGCGACGTCCTTCACGCCCTGGGGCAGGTACGCGCCCGAGAAGAGCTCGATCAGTCCGATCGTGACACCGCCGGCGAGGGCGCCGGGGATCGAGCCGAATCCGCCGAGCACCGCCGCCGCGAAGGCCTTGAGGCCGAGGAATCCGAGATTGATGTCGATCAGCGAGACCGGCGCCAGCAGAATGCCGGCGATGGCCGCCACGCCCGCGGAGATCGCCCAGATGAGCGAGAACATCCGTTTCACCGGGATGCCCATGTAATACGCGGCGAGCTGGTTCTGCGACGCCGCCTGCATCGCGACCCCCACGCGCGTGAACGTGAAGAAGGCGTACAGCGCCGCGCAGAGGATGACGGTGCCCGCAATGATCGAGATGTACTCGTGGCTGATCGTGACGCCGGCGATTCGCGTCGCCCGCGCGCTGAACGGCGTAGGCAGCGTATAGATCTCCGATCCCCAGACGATCGACGCGAAGCTGCGAAAGATGGCGCCCAGCCCGATGGTGAGCATGACGACGGCGAACTGCGGCTGGCCGAGCACGCGGCGGAGCACGGCCGAATCGAGCGCGGCGCCGAAGAGCGCCACGGTCACCACCGCCAGCACGAAGG
>Ga0209266_1002822_pt1 | contig 10806 bp, 9 predicted proteins | sample GraSoiAngelo_132_FD_185889 | JGI IMG/M metagenome (GOLD analysis project Ga0209266, IMG submission 185889) | Grasslands soil microbial communities from the Angelo Coastal Reserve, California, USA - 14_0929_02_40cm (SPAdes) (version 2) | ecosystem: Environmental > Terrestrial > Soil > Grasslands ...
CATTGCGATCCCAAAACGCTCTTCAATCATCTTGCCGTAGCGCTCGGCGCGGCCGCGCTGGCGCGCGAGGCTGCGGACCTGGGTCTGCACCTCGGCAATCAGGTCCTCGAGCCGGGCGAGATCGACCGCCGTCTCCTCGAGTCGCCGCTCCGTGCTCTTCTTGCGGTCGCGGTACAGCCCGATCCCCGCGGCTTCCTCAAACAGCGCCCGCCGCTCTTCGGCTTTTTCGGACAACAGCGCCTCGATCATCTTCGCTTCCATGACGACCGCGGCGTCGGCGCCGAGGCCGGTGCCGCGGAGCATGTCCTGGATGTCGCGCAGCCGTACCGGCGAGTGATTCAGCAGGTAATCGCTCTGCCCGGAACGCGACAGGCGACGCGTGACGACGACTTCCTGATACGCGATCGGGAGGCTGCCGTCGGAGTTGTCGAAGACCAGCGAGACTTCCGCCACGTTCACGGGCCGGCGGCCGGTCGAGCCCTGGAAGATCACGTCCTCCATTTTTCCGCCGCGCAGCAGGCGGGGCGACTGCTCGCCGAGCACCCAGCGCACCGCGTCGGAGATGTTGGACTTGCCGCAGCCGTTCGGTCCGACGATCGCGGTCACGCCTTGATCGAAGGGCAGCTCCACCGAGCCGGCGAATGACTTGAATCCGGAGAGCTCGAGCCTGCTCAGTCTCATGGTTTCCCCATGCGAGGGAGTAGGTTCGCGCGCACGCCGGCGCGCTTGAGGGCGGTTTGGGTATACGCTGCCTGTTCCGGTGCTTCGAACGCGCCAAGCAGGATCACGCCGTCGGACCAGCGTACGGCGGGAAGGCCGCGGCGCCGCAACGTGTCGAGCGACGCGCCCGCCGGGGCGTGATACGAATACGGCGCGAGCAGCAAGTCACCGACGCCTTCGGATGCGATCCCGCGATGCCACAGATCCGCCCGCGCGCTGCCGGCCGCGCTGCGTGTCGCGTACGAGCCCGCGAGCACCCGATACCAGACGGGTCCGTTGCCGCTCTGCGCGACCGGCGTCACGAGCGCCGGTACCCCCGCATCCGCCGCAAGCCGATCGGCATGCGCCAGCGCCTTGTCGAGAGACGCGTACGCCGCGAGCTGGATGGTCCAGCCGAGAGTATCGTGTGGGACGGCGACCGGCCGCGGCGGAGGTTGGTGGAGGTTGGTCGAGGTTGTGGAAGTTGTCGGGGCAGGCGGAGGGGCGGGCGGCGCGACCAACGACTCGCGCGCTCGCGCAAGCAGTGCCCATCCTCCGACCGCGAGGGCCGCCACCACCAGCGCGGCAAGCGCCAGTCGCAGACCGGGGCGCCGTTCGTCCGCAACCGCCACGGTCATCGCCGGCGCTGCCACGCGCGGACCCGACGGCAGCCACCGATCGCGGACGACCCCCAACAAAGGCACGTCGTGCGGCAGCCCAAACTCGGGACCCACGCCCTCGGGCGCGAGCACGAGCGCGCCGTCCGGCGCCGCCGAGAACTGTGCGAGTCCGGTGAGCGGCAACAGCGCGAGCAGCAACGCTCCCTCGGAACGGAACCCCGCCTGCAACTTGGGCCACCGCGGGTGCGCATAGACCTGTGCCGGATTTGCGGTCTCGGAGCCGGCGGGGATAATGAACACGCCCGTGACTTCATGCGCCGCTTTGTTGAGCGAGACACCGTATTCGAACGCGTCGACAATTCCTTCTGTTGCGTGCAGCCCGACCATCTCGTGCAGCGCGGGATTCTCGAGGCATAGATCCACCAGTGCGACGCGTCGGCCGTCGCGCGCGGCGATGCGAGCGATGTCCCACGCGGCCTTCGCCGCCCAGGGAGGATCGTTCGTGACGGCTACGAGCGCGACCAGTGCCGCGTTATCGACGAGCGGCGGAACCAGATGACCGAGCCGCGAGAGCGGCAACTGCCGGGCGCTGGTCACTGTCCGGGCTGATAGATCCAGAAGGGTCGGCCCAGACGTCGTCCCGTGGCTTCTGCCTGTGCCCGTGTCGGGTAGGGGCCGAGCACGACGCGATACCCGTCGTCGGGGTGCTGCGGCGGCAGGACGCGCGCGGCCAATCCGGCGCGCGTGAGATCGTCGGCGAGATGCCCGGACCACTCTGGGTTCTGCGACGTCGAGACTTGCACGTACAGCGGGCCTTCCGCGCCCACGCCCGCGCTGTCGGATGCCGCGGAGCTCACGGTACTCGACGGCACGCCGCGAGGCAGCCACGTGGTGAGCACCCAGGTATCGGACGCGCCACCCGTCACTTTACCGATCTCGGTCAGAGAATCGGGCCGCGCGGACACTACGTCCTTGCCGCGCCGGTAGATCAGCATCCCGTCCGGGGAGATCGCCGGCAAGTCGGACTTCCATTCCGTGGGCACGATGCCGGTGTGCCGTTTGATCGGCAGATCCACGATCCACGCCGAATCACCGACGGCGGGGCGAGCCAGCAGCCAGCGGCCGAGCAGATCAAGCCGGAGCGCGGCGACGGGACCGGGCAGTGCCACGCCGTCGAGCTCTTTTTTCTCGTAGCGGTCGACGACGGCGAGTCCGGGCACGTTGCGCCGGGCGACATAGATCCGGTGGCCGGATGGTGAGAACGCGAGCGCGCGCGGCACGTCGGTAAGCCGCACGAACGTCGGATCGCGCCGTGCGAGCGGATCGTAGAACGTCACGCCCGAGTCGCTCGCGACGGCGACGAGGTCGCCCCAGCGGGTGGCGGCGACGTCCCCACCGGCGGCGATGGGCCGCACGGTGGCCGGTTGGTCGGCCGCGGCGACGAGCAGTCGATCTTGCGGAATCACGCCGACCAAATGTTGATCGGCCGCGCCGAACAGATCGTGCGGCAGCGCCGTGAGCGCCTGCGGCCAGGCAAATCGCGTTCTCCGCGAAAGCGAGATCACACGCCGCAGCGTATCGACGGCGTAGAGCGTCCCGTCCGGACCGAGCGCGGCCTGCCTGATGTTCGTCCCCACGGTATCGACGCGACCGCTGCCAAGATCGAGCGCGAGCAGCTCGTGTTTGGCGGTCGTTACAAACAGGAATTCGGACTCGGGATCGAGACCGATGACGCGCTCGATCGGCGGCAGTTTGCCCTTCAGCACTCCCTCGACCGGAGTAAGCCGGGGCAACCGATAGAGCTGCGGAGTGCCGCCTTTGGCGGGCAGTCGGATGCCGACGCCGGGCGAGCGCGCCAGGATCTGGAGCTGACTAACTCGCTGCGGCGATTGCTGTTGAGACGATCCAGCTGCCGGCGCTCGTGGTCCACAGCCCCAGAGCGTGAGCGATGCGAATAGAAGGAAGCGTGAGATAGGCAAATGGCCTCGCCGGACAAAATAGACAACCGGCGAGGCCATTGCAACTGTTTTATTGAAGCGGAGTTAGAACGTCGGACCTAAACTGATGGTCCAATACGAGTGCTTGAGCTCCCGGTTCATCGGCTTGGTGTAGTCGAACCGCATAATCAGCAGGCCGAAAACGTTGGCGCGAATCGAGCCACCCCAGCTCCGGAGCGGTGTCCGAACCAGCACTGGGTCATCTCCGGCCGTGCGGCTCCATTTGACGGTGCTCGCGTCGTCCCACGCCATACCGATGTCGTAGAACACCGCGCCTTCGATCGGTGGGAAGCCCACCGGCAAGAAGCCGAGTACCAGACTGCGTGTCAGCGGGAACCGCAGCTCCACGTTGCCGACCGCGATCTTCGATCCGACCAGCTGGTCGAGTGCGGCGCATCCGGTTTGCGAATTCGACGGCCCGTTGACGCTGCACTCGTGGTTGCGGATCGAACCGGCGGTGTACCCTCGAATCAATTCGGTGCTGCCGACGAAAACCGGGAAACGATCGGCATCGCGCCCGAAGCGGCCGAACATCAGCCCGCGGACGGCGATGGTGAACGGCCGGAAGAAGAGATACCGCCGGTAATCGACCAGCCCTGCCGTGAACTGCCAGGTACCGAATGCCGGGGAGACCGACAAGCGCGACCGAGACCCCGCGAACGGCCCGACGTAGCCGAACAGCGTGTTGTCGTGCACGTGCGCGATCGAGGGCTGCACGAATGTCGCGGACGGACCGCCATCCTGAACGAGCTGCTGGTCGTTGACGTGTCCCGCTGTGTCGGAGAAGGTCAGCAGCGACAGTGTTGCTTCGGCGAGGTTGACTGCGTGCACGCCCAGCTCGATGCGGTTGAAGCGGCTGAAGGGATACGACGACTCCGCGAACAGGTCCCGAATGACGAAACGCCGAATCCGCGTCGTGGAGACGAGGCTGTCACCGCGCCGCGTCTTGTCGCTGCCGCCGTAGAAGTAGAGCGGATCCTGTGAGAACCCGCTCGCCCAATTCAGGCGATGCGACTGGTTGACGTAGAGACCGAGGAACTGCGCTTCGGCGATGCGACCGTTGATCGACCCGGCGAGCACCACTGTGTGATTTCCCAGGATGTCCGAGAGCGCGACTGCCGTACCGCCGAACACACCGCGGCCGAAGTTGTCGCGCTGGTACCCCACCGTCGGACGCGCGATGTAGTCGGCGGTAAACCGCACTTTGTACGGCCGGAACGTGAATTCGTTCGTATCGGGCAGCGCGAGCGTCACGGAGTCGAGCAACGCGCGAACGGTCACGGGCGGAGGCGCCGCCGACGATTCAGCGGGCTGGGGCAGGGCCGATGGCCGGAATCCGGCCGCCGACCGATAGATCGAAGCCGGCGCGGACGTCGCGTGCAGCGTCGATGCGGCTCCCGTGCCGACCAGCGCGGTGGTCGTGGCGGCCGGGCTCACCAGCGGCGGAGCTTCCGCCTGCAACAACGTCACGACCGGCTGCGCGCTGGGGCCGCGATAGGGCGAGCGGCGCAGCGACCGCGGATTCTCCAGCGAGTACACGCTGTACTGGCCGTCCTCGTAGTAGACGAACGCCATGCGGTCGGCCTGCGGCGCCCACGTCAGCACGGGCGACAGCGGCGTGATGCCCTGGACACCCGTGAACATGTTCGTGAGCTGATAGATCTGAGCGTCGACCATGTCGTACAGGAAGACGTTGTTGATCCCGGTGCGGTCGGAGACGAACGCCAACGAACGGCCGTCGGGGGCCCACTGGGGATTGATGTTCTTCCCGACATCCATGTTCCCGAGCAGGTCGATGGCGCCGGTGTCGAGGTGGAGCAGCGCGATGCGGAGATTCCCGAAGCGCAGCAGATCGAAATCCGTCTCACCGCCCCGGTCTGTCACGAACGCGATGGTCTTCCCGTCGGGCGACCACGCCGGATGGAGATCCGCAAACTTGTCGTTGGTGAGCCGCCGCAGTCCGGTCCCATCGCGATTGATCGTGTAGAGATCGGTGAACCCGTTGCTGAATCCGGTGAAGACGAGCTGCTGTCCGTCGGGCGACCACTGCGGCGTCTGCAGCCCGTTCAGGCCGACGTGGATGCGACGCTCTTCGCGGCCGCGCTTCACGTCGAGAATCACCAGGTCGTCGCGGTCTTTGCGCTTGGCGGCGATCGCGAAGTAGCGGCCGTCTGGAGAAAACGCGCCCGCCGAATTGATGAAGCGCAGGCTCTCGTAGTTGTTGTTTTGCGTGGATTTCACGAGCCGGCGTTTCACGCGCCCCGTCTCGCCGTCCGCCAGCCAGAGATCGACGAAGAAACCGCCCTGGTCTCCGAAGAACGCGATGTCCTTGCCGTCCGGCGTCAGGGCCGGTGCGAGGAAGATGCGCCCGCGCGAGCGCCGCCGCGTCAACGTCGGCTGCGCGATGCGGCGCGCGCGATAGTGATCGCCCAGCTGCGGCAGGAACGTCGTCTGGATCGCGTCGCGCCAGTCGTTCGAGAGATCCTCGAGCGAGCGCCCCAGCGCCCGCTTGAAGGCGGCCTCGAGTCCGGACGTCGCCGAGCTCTGGAGGATCTCCCCGATCACCTCATCGCCCCATTTCTCGCCGATATAGGCCCACAGCGCGTGTCCGTACCGGTAGGGGAAGATGTAGGGATCGTTCGTCATCTCCTCGATCGAGGGGAGATGGCCCTCGAGCGCGGCGTCGCGCACCCACATCGCCGTTTCCGGGTCGATCGGTCCGCGTGACAGGTACTCGGCCATTCCTTCCATGAACCAGAGCGGTGGATTGACCGCCACCAGCGTCTGCACGCCGGCGCCCGGACGGCCGCGGCTGTACACGTCGTACTGGAACTGGTGCACCATCTCGTGCTGCAACACGTGCTCGAACTCCGCGTACGAGCCGGTGAAGGGAAGCACGGCGCGGTGCTTGAAGAACTCCGTGACTCCGCCGAGTCCCTCGCCCGTGGCATCGACGACGTTCGTCTGCTGGAAATCGGACTGCGAGGCGTACAGGATGATCGGCTTGCGGCTCTGGAACTGATGATGGAGGATGCGCGACAGGCGGGCGTACGCTCGCTCGGCCATGCGCGCGGCATCCAGCGCACCGCCGCGCTCATCGGGATAGTAGTAGATGTCGAAGTGTTCGGTCTGAATCGATTGGAAGTTGAAGCTGCGGTACTGCACTTTGTTCTGACCGAAGTACTGGGCGGCCGCGGGCGTTGCGAGGGTGCTGAGTCCCAGCACGACAATCAGACGAACCACGGTGCGTCGCATACCTGCCTAGCCTTTCGCGCTCCCCGATGAATCGCCTGCAGCTACAACGGGAGCATCGCCCCACAGCCGTTCGAGCTGGTAAAAGTCACGCAGCTCGGGATGAAATACATGCACCACGAAGTCCACATAGTCGAGCAAGACCCAGCGCCCCTGTGCCAGTCCTTCCACATGATGGGGCTCGAGCCCCGCCGGCGCGAGTGCCGTAACAAGATGCTCCGCCATTCCCCGTACGTGGGCGTTCGACGTTCCAGAAACGATCACGAAGTAATCGGTGGCGCCGCACAGACCACGCAGGTCCAATACCACGGGATCGATCGCTTTGCGGTCCAGCAACGCGTCCACAACCAGCGAGAGAACCGCGGAACCTCCAGTGTTAGGCATAGCGGCGATCACCGGCGTGATCGGCGTCACCAGACATTGTTAGTCCTTCACCACCGTGACATGCACTTCGGGCCGCACCTCAGGATGGATCTTGATCCCGACCTTGTATTCACCCAGCTCGCGAATCGGCTCCGCCAGGTCGATTTTGCGTTTGTCGACGCGGATGCCCAGCTCTTCGAGCTTGCGCTGGATGTCGCTCGCCGTGACCGAGCCGTAGAGCTTCTCCTCTTCGCCAACCTTCACCTCGAAGGTGAGTTTCACGTCGGCCAGCCGCGTGGCTTCCGTCTCGGCCGCCGACTTCTCGGCAGCGTGTTGCTTCGCGAGGCGTTCGCCTTCGAAGGCGATCTTCTTCTTATTCGCCTCCGTCGCCGGATAGGCGAGCCCCTTGGGCAGGAGATAGTTGCGGGCGTAGCCGTCCTTCACCTTTACGACTTCACCGATCTTGCCCAGATGCTGCACGTCCGCCCGCAGAATGATTTCCATCGCTCGAGTCCTCAAGGTGTATTGGACCGCTGCCGCTCGCGCGCTTCCGCCAGCCGGCGCCGGTATTGGTACCACGTATCGGTGATGCCGAGCGTGCACAGGCCCGGGAGCACGAACACCAACGGCACGGCCAACGCCGCCGCCACGGCGCCGACGATCACCAGCGTCAGCGCCGAGATGCCGAACGCCTCGGCAAATGTCACGACGATCGCGGCGCCGCGCAGCACGTACAGCGTACTCGCCACGAGTCCCAGGTTCGTGCCCGCCACCTGCACGAAGCTCGACACCGGTAGAATCAGGACACCCAGCCACGCGACGATACCCCACACCCACCCGTCGCCCATGTAAAAGTCCCTGAAGCGTGCCGGGGGCGCGCTCTCCGTCGAGGCAAGCGCGGCAACCCGGCCGTACAGCTGCCACGCCAGCGCCAGCCCCGCGAGTGTCTGCAGCGCGAGCATGCCGGGCCAGGTGAGACTGACGAAGCGCACCATCGGCTCGTAAATCGGGAACGTATCGGGGGCGACCTCCACGATGGTTCGCATCGTGATGCTCGCCTGCCTGGTCGCTTCCCATCCGAGCGCACCCCACGCCTCAGATCCCCAGATCGCCTGAATCAGCACCGCCGACCCGAGTCCGGCCGCAACGATCGCCCGGAAGGCCTGGCGCAGGATCGGCGCGGGCTCGAGCAGCACGAAGGACACGAACGCCCCGGTCGCGAGCACGATGTAGGCGCTCTGCGCGGCGGCAAGGCGGCTGCCGCTCCCGCCGCTGACGACGAGCAGCGCGAGACTCACCGCCCCGATCATCGCCGCGATCGGCTGCCGCCAGGTGGAGCTTCCGCCGGGCGCGAGGATCAGCAGCACGGCGCACGGCAACCCCACCAAGCTGGGGTGCGCCCACAGCATGAACGCCGTGAGCGCCAGCAGCAGGCGCCACCACGACTGTTTCGTAGTTATGCGGTGTGACCCTTGATGTAAGGAATGAGCGCCAGCTGCCGCGCGCGCTTGATCGCGGTGGCGAGCTGCCGCTGGTGGCGCGCGCACATCCCGGACAGCCGGCTCGGCAAAATCTTCCCACGTTCCGTGAGAAAGCGGCTCAACGTGCGATCATCCTTGTAGTCGAGCACGCGCGCGCCGGATTCGCATACCGGACAGGTTTTGGCGGGACGTCTCACGCTTCCTCCTCTTCCAGCTCTTCTTCTTCGGGAGCGACGGCGGCAGCCACCACCGGTTTCGGCTGCTCCTTCGCGGCCTCGACGCACATGTACCGCAGCACGCCTTCATCGAGCTTCACGGCGCGCTCGTACTCGGGCAGCAGATCACCCGCCGCCGAGAACTCGGCGACGACGTAGTAGCCGGTGTCTTTCTTCTTGACCTTGTACGCCATCGTCCGCTTGCCCCAATGGGACACGTTCGACAGCGTGCCCTTTCCGTCCTTGGTGAGCAGGGCATGAAAACGATTGAGTTTTTCGGTGATTGCCGGCTCGTCCAGCGAGCTATCAAAAATGTAAACCGTCTCGTACCGACGACTCATGCCACCTCCCTTTGGTCATAGGTGACCCGATGCGGTGGAAGGCACCGAGTAGGGAATATGTGAGCGATAAAGCTAACCGGCGTGCAAAGGCGTGGGAAGGCGTGTATTGTAGATCATGCTCCTTGTCACGGTGGCGATCGTCGCCTCGTCGATGCAGGCGCAGGCATTTCCCGACACCACCGCCCGCATTCTCGGCGCGGCCATTTCCTCATACAACGGACGCCCGCTTGCGGGCGTGATGATTTCGGCGCCCGAAGTCCACAAGTTCGTCGTCACGGATGCAGACGGGCGGTTTGCCCTCGGCGGATTGCCGGCCGGAAAGCGTGCGATCCGAGTCTCCTACGAAGGGCGCCAGACCCAGGACTACGTGTTCAGCCTGCAGGGGCAGCGGACGATACGAATCTCCGTGCTGCTCGACGTCGATGCCGTCGATCTCGATCCCGTCGTCGTGGAAGCGCGGCAGGCGAACCTGTGGCGCGACCTGGCGGGATTCTATGAGCGGCGCCGGGCGTATCACGGTTTCGGCCACTTCTTTACGCGGGAAGAAATCACGCAGATGCGGCCCACGCGGCTCAGCGGCCTGCTCACGCTCGAGGGCATCGTCACGCGGTGCTATCAGGACTGTCGCCCCACGCGAGTCACGCACGGCACGATTTGCCCGGTTCCCGTCAGCGTCGACGGCGTGGCGTACCGCGAAGTGGATTACGATCAGATTCAGGTCTCCGACGTCGCCGGTATCGAGGTCTACCGCGGTGTGCCGCCGGCCGATTTGAGTCACTCCGTGCTGCCGAGTCCCGGCTCGTCGATGTGGATGGGTCCGGGGCTCTCGGCCGCGGGGCAGTGCGGCCTGGTGGAAATCTGGACGCGGTAGGGGTATCACGGGAGAGCCGCCAGACTGAGGTGCCCCATGTCGCTCCGCCCGCAGTGGTACGCTGCTGCTCTCCTTGTGGTCGCCGGGAGTGCTCCGGCGTTACTCGTTTCGCAGGTGGATACCACCGCCACCATCCGCGGCACTGCGGGATCCAGCCTCAATGGTCATCCGCTCGTCGGCGTGATGATCTCCGTGCCCGTGGTGCAACGGTTTGTGGTTTCCGACTCGACGGGTCGCTTCGAGTTGAGAGGCCTTCCAGCCGGCCGGCAACGCATTCGAGTCAGCTACCAGGACCGGAACACCGAGGACTACGAGTTCGCGCTGCAGCGGGGCAAGGTCAAGAAGATCGTCGTGCTGCTCGACGTCGCCGCGGTCGATCTCGACCCCGTCGTGGTCGAGGCGCAGGCCCGCGATTTCTCACGCAACCTGGCGGGCTTCTACGACCGGAAGAAATGGTACTCCGGGTTCGCGCGATTCTACACGAGAGAGGATATCGAACACTCGCACCTCGTCCGGCTGAGTTCGCTTCTGGCTCGCGAAGGGATAACGATGCGGGAAGGGCCACAGGGCTATGTCCCGGCGATGTGGAATCGTGGGAACCTGTGCGTGGTCGCCGTGGCAATCGACGGGATGCCGTTCCGGGAGCAGGACTACGATGACGTCCAGATCGATGAGGTGCAGGCCGTCGAAGTGTATCGCAGTTCTTTTATGGCCTTGGGCATGATGCCGCAGATCGCGACCTTTACCCCGGGGGGCTTCGTCGGAGCGAGGGCTTGCGCCTCGGTCCTGATCTGGACGCGCTAGACGTTGAAGCGAAATAACAGAATGTCGCCGTCCTTCACGACGTAGTCGCGGCCTTCACTGCGCACCAGGCCTTGTTCGCGGGCAGCCTTGTAGCTGCCTGCTTTCACAAACTCCCCAAACCCAACCGTCTCGGCGCGGATGAATCCGCGCTGAAAGTCGGAGT
>Ga0209266_1002823_pt1 | contig 10805 bp, 10 predicted proteins | sample GraSoiAngelo_132_FD_185889 | JGI IMG/M metagenome (GOLD analysis project Ga0209266, IMG submission 185889) | Grasslands soil microbial communities from the Angelo Coastal Reserve, California, USA - 14_0929_02_40cm (SPAdes) (version 2) | ecosystem: Environmental > Terrestrial > Soil > Grasslands ...
ATTTTTCTTTTTCCGTGGGCGATCATCTATAGGCAACTGGCTCTTTTCGGACTTGTCGAGATGCTGATATTTCTCGCTGTTCTAATTGTTGGGTACGTCTGGATCATTAAGAAGGGCGCTCTGGATTGGGCCTAGGCGTGGGGGGACCGGCCGGTAGTAAAGAGAGCGCCGCGAAGCGCAAGCCCGATAGGGCGCAGCATAAATAGAAGCGGCGTACCGAAAGCGATCCGGACGGTGGGCGCGACGCTAAGAAATAGGAGATTCGAATTCATGCCTGCATGGATTGAAGATCGTTTCGAAAAGAACATCATCACAACAACCGTCGATTTTGTTTTCAATTGGGCGCGAAAGTCGGCGATATGGCCAATGACGTTTGGTTTGGCCTGTTGCGCCATCGAGATGATGGCAACCGGCGCTTCGCGCTTTGACATGGACCGGTTCGGCGCCGGCATCTTTCGCCCGAGCCCCCGCCAGTCGGATCTTATGATCGTTGCGGGCACCGTAACGTTAAAGATGGCTCCGATCGTTCGTCGCGTTTACGACCAGATGCCGGATCCCAAGTGGGTAATGTCCATGGGTGCCTGCTCGAACGTAGGCGGGCCGTTCGATACATATTCGGTTCTTCAAGGTGTCGATCACGTCGTTCCTGTCGATGTTTATGTTCCGGGATGTCCGCCCCGTCCGGAAGCCCTGCTCTACGGCTTAATGCGCCTTCAGGACAAGATCGATCGCATGACAATCGCCAAGAAACCGACTGAAGTTCGGCTCGATGACGTGAAAAACGATATGCGCATTTCCCAAGCGGCGCGAGACGAAATGGAACGGATTGGAATGAAGATCTAATTGGCAGACATCGTCGGCGAGCTTCGAAAACGTATCCAAAAAGAAGGACCTCTTTCATTCAGAGATTACATGGAAGAGGTCCTTCGCTTTTATTACGCCTCGCCGCGAAATCCAATCGGGATGGGTGGTGACTTTTATACCTCAGCCGATCTGGATCCGATCTTCGGACAGCTTCTCGCCAGGCAGTTTGCGGAATGGGCAGCAGAGTTTACCTCCTTCACCATTGTGGAATTGGGTGCGGGCAAAGGTTTGCTCGCCCGCAACATCCTCGACCACTGCCCCCTCCCTTACGCCATTTTGGAGCTCAGTCCTGCCATGCGCTCCCGCCAGGAACAACTGCTGAAAGGCTATAACGTCGAGTGGATTGACGAGCTTCCGAATCGACTAACCGGCTGCATCTTCTCGAACGAGTTCTTTGACGCATTACCCGTGCATCGAGTAGTGCATCGCGCTGGTGTGTTAAAAGAGATTTACGTGAAGGAGAATTTCGAAGAAATAGAAGGCGAGCTGCAAGAACCGCTTGACGCGCCGCTCGAGGAGGGTCAACTTGCTGATATCAATCTGGAGGCGCGTCATTGGATCCGGCGAATTGCGGAATCCCTCGAGCACGGCTACCATCTAGCGATCGATTACGGCTATCTTCGCGATGAGTTTTACGCTCAGCCACGTGGCACGCTGATGTGCTATTGGCATCACCAGGCGGTAGAGAATCCCTATATCCGGATCGGGGATCAGGATATGACGACACACGTCAACTTTTCCGACCTGATCGATGAAGGCACTGAAGCTTCGCTCGAAGCGGTCCGCTTTACGACTCAAATGGATTACCTCGTTGGTCTTGGCATCCTTGACGAAATCGCCAAGCTCGCGAATGCCGGTGACGCCTTATCCATGGAGCGCCTCGTAAACATCAAAAGACTCATCCTTCCCGGAAGCATGGGCGAACGGTTCAAGGTTTTGGTGCAAACTAAAAGATGACATGCAACGATTCGCCGAAACCGCCGAAGCCATCGGCAGCACCAGCTCGAAACTGAAGAAAATCGCCTTTCTGGCCGATTACCTACGCACGCTCAGCGAAGCCAACCTCCACGCCGCTGCTGTTTTCTTCACTGGCCGTCCCTTTGCCCTGACCGATGCGCGGACCCTCAATGTGGGCTGGTCTGCACTCGTCAATGCCGTGCAGGACCTCTCCGGCGCTTCCGACGAAGATATTCACGAGATCTACCTCGATCGCGGCGATCTCGGTGAAATGGCCGAACGCCTCCTCGCCTCTCCCATAGGGGCGAGGCCGGCGGCATTAATTGATAGGGCGGCGGGTGAGGGTCCCAATCCGGCAACCATCCAATCCAAGTTCGCCGACCTCGTCAAACTCTCCGGCGCTTCCAACAAAATGCCCGCGGTGCTTGATCTTCTCCGCTCCCTTGCTCCCGTCGAAGTGAAATACGTCATCAAAATCATCACGGGCGACCTCCGCATCGGTCTCAAAGAGAACACGGTCGAGGAAGCCATCGCGCGCGCCTTTAATCGCCCGATCGATGCAGTGCGGCGTGCCAACATGGTCCTTGGCGACATTGGCGAGACCGCCGTACTCGCCAAACGAGGCGAGCTCGACAAAATTGCTCTTGGGCTTTTCCGGCCGGTGAAATTCATGCTCGCAACTCCAGCCGATGCGGAAGACGAGATCTTCGCCACATTCCACGGCGCGTTCTATGTGGAAGACAAATACGACGGCATCCGAGGTCAGCTCCACCTGAGCGACGGCCGCGCAGCTCTGTATTCGCGGACCCTGGATGACGTATCTCACCAATTCCCGGAGATTGTCGAAGCCGCTCCGGCTCTCCATGTAGGGTCGCTCATCGTCGACGGCGAGGTCGTGGCTTTTAAAGACGATCAGGTTCTGCCGTTTGCGTTGCTTCAAAAACGCCTGGGCCGGAAGCAGCCTTCTGCGGCGCTGATCCGGGAGATTCCCGTTTCGCTGATGATTTTCGACATCCTGACGTTGGATGGCCGCAATCTGATGGACGAGCCGCTCCTGGAACGAAAGACGGTTATCGAAAACATCGAATGGCCGGCCCCGCTCCGTATTGCGCCGTTTCTGCTTCTTGAAGCACGCACCGAACTGGAGCCCTTCTTTCAACAGGCAGCCCTCCGCCGTAACGAAGGGCTGATGTTGAAGGATGCGGGTTCTCTGTACCTGCCCGGCAAGCGGGGCATGAGTTGGTTGAAATGGAAGAAGGCGCTCGCAACCCTCGACGTAGTTGTCACTGGCGTGGAATTTGGGCACGGCCGGCGCCGAGATGTGCTCTCCGATTACACGTTCGCAGTCCACCACGACGGGAGATTGCTGAATATCGGCAAGGCCTACTCCGGCTTGACGGATCGCGAGATCGAGGATATGACCGAGTTTTTCAAGCAACACACCGTCCAGGATTACGGCCGCTTCCGCGTTGTGGAACCCAATGTCATTCTCGAGGTCGCCTTCAATGGGATTCAAAAAAGCAACCGCCATGCCAGCGGCTACGCATTGCGCTTTCCTCGGATCGTCCGGATCCGCCACGATAAGACGCCTTCCGAGATCGACACGCTTGAAACCGTCGAAAAACTCTATAACCGGCATCTGGGAAATTCGGGGTCAGACGGGTGAATTCCCTATTTTCCTTTCAGACTGTGCTTGAAGCGAAAATAGGGAATTCACCCGTCTGACCCCGAATTTCCCCCGCCGCGCGTGCTACTATCTTCTGTTACAGGGTACACGGTGGGCGTTGACACTTGTTCTATCGATGTGGTTGAATCCACGTCTTTGCGTGAGAGCGTCCTTTCGAAACGGATAGTCCTTCCGAGAGTTTAGATGGCAGACGAACAGAAAGACAGCCAGCAGCCTGAAAAACCGGCTGAACCACCGAAGCCTGCGGCGCCCGCTGGGGAAGCCAGGGCCGCCGTCCCCAAACCGCCGCCGCCCCCGCCGGGTGCGAAGCCGGCAGCCCCGGCCGCTCCGCCGAAGCCGAAAGGTCCGCAGCAGGAGCCATGGTCGAGCCCGTTGGTGGATGCGATCAAAGAGAAGTTCGGCGGCGAATTCATAAAGTCCTATAGCTTCCTGGGTCAGAATCAAATCGTGGTGAAGAAGGATCGGATCGCGGAGATCATGACGTTCCTACGCGACAACGATATTGTTCCTCTCAACTACCTCGTGGATGAGACTGCGGTTCACTGGCCAAAAACGGAAGAATTCGAAATCGTCTACATCCTTTATTCTCACTCGAAGAATGAGCGCATTCGCGTGAAGGCGCGAATCAAGGAATGGGAACCGATCGAAAGCGTGTCGGGCATCTGGACTACGGCCGACTGGCTGGAGCGCGAAGTCTTCGACATGTTCGGCGTCCAATACCTGAATCATCCGAACCTGAAGCGGATCTTGCTTCCCGAGGATTGGGTGGGTTACCCGCTACGCAAGGATTACAACATCCGGCTTCAGGACGTCGAGTGGGTTCGAAAGCATCTGGGCATTGATTCGGGGCAGAAGTATTACGTTGGTGAAGCGCGGCACGAGGAGGACGCGGGCTACGTCACGCCTAGCGACTGACCACAGTTATCGAACTTTATGTCGACGAAGGAAGAACAAACATTATTTGATGCAAGCGAAATAACCGTCAGCATGGGTCCCCAGCACCCGTCTACACATGGCGTGCTTCAAGTGAAACTGAAGCTCGATGGTGAACGGGTCATTGATGCCGAGTGTGTCATCGGGTACTTGCACCGGGGCGTGGAAAAGCTCGGGGAAGCCCAGACTTACGGCCAATTCGTTCCCACTCTCGACCGGATGGATTACATCGCAGCGGTTTCCAATTGCCTTGGCTATTGTGAAGCCATAGAGAAGCTGCTCAGCGTCACGGCGCCGCCTCGCGCGCAGTGCATTCGTGTGATCATGACAGAGCTGAATCGCATTACGAGTCATCTGCTTTGGCTCGGCACTCACGCCATTGATCTCGGAGCAGTCACGGTGTTCCTCTATTGCTTCCGCGAGCGGGAGGAAATCCTGAAGATTTTTGAGAACTACTGCGGAGCGCGGCTCACGACGCACATGTTTCGCATCGGCGGCACGCAATATGAGATCTACGACGGATTTCAAGATCAGGTGCGGGTTTTCGTCAAAGACTTTCCCAAGAAGGTGGACGAGTACGAGACGCTGCTCACGGAAAACCGCATATGGATCGGCCGTACGCGAGGCGTTGGAGTCATCTCGGCGAAGGACGCAATCGATATGGGCCTGACTGGACCTTCGCTCCGCGGCTCGGGTGTCGAATGGGATATTCGCAAAGCGAAACCCTACGCCGTGTATTCGGATTTCGAATTCGATATTCCGGTCGGCGAGCAGGGCGACACCTACGACCGATATATGGTCCGGCTCGAGGAGATGCGGCAGTCGGCTCGCATCATCAGTCAGGCTGTCGAAAAAATTCCTGACGGGCCGCTGATGGCAAAGATGTCTAAAATCATCAAGCCGCCGATTGGCGACATCTATCACTCAATCGAATCGCCCAAGGGCGAACTGGGTTACTACATCGTGAGCGACGGCAGCACTCAGGCATATCGGGCGCGTGTGCGGCCGCCGTCATTCGTGAATCTGCAGTCGCTGAAGAGGATGGTGGCCGGGCATATGGTTGCAGACGTCGTCGCGATCATTGGCACCCTCGATATCGTGCTGGGTGAGATAGACAGATAATGGACTTTGCCATCGATTACATCCTCATTCCGTTCATCAAGATATTCATCGTCTTTAACGTTGTCGCTGGTGTTGTTGCGCTGCTGACCTTAGCAGAGCGAAAGGTGGCAGCCTGGATTCAGGTCCGGCTTGGTCCGATGCGGGTTGGTCCCTACGGCATCTTGCAGCCGCTTGCCGATGGCCTGAAGCTCATGTTGAAGGAGGACATCGTTCCGGCCGGAGCCGATAAATGGATCTTTACGTTAGCGCCGGTCATTTCGCTGGTTCCGGCGTTCATCGTATTCGCCGTCATTCCGTTCGGGCCGGCGGACGGCTTCACGATCCTGGGTCACAAGATCAGCTACTTCATCACTGACCTGAATATCGGCGTTTTGTACGTGCTCTCGATATCTTCGGTCGGCATCATCGGAATCATCCTCGGAGGGTGGGCCTCGAACAGCAAATATCCTCTGCTGGGAGCCTTGCGATCGGCGGCACAGATGGTGAGCTACGAAGTGGCGCTCGGCTTTTCGATCATCGGTGTTTTGATCCTGGCCGGCAGTTTGAGTTTGGTGAAGATCGTTGAGGCCCAGAAAGCTGCGGGTTTTTGGTACGTATTTCTGCAGCCCGTAGGCTTCATTCTCTTCTTTGCGTGCGGTATTGCGGAAACAAACCGCGCGCCTTTCGACTTACCGGAGGCCGAATCGGAATTGGTCGCCGGTTTTCATACCGAATACAGCGGATTCCGGTTTTCGCTGTATTTCCTGGCCGAATACGCCAGTATGATCGTGGTGTCGTGCATGGCCGTGACGCTGTTTTGGGGAGGCTGGCTGCGGCCCTTTCCGAATGTGCATGCGTTCGACTTCCTGGATGCGTTTCCGCTCGCTCCTCTGGTCTGGTTTGCCGCTAAAGTGGTCGTTTTCATTTATGCGTATCTGTGGTTCCGCTGGACCTGGCCTCGATATCGGTATGACCAGTTAATGAAAGTGGGCTGGCAATGGCTTCTGCCCTTGGCCATGGCCAACGTCATCGTCACGGCGGTGCTGGTACTATTGTTGAAGGGGTGATCCGATGAAAGTCCGACGGCCGAATTTAAGTCTTCTTAAAAAGATCTTTTTGGTCGACCTGATCCGAGGGTTGTTCCTGACGTTTTCGTATCAACGGCCTTCCTTGAATTACACCGAGCAATATCCCAAGGTGCGGCCGAAGGTTGCCGAGCGATTCCGTGGCGCCCCCCGCTTGAACAATGATCCAGAAACGGGTGAGACGCTTTGTATCGCGTGCAATCTTTGCGCTCTGGCTTGCCCGGAACATTGCATCGAGGTCGGCTGGGAGCGGGATGCGAAAGGGAAGAAGGCATTGACGAGCTATACGTTCGATATTTCCCGCTGTATGTTTTGCGGGCTCTGCGAAGATGCTTGTCCGACCCCGGCACTTGAGCTGACGCAGGATTTCGAAATGAGCCTGTATGATCGGCGCGATATGAAATGGGACCGGCAGAAGCTCGAGGAAGGGAATCAGCCCGTCGTGTACACGAAATAACTCATGTTGGAGCTCATTCTCTTTTATACGTTCGGAACGATCGCGGTTGTTTCAGCGATTCTGGTTATCACGCGTCATAACGTGGTTCACAGCGCTGCTTTTCTCGGCGCGACGCTGTTCGCCGTCGCCGGAATTTTTCTGACTTTACACGCCGAATTTCTTGCCGGTGTGCAAGTCATTGTGTATGTCGGCGGCATTCTGGTCTTGTTCGTTTTTGTGATTATGTTGATTGCGGTTGAGCGGTCGGTTCACGAGCGGCAATACAACAGGCAGTGGAGGATTGCGCTGATTACTTCGGCCATTCTTATCGTGGAGATCGCTTATGGTCTGTATCGCGGAAGGGATTCCTTGATTCTGCCTCCTTTCGTGGCGCCGCCGGTTGCCGCTGCGGCGGCCGGAAACTCCGAGCAGGTGGGGACGGCGCTCTACACATCTTATCTGCTGCCATTCGAAATCGCGTCGATTCTGCTGTTGGTAGCAATTGTCGGTGCGGTCGTGTTGGCGAAGAGACGCACGCCCGCGGAAGACTAACGGCTAATGGTAACGACATTTCATTATTTATTGCTGGGAGCGGCGCTGTTTACGATTGGCGTTATCGGCGTTCTGACTCGCCGGAACATCATGATCATCCTGATGTCGATCGAGTTGATGATGAACGCGGTAAATATCAACCTGATCGCGTTTTCAAACCGTTTGCAGCAGGTGACTGGTCAGGTTTTCGCGATTTTTGTGATTACGGTTGCCGCTGCGGAAGCCGCGGTTGGTCTAGGGATCGTGATCGCGATGTTCAAGAACAAAGAGACGATGAACGTCAACGAGATCGATCTGATGAAGTGGTGAGGGGCGGTTCATACAAGTTGTGAATGAATTGGCAATGCTGAGAAATGTGGCCGAATATTCCCCTCCTCGCAGAGGAGGGGTGGACGCGCCATTAATAAAATGGATCCGTTCCGAAATGGGCGCGGCCGGGGTGGTCAGTTCGGCGAAGCCATTCAGGCGTAAACATTTCGCCGAACTGACCACGAGCCCCCCACTAGCCCGGGCTAGCGCGGGAGCTCGGCAATACCGAAGGGATGCCGGTCTGACCACCCCGTCTGCGCCGCTTCCGTGGCTTTGCGGCATTTTTGTTGGTGGCGCAGCCACCCCTCCTCTGCGAGGAGGGGAATATCCCGAACTCAAGTTCTCGCCAATTCATTCACACCTTCATAGAGCGCCGCTACAATTCGGCAACAACGGAACTAATCGATGGACTTCTTGAATCTGATTTGGCTGATTCCACTCTTCCCGGCCGCTGGGTTCGTGATCAACGGTCTCGTCGGAAAGCGCATGTCAAAGACGATGGTTGGTGTCATTGCATGCGGACTTGTCTTTATTTCGTTCCTCTTCTCGGCCGGCGCCGTTTATCAACTGCTTCAGCTCGATTCGGCGCATCGTTCGCACACGGTGAGATTGTACGAATGGATTAATGCCGGTCCTGCCCACACGTCGGAAGGACCGCTGGCGAATTTCAGGGTGGATTGGGGATTTCTGCTCGACCCGCTTTCCTCCGTCATGATCCTCGTTGTTACGGGAATCGGATTCCTGATTCACATTTACTCCACCGGCTACATGCACGAGGAGGATGGTTACTATCGCTTTTTCGCGTATCTGAACCTGTTCATGTTCTCCATGCTCACGCTGGTTCTGGGCAACAACTACGTGATGATGTTTGTCGGATGGGAGGGCGTGGGCCTGTGTTCGTATCTGCTTATCGGCTACTACTTTCACAAGAAGAGCGCGGGCGACGCGGCGAAGAAGGCGTTTGTTGTGAACCGGGTCGGTGACTGGGGATTCTCCATCGGGATCATGATGATCTTTGTGACCTTCGGCACAATCGATTTCATCCAGGTCGGCGAAAAGGTTCGCGAAGGCGTCATGGCCGGCACCCTCCATGTGGGCGACCCGCTGTTCATTGGCATCGCGCTCGCCCTCTTTGTGGGAGCCGCAGGGAAGTCCGCTCAGATTCCTCTGTATGTATGGCTCCCCGATGCTATGGAAGGTCCGACGCCGGTTAGCGCGTTGATCCACGCCGCAACGATGGTTACCGCTGGCGTCTATATGGTTGCTCGCAGCAACTTCATTTATCAGATGGCGCCGCAGGCGATGACGGTTGTCGCCGTTATTGGGGCCGTCACGGCGTTCTTCGCGGCATCGATCGGACTCGTTCAGAACGATATCAAGCGCGTCCTCGCTTACTCGACCGTGAGCCAGCTGGGTTACATGTTTCTCGCGCTCGGCGTCGGCGCGTTTGCAGCGGGCATCTTCCACCTCATGACGCACGCCTTCTTCAAGGCGTTGTTGTTCCTGGGCTCCGGCAGCGTGATTCACGCCATGCATCATGAGCAGGACATGCGGAAGATGGGCGCGCTGAAGAACAAGATTCCCGTGACGTTCTGGACGATGTTCGTGGGAACTCTCGCCATCGCAGGTACCCCTGGTCTGGCGGGGTTCTTCTCGAAGGACGAAATTTTGTGGAAAGCCTTTTCCGGCAACCAGGGACATGTCCTTTTGTGGCTGATTGGCGCGGCGGTAGCTGGCATGACGGCTTTTTACATGTTCCGATTGATCTTCATGACGTTTTTCGGGCAATCCCGAGTGGATCATCACACCGAGCACCACATCCATGAATCACCACGTTCGATGACTGTCCCGTTGATCATTCTGGCCATCGGATCGGTTGTCGCCGGTTACGTTGGATTTCCGGCATGGCTTGGCGGCAGCAACGCATTTGAGAAATTCCTCGATCCGGTTTTTGAGCCGCTGCCGATTCCGCACGGACCCGAAGCGGAATACAGCAGTCTGGCCGAGGCGGGCATGGCTGCGGCATCCGTCGCGATCGCTCTGATTGGATTCGGATTGGCGTATTCAAAATACTGTAAACGAAGCTGGGAAGAGCAGCGCGAGGTGCGGCAATACGGGTCGCTGTATCCCGTTTTTTTGAACAAGTATTACGTCGATGAGGGTTACGACTTCCTTGTTGTCAACCGAGCGAAGGATGCCGGCACCGGATTGTGGAAGTTCGATGCGGCAGTCGTTGACGGCGCCGTGAACGGTTCGGCGTGGACGACCGTTGAAGGCGCACTCGGTTCCGGATGGTGGGACCGCTGGATCGTGGACGGCATTGTGAAATTCATCGGCGGCTTTATCCGGACCATGAGCTGGCCTCTTCGGCTGATCCAAACCGGATACGTTCAGAATTACGCGCTCGTCATGATCCTGGGCCTTTTGATTTTCATTGGCTATGTTTTGTGGGGGACCTCCTAATGGACTATTTTCGCGAGCATATTCTGACCATCGTGGCCTTCTGGCCTTTGGCCGGAATGATCGTGCTCATGCTCTTCAACAAAGAGAATAAGACGCTGATCCGGTGGTGGGCGAATTTCGTCATGATCGCTGGATTCGTGATCTCCATTCCACTATGGGTCTGGTTCGATCGCGACAATGCCGATCAGATGCAGTTCGTCCAGAACATTCCCTGGATTCAGACGCTCGGCGCCAATTACCACGTCGGCATCGACGGCATTTCGCTGCTGCTCGTCATGTTGACGACCTTGCTTGGACCGCTGGCCGTGTTGTCGTCGTGGGAAGCGATCCATGATCGCGTTAAAGAGTATTACTTCTTCATGCTGATGCTGCAGGCCGGCATGTTGGGCGTCTTCATCTCGCTCGACTTCTTCCTGTT
>Ga0209266_1002825_pt1 | contig 10803 bp, 8 predicted proteins | sample GraSoiAngelo_132_FD_185889 | JGI IMG/M metagenome (GOLD analysis project Ga0209266, IMG submission 185889) | Grasslands soil microbial communities from the Angelo Coastal Reserve, California, USA - 14_0929_02_40cm (SPAdes) (version 2) | ecosystem: Environmental > Terrestrial > Soil > Grasslands ...
GGTTCGGGTGGTATCTTGCGCTACTACCGCGAACGATTGCTTTTGGGCCGAAGGTAGCGGGTACCGGTCCATTCGCCGATGCTAATGCCCGCTTCCAGGCCATCCTCGTTTGCGGACCGGAAGTGAATGCCTCCGTACAGCCGGCTCACTGCAGCTTCCTCCGCTGCAGCGAGACAGGTTGGAAAGCTGCGGTACACGCGGGGCAGGAAATCTGAGCTGATTGTGAAAGGCAAGTCTTCCGTGCCGTAGAACAGCGCGAGCACGGTTGCAGCGGCGCCGCTGAAGCTGCTGTGGCCGGAGACGTAATCAGGGAAGGGCGGCGTCACGATGAACGACATCCAGTTCAGTTCCGGTTCGGCGAACTTAATCGCGGTCACCGGCCGCCAGAAATGGAACGTGTACTTGGCATCCCAGGCGCAAATGGCAGCGTCGGCCATGGCGATGTTCAAGAGAGCAAACAACCTCGCGTTTTCTTCCAGTGTGTTGCCTTGTGAGGCGGCGATAATCTGCGCAATACTGTTCCAGTGGCCTGGAGGCGTCTCGGTGCCGGCACCATCAGCCCAGAACAAGGCAATCAGCGTCTGTTCTTCCGTGCGCGTCGAACCAACAAGCGCCCCGAGTTCCTTGACCTCGTTGTAATCCGCTGCGTACTGCTCGCTATCGAGGGACGGCGGGCCAGGCGGACGGAACTGCGAGCTGCTACTCATTGCAAAGGGCACGACGAATCCCCATTGCGGCAGCAAATAAGGAAGGAACGCCGGAGGGGTCGGCACCCACACGCCAGGACCGCTGGCGTCCGGCGGCAGCACGGTGGCGTTCCAACCATCGTTGGCACGCGCGGCAAGGATTTGATTCGCGACGAATTCACCCCACACGATACCTGCGACCTTTTGGGGCCCATTGGGGATTCCAGCGAGAATCGCGGCATGAAGCGCATCGAAGCTGGATGCGGCAGCCGGAAACAAATTGACGAGCGCCTCGTGCGCCGCGGCGCTGGCAGCTGCTTCACGCGAAGCGCCGGCCGGCACTGCGCTTTGCACCAGGTAAGGTTCGTACGTGCGGGCGATGCCGTTGACCGCATCGTAGATTGAGGCGTGAAGAATGGCAAGACTGCGGGAAGCAATCGGTGGCGCCGTGCTGCCAGCGCGGATCGCGTTGAGTGCGGAGTTGTTCCAGTCTGTGACTACATCTGCGTGGGCCAGGGTGCTGATGAGAAGTACCGTTGAAACAGAATCTGAAAGGAGTTTGAAGCTTTTCATAAAAGCCACTCACACCCAGCGAAGCCCGCCATGGCCGGGCAGATCGCGATCGAATCAAGAACTCACGCCGAAATCAAGCCTGAACCTCAACAAAAACCAGAGATTGGACCCTATGCTTCGCCACGCTGGCGGCGACCCGCTGGAACTAGCACGCGAGATTTCCCAATCACGACTTCGCGCGAAACGTGCGTGACTACACGATGCCGTCGCGCAACATCGCGTGCTTGCTCGCGAGCAAATCTTGCGTGAGCTGATAACCGCGCCTGTCCACGTTGCGATGTGCGCCGGCAAAGTGATTATTGATTCGCATGCGCGAGGAGCGGCAAAAATAATCAGCAAGGGCAAGAACTTCATCGGCTGGTTTGTCCTGGCCAAGCAACCATTGCGCGTAAGAACACGTCGCGCTGATGGCAAACAGTTCCGTGGCAATTCCGACAAAGCGCGAGAGTAGCAGCTGTTCGCGATCGAGTTTCGGCCCAAATCGTGCCATGGCATGAAACAGGCCGCGCGCGAGCCGTTTGCTTGTCCGCGCCGCGTAATCGACGTGGCTGCGCAATATTTCGTGCAAATTGTCGATCTTGCGCGCGCCGTTTGGCATCCACTGCCGCGGATACCAACCGGCATAAAATTTTCCGGAACTGAAAACGGCCCTAGCGCGCTCGGACATCGGCAACTGTGTATTGAAAATCGCGCCGCCGACTTTCAAGTGCGGATCGAGCGCTTCGCGGGCGATGAACAACCGCATGATTTCGCTCGAACCTTCGAAGATTGTGTTTACGCGGCAATCGCGCAGGAACCTTTCCACCGCGATCGGCGGTTCGCCTCTGCCGGCAAGCGATTGCGCAGTCTCATAACCCCGGCCGCCGCGCACTTGCATCGCGTCGTCGGCAATTCTCCACGTCATTTCCGTCGCCCACATTTTGCACATAGCGGTTTCGATGCGCAGGTCGCCCGCTTTGCGGTCGAGCAGTGATGAGGTGAGGAAAGTCATCGCTTCCATAGCGAAAACGTTACCGGCCATCTCTGCGATTTTGCCGGCGATGGCAGCGTGCTTGCCGATCGGTACGCCCCATTGAATGCGCTCGCCTGCCCATTTTCGCGAGATTTCAAGCAGCCGCTTAGAAAGGCCGACGCACGCGGCGGGAAGTGTAAGCCGCCCAGCGTTCAACGTGGTAAGCGCTACCTTTAATCCAGCGCCTTCCTTGAAAATGATGTTTTCCCGGGGGATATGCACGTTAGTAAATTTCACCACTGCGTTGTAAAGGGCGCGCAGTCCCATGAACCGGCAGCGATAGGTGATCTCCAGCCCCGGCGTGTCCACATCGACAATGAACGCTGTGATTTGCTTACGTTCCTTCCCGCCCACCAGTTTCGACGGCGTGCGCGCCATGACTACCAGCACACCGGCTTTTACACCGTTGGTGCACCAGAGTTTTTCGCCGTTAAGCACGAACTCGGAGCCGTCCGCCGTTGGCTCAGCCTTCAAGCTCAGCGTTGCCGGGTCGGATCCCGCATGGACTTCGGTTAGCGCGAACGCAGAAATCTCGCCGCCTGCGACGCTTGGCAGATATTTTTGTTTTTGCTCTTCCGTGCCAAATAGGAGCAACGGTTGCGCGACACCGATTGATTGATGCGCAGAGACAAGCGCGGCCACGTTTCCATCCCAACTGCCAAGCAAAACCGCGGCGCGTCCATAATTGCATTGCGACAAACCGAGCCCGCCATATTTCTTCGGCACTTTGATTCCAAATGCGCCGATTTCGGCAAGTCCCTTGAAATTTTCCGGTGGAATTTCACCGGTGCGATCGATCTCGTCCGGATCGACATGCTCCCGCAGATAATTTTCCAGCTTGCGCAAAAAATTTTCGCCAGCCGCGCGATCTTCCGCGCTCTGCGCGGGATACGGGTAAATCCGATCAAAATCATAGCGTCCGATAAAAAGATTGCTGGCGAAAGTGCCGCGATCCTCGAGCGGATCGCGCGCGGCCTCGGCCAGCTCGAGTGCTTCGCGCTGGCCTTTCGCCATCTTCGATGTGTCGATGACGGCGGGCACAGGTTTTTCCGGCTCGCCACGGGACGAGTCCGTGTCGCCGCGGCGACCGGATTTCGCGCTGGTTTCTTCAGCTATCTGCTTTTCCGGCGTTTCGAGCGGCGATTTCATGTCAATCTGTCATTCCGAGCCGGAGTCGAGGATCTCCCACAGAGAAACATAAAAGATGTCTCGACTTCGCTCGACATGACAACGATGGAAGTTCGAGCGCGCGATTTCAGTCTGCATAAAATTTCGTTGCGTCTCGCGCGTGCTTTCTCAAAATATCGCAGGGCGAAAATTTCTCTTCGCTTTGCGCCAGTCGGCCCATTGCCTCGACAATCTTCTTTAGTCCAAAATGTTCGGCGAAACGCAACGGTCCGCCGCGGAACGGCGCGAAACCAGTTCCTAAAATCATTCCGTAATCGGCGTCCTCAGGGGAATCGACAACTCTCTCTTCCACACAGCCCGCGGCTTCGTTCACCATCAGAAAGATCAGCCGGTGGGTCAGCTCCTCTTCGTTTGACCGCAAACGCGGATCGCGATGCCAGTCCGGTCCGGCAGCGGCCGGATTCGGGCCGTCGGCGCTTTCTGGCTCGCCATGCAACGCACGCCGCCACCGCGTCAACGAGTCGTTAGGCGTCTGCACTTTACCATCGTATTTATAAAAACCTGCGCCCGTTTTGCGGCCGAGCATCTGCCGGTCGCGCAACCAGAGCAGAACAGCGGAAACATGATCGCGCCGTCCGTAAGCTTTTTCGAGTGTATTGCCAATATCCACAGCGATATCGACGCCGATTTCATCGATCAATCGCAGCGGGCCCATCGGCATGCCCCATTGCAGCAGCGCGTTGTCGATCTTCTCTGCATGCAGACCGCTTTCAAACAGTTCAGCGGCATCAAGCAGATAAGGGAACAAGACTCGGTTGACGAGGAAACCTGGGCTGTCGCGCACAACGACCGGGAGTTTTCCGATTTGTCGCACAAAAGCGAGACTCCGCTCGCGCGTCTCCTCTGATGTTTCCTTCGCAACGACCACTTCCACCAGTTTCATCCGGCTAACGGGATTAAAAAAATGGAGACCGATAACGTGTTCCGGCGAGACGGTGACGTCGGCCAACTCGCCGATCGGAAGCGCTGAGGTATTTGTGGCAATGATGGTTTTAGAGCCGGCTTCCATCGCGAGTTCGCGGAAGACTTCTCTCTTCACATTCATCTTTTCGGAGGCGGCTTCGATGACAATTTGCACATCGCGCAATTCCATCGGCGCAGTGGAGGCCACAATCCGGGCGCGTCCCTCCTTCGCTTTTTCCTCCGTCATCAATCCGCGCTTTACCGCGTCGCCGTACATTTTCTCGATGTTCGCCAGGCCGCGATCGATTTGCTCCCGTGCGATGTCGCGCAGAATCACCGACACGCCATGGGAACTGAGCCATTGTGCGATGCCCGAGCCCATCACGCCGGCGCCGATGACAGCGGCATGCACTACTCTTTCCCGTGGCGTTTTCGAAGTTCCTTTCTTATACTTTTCGGCTAGGAAAAAACTGCGGATCAGGTTTTGCGTCGATTCGATTTTGCCAAGATCAACAATCGCATCCAACTCGAAGGCGAGCGCCTGCTGAGTGGATGCAAAAAGGCCTTTCTTGATCACCTCCAGCGCACGTGCTGGAGCAGGATTGTGATTGCGCGGCGGGGGAATTTCCCGATCAAGCTTTGGCGCCGCCAATGCTCTGCGTTTTCCGTCGCGCAATTTCTTTTTCGCCAGATCCACAAGTTGATCGCGCGGCGCAATTTCATCAATGAGCCCAAGCTTTAACGCCTCCTGCACAGAATAGAGGTTGCCCTTTAGAATCACGTCCGCGGCTTTTTCGGCGCCAATTAAACGCGGCAGACGCGTGCAACCTCCCCAGGCGGGAATGAGACCGAGCGTCGTTTCAGGAAGTCCGACCCGTGTCGCCGGATCATCCGATGCGACACGATAATCGCACGCCAGCGTCACTTCATAACCACCGCCAGCAGACGCGCCGTGGATTGCGGCAACAGTCGGGATTTTCAGTTCGGCCAGCCGATTGAAGACTTTTTGCCCCTGCGCAATGAATGCGCGCATTTCGCCACTTCGCGCGCCTTGCAACAGGGTTCTTAGATCCGCGCCGGCGATGAAGATCGATTTTTTGGCCGACGCGATGATCAGCCCCCGCAGTGGACTCTCGTTCTCTACAAAATCGAGATGTTCATTTAGCTCATCGAGAGTTACCGCGTCGAAAATGTTCGCGCCAGATTCGCGGCGATCGAACGTGAGCAGGCAAATGTAATCGTCGCCGATCTCGCGCCGAATCATGGGAGCTGTAGCAACCGCCGGCATTACCATCATTTTCGAACGTTTCCGTCAAATGCCAAGCGGAGAGGTAGGACGTCGCGATGCGGCGTTCGGTCATCGCAGCGCGATGACCCTACCATTGCGTGTGTCAGGCGCGAGTGCTAGAAACGCCACGTGGTCGGCAAAATCTTAGAGCCAGAAATCAAGAGCCTAATCGATGCCCGCAATTTCGGGGCATTGCGCGAAGTGTTTCGCGAGTGGCCACCGGCCGACGTCGCCGAAGTGATTCTCGATGTGCCGGAAGACGAACAGGTAATCGTCTTTCGAGTTCTGCCGCACGCGCTGGCGGCGGACGTTTTTGAATATCTCGATTTCGACGCGCAGCAGAAGTTGCTGCGTGCCATGGCGCATGAGCAGGTCGTAGCCATTCTGAACGAAATGTCGCCTGACGATCGCACGGCGCTGCTGGAGGAATTGCCGAGCGCTGCGGCGCGCCAATTGATCCGGCTGCTCACGCCGGAGGAACGGCGGATTGCGCAAGCATTGCTCGGCTATCCCGAGGGCAGCGTCGGCCGGTTGATGACGCCGGACTTTATCGCGGCGTACGAAAATTGGACGGTGCAACAAGTGCTCGATTACATTCGCGAGCATGGGCAGGACAGTGAGACGCTTAATGTTATCTATGTCGTCGATGAGCACGGAAAACTGATCGATGACATCCGGATGCGGGAGTTTTTGCTCAAGCCGCTCACCTCACCGGTGCGCGATCTGATGCAAAAAACTTTTGTAGCCTTGAATGTGACCGATTCCCAGCAGGAGGCACTTAATGTTTTCCGTAAATATGATCGCACCGCCCTGCCGGTCATTGATTCGAGCGGCGTGCTCGTTGGCATCGTCACCATCGACGACATGCTCGACGTCGCCGAAGCAGAAGCGACCGAAGACATCCAGAAGTTCGGCGGCATGGAAGCATTGGACGAGCCGTACATGCGCATCTCGTTTTGGCGAATGGTGCGCAAACGCGCGGGCTGGCTGGTGATCTTGTTCCTTGGTGAAATGTTGACCGCGACTGCGATGGCAAATTATCAGGACGAAATCGCAAGGGCCGTGGTACTGGCGTTGTTTTTACCGCTGATCATTTCCAGCGGCGGCAATTCCGGCTCACAAGCATCGACCTTGATCGTTCGCGCAATGGCATTAGGCGAAGTGACCCTGAGGGATTGGTGGCGCGTGGCGGGACGAGAAATTCAGGCTGGCCTCTCGCTCGGCGCAATTCTGGGCACGATCGGCACGTTGCGGGTGGCGCTCTGGTCGATCGTTGGCGAGAAATATTTTCATCGCGAACTGTACGGCCCGCACTGGCCGCTGGTGGCCATGACCGTGGGTCTTGCCCTCGTAGGCGTGGTCTTGTGGGGCTCGCTCTCTGGCTCGATGTTGCCATTTGTTTTGCGACGGGTCGGGGCAGATCCTGCGACGTCTTCCGCGCCGTTCGTCGCAACCCTGGTCGATGTCACAGGGTTGATTATCTACTTTAGTATTGCATTGCTCATCATGCGCGGTGCCATGCTGTAAGGGGTGTGCACAACCAGTTCTAGGATTGCCGGGGTCAACGCTCTCAGCTACAAGAAGAAAACGCTTATGTTGTCGATCCAGAAAATTCTCGGACATGATGGGAAGTTTTACGATCTCCTAGAGGCGAGCGCGCAGCAGGCGGACACGAGCGTGCATCATCTGGTGGGGCTGCTGGAAAAACTCCAACAGAATGAGACGCCGGAGAATTTAGAGGAATTCGCGCATAGCCGGCGTGAGGACAAGCGCATCACGCAGGAATTGACTGAGCAGCTCTCTAAAACTTTCGTGACCCCTCTGGAGCGGGAAGACATCCAGGAATTGGCCGCTGCTCTTTATAAAATACCGAAGACGGTGGAGAAAATCGGTGAGCGCATTTTGATCTGCCCTGAGGATCTGCGCGGGCACAGTTTTCAGAAGCAAGTCGAACTGCTTGATCAGGCGGCCGAGACAGTATTCGCGATGGTGAAGCAATTGCGGAAAGGAATTGATGTCCGCACGGCGCGCGAGATGAACGCAAAATTGCAGGCCATCGAAGGCGAGGCCGACGAGCTGGAACTGGATCGCGTGCGGGATCTTTTCCAAGGCAATTATGATCCCAAGCAGATCGTTTTTCTGCGCGATCTTTACGGCTTGTTGGAGAAAGTGATCGACCGTTGCCGGGACGCGGGAAATATCATCCTGCAGGTGGCGCTCAAGTATTCGTAGCAAGCTGTTCGCGTGTTCACGTTCTTTTCCGTCGTCGTCGCGGCCATCATTTTCGAATACAGCAACGGCTTCCATGATGCGGCGAATGCCATTGCCACCGTGGTTTCGACGCGAGTCCTGACACCGCGCAAGGCGATTGCCATGGCTGCCTTCTTCAATCTCACCGGCGCATTGTTTGGGGGCGCAGTTGCTTCGACAATTGGCAAGGGACTCGTGGACACCAACATCGTCACAATGACGACAGTGCTTTGCGCGGTGATCGCCGCATTTGTCTGGAACGTCACTACTTGGTGGTTTGGTCTGCCCTCCAGTTCGAGTCACGCGCTCATTGGAGGCCTTTGTGGTGCAGCGCTGGCTGCCGCGCGCGGCGATTGGTCGGTGATAAAATGGAATGCCGGGGTGTGGCCAAAAGTTGTTGTGCCGATGATCACCTCACCTTTGGCAGGTTTTATTTTTGGCGGGCTACTGATGTTTTTACTTTTTCTCGCCCTTCATCGTTTTACGCCGCACTTAGTCCAGTCTCTTTTTGGCAAACTGCAAATCTTTAGCGCGGCCTGGATGGCGCATAGTCACGGGACAAATGATGCGCAGAAAACGATGGGTATTATCACACTTGCGCTGTTTACCGGTACGAAAGCCGGCCGTTTCGATCATCTCCCAGCCTGGTTAGATTTTCTGAAGACGCCAGTCTTCGTGCTACCCAAATGGGTCATCGTTCTCTGCGCTGTGACAATGGCGGTGGGAACGGCAGCCGGCGGCTGGCGCATCATTCGCACACTCGGCCATCGGATGGTGAAGTTGCAGCCGGTGCATGGCTTCGCGGCGGAGACCACCGCCGCGATAATCATTCAAAGCGCGAGCTACTACGGTATTCCCCTCTCAACCACACATGTGATCTCTACTTCGATCATGGGCGTCGGCGCGGTGAAACGTTTTAGCGGCATGAAATGGACAGTGGTCGAGCGAATTATCTGGGCCTGGCTTTTCACTCTGCCGGCAAGCGGCCTCATCGGCTACGCGCTGGAGCGCGCCGCTGCGGCGCTGTGAGCTTCGTTTGTAGCGGCGATCTCTGGCTGCCAAATAATCCGGTGTGAATTCTACCATTCGTGTGTTCGTGAGACGTCGAATCCAACTTATCTCAATCCCATCTGCTGTTGAACGAGTGGTAACACTGGCTTGAGCTTCAGCTGCGCTTCCAGAAAACGGTCGCGGTCCAGCAGCGCCCTGGGATCATTGAACTCGTGACTCGTATAGTACCACTTTTGCAGCTTCGGCTCACGCGCCGCCTCCCAGTAAATTTTTGCCAAGCCCGGCGTAATGAACCGATCTTGTTCGGCAAATTGAAACATCACAGTTGATGGCGGCGCCAGCCCGATGAAATTCTTCGGCTCTACCGGAGCATAAGCTTTTTTGTACGCATCGATCTGTTCTTTCGTGTGGTGCTTCGTGATCTGTTCCCAGATCCATTTGTTGTCCGAGAGGTCGCCATACTGCGGTAGACCGCCCATGAGCACGTGCGCGCAGATGCGATGTTCCACTCCGGCAAGCGCGCCACCCCAGGTAGCGCCGTAACTGTGTCCCACGTAAGCGATGCGTTTGCCATCGATCTCGGGGCGCGACTGCAGCAAATCCACGCCGCGGCGAATATCGGCGACCAACTGAACGTAGCCTTGCTTCTCCCTTTCGGGATGATTGAAATCGTCTCCCAGGCCGCCGGGCCGATTGAAGACGGCATCGATCAGCAGCGACTCGGCACCGGCGCGCGCAAGAATAAGCGCTTCGGAAAGGAACTCCGTGCGATTGCCTTGCGCCCAGTGCACGAAGATGACCGCCGGAAACGGACCCTTGCCTGACGGGACGACAAGGAACGCGGGCACGCTGCCGCCTTTCGGGCTCGCGTAGGAGATATCGTGCACGCTGCTGCCGCTGACGTCTTGCGCGCCGTTGTCATGGAAATCGAGCGGTGCTTTCGAGTCGTAGTCGAACAGATGAACGTCAGGCGCGGCGTACTCGGCCGTGGACACGGCGGCCAATAGGACGAAGATAAGCAGCGACTTCATGCGCCTAACAAGCTTAACGTTAGTCCTGCCTCATGTGAAGGACCGTTGTCGCGCAAATCATCTGGCAATGGCTTTTCACTCAACCGGCAAGCGGCCTGATCGGTTACGCGCTTGAGCGCGCCGCAGCCGCGCTTTAGAGCGCCTGTATCTCACTCGCTCAGCAAATCGGATCTTGTCGACTTCACCGATTAGTTAGGCCGCCTACTGCCAGAAGCGCGCGGCCAACGCCGAACAAGAGTAAGAGAATTGGAATGGCAAGAGCAAAGGCGTTGATCAGCAGCCCGACAGTTACCAAATTTCCACTCCGTATTAGGCTGCTTCTGCCGCTAATGGCAGACATCATCCCCGGAATCGTCAGCCCAAGAACCACCAGTCCAAAGAACGGCAAGGCCCAAACAATATCGCTGCCACCTTTACCAAACGGCGGCACTTCCATGAGCGAGAGGAAAACCAGAACCTCGGTTCCAAGTGCGAGTATCCCGGTCATTAAGGAGAAATACATTTTGACGCCGTTACTATATTCCCGCACAAGGCGAAGAGCGCTCACAAATCGTAATGGTCTGTTCAGCGCTTTATCTCGATCCACTCATTCCGCGCGCGCGAATCGGCCACCGCTTGGACGACGCGCATGTAGCGCACGCCTTCTTCGAAATTCGGATGTGCCCGTATACGGCCCTTTGATTTAACAGCGGCGAGAAAATCTTCTTCCACGCGCCAATCTCTTGCCAGCTCGGGCGGAAGATCGACAAGATGCAAAGCGCCATCGCCGAGCTTGCCCGCCTGCACGACATCGGAACCAAAATCGTAACTGAGGGTCCCTACGTTGCCGTAAATTTCCAGCCGATCGCTCGGCGTCATTGC
>Ga0209266_1002828_pt1 | contig 10798 bp, 5 predicted proteins | sample GraSoiAngelo_132_FD_185889 | JGI IMG/M metagenome (GOLD analysis project Ga0209266, IMG submission 185889) | Grasslands soil microbial communities from the Angelo Coastal Reserve, California, USA - 14_0929_02_40cm (SPAdes) (version 2) | ecosystem: Environmental > Terrestrial > Soil > Grasslands ...
AACGCCAGCACCGGCTCGAGCGAGACGCCGTCCGCGCCGTCCGCGGGCACGGCGCCAGCGAGCTCGGCCGCTTCGCCCGGCAACAGAGTCGTCGGCGCGACGCTGGTCGAGCTGAAGCGACCGCGTTGGGGATCGAACACTTCGCCGCCTGCGACCAGAGCGCCCGCCGAGTCCCACCCGCCCGACAACAGGACGGAGCCGTCGGCCAATAGCGTCGCCGTATGCTGCATGCGCGGCTGCGACAGCGGTGTGTCTATGCCGTGCGCGTCCTGTCGCTGCGAATCCCACACCTGGGCGGCCGCCACCGCATCGCCGCCGCTGCCTCGGCCGCCGGCGATCAGGACCCGTCCGTCGGTCAGGAGCGTCGCCGTGTGATCAGCGCGCGCGACCAGGCCCGCGTCGTCGAGCACCTCCGTCGTGCCCGCGGTGACGTCGATCAACTCCGGCGCCGCGACGACGGCGCCGGCAACGCCGACGCCCCCGACGACGAGAACGGTGCCGTCGGGCAGAACCGTCGCCGTATGGCCCGCCCGCGCCGTTCGCAGAGGCGGCAGGGCCGTCTGCGCGCCGGTCCCGACGTCGTAAATGGTGACTCCGGCCGTCGAGCTGGTGCCCGACTGGCCGCCGACCAGCAGCCACCGGTTGCCCGGCAGCCGTGTGGCCGTCTGACCGGCGAGGAGCGGACCCGTCCCGGACGGCGCTTCGGCGTGGGAAACCGACGAGACGAAGAGCGCCACCAGCGCCGCCGAAAGGAGTCTCCGTAGGAGCATCCGGCCTTCCTCCCTCATGGATCGGTCACGCTGACGTCCACGCTGCCGGTATTCCATGTGTCGGGATCGACCCGCTGCCGAGCGTCCAGCCCATCGTGAAGGCCGTCGTACAGATGTGGATCCCCGAGCTGTTCCCGCCCGCCTCGTAGAGGGTCAGCCCCAGGCAGCCGATGGTGTTGTTGGCGCCACGAATCGTGATGCCCTCTCCCGATGAGCCCGAGAAGCTAACGTCCCCGTTCTGCCCGGGCACCGGCAGGCTCACGGTGAACGCCGAGCCGTTGACCGTCACCGACCCGGTCGGATTCGCCGGGACGTCGTACAGCGTCAGCGTGATGTCCCCGGTGTTCGTGGCGTTGGGATCGATCAGCAGCGCGTAGGTTCCGCTGCTCGCTAGCGTCGTCGGGTCGACGAACCCAACCGTGTTGGAGTAGGCGGTCATGACGGGCTGGGTGGAGCCGTCGGGGCGGACGATGGAGACCAACGACTGGTCGATCGTGACACCGGTCGCCTTGAGACTTACCCGCTGGCCGGCACTTCCGCTGAAGGTCAGCCGCGCGCGCTGGCCCCCTCGCGTGATGCTGACCGTGACCGCGGAGCCCCCAGGAACGATCGAGCCGCTGACTTCTTCGGAGAGCAGGAGCGTCACTGCGCCTGTGTAGTTGCTGCTCGGATCGACCTGGATCACGTATGTCCCGGTCGTCGGCAGCGATGGCACGTCGACGGCGCCGATGGTACCGGTTCCCCAGATCCCCGACTGTACGTAAAATGTGCTGCCGTCCGGCTTCAGGATGGAGAAGTCCGCGGTGTTCAGCGTGAACGACGTCAAGCCGATGCTGATGCGCTGGCCGGCGGTGCCGTCGAAGCTGATCCGCGCGTACTGCCCCGCCCGCGGAATGGTGACCGGCAGCGACGAGCCGCCGACGCTCATCGTGGCGCTGATCGCCTCGGACAGCAGCAAGTTGAACGACGGCGTGTTGGCGTACTCCGGATCGACCACGATCGTGTACGTGCCCGTTACCGGCAGCGGGCCCCAGTTCACCGTGCCATCGCTGGCCGTCACGCTGCCGTTGAAGAACGTCGAGCCGTCGGGCTTGGTGACCGTCAGCGCCAGCTGCATCCACGGCGGGTATGACGTCGAATTGCTGTACAGGCTGAGCCACTGCCCCGCCGTCCCGCTGAAGGTCGTCCGGGCGCGCTGGCCGGGGCGCGTGATGTTCGCCGTCACCGACGAGCCCCCGACGACCAGCGGGCCGACCGCGAGGTCCTGCGACAGCGTGACCGTGATGTTGCCGGAGTACGAGCCTTGCGGCTTGATCAGGAGCTGATACGTGCCGGTCACCGGCAGCGAAGCGATGTGCGTGTCGCCTCCGAAGAACCCGACGGGCTGCGACGACAGGATGCCACCCTCCGGCCGGTACACCGTCATGTCGGAGCCGAGGAGGCTCACGCTGATGTTGCTATACCCGAGCGTCACCTGCTGCCCCGCGGTGCCGTCGAAGACCAAGAGCGCAGCTTTGTAGGACGGGATCGAGACGGTGACGCCGGACCCGCCGACGGTCACGCGGCCGGTGGACGCGACGTCCGCCACCCCGAAGCCCTCCGGCGGAACGAAAAAGTCGTCCGCGCTGGCCGCGGAGGCCGCGGGGGTCGCGATCGACAGCCGCCCGGAGGTCGCGCCGTACGGCACTGTGGTCGCGATCGAGGTGCTCGTCACCGTGCCGACAAGCGCGAGCGTGCGATTGAAGCGCAGGCGGTTGTTTGTCGTCGGCGACGTGACGAAGTTGGTGCCGGATATGGTGACGGCCGTGCCGGCCAGGGCGATGGTCGGCGTGAAGCTGCTGATCGTTGGCGCGTCGCTCACCGCGAGGACGGTGAAGGGAATCGTGCTGGTGCCCGAACCCCCGGACGTGGTCACCACGATCGCCGACACAGCTCACGACGACCGTGCCCGCGGGGCCACGACCGGCACGGTAACGACGGCCGGCGTTCCGTTGAAGGTCACGGTATTGTTTCCCGGCGTGGCGCTGAAGCCAACGCCGTAGATCGTGACCTCGCTGCCCACCGTACCGGGACCCGTTGAGAAGTCGATGATCGAGACCGCGCTTGCGCCCTGGCGCGCGATGCTCAGCAGGTTGCCCACGGCGTCGTACGTGTAGACGGCAGCGAGCGATCGAGCTGGCGATCGATGAGCTACGCGCCCTGATGGCGACACGCTGAATCAGCGGCGGGCGAACATCCTCGCCGAGTTGCGTCGGCTCGATAGTGAGCTCTCACCTCACCTCGGCAGTCGCCAGCGGCGGCGACCTGCCCGTCCTCCTTGCCGCCTTGAAGGAGCGCCAGGCCTCTCGGCAGCGCTGCGAGCGTGCCCTGCTCGAGCTGGATGCCACCGCCCGGATCGGACAGCGCGAGCTGTCGCGCCTAGAGCGTGAGATCCGCCACCGCCTGGTTGAGTGGCGAACGATGCTGCGGCGCGAGCTCCCCGAGACGCGCGAGATCCTCAGGAACCTGATCGTTGGCCGGATCGTCTTCACACCCCGCGCGGAGACTCGCCTCTACGAGTTCTCCGGACGAGGGTCGTTGGGGCGGCTGCTGGCCGGGACGGCCAGTCCAGTTTCGGTGGTGACCCCGGCGGGATCTGATCGAATCTGGACGCCGGAATTTCAGGGGGTTGTGGAAACGCGCTGAGCCGCGTGGGCGGTATCTCTACCCTTCTCGTGGGCTGATCGCGCGTTGGAGGGCCCAGCCACGTGCTTCTGACTGCGGTCTCGGCAGGGTCCGCCGGCACCGTCCGCCACACAGCGCCCTGGGCGACGTCACGCCGCCAGGAATTCGAGGAGCTTCGAGGAGCTCACCCTTAACCGGGTAACTACCCCGATGCTCTCATCCTGAGTGCGACCAAGGTCGCGGAGCAGGTCACATGTGCCAGATGAGCTAATACTCTTCTATGGACTGCGCGGAGGTGCGGTGCCGACCTTGTTTCATGCCGTTCCTGTCACGCGAAAAGAAGTTAGCAATCGCGAAAACAATCGGATGCACTGAACGTTCACGAATTAATGATAGATGCGTAAGTAATGTCCTATCTTAGACACGAAAAGGCAGGGCCGAGTGGCGGAAGAAGCTCCTCAGTAACTGCGGGCGTCGGCCAAGCCGCCGCCGCTCGCGGCGCACGTGGCTTCGGATCTCGTCGACGGTGTCTGGAGCGAAGTTCGCGAGACGACCGTACTTGAGGTAGCCCCAGAGCAGCTCCACGGGGTTGAGTTCGGGGGCGTAGGGCGGAAACCAGACGATGTCCCAGCGAGGATGCGTGGCCAGCCACGCGCGCACGAGCTGGTGCTTGTGCGGGTTGCCGCGGTCCCAGACCAGGATGACGGGCCCGCGTACGTGACGCGCGAGATGGCGGAGAAACCGCAGGCCTGCGGACCGCGGATGTTCATCCGGGGGTACAGCGCCAGCGCGAGGGTGAGCTGGCGGCGGCGGGGCGACACGACGAGCGCGCCCATGCCGGAGACCTTTTCATGCGAGCGGGCGCGCGGACACCGTCGGCGTCGCTCCGCACCGCGCCCACGTGCGTCGGAGCACCGGCATCATCAGAAAGCCGGTCTCATCGAGACAGATCAGGTGGGCGCCGCGGCGCGCGAGTTTTTTTTACTCGGGGCCAGTCCTGCTGGATCCACTCGCGTACGCGACGATCGTCGCGCTCCTTCGCGCGCGGCTGGGGCCGCTGCGGACTGAAGCCACACGCCCGCAGCAGTCGCCCGACGTGATCCGGATGGTAGACCACCTTGAACTGGTGACGGATGACGTCGACGATCCGCCGGCACGTCCACAGGCTCGTGGCGTAGCCCGCCGCTTCCGGCCCCGCCACGACCAGGCGCACCAACTGCCGTCGCTGGGTCGCCGCCAGCTTCGGCGGTCGGCCCGACGCCGGGCGTGCTCGAAGGCCGGCGCGGCCCTGCCCCCGGTGGGCTCGCTTCCATCGGCGGACGGAGCGCCGATCCACCCCCAAGCGCTCGGCCACGACATGCACGGGGACTTCACGCTGGAGGAGTTCGATGGCGCGTAACCGTCGCCGCTCGAGCTCGGCCGGGCTCCCCTGTGGGCGCATGCGCACCTCCCACAAGGGATTATAGGACATTACTTATGCAGAAGTCATTAGTGGTCGAGCTGCCATTCGAAGACCTCTCCATGCTGTGGATCAACAGCCGTAAAAGCGCGCGCGCGGCATCTATAGTACTCGTAGTGTAGGTCACCCCTTTTCTCGCCACGGCTCAGGCCTCTTGGCCACCAGCCCTTCGGGGTAACCCGTGGATACTCGACCGCATTTTCAGCAACCGGCGTACACGAGCGGACCATCGTCGCAATATCCGTCGTTGGCGCACGGAAAGACATCCAACTCGCGCTGCTTTCCACCATCGTTCGGATGCGGATGTCGACTGCCGAGCGGGGAGTGTACAGCGGGACCGGGCCCTGAGGGCCGATCGCGGGGTGCCGAAGCGCAGCCTCGTAGTTTGAAAACGTCTTTTCGTAAGACTCCGGAAAGAACCGCTCACACGCCAGGACGGTTGCGACGATTGCGACCCCTAGAGTGGCAGCGCCCATGAGGAGTTTCAGCCGTCGGGACGACGCCATCCGCGCTAGGGCAGCCAACCAGTCAGCAATGCCCCGCAGTGGTTGCTGCAGTTACCTTTTGCACATTCGCGGCCATATTTGTTGGCCTTTAGGTCCATGATGCTATCGCCCATTCCATAATCTTTGGTCGCGAGATCCCAAGCCTCCTTTGCGTAACCTAAAGCGGCCGCACCCAGCGCCGGCAATGCACCCCGTTGCGCGGCTTCGCAGTTTGCCATGCAGTGGAAGTACTTGTCCACATGCCTCATGTTCGGATCGCCGGGATACATCTTTTGCGCAGTTTGCAGTGCAAGCCAGTTCGCGAAAAAAGCCGGCGCGGCCTCACCAACAGTCAACATGCCAACAACGGTCGGAACAACTGAGACAGCAACTTGAACTGCCGCGGCACCGCCAAGGGCGACTAACGCCGCGCCGGCAACCAATTGTTTCCCTGTATAAAGGCCCAACGGATCGATGAAGTCCGCCGGCGCGTTGCTCACGTATGCGTATAGGTTCATGCCTCCGACATACCCGATTGGATCCTCAGTCATAAATCGTTGGTGTCCCGCGTGATAATAGCGCGCCCGGTAATAGTAGAGCCCGCCACCGTCGTTCTCCCGTCCGGTATATGCATACGGATTCATTGATGATGCGCCCGACGCGATACCCATCCCAAACGCCTCGTAGGCGTATGTCGTCTGGACAGTGCCCGCGCCATCCGCGAGCGCGACCGTCGACCCCAAGGCGTCAGCAAGCAGATGACCTGTCTCCGTCGAACTGCTCCTCACGAACCGCTCGTCAATACCGAGCCCAGCGAGAAGACTGGTCGTTGTCGCGCCTGCTTGCTCCTGCACGGTGTTAGGCCCATCATACAGAAAACCGGTCGTGCTCCCATTGACTGTCTTCTGTTTGCGTCGCCCTAGGCCATCGTACAGAAATGAGGCCGGCATGGGGCCTGTGATCGCCGTGAGCTGATTCCGCACGTTCCATGTGTATGTATTGCTTTCATCGGTTGTCAGATTGCCGTTCAGATCGTACGTGTGCGTCTGCCCGCCGAGCGTCAGCTGATGGTTCGCGGCGTTGTACGTCGCGCTGGCGACAGCGGCCGGCTGAAGGGTGCGTGCCCACGTGCCGCCTATGTCGATCCGCTCGCCTGAATCGTTGTACCCGTACGTCAGAGTCCCCAACGTATTGCCGGCGAGCTTGTAGGTCAGCGCCGTTAGCCGGGATGCCGCGTCGTAGCTGTATTCCGTCACGATGCCGTTCGGCAGGGTATGGCTGGTGCGCCGGCCGGCGTCGTCGTAGGCGAAACTGACGACCGATGTTCCTTGTGTGATGGTCGTCAGCCGGTCCGCATCGTCATAGGCATAACTGATGAGGGCCTGGCCCGGGACACTCATCGTCGCTCGCCGGCCAGCAGCATCGTAGGTGTAGGTCACTGTGCCGAGCGATGTCGTCTCGGTCAATAGCCTGTTGAGTCCGTCGTACGTGAGCGTGATCGTGCCGCCGATCGAATCCGCGATCTGCGTAATACGATTGCCGGCGTCGTAGGTGTAGCCGGTGGTCGAGGTGTCGGCGTAGGTGACAAGCGTCCGCCGGTCCAACGCATCGTATGTAGTCTCCGTCACCTGACTCTTGCGATCCGTAAAGAACCTGCGATTGCCGTTATTGTCGTAGACGTAGGTTTCGGCCGGCGTCAGAGGATAGAGGGGGTCCCTCCGGCTCGTCACGCGATCCATGTCGTTGTAGGCGTAAGTCGTAACGTTGGACCTCGCGTCTGTCACAGTCAGCAGGTTACCGTTCCCGTCGTAGCCGAACTGGGTGAGGCCGCCGAGGGCGTCGGTGATTTGCGTCATTAGGTTCAGCGGGCTGTACGCGAAGCCCGTCTTGCGCCCCAGCGGATCCGTCACCTGTACCAGGCGTCCGATCGCGTCGGTGACGCGTGTCGTCACCTTCCCTGTCGGATCGGTGACGCTGATAAGATCGGCGCCCTCATAACCAAACGTTGTGGTTCCTGCAGGCGAAGGTAAGGTCACGGTCACCGGTTGGTTGTTCGTGTTGTAGGTGAGCGTCGTTGGATGGTCAAACGGAGGCGGATTCTTGATCGAGGTCACGTTGCCAAAGGCGTCGTAGTCATAGGTCGTCGTGTGGTTCAGTGGGTCGGTGACCGTCTTGATCTGGTTGAAGGTCGGCTCGTAGGTGTACGTCGTCATAACGGCGTCCGGTGTATTCCACAGCCGCGTGACGGTCAGCACGTTACCCACAGCATCGTAGGTGTACTGGGTCGTGCGGCCCAGCGGATCAGTCATCCGCCTTACGAGGTTGTGCGGTTCGCCAAGATCTGTCCCTCGCACGTACGTCGTCGTCTGCGCCAATGGCGTCCCGTAGGCCCGGGTGTCCGTCGATACGTAACCCGCGGTGTTGAACGTGAGGCGGCGGACGTAGCCGCGCGGATTGGTCACGTCGGTCTGGGTGACCTTGCCGTTGCCGTCCAGCGTGTAGGCGAAGTCGTAGAACGTTCCGTCGATGAAGGTCTGGCGACTCACGCGGTTGTTGGCGTCGTAGGTGTTGGTCAGCCACGTGATACTGCGTGCGTCCTTGACAGTCAGCAGCTGGCCGACAGTCTGGCCGGGCGTGTACGTGTACTCTGTCACGCCGCCGGCGGGGTCCGTCACCTTCGTCAGGTGATTGTTCTCGCCGTACTCGTAGCTGACCGTGCGGCCGATGTTGTCCTTGATCTGCGTGATGATATCGAACGAAAGGTCTGGGTAATACGTAAACTCGACCCACCGACCGTTGGGTGAAATGATGCGCAGAATCCGGCGCGTCGGTGCCGCTCGGGTGATGGTCAGCCGATTGCCGGCGCGGTCGCGAATCGCCTGGATCATCGGCCCGGGCCCGCTCCCTGGGGTGAGAAACTCGTAGACGATGCCGTTGGTGAACGTGATGGCCCAGCCGCCATGTACCGTGCTCCACGCCAGCCGCGACTTGTAGAATCGGGTCGGCGTCGCCGTGTGCTCCATGACGGAGTCGTACAGCGTTGTGCCCGAGATCCGGTCGTACCTTATACGGCCACCGTCGGCGAGGATCAGTTCTGCCCAGGTGTAGTTCGTCAAGTCGCCGGTCAGATACATCTGGTACTCGAAGTTGCTGCTGCCGAGCTGACGGTAGTTCGGATCGCCGGGACGATGGGCCCGCTTCAGCACGATGGGGATGACGTCCGGAACAACGAGGTCGGTTTTTTCGTGCGTGAAGAATCCTGTCGCGAGGTCGACAGGATCGGCGTCTTTTACGCCGCCAGGAATGGGGCCGCCGAATGTGGCCGGCAGCCCGAGGTAGAAGTAACAGGTGACGCGCTTGAGGTCGACGCCGGGGTCGGGAACGATCTGCTGCGCATCCGCGCTGACGGTGCCGTGGCCGTATTCGTACCAGCCGCCGTGCCAGGCGTCATAGCTCCACAGCGCCAGGCGCGTGCCCGCCGGCAAGCCATCGTGGTTGGGGAGAATCATCCGCACACCGACCGGGCTCGGGGTGCCGTCCGGCCGAATGACCGCGGCGCCGTGCGCCTGCGGCGTGAACACGAAGGTGCCGCCCGGCGGGGTCGGGATGGGCGCGCGGTCCGGCGGGATGCGCGTGAGCGTCAGCGAGCGCAGTGGCCCGGCGTAGGTCTGTAAGATCACGTCGGCCGGCACCCGAACCTCGAGGCCGGGGATGCGCGGGCTCGTGGCCACGATCTCGTGCGGCGTGGGCACGGGAATCTCGGTCGCGTGCTCGGTGTCGATCAGCGGCATCCACACCGTGAACGGCAGCACCGTCGTCTTGCCCAGCACCAGACGCTGCCCGTAGTCGAACGTCCCGTACGTCTTGCCCGGCCCGTTCGCCGTCGAGCCGTCCATGATCAGGATCTGGTAGTCGACGCCGACCTCGGTCAGCAGGAACCGGCCGGTGTCGTCAGTGCGTGCCGAGCGCCGGCCGATCCGCATCGTGACGTTGGCCAGGGGCTCGCCGTTGAGGCGGAGCACCTGTCCGGCCAACGCGGTCACCCCATCCGGCGCCTGGAGCGGCGGCAACGCCTGCCAGCGCGAGTACGGCTTGCCGTCACGCGTCTCGCCGCTCCACTTGTCGTCATCCGTCTCCGCCTGGGCGCCACCGTACGGCCCGACGGCTGGCGCGTGCGAATGCGGCGCGGCTGTCCCCGCCTGCGAGTCGTGGTGTTCGCCGCTGTGACCGCCCACGCCGTCGTCGGTTTGCGTTGTGAAGTGGATGCTGCTCCACACCGCCGGATGGCCGTCGTTGTCCTCCACCCCGTCGACGGTCAGCGTGTAGTCCGTGCCCGCGTTCAGCGGGCTTTGAGGGGTGCCGAAGACGAGCAACCCCTGCTCGGCGACCACGAGCGTGATCGGCTCGCTGCCGGCGGAGCCGTGGAGCGACACGGTGGTCGGCGTCACGCTCTCCAGTCGCAGCGGCTTGGAGAAGCGCAGCGCGAGGACGGCTTCGAGCGGGACGTCGCTGGCGCCGTCGGCGGGCGCCGCCCCGGCGAGTTGCGGCGCCTCGCCGGGCAACGGCAATGTCGGCGCGACCGTCAGCGATCGGAATCGACCCTGCTGGGGATCGAACACTTCCCCACCGGACACGAGGGCACCGGCCGAGTCGCGCCCACCCCAGAGCAGCACGGAGCCGTCCGCCAGCAACGTCGCCGTGTGCTGCATTCGTGGCTGCGAGAGCGGCGTGTCGATCCCCTGCGCTTCCTGCCGCTGCGGATCCCAGAGCTGTGCCGCCGCCAGCGTATCGGCGCCGTTCCCCCGGCCACCGGCGATGAGAACTCGCCCGTCGGTCAGGAGGGTCGCCGTGTGATCAGTGCGGACGACCAGGCCCGCCTCGTCGAGCACCTCCGTCGTGCCCGCGGCGAGGTCGATCAGCTCCGGCGCCGCGACGACGGCGCCGGAACTTTCGACGCCGCCCACGACGAGAACGGTGCCGTCGGGCAGAACCGTCGCCGTATGGCCCGCCCGCGCTGTTTGCAGAGGCGGGAGGGCCGTCCGCGTGCCGGTCCCGACGTCGTAAATGATGACTCCGGCCGTCATGCTGGCGCCCGATTGGCCACCGACCAGTAGCCACCGGTTGCCCGGCAGCCGGGTGGCCGTCCGAGCGGCAAGGAGCGGACCCGTCCCGGACGGCGCTTCGGCGTTGGAGACCGACGAGACGAAGAGCGCCACCAGCGCCGCCGAGAGGAGTCTCCGAAGGAGCATCCGACCTTCCTCCCTCATGGATCGGTCACGCTGATGTCCACGCCGCCGGTATGCCATGTGTCGGGATCGGCGCGGATCACGTGCGTGCCGGTACTGCCAAGCGTCCAGCCCATCGTGAAGGTCGTCGTACAGATGTAGATCCCTGAGCTGTTCCCGCCCGCCTCGAAGAGA